>Ga0123341_1000642_pt1 | contig 22722 bp, 24 predicted proteins | sample Turbeapinknodule_FD_89959 | JGI IMG/M metagenome (GOLD analysis project Ga0123341, IMG submission 89959) | Root nodule microbial communities of legume samples collected from Mexico - Turtle bean Mexico pink nodule | ecosystem: Host-associated > Plants > Roots > Nodule | place: Mexico: Nepantla...
CCCTTTCAGACCGTATCCTTGTCATGTTTGCCGGCCATGTCGTCGGCGAGAAGACGCCCGATGCCGGTGAACAGACCCTCGGCCTGATGATGGCCGGCATTGCCGCGTGAGGCCTTTATGAGCACTGCTTCCGTTCCGCTGCCAAACTGGATCAATTACGGTCTGATCCCACTCTTGAACCTCATTGTCGCCTTCCTGATCTCAGGCTTCGTCGTCTGGCTAATCGGCGAGAGTCCGCTCGGTGCGCTGTCGCTGCTGATCGAAGGCGCCTTCGGCAGCGGTGAGGGCATCGGCTTCACGCTGTACTACGCAACGAGTTTCATTTTCACCGGCCTCTCCGTGGCTGTCGCCATCCATGCTGGCCTGTTCAACATCGGCTCGGAAGGCCAGGCCTATGTCGGTGGGCTGGGCTGCGCACTGGTGGCACTGGCGCTCGATCGTTACGTGCCGTGGTATGTGACGATGCCGATCGCCGTTGTCGGAGCCGGCCTCTTTGGCGCCGCCTGGGCCTTTATCCCTGCTTTCCTGCAGGCCAAGCGCGGCAGCCATATCGTCATCACCACGATCATGTTCAACTATATCGCCGCCGCCCTGATGGTGTATCTGCTGGTGCACGTGCTGATCGTGCCGGGTAAGATGGCGCCGGAAACCCGCACTTTTCTCGAAGGCGGGCAATTGCCGAAGCTTGGTTGGATCATGCAGATGTTCGGCGCCAAGCTGGGTGCTGCGCCGTTCAATGTTTCCTTCATCATCGCCCTTCTTGCCGCCTGGTTTGTCTGGGTACTCATCTGGCGCACCAAGCTTGGATTCGAGATGCGCACGCTGGGCGTGAGTTCGACGGCGGCAGCCTATGCCGGCATTCCCTATGCGCGTATCGTTATCATTGCCATGCTCATTTCCGGCGCGCTCGCCGGCATGATGGCGCTCAATCCCGTCATGGGTTCTTCTGCCCGCTTGCAGGTGGAGTTCGTCGGCGGCGCCGGCTTCGTCGGTATCGCGGTCTCGCTGATGGGCCGCAACCATCCGCTCGGCATCATCTTCTCCGCCATCCTTTTCGGCATTCTTTATCAGGGCGGCGACTGGATCTCCTTCGAGATGCCGAACATCACCCGTGAGATGATCCTGGTCATCCAGGGTCTGGTGATCCTGTTTGCCGGCGCTCTGGAATACATGTTCCGGCCAGCCATGGTGCGCATCTATCAACAGTTCAAGCGAGCCTGAGGAGCGGACGATGGATTATTATGACATCTTCATCAGCGTTCTGAGCTCGACGATCCGCCTGTCGATCCCGCTGATCTTCACCGCCCTTGCCGGCCTGTTTTCAGAACGCGCCGGCATCTTCGACATCGGTCTCGAGGGCAAGATGCTGGGCTCGGCCTTCGCCGCCGCCTGTATTGCCTATCTCACCGATTCGGCCTGGCTGGGTCTCGGCGCCGGCATCGTCTGCTCGGTGGCCCTCAGCCTGGTGCATGGCTTCGCCTCGATCACCAACCGCGGCAACCAGATCGTCTCGGGCGTGGCCATCAACTTCTTCATCGCCGGCATCACCATCGTCCTTGGCCAGGCCTGGTTCGGCCAGGGCGGGCGCACGCCGCAGCTCTCGCCGGATGCTCGCTTCGCGCCGATCATTCTGCCGGGAGCCGATGCCATCCGCGACATACCGATCCTCGGCCCGCTCTATGCCAATGTCATTTCAGGCAACAATATCCTCACCTATCTCGCTTTCCTCGCCGTGCCCTTCTCCTGGTGGGTGCTTTACCGCACGCGCTTCGGCCTCAGGCTGCGCGCCGTCGGCGAAAATCCGGGCGCTGTCGATACGGCTGGCATCTCGGTCGCCTGGCTGCGTTATCGAGCCGTCATGTGCGCCGGCATCCTCTGCGGTTTCTCCGGCACGTATCTAGCGATCGCTCAGTCCGCTGCCTTCATCAAGGACATGTCGGCCGGCAAGGGCTATATCGCGCTCGCCGCCCTCGTCTTCGCCAAGTGGAAGCCGGTGCCGGTGATGTTTGCCTGCCTGCTCTTCGGCTTCCTCGATGCGCTGGCGAATTTCATGCAGGGCAAACAGGTGCCGCTGATCGGCGAGGTGCCGGTTCAGGTCTTCCAGGCGCTGCCCTATATTCTGACCTGTATCCTGCTTGCCGGCTTCATCGGCGTCGCCATCCCGCCGAAGGCCGGCGGCGTGCCCTACACGAAGGAACGTTGATCATGTCCCACGACCTGTTCGAAGCCGCCCGCGGCGCCATGGCTTTTGCCCATGCGCCCTATTCGAAATTTCCCGTCGGTGCCGCGATCCGCGCCGAGGATGGCAAGGTCTATAGCGGCGCCAACATCGAAAACCTCTCCTTTCCGCAAGGATGGTGCGCCGAACCGACGGCAATCAGCGCCATGATCATGGGCGGCGCCAGGAAGATCGTCGAGATGGCCGTTATCGCCGAGAAGCTGCCGCTCTGCCCGCCCTGCGGCGGCTGCCGCCAGAAGATCTCGGAATTCGCCTCGAAGGACACGAAGATCTATCTCTGCGATGAGGCGGGCGTGAAGAAGACCATGACGATGGAAGAGCTGCTTCCCTTCAGCTTCGAGACCGAACTCGGATGAAGGCGACGGTCAGCCTGCTCGCCGCATTGCTCGGCGGCATCAAGCCGCGCCATGGCATCGTGCTCGGCTCTGGTCTCGGCTCGCTCGTCGGAGCGGTGGACGGTGCCGTCCGCGTTCCCTATCGCGACCTGCCGGGCTTTCCCGTCAGCGCCGTCTCTGGCCATGCGGGCGAAGTCGTCGCCGGCCGTCTCGGCGGCGAACCCGTGATCATGCTCTCCGGCCGGGTGCATTATTACGAGAAGGGCGATGCCAATGCCATGCGACTGCCGCTCGAGGTACTGAAGGCGCTCGGTGTCGAAGCGTTGATCCTGACCAACTCGGCCGGATCGCTGCGCGACGACATACCGCCCGGTTCGGTGATGCAGATTACCGATCACATCAATTATTCCGGTATGAATCCGCTGATCGGCGAGGAAAGCGATCATCGTTTCGTCGGCATGACCAATGCCTATGATGCCGGCCTGGCCGCGGCAATGCAGAAGGCAGCGGCAAAGCTCAAGATCGAGCTGGCGCAAGGGGTCTATATGTGGTTTTCCGGTCCGAGCTTCGAAACGCCGGCCGAAATCCGCATGGCGCGCATCCTCGGCGCCGATGCCGTCGGCATGTCGACGGTGCCGGAGGTCATCATTGCAAGAATGCTGGGTCTGAGGGTTGCCGCCGCTTCCGTTATCACCAACTATGGGGCGGGCATGACCGGCAACGAACTCAGCCATGAAGAAACCAAGGACATGGCGCCCGTCGGCGGCGCCCGTCTCGCCGCCATATTGAAAGAGATGATTGCGGCCAGTACAGGATGATTTTAGGCCGGGTCGGCCTAAAATCTGAATCCTGTTCTACATCAAACAGCGAGAGCATGATGTCGTGAGAAAACCGCCCACACTTTTCGGCATGATGCTCTAGAGGAAGTGAAGATGAATAGCCATTCCATCCGGGAAACGGCGGCGGTCGCCCTTTCCCTACTCGATCTCACCAATTTGAAAGATGATTGCACTGCGGCGCAGATCGACGTGCTTTGCGCCCGCGCGCAGACCCCCTATGGCAATAGTGCGGCGATCTGCATCTGGCCGCGCTTCGTCGCTCAAGCCCGCAACATCCTCGGCACCGACCATGCCGTGCGGATCGCCACCGTCGTCAACTTCCCCTCGGGTGACATGGAAGTGGCCGATGTCGCCGCCGAAACCCGCGAGGCGATTGCCGACGGCGCCGACGAGATCGATCTGGTTATCCCCTACCGCAAGCTCATAGCCGGCAATGAAAAGGCCGTGACCGATATGGTCAAGGCGGTGCGCGCCGAATGCGCCGGACCCGTCCTGCTGAAAGTCATCATCGAGACCGGCGAGTTGAAGGAGGCGGCATTGATCCGCCGCGCCTCCGAGCTTGCCATCGACGCCGGCGCCGATTTCATCAAGACCTCCACCGGCAAGGTCGCCGTCAACGCGACGCTCGAAGCCGCCGACATCATGATCCGCGCCATTCGCGAAAGCGGACGCAAGGTCGGCTTCAAGCCGGCCGGCGGTATCGGCTCGGTGGCCGATGCCGCCCTCTATCTGAGCTTGGCCGAAACCATCATGGCGCCGGACTGGGCGATGCCGTCGACCTTTCGCTTCGGCGCGTCCGGCCTGCTTGACGATATCCTGGCGGTTCTGAGCGGAGCACAGTCTGCATCAGCCGTGGCGTCGAGCTATTGAGATGATTCCGCAGGAAATCATCCGGCGTAAACGCGATGGCGAGGAATTAGGTCTCGCCGATATCAACACCTTCATCGCGGCGCTCGCTGCCGGCCATCTGTCGGAAGGCCAGATCGGCGCATTCGCCATGGCCGTCTGGTTCAAGGGCATGTCGCGGGCCGAAACCGTCGCCCTGACGCTGGCGATGGCCAATTCCGGCGATCGGCTGAAATGGGCTGACATCGACCGCCCGATCGCCGACAAACATTCGACCGGCGGTGTCGGCGACAATGTTTCGCTGATGCTGGCCCCGATCACTGCCGCCTGCGGCCTTGCCGTACCGATGATATCGGGGCGCGGCCTCGGCCATACCGGCGGCACGCTGGATAAGCTCGAATCCATTCCAGGCTATAGGATCACCCCGGATGCGGACCTGTTCCACAAAGTCGTGAAGCAGGCGGGATGCGCCATCATCGGCCAGACCGGGACCCTGGCGCCAGCCGACGGCAGGCTTTATGCCGTGCGCGATGTGACCGCCACCGTTGATTCCATTCCCCTCATCACCGCCTCGATCCTCTCGAAGAAGCTTGCTGCCGGGCTTCAGACGCTGGTGCTCGACGTCAAGGTCGGCAACGGCGCCATCATGGCCGACCGCGCCCAGGCCGAGAGCCTGGCGCGATCGCTGGTCGAGGTTGCCAATGGCGCCGGCATCAAGACCTCGGCGCTGATCACCGACATGAACCAGCCGCTCGCCGATAGCGCCGGCAATGCCGTTGAAATGCGCAACTGCCTGGATTTCCTGGCGGGTGGGAAGGCGGACACCCGGCTTCAGACCGTCGTACTTGCCTTCGCCGCCGAAATGCTGGTGAAATCAGGCATTGCCACTTCACCTGACGAAGCTCAAGGGATGGCGCGTCGGGCCCTGTCATCGGGAAAGGCGGCGGAGGTCTTCGGGCGCATGGTCTCCATGCTCGGCGGTCCGGCCGATCTCGTCGAAAATCCCGACAAATATCTGGCCAGAGCGCCGGTGGAAAAACCTGTCCTGGCCGGCCGGCCCGGCTGGCTTTCCGCCTGCGATGCCCGCGGTATCGGCGTCAGTGTCATCGATCTCGGCGGCGGAAGGCGTCATCCCCAGGACCGGATTGATCACCGCGTCGGCTTCTCCGGATTGCTGCCGCTTGGCACCCGCGTAGAGGCCGGCGAGCCGATCGCGGTGGTTCACGCCGCCGATGAAGCGGCGGCGGAAAAGGCAGCAGGCGCGATTGCAGCGCACTACCGCATTACCGAGGACAAGCCGCAGCAGTCGCCGGTAATTTCGGCCAGGATCTGATGTGGTTTACTGCTTGAGGCTGAGCGAACCGTCGGCGACGGAATAGGAGGCGAGTTTCCGCAGGAAGCTCATGCCGACCAGCGTCGTCGTCAGCGCATCGTCCTTGAGGACAAAGGCCTCGACCTCGCGCACGCGGATGCCGCCGATTTCGACCCGGTCGAGCATCACATGCGCCGCCTTCGTCTGGCCGTTGGCGGTGTTCACCCCATAGTGGAAATCGAGTTGGTTGCCAGTGTAGCCGAGCCGGCGGGCAAGCGTCTCGTTGAGTGCGACATACGTGGCGCCGGTATCGATCAGGCCCTGCACCGGCTTGCCGTTGATCTTGAAGCTGCCGGTATAGTGACCCTGCGCATCTGCCTGCAGACGGATGGCATTGCTGGCGGAGACCGGCGCGGTGGCGGCGGGCTTGTCGCTTTCGGTCGATAGGTAATTGGCGGAGAGGGCGTCGGCAGGCTGCTGGCCGGTGTTCTCGAAGAAGGAAGGCGCCTGTGTGGCCAGCACCGCGGCGATGCTGGCGAATATGACGGTACGCACGAGCATGAAACAGAAATCCTTCCTGTAAAACCCGGCTTCATGCAGGCCTCATGCTTCCAGCTTGCTAAGCCTCAAATCCTGATAAGTCGCTAACATCGATAGAAAAAAGGCCCGGACGAACGATCCGGGCCCTAAACTCTTTCGATTTGGTAAAGGAAGGCTGAAACTATTTGGTGCCGTACATGCGGTCGCCGGCATCGCCGAGGCCGGGCATGATATAACCCTTCTCGTTGAGGTGGCTGTCGATCGAGGCGGTGAAGACCGGAACATCGGGATGCGCGGCGCGGAAGTTGCGGATCCCTTCCGGGGCGGCGAGCAGGCAAAGGAAGCGGATATTGTGAGCGCCGCGCTCCTTGAGTTTGTCGATCGCCGCAATCGACGAATTTCCGGTTGCCAGCATCGGGTCGACGACGATGATCAGGCGCTCGGCCACATCCTCCGGCGCCTTGAAGTAATATTCGACCGGCTGCAGTGTCTCGTGGTCGCGATAGACGCCGATATGCGAGACCCGGGCGGAGGGCACGAGATCGAGCATGCCTTCGAGCAGTCCGTTGCCGGCGCGCAAGATCGAGGCGAAGACCAGCTTTTTGCCCTCGAGGATCGGCGATTCCATCGTCTGCAGCGGCGTCTCGATCGTTGCCATCGTCAGTTCGAGATCGCGGGTCACCTCGTAACAGAGCAGCGTCGAGATTTCGCGCAGCAATCGCCGGAAACTTCCCGTCGATGTCTCCTTGCGCCGCATGATGGTGAGTTTGTGCTGCACCAGCGGGTGATCGATGACTGTAACGCCGTCCATGGGGAAGCCTTTCATTCTTTCTATCGAATGTTTCTCCACGGAAATCGGCCCGACTGCAAGAGTGGAGGCCAATTTGCGTCGATCATCCCCAGCCTCTTAGGGCCCCACATTTAGCCCTTAAAGCCGGGCGAGCAGGGCCTTGCGCGTGTCTTCGTCGACGAAGGCCGCCTCGATCGCCGTGCGCGTCATGGCATCGATCTCGGTGTTGCTGAAGCCGAAGGCCCCCGCGGCGAGTTCATATTCCCGCGCGAGCGAGGTGTGGAAGAATGGCGGGTCGTCCGAGCTGATCGTCACCCGGACGCCTGATTCCTTCAGCCGGCGCAGCGGATGCGAAACGAAATCGGGAAAGACCTTAAGCGCAATATTGGAGCCCGGGCAGACCTCGAGCACGGTGCCGAGATCGGCAAGCCGCTTCACCAGATCCAAATCCTCGATGGCGCGCACGCCATGACCGATACGCTGGGGGCGCACGGCATCGAGCGCGTCGGCGACACTGAAAGCCCCGCAGACCTCGCCCGCATGGATGGTGAGCCCCAGGCCGGCATCCCGGGCGATATCGAAGGCCCTGATATAGTCGGCGACACGCCCCATGCGCTCCTCGCCGGCAAGGTTGAAGCCGGTTATCAAAGGATTGCCGGCCTTGGCCGCGTATTCGGCCGCACCGATGACACTCTCCGGACCAAAGTGCCGCTCGCCGGTGACGATCAGCCGGGCCTCGATGCCGCTCTTTTCCCTGGCTCGCCGGATACCTTCGCAGATGCCTGAGATATAGGCATCGGCACCGAGCCCGATGCGTTTGCCATGGTCGGGGGAAACGATGAGTTCACTGTAGATCGTATTGATGCCGGCAAGTTCGTCGAGATAGGTTTCGGTCAGAAGCGCATAATCCTCCTCGGTCCTGTAGACCTCGGAAACCTTGTCGTAACATTCGAGGAAGCTCGCGAAATCATGCCAGACATAGGCGCCATCGCGAAGCTCGCCGCTGATGTCGACGCCGTATTTGCGTGCCTGGGCGTCGGTCAGAGCTGGAGGAGCCGCACCCTCCAGATGGCAGTGCAGCTCGACCTTCTTCAAATGCGATGTCACAGAAAACTCCTTCCATGCGGTCCGGCCGGAATGCCGAGATGACGCGCGATGCTCTCGCCGATATCGGCATAGCTGCGGCGCACGCCGATCGACCGCGACCGGATGCCGGGGCCATAGGCGATGACCGGTACGCGCTCGCGCGTATGGTCCGTGCCGCGCCAGGTCGGGTCGCAGCCGTGGTCGGCGGTGAGCACGACGAGATCGCCCGGCTTGAGTTTCTTGTGGACTTCGCCCAGGCGTGCATCGAAGGCTTCGAGTGCCGCGGCATAACCCGGCACATCGCGACGATGGCCGTAAATCATGTCGAAATCGACGAAATTGGTGAAGACGAGATCGCCGTCCTCGGCCTCGTCGATGGTGGAAAGCGTCGCATCCATCAGCGCCTCGTTGCCGGTCGCCTTGATGACCCTGGAGATGCCCTGATGCGCGAAGATGTCGCTGATTTTTCCCACAGCATGCACGTGCCGGCCGCGCTCGATCAGCCGATCGAGCAAGGTCGGTTCCGGCGGCAGCACGGAAAAGTCGCGCCGGTTTCCGGTGCGGTGGAAGGTCGAGCTGGACAGACCGACGAAGGGCCGGGCGATTACGCGGCCGATATTGTAGCGATCGAGCATCCCGCGAGCCAAACGGCAGAAGGCGAGCAGGCGATCGAGGCCGAAATGCAGCTCATGCGCCGCCACCTGGAAGACCGAATCCGAGGAGGTGTAGCAGATGGGCTTGCCGGTGCGGATATGCTCCTCGCCGAGCCGGGCGATGATCTCCGTTCCCGAGGCATGGCAGTTTCCGAGAATGCCTGGCACGCCGGCCTCTTTACACAAAGCCTCCAGCAGCTCCGGCGGAAAGGCGTCGCCCTCCGTCGGGAAATAACCCCAATCGAAACTGACGGGTGTTCCCGCGATTTCCCAATGGCCTGACGGCGTATCCTTGCCGCGGGAGATTTCGCTGGCGGCGCCATAAATGCCGTAGATCTTCTCGGGAACGGGCATGCCGGCCGGGAACCGGCCCGAGGCGGAGCGCGCGATCTGCATCAGCCCGAGTTCCGACAGGTTGGGCAGGCAAAGCGGCCCGCTGCGCAATCCAGCGCGATCTCCCGCCCCGGCCGCGCAGAACTCGGCGATATGGCCGAGTGTATCGGCACCCTCGTCGCCATAGGCCGCCGCATCCGGGGCTCCGCCAACGCCGAAAGAATCCAGAACGAAAAGAAAGGCACGCGCCATTTTGCACCCGAAAAGCCAGTCGCCAGCCTCTGGAATGTCAGAGGTGATGAAGATTCAGCCATATAATGCTGCGGCCGGCTTGGCAAATTCGAGTTGGGGAACAGGTGTCAGCAGTCGCCGCAGGCTATCGATTCGCCTTGCCGCTGGCGGTAGAAGAAACTGCGGCTGATGGTAATCGTGCGCATGCCATCCGGCATGAAGTTCGGCGCAAACAGGAACATCGTATAGGGGATGCTGAGCTCGGTGCGAACGAGGAAGCTGTCCGCCGTCTTCATATCAGCCGGCACATTGCTCACGACGGTGTTTTTGGCGTAGGGCACCGTCCCGTCCTGCGCCCAGGACCACAGCACCTTGGCATTAGTGCCGGCGTCGATGGTAATGCCGGTGATCTTCAATGTCAGCGATGTCGTGTTATAGGGCACGAAAATCGAGTTTGCGACCGACGGCATCTGCGCGAGCACGCTCTTCGTGACGGATTGCTGCTGGGTGACGAGGTCGGCGATCGAACCTGCGGCGCGTGTCACCCGCTTGCTGACGCTGAGGCCGACCGTGATCTCGAAAGCGCCGATATAGAGCATGACGAGCACGGGAAAGAGGATGGCGAATTCGATCGCGCCGGCGCCCTTGCGCTCTCGGATGAGCCGCCGCGCCGTCAATACCAGCCTGGTGAACGGGTTGAGAAGCGCCATTATGGATACTGCTCGTTCTGGAAGGCCGCGGTGGCGACGATCAGATAATCCTTCGGCATCGAACCGTCGGAGGGCCGTATCGTCGTAATATAGGGCCGGACCAGATCGGTGATGATTTCCCAGCGGTAGTAGGCGCGGACCATGTTGATGGTGCCGGCGCCGCCCGGTGCGTATTTGAACGCCGCCGTATTGAGGTCAGCATATCTGGCGGTGGAAAGCTTGGGGATCGTCGTCGGAATGGCCGAGAAGGTACTGAACGTCTGCACGTCGACGTAGAGCTTGCTCGGCGTAGCCACTTCGCTCGTCGAGCAGCGGACCAGTATCGAGATCTCATTGCAGAAAGCCTGGCGGAACTGCGTCTGGGTCATATCGGTCGTGCGGCCGAGATTATAGGTAATCTGCCCGGTGCGCATCTTGCGGCTCATCGTATCGACGGCGTTGGAGACGAGTTCCTCGGCAGCAAAGGCGACGAAGGTTTCGAGGATTGCGAAAATCACCAGGAAATAGGGAATGGCGAGTAAGGCGAATTCGATCGCCGCAGCCCCCTCACGTGAGCGGGCGAGAGCGCGAAACCGCAAGAAACGGAACGGCGCTGCGGAGTGCGCCTTTTCCGTTTTCTGATCAATTACCGTCATTGCCTGGACCCGAGCGACATTCTCTGTCCGCCACACTAGGATCCGTTCGTTGATTTTCCGTTTCAGTCTGACGCGACGATTTTAACGAATGGCCCAAGAAGTGCGAGAATCCGATCAGGGCGAGGTGGTGCCGGTCGCCGCCTGCTGCGCATGCTGCTCGCAGTTCGGCGTGCAGGACAGCACGGAGCGTTCGGTCTGCCGGTAGACGCGCACCGTATTGCCCTCATCGATCGACACCAGGATACGCTCGTCGAGGATCGCATTGCCGTCGGCATCGAGCAGCACCAGATTGGTGGTGCCGAAGCTGCGCCCTGTGAGGACGATGGTCTTGGCATCGGCGACGGTCGCATCGGCGACCTTGGCATTGCCGACGATGACCTTGCTGACGGGGCGGTCGAGCTTCAATACGCGCGCGTGATCCATATAGACGCGCAGCATGTCATCGTCTGCGGCCGCGGAAATTCCCGATATACCGAAAACGGCGATCATGCCGGCAAAGAAAATTGTTTTGCCGCTCGATGACATTTGGTCCTCTTTCACGATCACAGCGCAATATCGCCATAGAATGGAAAAAAATGGTGAACGAAGCCTTAAGCCAGCAACTTTGTTCCGGAATGAAGCGCGATGATCCGATTTGGTACGACCTTTGGAAGTGCGCGCGACGGTTGGAGGTCAGGCCTGTGCTATTTCTAGATGAATGCAGCTGATATAGCAGGAATATTGTTAAATATTGAGGTAAGCCCGTAAGAAAATACTTACTCTACAGAGGCATGTTGTCTCGTTCAAATCTCGTTAACTCTTTTCCTTAAGTAGATGGAAACGCCCATTCGCTAGGTTGCAGTCATCCGATCAACGGCAACAGTTGGCGGACGTGCTGAACATCAACTGGAGTTAGGAGTAACCATGACCAAGCTTTTTAGCCGTTTTCTGAAGGACGAATCCGGCGCGACCGCCATCGAATACGGCCTGATCGCCGCTCTCATTTCCGTAGCGCTCATCACCGGCGCAACGGCGCTCGGCGGCAAGATCGGCAACACGTTTAACGGCTTGAGCACCAAGATGGATGGCGCTCAGACCGCAAGTGGCGGCTAATAAGCTGCCCTGTAACGGGATACTGACCGGATTTGCTTCGGTCGTATATCGAGCGGGCTCACAGGCTGAACGGCCGTGAGCCTTTTCGTATCTTACTATGATCGGGTATGCTCATGATCGCAGCTGCAGTCTTCGTGATACTGCCACTCTGCCTAGCCATGGCCGCCTTCTCGGATCTGTTCACCATGACGATCCCGAATCGGGTTTCCCTGATCCTAGCCGTCTCCTTTCTCGTCCTCGCGCCGCTGTCCGGTCTTGCAATTCAAACGATCGGCATGCATCTCGCCGCCGCTGCCATCGTCTTTTCCGCCTGTTTCGCTCTTTTTGCCTTAAATGTGATGGGCGGCGGTGACGCCAAGCTGTTGAGCGCCACCGCACTCTGGTTCGGCCTGAACCAGTCCCTTCTTTTCCTGATGACCGACGTCGCCATGATCGGCGGCCTGATCACCTTGCTGATCCTGATGGCGAGGGCGCAATCGGATACCATCCTCGCCTTTGGCTTGCCGGTGCCGAACTCGATCCTCATCGCCAAGAAGATTCCCTACGGCATTGCGATCGCGATCGGCGGTTTCATGGCCTTCCCTTCCTCGCCGCTGTTCATCGCGGCGCTGGAAAGCCTGAAATAACGGCATTTTAAATGCCCGTTAACTTAAAATGTAAGCGTTCCATTAACCATAATTATACCAATTGCTGAGCATTCTGCAGGGCGAACATATCGTGCCCTGAGGAATGATCGATGAAACCGGCCCGCCTTATAATCCTAGCTGTCGCCCTGGTGGCAGCCGGCCTCGCCGGCTTCCTGGCGATGCAAATGGCGGGCAGTGGCGGTGTCGTCACCCAGGTTCAGTCGGTCATCGAGAAGGAACCGACCGTCAACATCCTCGTCTCCAGCACCAACCTGGCTGTTGGCGAGAGGCTGAGCGACCAGTCGGTTCATTGGATAGCCTGGCCGCAGGGCGGCGTCGTCGCCGGCCTGATCACCGAAGCCGACAAGCCGGATGCGATCAAGGATCTGCAGGGTGCCGTCGTGCGTCTGCCGATCTTCGAAGGTGAACCGATCCGGCCGGAAAAGATCGCCGATTCCAACAGCCGCATCCTTTCCTCGCTATTGCCGGCGGGCAAGCGCGCCGTCGCGACCGAGATATCGGTGGCAACCGGTGCCGGCGGTTTCATCCTGCCGAACGACCGCGTCGACGTCATCATGGTCCGCAAGGGCACCGAGGCCAATAAGCTCATCACCGAAACCGTGCTGAGCAACGTCCGTGTCCTCGCTATCGACCAGCAGATCCAGGAAAAGGACGATGGCTCGAAGTCGGTGGTCGGCACGACCGCCACGCTCGAACTCACGCCCGATCAGACGAAGGTGCTCGCTGTCGCCCAGCAGATGGCGGACCGGCTGTCGCTGGCGCTGCGCTCGGTTGCCGATGCGCAGGAGCAGGATACCAGCGCCGCCGACTATCTGCTGAGCGGTGATAACGGCAGTGCGATCATCCAGGTCATCAAATCCGGCGCCATCGTTACCGATGCCGGCGTAGCGCCGAAGGCGGAGTAAGAGGACGTGCACATGGGCAATTCAAAGCGGCGCGCCGGGCTTCTCCTGACAGGTTGCCTCTCACTGGCCGTCGGCGTCTCGGGTATTGCGCCGGCCTCTTTCGCGCCGCTTTTAGGATCAGGCGAGGCGCGTGCCGATTCCGACAATCTCATCCGCATCTCACAGACCGGCCGTGATGCCCACCGCCGGCTGAAGCTCGGGCTGAACAAGGCCGTTGTCGTCGATCTGCCGGAGGATGCGCATGATATCCTCGTCTCCGATCCGACCATGGCCGATGCCGTCACCCGCACCTCGCGGCGCATTTACCTGTTCGGCAAGAAGGTCGGACAGACGAACATCTTTGTCTTCGGCGCCGGTGGGCAGGAGATCGTCAATCTCGACATCGAGATCGAGCGCGACGTTTCCGGCCTCGAAGTCAATCTCCGCCGTTTCATTCCAGACTCCAACATCAACGTCGAAATCGTCTCCGACAACATCGTGCTGACCGGCACCGTGCGCACCCCGCAGGATGCCACCCAGGCGGCCGATCTGGCGCAGGTCTTCCTGAAGGGCGGCGAGGCGACGACCAGAACCGAGACCGCGTCAGGTACCGGCGGCGACAGCTCGGTGGCGCTCTTTGCCGAAGGCCGACAGGCCTCGCAGGTCGTCAACCTGCTGCAGATCGAGGGTGAGGACCAGGTCACCCTCAAGGTGACGATCGCCGAGGTCCGCCGCGAGGTGCTGAAGCAGCTCGGCTTCGACAATCTGGTGTCCAATTCTTCCGGCATGACGGTTGCCCAGCTCGGCAGTCCCAATGCCGACAGCGCCACAGCGACGGTCGGCGGCGGCCTGGCGGCGCTCTTCAAGAGCTCGATCGGCAAATACGACATTTCCACCTACCTCAACGCGCTGGAGCAAGCCAAGGTGGTCAAGACGCTGGCCGAGCCGACGCTGACGGCAATATCGGGCCAGGCCGCGACCTTTAATTCCGGCGGCCAGCAGCTATATTCGACGACCGATAATAACGGCAACGTCACCGTCGTGCCGTTCAATTACGGCATCAACCTCGCCTTCAAGCCGGTGGTACTGTCATCGGGACGCATCAGCCTGGAGATCAAGACCAACGTCTCCGAACCAGTGGCCGGCAGCGGCAACGCCACTTATCAGCGCCGCTCGGCGGAGACTTCGGTGGAACTGCCCTCGGGCGGCTCGATCGCGCTGGCCGGTCTGATCCGCGATAACGTCTCGCAGACGATGGGCGGCACGCCCGGTGTTTCCAAAATCCCGCTGCTCGGTACCCTCTTCCGTCAGAAGGGTTTCGAACGTCAGGAAACCGAGCTTGTCATCATCGCGACGCCCTATCTGGTGCGCCCGGTTGCGCGCAATCAGCTCAATCGGCCGGACGATAATTTCAGCCCCGAGAACGACGGTGCGACCTTCTTCCTCAACCGTGTCAACAAGGTCTATGGCCGCCGCGAGGCGCCGGTCGCCGATGCGCAGTTCCACGGCTCGATCGGGTTCATCTACAAATGAGCGGAGCAGGATCGGCAGCAATGGACGAGAACAGAGATCAGGCGATGGCCCATATGAAATCGACGACACCCCGCCGCGGAATCTCGAAGGCCTTCCTGGCCGCCGCCGGCGTTTCGGCGGTGATCCTTTCGGGATGCGCCGGCCCGCACGACCAGCTGACAACAGGCGGTATTCCGGACGACTATCGCGCCCGCCACCCGATCATCGTCACCGAAGCGGAACAGACGGTCGATATACCCGTGGCTTCCACCGATCGCCGCCTCACCAGCGCCCAGCGCGACCTCATCCGCGGTTTTGCCGCAAACTACATGGCCCGCGCCTCGGGTCCGGTTTACGTGCTGTCGCCGCAAGGCTCGCCGAATTCGGCGGCGGCCTATCAGCTGCGCAATCAGGTCCGTGCCGAGCTGGCGTCAAGGGGAATCGCGAGCTCGAAAATCGTCAACACCTCCTATGCCGCGGTAGGCCCCGGCGATGCGGCGCCGATCCGGCTGAGCTTTACCGGCACCACCGCAATCACCACCCAATGCGGTCAGTGGCCGAAAGACATCTCGAACGATTTCACCAACCAGAATTATTATAATTTCGGCTGTGCCTCGCAGAACAACCTCGCCGCCCAGATCGCCAATCCGGAGGATCTGGTGGCGCCCCGCGGCATGACGCCGATCGACGCGCAGCGGCGCAACAACGCGATCCAGGAATACCGGACGACGACATCGACGATCGAGGGTGTCGGCGGCACCGACAGCAGCTTCTGAGACGGAACGGGACGATGAGCGCCATCGAATACGAAATCAAAAATCCGAGCGAGCTTCGCCACGCCGAGGAGGCGGTGCGCATGGCCGATCTGGAGAACATGCGGCCGCTGCCACGCATTTCCGTGCATGCCTTCTGCGAGAGCGAAGCGCTGCAGCAGGTCATGGAACGTTGCGCCAATGATCGGCGGATGGCCAAGGTCAGCTTGCGCATTACCAGCGGTGGCATCGCCGCCGCCGCCAATATGTTTTCGGGCGCCCCGACGCCGAACCTGATCATCTTGGAGACCAAAGCGAATTCCGGGAGCCTCCTCGGTGAACTGGCGCCGCTGGCCGCCGTCTGCGACCCGACGACCAAGGTCGTCATCGTCGGCTATTACAATGATATCGGGCTCTATCGCGAACTCATCCGTAACGGCATTTCCGAATATATGGTCCAACCGATCGCCATGCCCGATGTTCTGACGGCAATGGCTTCGATCTTCGTCGATCCGGAAGCAGAACCGCTCGGCCGCAGCGTCGCCTTTATCGGCTCGAAAGGCGGCACCGGCGCTTCGACCATCGCGCATAACTGCGCCTTCGGAATTTCCAATCTCTTCTCCACCGAGACGATCCTGGCCGATCTCGACCTGCCCTATGGCACGGCGAACATCGATTTCGACCAGGACCCGGCCATGGGCATCGCCGAAGCGGTCTTCGCGCCCGATCGTCTCGACGAGGTTTTTCTCGACCGCCTGCTGACGAAATGCTCCGAGCATCTTTCCCTGCTTGCTGCACCCTCGCTACTCGACCGCGCCTACGACTTCGACGGCCAGGCTTTCCAGCCGGTGCTCGATGTCCTGCAGCGCAGCGCGCCCGTTACCGTGCTCGACGTTCCGCATGCATGGTCGGAATGGACGCGCTCGGTGCTGTCGAGCGTCGACGAAGTGGTCATCACCGCGGTTCCCGATCTCGCCAACCTGCGCAATGCCAAGAACATGCTGGACGCGCTGCGCAAGATGCGACCGAACGACAAGCCGCCGCATCTGATCCTCAATCAGGTCGGCATGCCGAAACGCCCGGAGATTTCACCGTCGGATTTCTGTCAGCCGCTGGAGATCGATCCGATCGCGATCATCCCCTTCGACATCAACCTTTTCGGCAACGCTGCCAATAGCGGCCGGATGATCTCGGAAGTCGACCCGAAATCGCCGACGGCGGAGACCTTTTCGCAGATATCGCACATCGTCACCGGCCGTGTTGCGATCAGGAAGGCGAAGAAGGGCGGCCTGCTGGGCCTCCTGAAGCGCAAGTAGACGATGAGCAATTCCAGCACGTTTTACGTCCGGAATTGCGTGAAAACAAAAGAATAGACCAGATTGGATTAGGCGGCATGTTTGGAAAACGCGGAAATGAAGGATCCGGAAAGGTCGGAGGTGCGATTGCTCCCCCGCCGCCGGCTCCTGCTGCCGCCCCTGCGGCCTCTTCTCCCTCCATTCTGGTCGAACCCTCTCGCGAGCCCGCACGCCAGCAGGTGACGCCGCCGCCGATGCAGACGCCGCAGCGCAAGCGCCCTGTTCGCACCGATGAATATTACGACACCAAGGCGCAGGTCTTTTCCGCGCTGATCGATACGATCGATCTCTCGCAGCTTTCCAAGCTCGACGGCGAAAGCGCGCGCGAGGAAATCCGCGACATCGTCAACGACATCATCACCATTAAGAACTTTGCGATGTCGATCTCCGAGCAGGAAGAACTGCTCGAGGATATCTGCAACGATGTCCTCGGCTACGGTCCGCTGGAGCCGTTGCTGGCGCGTGACGATATCGCCGACATCATGGTCAATGGTGCCGGCCAGACCTTCATCGAAGTCGGCGGCAAGACGATCGAATCGGAGATCCGCTTCCGCGACAATGCGCAGCTTCTCTCGATCTGCCAGCGAATCGTCAGCCAGGTCGGCCGCCGCGTCGACGAATCGAGCCCGATCTGCGACGCCCGCCTGCCTGATGGCTCGCGCGTCAACGTTATCGCGCCGCCGCTGTCGATCGACGGGCCGGCGCTCACCATCCGCAAATTCAAAAAGGACAAGCTGACGCTCGATCAGCTCGTCCGTTTCGGTGCAATCACGGCGGAAGGCGCGACCGTGCTGCAGGTCATCGGCCGGGTGCGCTGCAATGTCGTCATTTCGGGTGGTACCGGCTCGGGCAAGACGACGCTGCTGAACTGCCTGACCAACTATATCGACAGGGATGAACGCGTCATCACCTGTGAGGATACGGCTGAACTGCAGCTGCAGCAGCCGCATGTCGTGCGTTTGGAAACGCGCCCGCCCAATATCGAAGGCGAGGGCGAGATCACCATGCGCGATCTCGTCAAGAACTGCCTGCGTATGCGTCCCGAGCGCATCATCGTCGGCGAAGTGCGCGGACCCGAAGTATTCGATCTGCTGCAGGCGATGAACACCGGTCACGACGGCTCGATGGGCACCATCCACGCCAACACGCCGCGCGAATGCCTGAGCCGTATTGAATCGATGATCGCCATGGGTGGCTTCACCCTGCCGGCAAAAACGGTGCGTGAGATCATCTCAAGCTCGGTGGACGTGATCATACAGGCGGCGCGCCTTCGCGACGGTTCGCGACGCATCACCCAGATCACCGAGGTGATCGGCATGGAAGGCGACGTCATCATCACCCAGGACCTGATGCGTTACGAGATCGAAGGCGAGGATGCCGGCGGCCGCCTGATCGGCCGGCATATGTCGACCGGCGTCGGCAAGCCGCATTTCTGGGATCGTGCCCGCTACTTCAACGAGGAAAAGCGTCTTGCCGCCGCCCTCGACGCCATGGAAGCGAAAACGAAGGACTAGGCGATAGATGTTCGGGTTTGATCCGATAGTGCTGGCAATCGTCGTCCTCGCCTCCGTCTCGGCGGCGGCGGTCGCCTATGCCTTGATGTATTCCCGGATCGAAGCCGACAAGAAATCGGCAAGCCGCATCGACCGCGTCAAATCGGCCGAAAGCGACCGGGTCAAAGTCAAGGCTGCCCGCGACCGGGTGCAGGAAATGTCGAAGCGCCGGAAATCGGTGCAGGACAATCTCAAGGATCTGGAAAAGCGCCAGCACGAAAACACCAAGAAGACCCTGTCGATGAAATCCCGGCTGGTGCAGGCCGGCCTGCCGATCACGATCGGGAGATTCTATTTGGTCAGCGCCATCTTCGCCTGCGTGCTGCTGCTCATGGCTTTCATCGTCGGCGTATCGTTGATGGTGATGATCGGTATCGCCGTCGTCGCCGGTCTCGGCCTGCCGCGCTGGGTCGTGGGCTTCCTGATCAAACGCCGTCAGAGCAAGTTTCTCAACGAGCTTCCGAATGCGCTTGATGTGATCACGCGGTCGATCAAATCGGGCCTGCCGCTCAACGATGCGATCCGTCTGATCGCCACCGAAGGCACCGAGCCTGTGAAGAGCGAGTTCCGGCGGGTGATCGAGGCGCAGCAGGTGGGCCTCAGCATCCCCGACGCCTGCGCCCGCATGACCCTCCATATGCCGCTCCAGGAAGTCAACTTCTTCGCCATCGTCATCGCTATCCAATCGCAGGCCGGCGGCAATTTGTCGGAAGCGATCGGCAACCTCTCCAAGGTATTGCGCGAGCGCAGGAAGATGAAGGCCAAGGTCCAGGCGCTGTCGATGGAGGCCAAGGCGTCGGCGGTCATTATCGGTGCGCTGCCCTTCATTGTCGCGACCCTCGTCTATCTCACCTCGCCGAACTACATGATGATCCTCTTCACCGATCCGCGCGGCCATTTCATCATGGGTGTTTCGGCGATCTGGATGTCGATCGGCATCTTCGTCATGCGCAACATGGTCAATTTTGACATTTAGCCGGAAGGACGCCCCATGTCGCAGGACCTTGCCGCCACCCTGACCAATCCGAGCATGTTGATCGCGCTCCTTGTCGCGATCGCGGTCTTCGCTACGTTTTATACGATCGCCGTCCCCTTCTTCGAACGCGGCGATCTCAACAAGCGCATGAAGGCCGTTTCGACCGAGCGCGAGCAGATCCGCGCGCGCGAACGCGCCCGCATGAACGCTGAACCCGGCGCCGGCAAGGCCTCGCTCAGGAACCAGAATAATCGTTCGGTCCGCCAGATCGTCGAGCGCTTCAACCTGCGCAAGGCGCTCGTCGACGAGAATACCGTCAACAAGCTGCGTGCCGCCGGTTTTCGCTCGGAGAATGCGCTGAATACCTTCCTCGTCGCGCGTTTCCTGCTGCCGTTCCTCTTCCTGGCGCTTGCCGCCGTCTGGGTCTTCGGCCTCGGCAATCTCGCCGAGAGGGGCATGCCCATCCGCCTGTTTGCCGTCATCGGCATCGGCTATCTCGGCTTCTACGCACCGAACATCTATATTTCGAACCGCATGGGCAAGCGTCAGCATTCGATCAAGCGTGCCTGGCCGGATGCGCTCGATCTGATGCTGATCTGCGTCGAATCCGGCATCTCGATCGAAGCGGCGATGCGTCGTGTGTCGGAAGAACTCGGCGAGCAGTCGCCGCCGCTGGCCGAGGAGATGGTGCTGACCACGGCCGAGCTCTCCTTTCTGCCTGATCGCCGGGTGGCGCTGGACAATCTTGCCACGCGCACGCAGATCGAGCTGGTACGCTCGGTCACGCAAGCGCTGATCCAGGCCGACCGCTATGGCACGCCGGTGGCGCAGGCGTTGCGCGTCCTCGCTCAGGAAGGACGCGACGAGCGTATGAACGAAGCGGAAAAGAAGGCGGCCGCCCTGCCGCCGAAACTGACGGTGCCGATGATCCTGTTCTTCCTGCCGGTGCTGATCGCCGTCATTCTCGGCCCGGCCGGCATCCAGGTGTCCGACAAGTTCTGATTCTTGCCGCCGTCTAAATCGGTTCCGATTTCAGGAATAATCCAGTAACCTTCGATCTCAAACGAGGGTTCTTGAATGTCTTCCGCGGGCGTTTTCATCAGCATCATGGCAGCCCTGGCGGTCGGCGCGATGAGCCCGGGCCCGAGCTTCGTCGTCGTCTCCAGGATTGCCATTTCGCGGTCACGGCTGGACGGTCTTGCGGCCGCACTCGGCATGGGCGCCGGCGGTGTGATTTTTGCCGTGCTGGCGCTCGCCGGTCTGACGGCGCTGCTGTCGCAGTTCGAATGGCTCTATATCCTGCTCAAAGTCGCAGGCGGCGCCTATCTCCTCTATATCGCCGTCAATATCTGGAGAGGTGCTGCGCAGCCGCTGGAGGTTTCCGACGCCGGCGATAGCCACCGCGCGCCGAGGCGCAGCTTCATGACCGCGCTGCTGACCCAGCTCAGCAACCCGAAGACCATCATCGTCTATGCCAGCCTCTTTGCCGCGCTTCTGCCAAGGTCGGTGCCGCTCGATCTCATGATCGCGCTGCCGCTCGGCGTCTTTGCGGTGGAAGCGGGGTGGTATTCGATCGTGGCGCTGGCCTTTTCGGCCCGCCATCCGCGGCGGCTTTATCTCGCGGCGAAGAGCTGGATCGACCGGGCCGCCGGTGCCGTCATGGGCAGCCTTGGACTTCGCCTCATTCTTTCAGGCCTGAGCGCCCGCTAAGACCCCCGTTAAGACTATTGTCAGTTGGTGTTGCCGCCGCCAGCGGCACCCTTGTCCTTGGCGGCAAGCTTCTGCCAGGAATTCTGCTGCGAGAGCATGCCGCGGAGATAGGCGACATTGGCGTCGGCCTGCTGCGGCGAGAGTTCGCGCCGCGCGATCTGCTCGGCTTCCGGGAAACGTCCCTGCAGGCCGACGACCAGGGCAAGGTTCTGCCTGACGCGGCTGTCGGCGGTCGGCTGGCCGGCGGCGGAGCGCAGATAGGTTTCGGCCGTGCGCAGATCGCCGGTCAGCACATAGGACATTCCGAGGTTGGAAAGGATGGAGGGCTCGTTCGGCTGAATGTCGAGCGCGTCGCGGTAGCGCTGCCGGGCGTCGCTTGCCCGGCCCATCTGATCGAGGATCGCGCCTTCCGCCGAGATCAGCTTCCAGTCCGGACGATCAGGTGTCTGAGCGCGGCCGATCGTGTCGAGCGCCTGCTGGAACTGGCCGGCCGCTGCCTGCGCCTTGCCGTAGGCGGCCAGCACGTTGCGGTCGGCGGGGTTGCTGATCGCCACCTGCTGCATGACGGCGAGCGCCTGCGCGTCACGGCCGTTCATCCGCAGCAGATTGGCATAGCTGACGCCGGTGACCGGATCGCGCGGGTTCTTTTCATAGGCCTGACCGAGCCGGTCGGTTGCCGAGCGCAGCTCGGTCGCGTCCATCTCCTCAACCGGCTTGGTGAGCTTCGGCACCGAGCCTGTCGTCATCCGATCCTTGGTCGTCGAGCAGCCGGCGAGTGCCAGGACGATCAGCGATGCGGCAGCGCCCTGCAGGATACGGTTGGTGAATGTGGTGGTGAGCGAGGCCGGCATGACGCGTTTCCCTGGATTCCGAAATCGGCGCCTGACCTCGAAGCGGAACAGGGAAAGGTTTGACGCAATCTTCGCTCCAGCAATAGTCTGTTAACCCTAACAGACCGTTAAGGAACGATTCCCTGACGACCGCCGAAGGACAATCATGGCCCCCTATCAGTTTATCGAGAGACCGACCCCTTTCAACACGAAGGGCGGCTCGACGCTGCCGATCTTTGCCGTCACTCCTGCCCATATCGAGACCGGCACGATCGATCCGATCGCGCTCGATTGGGCGCGCAGGGCTGGCTACAAGGCCGAAAGCGGGTCGCTGCTGCTGATCCCGACGGCCGAAGGCCATCTCGGCGGCGCGCTTTTTGGCCTCGGCACCAATCCGTCCGAACAGCCTTATATCACTGGCAGGCTCGCCCGGGCGCTGCCAGCCGGCGATTGGCACATCGAGACCGCGCCGCTGACGGCAAACCGCCTGGCGCTCGGCTTTGGTCTTGGCAGCTATCGTTTCGATCGCTACAAATCTGAAAAATCGCCGGCGGCGACGCTGATGATCCCCCGCGATGCCGACAGCGCCGACATCAAGCGCCAGCTCGCCGGCGTCTTCCTCGCCCGCGACCTCATCAATACGCCGACGAACGACATGGGGCCGAACCAGCTCGAAACCGTTTTTCGCGGCCTGGCCGCGCATTACAAGGCGGACGTATCGGTTATTACGGGCGACGAACTGCTCGAGCAGAATTTCCCACTGGTCCATACTGTCGGCCGCGCCAGCGCGGATGCGCCGCGCCTTCTCGAGCTGCGCTGGGGCAAGAAGGGCCATCGCAAGGTGACGCTCGTCGGCAAGGGC
>Ga0123341_1000646_pt1 | contig 22691 bp, 17 predicted proteins | sample Turbeapinknodule_FD_89959 | JGI IMG/M metagenome (GOLD analysis project Ga0123341, IMG submission 89959) | Root nodule microbial communities of legume samples collected from Mexico - Turtle bean Mexico pink nodule | ecosystem: Host-associated > Plants > Roots > Nodule | place: Mexico: Nepantla...
ATTCATATAGGGTAAAATATCCTACCCTTTTTTATATAAAATGTGTTTTTTTAAAATAAGACTCACCTTCTATTTTTTTTTTTTTCAATTTTCTTAATTTCATAGTATATAGTGATTTCCACATTTTTCTTTTTCCATTATATAATACATTTTATGTGCTATCAATATCATTTATTTTTTAATAATTCATTATTACTATTTCTGAAATCTACAAATATTGCATTTTCGATTAAAAAATTAGTTTATGATATCATAACTTAATATTAAAACAATTTCTTATTTATGTATTGTTAGAATGATCTTTTAATGGCAAAATAATTCAACAAAACTATTTTTAAAACCCAAGACAAATATGCTTTTTCTAGGACTATATTAGCCTGGTTTCAAATGTTAAAGCATCAAATTGGTTAAATTATTTTACTTAAATATTAAATTTGAATTTGACAAAAAAAAAATTGTATGAAAAAAAAAATAATAACCATTCACTCTTTTGGTATGCAATCTTTGGAAAATGAATATTCTGTTCAATTTTGGTATCAAAATTTGTGGTGAATGGCATGCTTGCGCTAAATAGAGTCAATGGTTTTGCCCCTCACAAGTTGCGTTGGAAGAAAACAGAACACCAAACGAAACCATAATAAAAGATTTTCCTTTCAACTTTCCTTGCATTTTCCAAACGCTACAAACTCGAGCCTTTTTCACCTGGTTGAAACTTTTCAACCTTTTCCACAACTTTTTAATTTTAATTTTCGGGTAAACAAACATCAACTCGTTTCCTTGACTCTTCTTCCCTTGTGAATGGAGAGAGAAGGAAACGATTGTCATGTGGGGGACACGTCTCTCACAGCTTCACTTTTTGATGATGAAGCTTCCGTTTTGAGCTCCACCTTTTTGTTGGATCACGTTGGGGAGGTCACCCTCACCTTCCACGAGGACCGCTTGTCTTGGAAATTGGTGGGACCGTTGGATAATGTAAGTCCATTTCATTGCCTTCAACGTGTTTGTCAAAATGTCTGATTTTTGGGAAATGGGGTGGATCATTGATCTCACCCTTGTTTTAGATTATGTTGAATCATAGTTATAGAATTCTTTCAATAATTCGGGGTATTATTGAATTCGGGGTACCACATACCAGGTTTTCTTTGAAAACTCTTGTGATAATTATGAAAAAAATGACGGACCATGTGTACCTATAGGTACCTTGTACCAGCACCCGACCACATGTTGGGTTGAATATTGGTTTTGATCCTGATTTTTTCTGACTGTGTTTGATGTAGTTGGTGTGTTTTATAAAATGTATTAATTGAATGGGGTCTGAGTTTTTTTATGGTAGAGCTTGAGTGAGGAGACAAATTTGTGGGTAAGGGATGGATTTGTTGGCTGTTTTAATGGAACGCAAGTTTGAGTTTAAGCTCCCATGAAGCTTGTGGAACCACTAAGGGAGTCATTTCATCGTTTCATGCTACAGGATGATACTAGGAGGGGCGAAGCGCAGCATTCAAGATTTGTTTTGAAAACAGTCAGGGTAAGATCACCTATTTTCAAGACAACACATAAACCGCTTTTCATGGTCAGATTTCTTACTGCTCTTATGCAAGACAGAATGTGATAGGTTTCCAGTTTCTAATGAATCAGGGCAATCAGTATGGGCTACTAGCAGGCCCAAATGTCCATGGTCCACTATAGTTACCTTAGGTGGAAAGCAGGGAGGGAGGAAAAATTTAGTTATAGAGAAAGAAGGGGAGAAATGAGGTTATATATAGAGGAGCTAGAGAGGTATTTAGGGAATAATTTTAGGTTGTTGTTTGTTATTAGGCAGATAAATAGTTTCTCTGAGTAGTTAGTTCTCTGGGATTATAGGGGGCTCTCTTCAGTAATAGATTTATTTTTCAGTCTGTAATACAAATTTACCAATATTTTGTCCCAATAAATTGGTTCAATGTGTTGGATTGCTCAAGAGAGACCCAGTGTATCTGGAGATGGAGAACACAGGAATGTTGGAGCAGCCAGACTTTGTGGGAATGAATTCTATTGAGTGGATCGTTAGAGCTGAAATGTTCTTTGAGGAGCAAGAAATTCAACTATGTGATAAACTGCAATGGGAATTCATGAGCATGAAGGGTGAGATGAAGCCATGCTTTGGTTTCAGTCATGGTGCCAAAAGGATCTCGATGCAGATTGGGAGTCATTTTCTGTTGCTTGCTATGATTAGAAGATGCAGAGAGAATGCCAGTTGTAGTTTTGCTGAGAGATTGACCATAGAGGAGGGTGAGATCAACTTACACGCTCCTGGTGAAATGAAGCGGAAGAAAACCCAAATGGTAATGGGTTTGGGGTCAAAATGACAAGTCCCATTCTTGTGCAAAGGAGAGTGGTGGTGAGACTAGTCCATTGGGTAGATTGTTAGAAAACAAAAAATGAAGGTAAGCTTGCATCGACAAGAGGAGACATTTGTGAATTGCTTCTAATGGTGGTCAGTGGGTGGTCATCAAGCTCATCTCAACTTACAGTCTAGTTGCTTGGTATTTTTGACAACTTGATCCTACCAATAGATACATGAAATTGTGGTGTTGATATTGTGGAAGACACTACTTGGTGATGGAGGGGAAGGAGAAGATACATGCTATTGTGTCGTTACATGGTAGCAACACATTTTTGGAAAGAGCAAGGGTTGGGGCTGAATTGGGACAAATGAGGTTAGACCAAATACAAAGGGGGACACAACTGGTATTTTGTAAAGTGGGTAAGTTTCTCAATCTAAACGAAGTCCCATAATTATAGGATACTTTTGCAAAAGGGTTGATCCAATTCCAACCAAGTGTATCAACGTTTATGGTTTTGGACAAGTGGGTGAGTTGCGAAAGGCTGAAAGGAATTTTGTGGTTCATGAGACCCCATCTGTGAAGCTTGAACAGATGGTGGGTATTACTTGGCAGTGGGTCAAGACCTGGGGAGAGGGATCTGTTCATCTGACTTTGGCAATTATTAACCAGATACATCCAAACATAGCTGTGTGTATATGACAATATTGGCAACTTAATTGAGTCATGTGTCTTGGTTCATTTCTTTAGTCATTTGAGTGGTTTTTCTATGTGAAATAGAGCTGCCTACAATCAACAATCCAATATCTTGGAAGGCTGTTACATGGACAATCAAATTGCTCTAGTGCATCTAATAGTTGTAGAGGAACTGGCATATATAAAACATATACTCACAAAGATTCATACGTAGTTTAAAACAAATTATAATGTGTAATTCTCATAAAATTGAACAACTGCCATAGAGTTTGGCATATAATATAAAATAGGGCAGCTTTATAGTCACATTGTATTAGATTTGATCGTGTGTAAATTTTTAATATAGCCAAATGCCATACTCTTTGCTGCAGAACCGAATGAAATACTATCATTGTCAAGTAACAACAATATGTTTTCTTATAAAAAGATTTTTTCAAGCATTTTTCATATCCAAATTAATAATGGCAGAGCTTCCCTTGTGTTTAAATTTCTTCTAGCATTTCATCCCTGTCATGGCTTGTTTATGTTTTAATTTTTCATTTTTACTCTAAAATACACACACACATATATATATATATATATATATATGTATATAATATTTATAATTAGTTGCAATAATATGACCTGATATGAGCAATGTGTAGTTTTTAAACTGGTAATTACTAAATTGAGCATGTAGTTTGGGTTCTTCTAATACTATTTTTCTTAAATGTTCAATGGATCAGGATGTTTCAACTTGTTTACGTGTTAAATATTTTCCTAAGGTTGCTACTGAGATCAAACTTTCTGAGATATATGCTGTTGACTTAAATGATCATGGTTCAATTTACATATCGAGTCTCCCTCCTGCTACTGAATGTCTACTTTTGGGTGAAGACATACAGGTTTGCTCTTGTTGTTTACAATTATGCAATTTTTTTCCTTAAGGTTTGTTTTGTTTCTCTCTATTTAGCTTACAATTATGCAGATGTACCGCTTTACTGTGCATGGTTTTATAAGGAGCAAGAATCAACCTTCTCAGTGTATCCTTGCTGATTATACTTTTGGTCATACAAATTTGCAAATGTGTCGGAAGTGGGTTAATCAACTTAATGCTTCTTTGAAACGGGAAGTTGGAAGACCAAAGAATCTTTTGGTATGCTCTATTATTGGTCAAACATTTACAATTTTGCATTTTACTTTTATTGATTAATTAAAATGAACTTTTCCCAGATATAATTTCTGATTCACTAGGTTTTTGTTCATCCAAGGAGCGGTAAAGGTAATGGCTGTAGAACCTGGGAAGCTGTAGCTCCTATATTCTCTCGCGCTAAAGTAGAAACAAAGGTGAAACTTTAGAATCTCTGACAATATCCTAAATGAATAGCTCTTGATAAACTTTCAATGTTATGTTTATGTATGCTTAACTCCTATCCAAGTCTTTGGCCATCAACTCCTTGCTCAATAGCTTTTAAAATATTATTTTTGGACTGTGCCCAGCTGTTGTAACAGGAATAAATGATTCCATTTCCATTAATTTCATGCTGTTAACTTATGAATTTTAGTAAATATTTCTTTTAATAATTCTTTTAGTAAATATTTTAGTTTTAGATTCATTTTTAAAATAATATGTTTTGTGCTTGCCTTGGCCAGTCAACTACAGCTTAGACTAGTGAAATGAACAAATAAAACCACCAGAGATCTATTTGAGCTTGTCCTGTTAAAATTTGAGTTATAATTTCACTTTATAAATGTTTAAAAAATAATTATATGTATATGGTAGATCTTGATTGAGAACATGGTCAATTTCGATGCTTGATTAAATAGAGTCCGATCTATTATGTATATTTAATAATTAATAATGTAAATAACATAAAGACAAAACTTATATACTGTACTAGAGGTACAATTAGTGTTTTTGTCCAATTAAATTCGGAGTTTCATTTTTTAAATATATAATGCATTTAATAAAATGTAAATTCCCAAGGTGAAACCCCAAATTTATGTACCTAAAAAAGTACAATATGTAAGATTTGTCCATAACAAAAAATGACATTATTTTGTCAATGATCAACAAAAATAAATTTATTAAATGAAAATATGTAATAATATATTGGAGGTGAGGGGAGAATGAAGTAATGACCAATTTTGTGTGCATTTGTTTCTTCAAATAACCTTACTGACTTGTGCTCTGTCTGTTTAAGCACAAGATTGATATCTTATGTGAGATTTTGCTCAAGATTGATATATTTTGATTGAATTAGCTTGAGGTGATTGTCTTTTAATTTTGATCAGCTTATTTACCGCCATACCTTTAGATCTCAAGTATATGCGTCTAACATAAATCTATTAACATCACAACTGTTATTGTTTGCTCTGGATGCAACTTAGAGAAGGAGAACTTAACTTTGTGATAATATTATGTGGTAACAGATAATCAAATGAAATTATTGATCTCTATCCTAGTAATAAGATTTGCTTTTCTTTGCTAGGTGATCGTGACAGAGAGAGCAGGAGAGGCATTTGGTGTGATGTCTTCTATAACAAATATGGAGCTTAACTCATATGATGGTGTTGTAGCCGTTGTAAGAACTTATCTCCCTTCTTTACATTCAAATAGAACTAGACCAGAAGTAACTGAGTTTTGATGCTGATAACACTCATTATGATATAGTTAAGACTAGAGGAAATGATTGAAAAAATATGTATATTTATGATTGATTAAACCTTACAAAGGACATGAATGGAGGTAAATCTAGAGAGACACGATGATACAGGAAATATGATCATAATTACCTTAGGTACAAATCTCCTAAAAGTGTTATTTACATAAATACAAATAAAAGCTGATATAAATTAGAACAAAGTCATTTAAATCAAACTTGTCATATTTTTTAATACATCTCTATAATCTACATAATATTTTTCAACACTTCCCCTCAATCTGGAGCGTATTAGCTGGATGCATCAAGCTTGCAACATATGTTTGCTATTCTCAGTCCTTGAAGAGACTTGGTGAAAATGTCTGTTGACTGCTCTTAGAACTACAAATGAACTCGTAATTTCTCCAGACATAACCTTCTCATAATAAAATGGAAATAAATCTCAATATGCTTAGTCTGCTCATTAAAGATTGCATTGGAGGCAATGTGCAGGGTTGCTTGGTTTATTACAAATGAGATTCATTGAGTGTACTTCACAGAAACGCAATTCTTGGAGTTGATGTTTTAGCCATATTAGCTCACATGTAGTGAGAGCTCAAATAAAATTTTGTTTCTTCCTTTTTCCATGAAATCATATTCCTCCAATGAGGAGACAATATCCTAATGTGGATCAATTCTTGATTGTTAGCTACACATTCCTCCATTAAGTCAAGAATACAAAATATGTAAACAAAATAAAGAGGAATAAGGGATACAAATACAATCCTTAATCGTTAGCGAGGCATATTTCCCTATTTACAGAGGATCTATCCATATCTGTAACCCTAGAGCATATATATCATGAGTCGAACTTATTACAAATGTTATCAACATTGAGAGAATTAGTGAACAAGTCGGCCAATTGGTTTGGAGCTGACAAAATCAATAATGATTTTTTTGAGAGCACTTTCTCTTTCACAAAATTGAAATAAATTAATTTTCTTATAGAATGAATGAATTAGAGAATGTGTTAGAGCTCACAAAGGATTCTCTATTATAATGATCAAGAATACAAAATATGAAAACAAATTAAAGAGTAATAAGGGATGCTATCCTTGATTGTTAGCTGTATATATTTCCCTATTCACAGAGGATCTAATCTCTGATGTTTGAAGTTTCTTTTTTGTTAGGGGTCTGATAGTTAATCTGTTAGTTATTAAAATTTATTTGTTATTGGGCGGAGATTGAGAAGAGTTAAGCCATATTACCTATAAATAAGATGAGAGGTTTACAAACAAATATATCTTGTCATTTGAAAGGATTGGATTGAACTCGTAAAAAGTGGGAAGAGTCAGGGTCACTCAAATACCCTAAGTACTACAGTACCTCATGTCTGGCTCTATTATGAGAGTTGTGCTAGAGAATAGTACACATTTCATCACTTCTCTTCTCTTCATTTATTTTCTCCACTTGTTTGTCTTGATCCAGTTCTATCACTTTTCTGTTTTCGTCTTTCCTCTACAATTGAATAAAACTTGTCTAAACTCTGGAACCATAAATGAATGTGAAAAACTTAGCTTTCTGATCTAATATACTCTATCAAATGATACAGTGTCACAAGATTTCTTTGATATGATGAGCTTGTGCAATATCAAGATTGGCATTTGGATTTGATATTTATCATAATGCCTTGCACAACATTGCAATTTCCAAGAACCTTATGTGCATATTCTTGTTATGATCTAATTCCTCAATCATTCTTTTGAATGTTTATGAGATTTTATGTTTATCAAGTTTCAAACCTTTATATTTTAGATGCATCTGTTTATTCATTTTTCAACTTGTTGCTTTCAAATGGTTTTCCTCAGTTTTTAAATTATATTGTTCTAACTGTGGTGGTTCCAGGGTGGTGATGGATTTTTCAATGAAATCCTAAATGGGTTTCTTTCTCCCAGGTTTAAAGCTCCATACCCACCAACGCCTTCAGATTTTGTGCATGTGGTTAAAGATAATGGTTATTCCTTAGATCATGATGACGATGAAATAGTTGCTGAGACTTCAAGTAAGAAGGAAGACCAGTTTCCTCTGATTTCAAGTCCAAAACAATTTGGATCTAGAATCTCAAATCTGAGTGAGTTTAATTTATCTGTACACCATTACTTCCCAAACAAATGCTTTGTACTTGTGATCAGTTATTGACTCGTTCAGTACATATTGTTTTAGTTATTGGATGCCTTTGAAACTGGAATGAGTTGGGAAACATGAAAATAGATACTAGAGACACGAGGATAAATTAAGAGAGTAATTTGTGAATTGCTTGACTGATTTGGCCATAGCATATTTGTATTTATATACAGGAAAAAGTAAATACAACTTATATTTACAAAGACAGTGAATAAGCATTGAGCTACTTTCTAAGACCTTAATGTTTCCAATGCTACAACAACTCCCGATAATGTCAGTTCTGCATTAATTACGGTCATCATTCCGACCCTTCATAATTGCATTGTATCATTTCTATCATTTAACATGTTACTTTTTTCCATACTTCAGTGACTACTGTGAAATGTTAGTTTCTGCAACCACCATTTCTTCTCCTTTACATCTCTACTTTACTTTATAGAAGCACAAAGCCACTATTAACAGAAAAGGAAAAAAAGAAATGACATTTAATGCTTGGTTATTGTGTTGCTTTTGAAGATTCTGCAGATAAGGCTGCTGAATTTCCTGTTCCCAATGAATGGTTTAGATTTGGGATTATTCCTGCAGGTTCAACTGATGCCATTGTAATCTGGTAACCTTTTTCTTTCGTACTTTCCATTCCGCACTAGAGATGATATATATGTCATATCTAATATCAATTTATAGAATATATTTATGAAGAATCATCTGCTTTGATTTTTATGCATCAAGAACCAAACCAATTTGCAATATCTTCTATCCAAATTTCATTTTGCCTTGTTCTGCATAAATTACATTTAGTTGTTACTATTGTACTTTCTAGCAGTTGGATTCGGAAATTAAGGGTCACAATCACACACAGGGAGATGAACATATATATTAGTCATATAGTAAATACAATCTATAATCAAGGAGGCTTAATTATGGTCACTAAATGAAAGGGTTTCCTATGGACTACATGCATTGAAACTGGACATAATTTTTTTATTAGAGGATGATGGATCTATGGGTATCCGTGTTTTTCTTTCATTTTGGGTTACCTCTCTAAAGCACTAGTTACCATGTTGAAAGAGAAAAAATGGAGACAATTGATATGGTGCTGTATCAATACGATACTAGTCACTAAATCTTGTCCTAGTAATTGTGGTCATTTATATTATAATATGATAATTAGATTGAGTTGATAGAACCTAGATCAGATTGTAGATGGAAATTATCTTTATTAATGGGAAACCGTGTAACACTCCTTGTATTTGAGAGACCTGGTTCTGTCCCAAAGAATTCCCAAGACGACCTTCTCCCTCATAGCCCCTCTTATTTATAGGCAACTCCTATATAACTAATGGGTAACTACTGCTACATAACACAAGTACTAGAGTAGTATTACTATTACAAGCTTAAGCCTATCATTACAATAAACTAGTAATCCTGAATAAAGGAGGTAAATCAGGTAATAAAAAATTAGGAAACAATTTTATGCATTAATTAGATAACTAGTTTATTTCTCAATATATTCTAAAGATCTTTGATACATTCTAAAATAGTCTAAGGTACACTAAAAATAATCTAGATTTTTTATAAACATTTTAATATATACTTTTGAAAATTACATGCACTTAAGATTTCTGTAGCCAATATTTTTTTTGTAATTTTAGAGTTTTCTGATACAATTCACATGGGTTATGTGAAATTCTGAATACAACACTGTATTTTGTAGTACAACTGGAACTCGAGATCCTATTACTTCTGCATTGCAGATTGTCCTTGGTAAGAGGGTGCACCTTGACATAGCTCAAGTTGTACGGTGGAAAACGACTCCTAGATCTGAGGTTGAACCTAATGTGCGCTATGCAGCTTCCTTTTCAGGGTAATTCCTCTGTTATGTGTTCTTTAAATATAAAAAGAAGACAATCCTAACTCTTGCTTTAAGCTTACTTTAGTTGCAAATGTTTATCTTTCAAGCATATTTCTGGTTTCATATTCAAAGGAACCAAGTGCTGTATGGCAGTTGAGGGAATTAAATTAGCAAGCTTTTGTTTGTTTGATTCATGAAAATTGTAGAAATTCAGCTTGCTAACTATACTGAGTTTTGGTCCTTAGAAAACCTATTTTGAAGTCCTAAGCTCTCCTCTCAAGTGATTAGGTTTTACATAGTGTAGAGCTTATGGTATTTAAGGGGTTTCCCTTTTCAGATATCTTAAAAGGTGTACTTTAAACGTAAGTCAATTTCACAAAACTAGCTTTTAAGGTAAGGTTTGTATCAATTTATATACTAAATTTGGTTATATCTCTAGTCAATGTGAGATCTCCAACAAATATGTTCAATGTGTGGGTAATATTGAATTTTGAATTTTCTTTTTCAAATAAGAGGATATTTTATGCTCCAATATATTTTTAATCTTCTCTCTTTTTATCTCAATCAATTTATAGATATAATTTTGGGTTGGATCTTGAATTTACTTGCACATGACCACTAGCTGTGAGAATAGACCGGATTGAATTGAAATTTTTCTTGACCCATCAAGAAACCGGTTTTCAATTTATTACCCATTGAGGCATGTACTGCTAGTCATCTTGCATATACTACAAATTAATTCTAATAGTTATAAAGATTTAGTAATACCATATCCTACATTATTGATCTCAGGTATGGATTTTATGGTGATGTCATCACTGAGAGTGAGAAGTATCGTTGGATGGGTCCCAAACGTTATGATTATGCCGGAACAATGGTATTTTTAAAGCACAGGTAATCTCTAAGTAATTCGCTTTCTTGAATTCCATACTTTTCTTATTTTACTCTCTTATTCTGTCTGTTATATTGGGACTATGTAATGTGTATTCTTTCTTTGTTTTGAACCACAACCAGAGATTCCATTTTCATAAAATATATGTTGTTTTTCTCATAGGTTCCATTAGTTGGGATACTTGAAAAATATCTGATAATATCTTGATTGTATTTTAGAATAATTTAGAGAGTCTTTGGTTGTCTCTTTGGATTACTTTCCTTATTTCCTTACGCACTCTCAGGAGTCTTGAATGAAGTGTGCACAGTCCTTATCTCTTAGGATATAAGATTGTAACCATGAATTCGGTTTTTGTTGATGTATCATGAGGGATTATTTTTGCTATTGTTTCCTTTGATTTGGATCATAAACTTTTCTTGAATTAGTTTTCAACTCCATGGACTAATTGAAGAATCGCTCCTTGTTGGTTCTTATGAAGAGAATGAATCTTTTTATTCAATTATCATAAAAAAAATGGTTAAAGACCTCCTAGGGGAATAGTTGACATTTTTTATGCATAAACTAATAGGGTTGTTGCTTTTTTCTATTATTGGCACTTAACATCTTGCTTATTTAACTTGGCCTTTGCATGCATATCTTCAGGTCTTATGAGGCAGAAATAGCATACCTAGATGTTGAATCAGATGAAATCAATTTGACTTCCAAAAGAGATCATCAGGGTAATTTGATACGGGCAGTAAGGTCTTCACACATATCAGAAAAACGTATCTGCCGAACTAATTGCAATGTTTGTAATGAAAAGCCAAATCATGCATCCGTTGGAGTTTGCAGCCTTACACCTCATCTGAATTCAGAAGAAACCAGATGGGCAAGATCCAAAGGACACTTTCTTAGTGTGGGAGCTGCTGTAATCTCTTGCAGAAATGAAAAAGCACCGGATGGATTGGTGGCTGATGCACACCTGTCTGATGGTTTTCTTCATCTAATATTGATTAGAGACTGTCCTCATGCATCTTATTTATGGTGAACACCACCTGTCTTCTTTCTACATTGTGCATGTGAAATTATGAAAGTCAATAAGTCTCTTTGTAAATTTTGAATCTGTTCTTTGCTATGAAGAAAGAAACCTTTATCTAGCTTATGTTTGGAAGTCTTGCGTTGCAATGCCATTTCATATCATTCTTTTGAATCCTTGGAATTTTTTACATGTAGGATCTGCTTAATTGAGTTGATGGAATTTTCGAATTGAAAATTAACTTTTACATTAAATGTATGCTATTCATTGGCCATTTAATATAATGGCTTGCACCTGGTTTTGTAGTGGGATATTTTGCTCTTGGTAAAAGTGTAATACATACTATTGCTTAAAAAATCCTCTGGAAAGCTGGCACTGCCAGTCTTACATTACAATAAATAGAATAATAATCTTTTACACAGCCATGTGGCCAGTTTGTGAAGACTGAATCATGAAAAAATTTAGTGATGCTCTTTTCTGTGGAACCTTAATTTGTTATTTTTAAAATTTATATGCTCTGCTCCCATATATGTTATATAGTTTAATTGACTGTATTTTATATGTTTGTCTCATTATTTCTGCAGAAATCAAATATATCTTACACATTCAGTAACAATATTCTTTTTTCTTTGCTTTACAAAATGATGCAGGCATCTGACTCAACTTACAAGAAGAGGGGGAAACCCCTTGAATTTTAAGTTTGTTGAACATCATAAGGTTAGTTTTACCCTAATCCACACCACCTCCAAGTATGACCATGGACAATATACTAATTTTATCTAGCTTTTGCAGACCCCTGCATTTTCTTTTACTTCTTCTGGCGATGAGAGTGTATGGAATGTGGATGGAGAGATTTTTCAGGCACACCAACTTTCAGCCCAAGTGTTTAGAGGTCTTGTATCCATGTTTGCATCTGGTCCCGAAGTTTAATTGTGGAAGTAGCTACTTGCTCTAACAGGAACCAGCATGAAAGGATAATTAACACCAAGGTTTTGTGTATAATATATATCTATTTACCAATGTAACTGCATCATTAAGTTGAAAGTTTGGAACTTGTAACCATGGAGGGAAATTTTTGTAATAGGAATATATATATTTTTGTGTGCTTTGTTCATGATTTTCTATTGGCGATCGCAATAAATGGAAGAAGGCTTGATTATTTTGTACATCACAATTTTCTATGTACATCATTACTCTTATACCATGAACATCTAATACAAGTTTGTTCAACATTTTCATTCTTAAGTAAGATTTTGCTTGTGTAGTTATTTAATTTATTATGTAGAGCAAAGTCATTAAATGTCGAGGTTGTATTTTTAACATATTTTAAAGGGTTAATTTATGCTGTCTTCCAAATTTTCGGATAACCTTTAAATTTTAGATATCCTTTTTAGTCTTTCATATATTTTTTAAAAAGTATAGTTTTAGTCACTCAAATTTACTGTTTAAGAATTAAAAATGGTTCTATAAAGTCATTTTAATATATGGAACTTAGTTTATAAGAAATCTCTTGCAATTTTTTATCTTTTGGAATGGTCAGTTTGGAACATAAAATTTTCCGAATGTAAAATTGCATTCTGGACGTGTGTTTATTATAGTTTATACACATTTTTACAATTTTCCTTTATAAGAAAATATCATAGGAAAAATGTATTTTCTGCAAATAAAAAAAATACCCTTTAAAGTGTTTTAACACTTGCATCCATACAAACACTCTTGTTTTATATTATAAATTTTCAAAAACTGTTAAGAGGATATATATATATATAATATAAACATAAATTCAATTTCTATAGAGCTCTAAATTAAGCAAGCAAAAATACTTTTAAAAACACAACTTATTCATTGACTATTTTCTACTTGTGTGATAAGAAGTATTGGATAATTATGTGGATTTATCTAGCTTTAAAGTGGTTCTTATAAATCATCCAACATGGAAGAACCACCAAGGGGTTATTCCAGCTTAAACAATACTTGAGTTGAATCCTAAACATGCAACTACATTCAATACTTGAAAGGAGAGTTTTATGGCTTATAATACTCTTATCCAACTCAAACAATATTGTTTATCCCTTAGTACCTTGTGTATACAAAAAAATACATTCTTGTTTTATTTATTTATAGTAAGAACAAGATTGACATTTGTTTGTGTCCAGAATCAGACAATAGAATCACATTTATCTACACCTGAAAATCAATCACCTAAATTAATCAAAAGGCATTCTTAGGTGGTACAGCTACAAAAAATATCTATATCCAACACACTGCTACATTGTTTTAAGAACCCTAAATCAGAAAAATATTGGTCTTCATATCAACTTGGAGAAAGGAACTGCTGCTGATATCATGATTCTCTGGACTTCCACTCCAAAATTGCTGACAAAAGTGTGTAATTAGGAATTAAATGCTTGTGAGGTAAAGCCATGTTTGTCATTGGTGAATTGTCATTCTCTTGAAGCCACTTATCAATTGCTTTGCGATCATATGTATATCCATCAGCAGCAACACAAGGATCATCCATCACATCCTGCATCACAAAAAGTACAACAGACACCTTCAAGGACATTGACAAGGCAGTTGGAAGACAAAGTTTAGCTCAAGCTACTATTGTAACTAGTTAACATGCACAGAATGTTCCTTATGTTTTTAAGAAGGCTGTTACCAGAATCTACAGGTGAAATCATTAAAAAGGTTGTATATAAGTTGATATTTTACTATCCAACATGATTTACAATGGTGGTCCAAATACTTATACGGTTTTTACATTTAGTCTCTACCTAGAAACTTGACCTTTCAGTCTCTGCCTATGAACATTTAATTCTTTTTTGGTCCTTCCATTTGATAAAACCGTCACAAATCGATATTAACAGTGTAGAGTTGCTACAATTTTTTTTGGCAGCTATTAAACTATCACAAATTTGTTGCTAAACTGACAATTTTGGGGGGTTTAACATGCACCATAAAATTTGTCATGGTTTTAGCTAAAGGGCTTAGGACACACTTAACAGCAGAGATCAAAACATAATTCTAACTTCTAAGAGTATATGTACAAACCAAAACATTCAGGTTTTAGGTATAAAGGCAAAAATGTAAAAGTAATAAGTATAAGAACCAAATAAGTAACTAAAACTTAAAATAACATTATGACATTTTTTTATCAAGGTATCCAACCTCATCATGAGGAAAAAGGTTGGGTTTGTTGTTACTAGAATTTAAAATATGTTCACCCAAAGGCTTAGGTAACACATTTTATTATTGTGGCATAGAAAATGGATAGTATTATCATTATGGAGTATTGAATTACCTGAAGAATTGGACAGATAAAGTGATTAGGAGGTTTGGATTTAATAGTAACAGTTGAAGCAGAATGTTGGGCCCTATCAGCAACTTCTTTCAATCTCTCAAGTGTTGGAAGCACTTGATCTTTTAAATCAGGCCGGTCTCTACGCCGAAGTTCTGCACAGCTCAATCCTAACACGGCCAAATCTAGTGTCTCTTTAAACGGCCAAGCCCCTGCCTCTGGATCCAATATATCTGTCAAATTCCCATCTTCAATTGCAATTTCAACTTTATGAGCTAGTGCTATTGCTGGTTTTGCTGTCAATAACTGTAAGATCACCATTCCAAAAGCATAAACATCAGACTTTGGAGATATTAACCCTGTCCTTTGGTACTCAGGATCAATGTAGCAGAGTGTTCCAACAGGTGCTGTGTCTTTGAACATGGTAGATAAATTATCGGAATGGAGTACTGTAGAAAGTCCAATGTCACCAATCTTGCTGACAAGGTTACGACCAAGCAAGATGTTTGCTGGTTTTAAGTCACGATGAATAATAGGTTCCGGGTTTGAGCTGTGAAGGAAGGCGAGAGCCGATGCAATTTCCCAAGCTATTCGAAATCTATCAAACCATTTGATTGGGGAAGTGTTGTTTTTCCTCAGCAGTCTGTCCTCCAGGTTACCATTCTCCATATATTCATATACAAGACATCCATGATCATGACATGCACCAAGAAGAAGAAGCAAGTTTGGATGACGAATTCTGCTCAATATCTCTAACTAGAAGAAAAGAAAAGATATAAATCAATATTGTTGTCTGGTTCAGTTCCTGTCTTATAATTATTTGCAACAATCTTCATTAAATTTTGTTCAAGTAAAGTGTGCTGGAAATTAGAAAAAGCATAAAAACTTGCAATGCTAGATAGAGAAAATAGAATCTTGTTTTGGATGCCACCCAGACCAATGACCTGTTTTTTGGTTGTATGTTTTAAATTTACTCTACTTAACCTCTGATAAAAATAATTGTTTAACTTTATACATTTCAAACATAGATGATTTCATATATTGCAGTTCTTTAGGTATTTTTGGTGTGTTTTTCTATCAGAAGTAGAGTTCAAATTGATAATCCATGTAATATATTTTCATTAGAAGTCAACTAGACTACCGAGGTGAAACTCTAATTTTGATTGAAAAACTGTATAAAAGACACTTAAGGAACTATATCTAAGTTTTGTCCACATACTCTCTTAATAGATAAAGGGGAAATCAAAGTCCCATATCGATTAGAAATAGTGTCAAAATAGAATATACAAATGGAGGTAATTGTCATATTATAAACCAGTTTTGTACAATGGAGTTAGGCCTAAACCCCTTCCTAAAATGATAGTGCTTTGACACTAAATCAAATTGAGTTCAGGTCCATTTTCACGAGATCAAATTAAATTTAAAATCCAATTTAAATTTGATTAATCTAGTTTACATGATTTTTCCACAACTTAAATTTGAAGTCAGACCAGCCTAGCTCAACTTGACTTTCGAGTGGCTTGGTTCGACTTGTCTTGGGCCCAACCCAACCTTGCATGACTTGGACCCTAGTCAACTCGACTTTACATGAGATAGGCTGGTCTGGCTTCAAATTTACTAAGCTTATCTTGGCCTAGCATATTCATAACTTGAACTAACTCATACTTGCATTGATTTTGGATTTTCAAAATCCAAAAATTATCCAATCCAAATCCAATTAAATGGATTGGACTTAAAATCCTAAAATATGGATTTAGATTTGAGATAAATCCATTAAAATAGACTTAAAGTAATATGGATTTGGATAATTATGGATTAGATTTGAAGATTTGGATTGTTTGCCCACCCTAACCATTATATTTGAATTAGGATTATAAACTTTGATATATCAATGAGAAAATCCAAACTTGCCACTCAAAATGCTAGAAACATCTGCAGCAATGAAGCGCTATATACTTATTCTTTTATCTCATTACGGAACATTTTTTTGCTTTACCATTTTATTTATAAATTTTTCATACCTCCTGTTGGAATTGCTTGCTTTCACGATTTCCATTAGTGTTGAGAACTTTAACAGCAACAGTTGTGTGATACAAATTGCACTTGTACACTGTTCCATATGCTCCCATTCCAATTCTCAGATCTTCAGAAAAAGATGAAGTAGCTGAGACTATTTCATCCCATGTAAACTTCCGGTACTGCAACATTGTACCACTTAGAGCATCTACCAATTTTTCTTTCTCTTTTGTAGCACGGATGACTCTCAACTCTGTTTCTTTCCTTTCTGCAGCCTCTCTTTCAGCACATTCTTTCAAATATACAGCTTCTCTGGATGCATCCTGATATTTCTCACTTTCTAGTTTTGCTAATTCCTCTGCCTTATCCTCCTTAGCAACAATCTCCTTCATTTTCATGGTTTCTTCTGATCGTCTCTTGCTAAGGTCATTCAGCTGTTCCAAGCAATAAAGGATGTTAATCCATTTAACAATACGACAAAGATTTTAGTTGCAGGCATATGGAAGGTGCATTCATCTTCCAATTGCAATAATAGGGTAATGCTTCTTTATGGATGCTAAAGCAAAGAAAGAGGACCTAACAAGAAAACAACTTAGGTATGCCAGGGTGCAGGGTTCCCATTAAATTATTGCACTTATTAGGTAGAAGAAAGTGTATCTGGCGATAAGAAAATAGATATTACCTTCCGGCATGCTTCAGTTTTCTCACTTTGAGCTACTGCATGCAGTCCTTGGGCATGTCTTAGTTCAATTCTCAACTTTTCCAGCTCAAGGTTAAATTTTGCCTGATAAAATAAAGGACAACAAAGAAAGTTCACTTGCAAATTGGAGTTGTATTTAACTGGAATTTGCTGAAGCAATAGCTGTTAGAGAAGCAACATATAGTTTTTTTATGAAGGAAGGATTGCATATGAATAAAAATTTGGATTGTGCACAACATATTTGTAGTTTTGCATTTGCATAAAACACTATTGTTCTAGTGAAGATAAAATTTTTGTGTTGCTGGAGACTTGTCAAATATACAATACAACGAAAATAAAAAAAGGTATTAATACTTTACCCTCCAATGTTAAATCATGTCACAGGTATACATATGTCTACGTTTTCCAAGAAGGTACCATCACCAGATGAATGAGTCGGACATAAGTACTATTTCATCAAGCCAGATGAAAGAAAATTCAAATTACCTGCATATTAGGTGATGGAAATGTAGTTGCTAGTGCTACATCCTTGATAGAATTTTGATCATACATCCAAGATTCAGTATCTGAAATAAAGCTTTTGCAACTAGAGACTCGGCTTAAGGCATGATCAATGTCTGAGTTTCTTGCAGAGATGGTAGCAGTATTTTCTCTCCCAAGATCTATAGATTGGCCTCTAGAATGGCTAGTGTCAGATAAACTTGGATTTGTGCTTAGAAGGACACTATTTATACTTGAAAGAGCTTGAAATCGTTGTGTTGCTAGGGAAGACGAGTGTAAACCAGCATATGATGAAACTGAGGTAGATTCTGTACACATCCAAAAAGGATAATAATTATACTATACAGGGGATAGTCAATTTTGATGTTTTCCATTATGCAACACAGGCTAGAATCTCTAAGAAGAGGTAGACATATCTTTGAAACCAAGCACCCCACTGTGTTACCTTTATTTGCAATCTAATGTGAACATTAAATATCAAAGTAGAACTCGTAAAATATAGAGTCATAGTTTAAGTGTAGATGGTTTCTTATTATATTTTTCTATTTCTAATAACCCACATGGGAGTCATTGGGAAATTATGATTTGAAGAATAATGTGAATTTCTACCATTTACTGGAGTATATATGAGCAGGTGACTATCTGTGTACTATCAATGCTGCAACACAAGTATGTTAAATTAGAAAATTTCAGGTATTGGATATGTACTTATACTGACATGATGCTAGCAATTTAAGAATTTAAATATGCTGTCAACACTTTTTTTTATATAAAAGTTTTCATATTAGGCATCACTATGCAACTTGACATCTCAGCTAGACTGACACCGAAAGTAACACTTATTTAGGATTTACATAATTTTGAAGAAGTTACTAGTAGTAGTAGACCTGTCTGAGATGTGGAAGTGTAGTTAGATGAGCTGCTGGAAGAAAAACTGGTTTCACTAGCATCATCCATAATGCTTACATCAATCGGCATGTCGGACTGTCGTATGGACAATTTTCCCTTCGAAATAGCATAAACTGTGCAAAATCTTGGAGTGCTTACTGATATTTTCATAGACATACCCTTCTGTTTACTGAAAACAATACATTAGTAAAGGGGAGATATAATCAGATAGAGACCAAAAAAAAAAATGAAGTACAATTTATGATAAGCCAACAAGTAGTAATTAATGGTAAAAAAAAACAATGGTATTTAAGTATTTGGTTCTCTCTCCTTAATAGTTAGCTTTTTACATCATTTGTTATCAGAACTGGCTTACTGAACTATACATCAACAAATCAAATAAATACCTTTTAAATATGCCACTAGATGAAGTTCCAACAACAAGTTTGGTTATAGCACCCTTAGCCACTTCCTCTGCTACTGCAATAGCCACATCATCTGATTCAATCACTACAACATCCACATGCACCTGCACCAACAATATCAGAATACAAATCCTATATTGCACTAATTATTCTTATTAATCTGCATGATCTATCATATCTGACCTTTCTTTGCTCACACAATCTCTTGAAAGGTAGCATCATTTGGTTTTTTCCCCACTCCACTTCCTTTCTGAATGCAGTTGCTACATCATTACGCACTTGTGAAAGAGGGATCACATTTCCCACTGGAAATACAAAAATGTTATATTATCCTAATGAAATAATCTTCTGCTAGTTCATAACCATCTTCTACCCGTTGTCACTTGTGTATTATCAGATTAATTGTTATATAGAAAAACTTAAGTAACCCACATAATTACTAAAACTCTTAAACATTCACTACAAGAAAATCATCAAATAATAACTAAATTTAGAGAAAAAAATAATTAGTCACTGTATTGACTAGATTAGATACTATTTTGGAGACTAAAAAATTATTAGTATCTAAGGTAGTTTCTATTATTAATAATTTATAAAATGGTTTCTAAATTGATATCTAATTAGCTACTAAAGTTTTAACTACTAATATTTTAGATTATAAATTAGTCTCTAAACGACTAATAGTGACTAATTTAGAATATAAAGTAGTAAGTAACTAAAACCTTAGTAGTTAATGGTTAGATACCAATTTAGAAACTATTTTATAAATTTTTATTAATAATGAAAACTATATTATATACCAATAACTTCTTTAGTTTATAAAAGGATCTCTAATTTAGTCAAATAATAATGTTTCTAAAATTAGTTTTTATTTAATGATTTTCTTGTAGTGATTAAAATGAAAACAGCAGAAGAAACATGACCCAAAATCACGATCTAAAGTTTTGTCATGTTGACAAAAGTAATGCAAATAAGAAAACTCCCTAACTTTGAGGCACAATGCAAGACTGCTAAACAAATTTCTTCAGGATACAAGTGCAACTGATGTAGTTAGCATTACATCTAGAAGTTTGCAAATGTAACATATGCATAAAGTTCATACTTTATTGAAGATATTAAACATAAAAATGCATTACTTGGCGTTGGAACTCCTTGTATATTAGCATGGACATGTATCAGCTTGAAGATAATCATTCCCTCAGGAACAAACTTATTAAGTGCCCACTGTACCACATATTTGCTTTTCTTGTTACCCTTGATTGCCAGAGCAACAACTGAAGAAGAAGATGAGGAACGCTGAGATACGATGTTTCCATCTGCATCCACAATCCTCTCCATCTCTCTTCCCTACAAAGAAGGAAGCAAGTTTTCAGTAACAGCCGAAGAGAAACAACAACAAAATGAATGTTCCATCAGAATATCAAGTTACTTGCAGGCTCTATAAATAACAAAGCTCCAGCTGTGTAATAACAACTCCATATTAAACACTTGCAACACAAATTTCTCAAGTCAAATTTAGGACTTACTGGGATAAACTTCTTCATAAGTACTTTTAAGAGAAGAAACTAGGATAGGAAAATGAAATAAATTGCTCCATTAAGTGAAAGTCGACATACATATATATAAGTAGAGATCTCATATAGACTAAAACTTCACCTTATAAATCGGTTCTATAAGATTGAATTAGGTTTTAAAGTTCACTTTTTCATAAAAACAAGTTTTTAGATTATCATACTTCTATAAATTAACTTATGCATAAGCTAATTTTGTCTATTCAAAGTACTTTTTTTTTTCTTGTTTTACTTCTCTTTTGAAGCATTTATAGAGAAGTTTATCTAAATATATCTTATCCCAGCCTTATGTACATCATAACTATGTAAAGTATACAGTGTCATATTTCATCTTAAAATCAATTATCATTAACTCACTGTAAAACTTACCTATGCAGTGAAATCTCAGAAACATACAAAAGAAAAGAGTGTTGTTTTTTTTAAAGAGAAAGCAAATATCCATTATTTTGACAAAGAACCTGATAAATCAAGGACAAGGGTTTCAAGCTTCAAATTCAAACAATTGTATTTCTGAATTTCACAAGGGTAAAATTTTTCTCTCAATGAATGAATCAAAAAACCTAATCCCCAAATTCCCGATTTTGGAAACAATCCCCAGAAAGAACCCAGTGAGCAATTATCAACTTTAAATGATAAAAAAGGGTAATTTCAAAGATCCAACTACATTCACAAAGGGACAGAGAGTGTGATAAAAATTCAGAAACCCATTTACTTAAACAAACAGAACAAAACAAAAAAAAAGAAGAACAATCATAGAAGGTTTTTCAACTAACCAGTCAAACCCCAGCTTAGTTCAATGTTGAAACTGTGAAAAGCTTCAAATCCTTGCTGGTAAAGAAGCTACTCCCACAACTCTTCTCCAATATGAAACCCTTCCCAAGTCTCAAACAAGAACACCACCTCAGCACCCCAAAATTCATCACATGTTTGTCTCAGACATAAAAGAACAAATAACGTGAATCACACATTTTCTATTAACTGCATCAACCTAACCATGCCTCAGACAATGTCCACCTTATAATAACAAAATGTCACTGTCATGATGAGGCTTTTGTTCATGCAATTTAACAGTTCAGCAATGTCCAATAATGCAAAAGGGGTTCATCTACTTTCAATTTTTCAGACCATTTTCATTCAATTTTCAACTCAAATCACTCAGAAGGAGATTAGTCAAAACCTGTAGCCGCCTCAGACATGTTGTTTTAGTTTACACCAAGAAATTGAGATGTAATAGTAACACTTTGTTTTAATAATGATTTTTTTCTTGTCTTTTGCTAACTACCAAAACTATTAGAAGATGAATCATTAAAATTCTAAGTCAACTCATTTAATCTATAGTTTAGACATCATTGTCAGAGTAAAAAAACAAATAAAAAACTTATATACCTTTTAAGGTTTTTATGCATTGATTAAATTATATACTTTTTACTAATAGATTCAGAATAATAAATAAATATTCGTGTATAGATTTTATTAAAGTATATTTATTTTTAATGAGTATATTGTGTTTATTCTAATCATCAAGATTCAGATCATTTATGAGAGCAAATTAAAAAATAATAATGGTACATCTAGAATTTATAACCATTAACAAAAAGATGAATTTTTATATTTATTTTTTAATAAATATTTTCTTACTATTTCATCTTTAAAATTGTGATAATTGTTTTTATTGTGTTACGTGTTTGGAGAAAAATGAAAAAAAAAA
>Ga0123341_1000647_pt1 | contig 22678 bp, 14 predicted proteins | sample Turbeapinknodule_FD_89959 | JGI IMG/M metagenome (GOLD analysis project Ga0123341, IMG submission 89959) | Root nodule microbial communities of legume samples collected from Mexico - Turtle bean Mexico pink nodule | ecosystem: Host-associated > Plants > Roots > Nodule | place: Mexico: Nepantla...
AAGTTGGTCTCAACAACAGTGGACAATTAGTGCAGTTACAATTTCTGCCGTCATTAAAATTCTTGAATATTTATTAATACTATTTTGATTTTATTTAATTATATATAAATATTTTTTAATAATTTTTTGATTTTTATTTAATACAATTTTAATTATAAAATACATATTTTTATTTTATTTTATGTACTCTTTGATATAATTACCGTCTTTATAATATGATTTTTTTAAATTTTAAGCTGGAAATGTCCAAGAAACTTAAACGTTGCGTTTCAAGGGATGTTAGATATGCAGTAGCGGTTGCAGTGCAACTTCCCGCTCTGTTTGCTCTAAACCCTAATCTAAACTAAAACTCTATCAGGGGTAGTTGATCACCATTTGTGTAAAACCCTCATGGCAATGAAAACCGTTGAAGAAGACGAAGTGGGTATCTCCTGCTTCATTTCCGACCTTCCTGGCTTCCGCGGAATTTTAAAACAAAGGTTCTTCATTTTCTTCACAATTCATTACTACCTTCATCATTGCACATTCTTGATAGTGTACGTGTGCTGAAGTGCATTATTCAACAGTGTCTTGTTAATGCTGTTTCAATTGAATTTTATTCAGGTATTCTGATTTTATTGTGAATGAAGTGGACAGAGATGGAGCAGTAGTTCAATTGTCCTCACTCGATGCCCCTGAAGAGGAGCTCGAGGTCCAAATATCCGTGAATCTTTGATAAAATAATTTTTTCTTTGAGTTTGGTATCTGACTTTTCTATGCTTATTTCAGAGTGTTCAAGAAAATGGAACCAACACATCTGACACTGTTGTAAGTTATGCCTCACGAATTGAAGCTTTTAAGTCTCTTGCTGGGGAGCCTGATGCAATTCTTTTGGAAGAATTTGTTAATAAAATTAATGCTGGTGGAGAAGTTAGTGTTTCTCCCATTGTTCTTTCTCCGGATTCTGATAAGTCTCATCGGAAGGTTAGTATGAATTTTGTGGCTTATTTTGCTCTGTTGGATTCTGAAGACATGTCAAGATTTCCATAATGGGGAGCACTTGGATATTTACTCCAAGCGGGTGTCTCATCTCATTACAACGGGCTGAAATTTTTGATGAATTTATATGACTTTTGGATTAACAAACCAAGTATCAAATTGAATGATTTTGAATTGCATTTCATTAATTTACTTAGCCTTTTTTTAGTACACTGCGCCCAGCCACTGTAATTTTATTTTACATTTAATTGAATTTAGAAAGAGGAGACTGATCTGATTCTGCTTTTGTGGCATGCAAAACAAAATCATTTTGTAGTTTCTTTGCCATTTCAAAACATCATAAATTTGATGCTTCTCAAATGTATCAGGCAGTGCATAACTTTTTTAAGGAAAACTTTAAGTTCCTTGTTACTGATGTGGTTGACGGACCTGACGCTTCCTTGAAATGTATCCGTGTGAGACTGAATTCTGCTGAACCCAACAACAAAGGCAAAAACTCCAAGAAACGGAAAGAAAGGGGTGATAAACCCTTTGACAGCCGAGGTTCAGAAAATTGGCCTGAAAATGTTGGCAAGTTCCTCAGGTAAGATTGCTCAGCGATTTTGTTTAATAAAATACAAATTAAATTAAACCATGCTTGCTGTCTTCCATTTCTAGTGCAGTCTGCAATAGCGTTTTGTTAATTAGCTATAGTACTTTGACTGACTACTTATTGAATATCCAAAACCATTCAACTTAATGAAGACTCTCGGCTGTATTAAATTATATGTTATTCATAAATTGTCAGAAAGTGATAGCCACTCATTGTTGCATGTTTTATTTGTTTGTGCCATTTTTCTGTTTTTATGTTGTATTTGTTTGTCAACTGAATGTTTCTACCAATGCAAATTATAGGTTCCATATTTACAAAGAGAACAAAGATACCCATGAAGCCCTGGGGGTTATTGGAAATATGCTCGGCATCCAGGTCTGTATGGTTCATTGTTGGATACATTATGCAGGCTTTTTTGATTGAGTGTGAAAGTGAAGGTTTTTTTGCTGCTGGTTCATTCAATTCTTGTATGTGATGACATTGATTCCCTTTTAACTAATTATCATATATTCTAGAACTGAAAGATGAATCTGTTTGCCATATTTTAGTTTTGAATTATTTGCTTGATATATTTATGATTGTGTATAAATGTATTATGCCTCTGTACAACCTTTTGTGTTTTCAACCTGGAGATTTAGGAACTCTGTTTTATTATTGTTTATATCTCCATGATTTTTTCTGCTCATAAAATTTGATTGATGGAAAATGTTATGATTTTAGTTATATGTACTATTTTATACTCAACTATCCAAGTTTATGCACTGACCATTTGGAAAGTAGAAAAATAAATAAATGCAGTCTGCTAATATTACTATTGATTTATGGATAACTTTTCTGTTTTAACTGATTCATAATTAATTTACAGCCAAAATCATTTGGATTTGCTGGTACAAAGGATAAGCGAGCTGTCACAACACAAAGGGTGATAAATTGTTACATTCTTTTTTATTTTACATCAAGCATTCAATCCTTTACTTTACTTTCCAGAATTAGTATCAGTATTCATTTATTGATAAATACTAAAACGGGTTTATTATTTGTTTTGTTTCTAGGTTACTGTTTACAAGCAGCGAGCAAGTCGACTTGCGTCACTTAACAAGCGCCTGTTTGGTATTAAATTGGGTGATTTCTGGTAAGATGATTGAATTTTGAATGGTTGACATTCTTATCTGGTTTTTGTGGAATGATGGCTATAAATGTACTATTGTCCAGCTATGTTAAGGAAGGACTTTGTCTTGGCCAGCTCATGGGGAATCGATTTACAATTACATTACGGTGAGGGTGTTGCTTATGCATGAAATTCATTTTTCCTATGTTAAATAAGTATCCCTTGAGGTTTGGGTTATTTATATTGATGTAATTGAAGCTTTATATTTGTATCATAGCATTGACATATTTTCTCAGAGGTATTGTTTCAGATTCTGAAGATATCATAAAAGCATCTGCAGATGCCTTGGGAAGGCTTGGCTTCATTAACTACTTTGGTCTACAGGTACTTTATAAGTCAATTTTTCCTCTCTGATTAGTTCTCTCAATTTTGTTGAGAGGGCCATACAATTGGATACCTGCCTTAGAGGTAAACTTCCTGAGCAAGCCTGGGGGGAATGACCTCTGATAGCATGTGGCCTTCCCTGTATACTATTCAGAAGTGACATGTGTTAATCTATTAAATTAAATCCTCATTAATCAGTTACTGCTATTTATCATTTTTCCCATTTTCCTATATTTAAAAGAGTCAGGAAAAAATTGCTCTTGGAGCATATTCCTTTTCAAAGGTAACCTCTTGAAGTTTCATTGTGTCCAACGTATGCCAGCTCTGTGTATTTGTAATACAAACTTATGTTTTTATTTTGGGATGACATACATGCATTCTCTTAAAGATTGTTATTACTATGCATAATTTAAAGATATAAGAAGCTTAAACATGTTGGAAAAGTTACCCAGCTTCATATTCCCTGTTTCTTGAAGAGAAAATTTTCTATTAAAATTTGTTGTAAGTCCAAAACTTGAATTAAAACGTAAAATCTTCTTTTACATTTTGTTTTGTCTCTTTGGTTTTGGTCAGTGTTGCAGCATTTTCATAAAGTCACAACATGGTGATTTAGCTCCATTAAGATGTCCCAAATTGGACTAGAAATATGGCTATAATATTCCTTATTAGACTTGGCAATCCTTCTGTTGAGCTAGCTTTTATGAGTTAGTCCTTATTTGTTTCTATTTAATCTGAGTGTTAGAGGCGTGTGTTGAGATTTTCAATATTGGGTAAGTATTTGGTCAAAATATTATTTGAGACTTGGAAATCCTTATCCCTTGCGCTAACTTTTTGAGAGTGAATTAGGCTTAGTTCATGCCTAATAGACTGTCTATTGTACGGCTTGTTTTATTTTTCATTTTTGTTTTACAAGTAACTTGTTTGTCTATGAATGTGCTCATTGTCAGCGTTTTGGAAGCGGTTCTTTGCCAACTCACCTTATTGGAGCTGCATTACTTCGAGGTGAATGGAAACTTGCTGTCGACATGATTCTTGATCCAAGAGAAGGAGATATCCTTTTTATTGTTTTTATTTTTACATATAAGGGATAATGTCTTGATGATTAATCAAGTAACTGTGTGCTGCTGATAGTTAAAAATAACATATTGATTACTGTTGTTCATCATAACAATGTTATTTAGATACAGAGAAGTGCAATAGCCAAGGCACGTAAGTACTATAAAGAAAATAACGATGTTGTTGGGACACTTAAGCAGTTGCCTCGATATTTAGTTGCTGAAAGGGCTGTGGTAAGCTTAAAATAAAAGTGATTTCAGCATTAGACATTTCCTCGGTGTTAGATTGAATCTTTATTTTGTTTACTCACTATATTTATTCTTGTGTGATCTATGATGTCATAACCATGTTTGTGTCATCAAATATTATGCAGCTGCAATCTTTGAAGACGTCTCCTGGAAATTATTTGCAGGCTTTGAAAAGCATTCCAAGGACTCTAAGACTGTTGTGAGTTCTAATTATCTGATGATATTGATTGTTTTGAATATCTAGCTAAAGTGGTGATACACTGTTAGTCTGTTACTGCTAGTGATTTTTCTTCGTTGGAGCATATACTTAGTACCAAAGTTCAGACATGTGTACCAAAATTTTACATAAAATTACATCAAATTCAAAGTCTGGTATATGTTTAAATTGAAATGTAGAGAAAGAAAAGTTAGATACGATTAAGAAAACTCTTATTTTGTTTATCTTTAGCTTTGAACTATCTTATTTTGTTTTTCGAAAGACTTGCAATAAAAAATGATGAAGCGTGAAAATTTGGCTGAAAAGACTTTTCTGGGCTTAAAATGATCAAATCCAAACGTGCTCCATAGTTTTGCATATTACAGACTACACACTGCAGGCATGCCATGACGCGACAACATTAATTTCCTTACTTTCAATAGAAATGTGATGAAAAGGATATGGTGTTGCTACAATTGGGAATTTTATGAAGTTTATTGCCAATGTCAATTTTATGTTGGGGTATATATTTGTTTTGCTCTCCTCCTCCACTAGTCAGTTCTATACTTCCATGCCAACTCGTCAGCCATTATGTGTTATTTAGATGAAAGAGTTGACAACTGCCTGTAGTTTTTATACTTTTGGTATGCTTCACTATTATAAAATAAAATAGGTCATTTTAGTACTAAGGGCCTGTTAGTTTCAGTTTCTTTACTGAAACGGTCTCTTTTTTTTAGTGATCACTTTTATAAAAATTTCATGCAATTGTTTTACTTTTTCAACATAATTAGAAATTGAAAGTAATCTAAAATCTAATTAAAATGAGAAGCTATTTTTAATGGGCTTCTCATAAAATCCAGCTGTCTTGTTAAAGTGAGTTTTCTTGATCCTAAACAAACATAAATGATGATTGGATGATTTTGTATCAGAATAATTGTTTTAATCTGTAACAAACCAGTCCTAAATCTCTGCTTTGACACCGCATACAGCTAAGGAGGAAAGGTTTCATGTATAGAAAGAACGGTTAACACAATGCACAAGAATAAAATTTGAAAGCTAGGAAGATACAAAAGAAATTCTTGCAGAAACTCAAAAGTGGGTTGTTTATGCTGTCTATTTGATGATTTTTCTTTTATTTCTGTGAGTATTGTACAGAGAACTGTTGTTATAAGTCTCAGTTGGTTAGCTGTTACAAAGTTAGTTAAAGAGTTAGTTTTATAGCTGTCAACATGACACAGCTGTATCTAGGTACTTCAGGTAGTTTAAATCAGGTATAGAAATACCTTTCTGTGTCTCTTATTTGTAAGTAACATTCACTTAGAAATACAGTTCCTTTCCTTCTGTCTCTAAATATCTTGATATAGTAAGTCTGCTTTGAACAGAAATAAAAGATGTAAGATATTTTCGACATCATTTATTTGAATGATGATATAAATATTCATTTCATATTTCCATTACCTTTTTTTAGGTATATACATAGTTACCAAAGCTATTTATGGAACCATGCTGCAAGTAAGAGGGTGCAAAAATATGGTAAGTTGTGATTTGTAATAAATTTCTAGATTTGCCTTGCTTTCTGAGGCAGTAAACTTCTAATTTCAAATCTCCTGATGATTCCTTAATACATTTGATATTCATTGCGTACAATCCTTACCATGAATTATCATTATTATGATAGCTGAAGTCGAAATATTAAATTGAGTGATATTCTACTGTGGCAGGAACTGAACAAGTAGTATTAGGGGACTTGGTAAACTGTAAAGAAAATTCTACTGCAAAAATTACAGAGTTTGTTGGATCTGAATATCCTGAAGACTGCAGTGGTGGGTATGATTCTAGTAATGAGAATGAAATCTCTGTAGATATTCATGAAGACATAAATAGTTGTGTCAAGGTTAGTCGTTTTATTTTGGCCATTTGCAGAGTTATGCTAGTAATAAACTGAAATTTAGTTTTTTGGAAATACGCCATGACTTAAAATTTTAATCTCACTATTCAGAGTCTAGTGCACACATTACGCAAACATGAACTTACATCTATGCACAAATATTTGGTCATTTTATACATTGTAATTATTCTGAGAATGAAAGTTCAAGAATATTGTGTGAAATTAAATACTTTTCATAAAAAGAATTAGAAGGATAAGACTCCTCCTTAATAAAGAGGGAAAAAAAAACAGAAAAAAGAAAACATCAATGACACTGTTAGAAGATATTAAGGGTTAGTCTTGTTATCATTGGACTTGGGCTTGTACCAACAATACTTGCACTTGATCTAATTTGTGGTATAAATAAGTACACTAGGTTATTGTATTTCGGAACATCATACTATCAATTACATAATACATTGTTAACCTTCATTCTCTCTTTTGTTTTATTTATTGGAATGCTAAATTTTCCATAGAAGCAAACCTGTTCTCGAACGGGTTTAGGGACCTAAAGAACGATTGATCCTTCTGTAATGTTCGGTCGGCTTCACACTCTCGATGCTCTCGCGCGCTCACCTTTCTAATCGTCTGACTCCTCAGGCGGGTGAGGTACCTGCATAAGGCATTCCAACGCTCAAGTCAGTGGGGTGTTGGCACTCGGTTGTCAGAGTACTGTAGATAATGACATACCTTTCTCCTTGGAATGCGTGATATTTATATTACCTTGATGGGCCCTTGTTGTTGGGCCAAATTAGGGGGTTGGTTTGCGATTAGGGTTGCGTTAGGTCACCCTTAACCTTGGATTAGTCTCGCTAATCCGGTCAACCTTTGACTTGAGCGCTACGCGTCGGTCGGCCACGTGTGCGACGTGGTCGGCCCTATCGCTTGGGTTGCGGTTTGGTCTGCGAGTTGGCCGAGTACAGTTGCCTCCCAAGCTCGAGGGATGGTACAGCCGAAGAGTCTGAAAAGTGGGCTCGGGCGGTTTGTGTAATGATGAGTGAAGTGACAGTAAGGGGCATCTGAACGAGTGATGTGACGCGCATTTATGAGGGGGGTTTTGGGCGCCAAGCGATGTGGGTCGTTGGATCAAGCAGATCCAACGGCTGAGATCTTGTGACGTTTGGGTTTCCGAGGCGCCTTCAGGCTGTAAGTAGGGGCTGGGAATAGTTGCCTTTCACGCGTTATCATTAATTGAGCTCCGACACTCGTTCGTCTCAAGGTTAGTTATGTCTACTCATTCGCATCCGACTTCTTCTACGTTCGCTCGGTCTCCTCTTCCCGAATCTCCTTCTTGTTCGTCGTCCTCTTATTCCTCTTCTTCTTCTAACAAGGTTGTTTCGGTCGGGGCAGTTGGGAGTGTTGCTTCTCTGACGGAGAGGGTAAGGGGTGACGATGCTGGTAATGCGTCGGACAGGTCGGCCTCTCGTGAGCGGTCGCGTCCTCACGTGGGGCCTGCCTGGGTTGACCCCAAGGTGTGCTAGGTGGCGTCCTTTTCTCATACGGATGCCTCGGTGGCTGAATTTTTGAACGAGGTTCCCGTCTTAAAGGCCTCTGCCGGAGAGTCTCTGTTGGCCTTCGGTCCTTGTTCTTTGGAGGACGGTGTGTATAGAGAGCGGTCATCTATCGAACCCCCCTTCTTTTTTATGTACTCCATGTGTCCCTTCCCTTTGATGCTTTTACGGCTAGAGTCCTTAGGGAACTTAATGTGGCCCCAACCCAGTTGCATCCTAACTCGTGGGCGTCCATGCAAACTTTTCGCGTGGTGTGCCGGATGTTTGGGGTGCGTCCTCTTCCCTCTTGCTTTTTGCATTTCTATATGTCCCATCCGGCCGAGCTGGTCGGATGGCATTCTTTAGTCAGTCGGGCTGGTAGCGTGTTATTCAAGGCCTTCACGGCCTCCTATAAGAACTTCAAAGAGAAGTTCTTTAAGGTGTATGTGGAGCTGGCGGGTACGCGCTACTTTTTCGATGAGGTTGGCCAGTTGCGGTTCCCCTTGTTCTGGACGAGGAAACCCACAAAGATCAAGGATTGGCCACGACCGGCCTACCCGAGTGAGCATGAGCGGGTGATCTTTGCCTTGTTCCATAGTGGTCTTTATCGTTTGTCATTTTTTGTTTTTCTTCTTCATTTGATCGATTTTTCCTTGTTTCAAAAATTGCTAAAAGAGAAATACCACTAGTGGTCGGTATGCTGAGCTCATTCAAGAACAAGTTGAACGAGAAGACGGGGGCCGCTGGTGCCAAGGCCCCTAATGTTGAAGGCGCTCGGGCGGGCCCTTCTAAGAGCTCCAAGAAGCGGGGCTGGGAGGGAAGTAACATTGCCCACACTGTCAGGGCTGCGGGGCAAATGCCGACACCCCCTCCAAGCCGAACGGTGGCTCCAGCCGGGTTGCCACCAATCGTTGAGTTCTACCGCCCCATACCGACTACCGTTGCCATGCCTGTGGCCGCTTCGGGGGATTCGTCTCTGGCCCTGCTGGGGGGCGACCAGTCCTTTACCCGGGCGGTGAGCTTCGACCTGCCTCCCGGTCTCGAGGGGTTGATTGGGTCGGTCCCCGAGGACGATATCCTCGACAACGGCGTTGAGATGATATGTTGTGGGCTGGTCCTGGCGCGCCGAGGTGCCGATGCTCGGAGGCGGTGTTTGGAAGATCTGTCGTGCCTAGAGCATGATCTTCAGGAGGCATCGCACAACCTCCAACAGGCTGTTGATGCGAACACGACTTATGAAGAGAAGTTGTGTTCGCAAGCTGCCGAGTTGGAGCTTCGCACGGCCAGGCTGGCCGAGGTGGAGAAGGCCGACGTCGATAAGGCGGCGGAGATCGCACTGCTCCGCAAGGCGCTGGAGACAGTTGGTCGCTGGGCGACTTTTTTTGGAGGAGGAAACTGCTGCTGAGCGCCGGGGGAAAGAGGAGCGGAGGCCGAGGTGTTGAAAACCATCGAAAACACCATGGTTTTGATCAACCAAAGTTTTGACCTGGTCGTCTGTCAGGCCGAGGTGTTGTATGGGAGCCTCCACCTTCAGGTCAATTTGACCAAGAGATGGAGGTCGTCGATGGCCGCTTGGTCCCGGCAGGTGACGACCAGGCTGTTTAGGAGGTCGATCCTTCCACCGTGATTCTGAACGTCGAAGACTAGGGCGATAGCTTTGTGTAGTTTTTGTTTTGTTCCCCTGGGGCCAGGGTGTGGCCCCCACCTTTGATCATTTTAATGCAAATCGGTCCAGTTAGTTTGAAAATTTTTCGCAAGTGTTAATAACGAACTGTCCTTAACGAACGAACTTTGACGAACTATCTTCAACGAACTAACTTTAACAAACTGAACATCGGTCGGTCATTTTGATGGGTGTTTATTTGTACGAGTTGAATTGTGCGTTCGGGGTGTCGGGAGGGTATGCCGTGTGAGGCTTCATCCCGGCCGAACTGTGTGTGGGACGTTGGGGTCCCACACTCGTGTTTAGGTATCAGGAGGGTGTGCCTTGTGAGGCTTCATCCTGGCCAAACTGTGTGTGGGACGTTGGGGTCCCATACTCGTGTTTAGGTATCGGGAGAATATGTCGTGTGAGGCTTCATCCTGGCCGAACCGTGAGTGGGGCGTTGGGAGGGTATGCCGTGTGAGGCTTCATCCTGGCCAAACTGTGTGTGGGACATTGGGGTCCCACACTCGTGTTTAGGTATCGGGAGGGTGTGCCGTGTAAGGCTTCATCCTGGCCGAACCGTGAGTGGGGCGTTGGAAGGGTATGCCGTCTGAGGCTTCATCCTGGTCAACGTCTATGTTTGGGCGTCGGGAGGGTATGCCGGTTAGGGCTACATCCTGGCCTAGCCGTGCGTATAGTTCGCGGTTTGCACAATTTTGTAGAAAATGCCTCGTTAAAACTTCTCCAACCGATGGTGCTGTCGGGCGAGGAAAGAGTGCGTACATTTTATTCATATTTAGCCGAAATAAAATTTTAAGTGTGTGGCATTCCACGTCCTCGGTACAATTTTTCCTGATAGTTTTTCTAGGTGGTAAGCTCCCCCTTCTCCTACTTCTCGGATTCGGAATGGTCCTTCCCAGTTCGATGAGAACTTGTCGTTCGACTTCCTAGCGTTGTTGCGCATTTTCCATATGTGGAAGCTTCTAGACCGAACCTTCGTGTTGTATCTTCTTGCCGCTCGGAGCTTGCACGTTGCTTCCTGGATCTTGCTCTTGTCGCGAAGTTCGTTGAGGAGGTCGAGGCCGACCGCTAGGCTTTCCTTGTTAGGGATAAATCAAAGAGTTGTCGTCTAATGGACGGTTGGTGGGGGCGGCTTGTTGCGAATTGGACGTTGAATTTGGCCATCAAAGTTTCGAAGCAGTCTACTGAATTTGCGAGGAGCTTGGTGAACCAGCTCAGGGCTCCTCCCTTCAGCGAGGTTGGGAAGACTCGGCATAAGACCGTGTCGTCCGTTGTGTACAGACTCATGTGTGTTGTATACACATCCATGTGTTCGTCAGGATTAGTCGTTCCATCGTACCGATCTCTGTTGAAGCCCTTCCACTTGTCCGACAAGGGTGTCCATAATAAGGTCGGTGAAGGGGTGGGGTCGGTAAAATTGTTCTTTGGCTCTCTTTCGGTCTGGAGGCCAGCAGCCGTGGTGTAGGACCTGCCAGCTTGATTGGTCAGTATAAGGGATGGCACCCCATCAACCAGTTTTTTCATACGTCTATTCTCCTCCTGGAGGCTTTTGATCTCCTCTTCGTTCTTCTTGGCAGCCTCTTCATGGGCTTTCTTCATCTCCACCAGCTCCTTCTGAAGCGCTAACATCATTGTTGCTTGGTCTGCTTAGGACATTCTCTTGCTAGCCATGTTGCGGGTTGATACCATCTATTGCTACTATCTCTTGCTGCTCTCTCGGGCCCCACAGTGGGCGCCAATTGTTCTCGAACGGGTTTGGGGACCTGGAGAACGATTGATCCTTCTGTAGTGTTCGGTCGGCTTCACACTCTCGATGCTCTCGCGTGCTCACCTTTCTGGTCGTCTGACTCCTCAGGCGGGTGAGTTACCTGTAGAAGGCACTGCAATGCTCAAGTCAGTGGGGTGTCGGCACTCGGTTGTCAGAGTACTGCAGATAATGACGTACCTTTCTTCTTGGAATGCGTGATATTTATATTACCTTGATGGGCCCTTGTTGTTGGGCCAGCTTAGGGGGTTGGTTTGCGATTAGGGTTACGTTAGGTCACCCTTAACCTTGGATTAGTCTCGCTAATCCAGTCAATTTTTTTCTTGAGCGCTACGCGTCGGTCGGCCATGTGTGCGACGTGGTCGGCCCTATCGCTTGGGTTGCGGTTTGGTCTGCGAGTTGGCTGACTCGGCCGGTCGTACCGGTACAAAACCCAATTTGTCAATCTTTAAGACAAACCCCCTGTAAAAAACTGTTTTTACCGTATGTTGTTGCCATACTCTAATCTTATCCCAAAGCAATTTTTAATTGTATAAATCCCTTAAAGAATGAAGAATTTACTTTCTGACAAAATGCACCAGAGTAAGATAGATAGCATTTCACCTCTAATATTTGTCTTAGATCGTTCTATCAAAATTTCATTGTGTTCGTTCTGCCTAAGACCTGGGTCACACCCTTCAAAAATTCTTAACTAAGAGTTTTATAAAGCAGCTATAAAAAGTACACGAGCAGTGAGGGCTCCTTAATTACATATTGCAGGCCTCTTGTGCATATATCTGTCTATAACTTTGCAACATGTAACCTCACAGTACGAATTTAGCCCTTTGTTATTTATCTGTGTAAAATTTTACAACATTACCACTACTCTCAGTCCTAGAAGCTCTCATCTTATCACCTGTATTTTCGAGTTTCCTTTGAAGTTTTGCCACCATGTTTGGTGAAACCATATTATCTTTTTTCTTTTTCTAAAATATAATTGTAGTAGTAAGTGTTGGAATATATGAAACGGATCCAATTTTATCTTGATAATATTTTAGATTATCTTATCTTTTTAGGATCCATATCTTATTCTTAGGTGTTTTATCTTCCAAAAGTTATTCTTAGGTGTTTTATTCCATGTTTTGCATCACAGCATATCAAGTTAATATCATTGCCCTAAGTATATCTAAAACCCTGTGATTCTAACATTTCATTCCTAATTATTATCACTGGTAGAAACACAAGTGTGTCGACAGCAATTGAAAAGTATTTATCACACACAGTAAAAAATAGTTATTAGAACGTTATCATACTAAGCTAAAATTGCACGAAAAAATGTGTATAAAAAAAGTTACCAAAATTAGTATCATGTTTATATGTTAGTTAGTTTAGATTAACTGTCAACATGGGCAGTGACTTAGTGAGCATTTAGTGAAATCAATAATTATTGAGCAATTTTGTGTCAAATTTCTTGAATGAAACACTATAGTGAACCATTTTTTCTCAAATTTATATGAATTCCATATAGGCATAATTCTATGTCGAGGAACTTTATTTCTACTTTCATTAGCAGGAGATAAAGTGTACAATCTATATTTTAAGATTGAAAAAGATTTTCATTTGGGAGAAATGAGATGGATAATTTACTAACTGGAACAAACAAGAATTACTCAACAAGGAACAACAGTTGTGTGAATGATTTTCTAAAGGGTGTTTACTTCGTGTGACAGGTTGTTGATGCTGAAGATCTTAATTCTGGATGCTACACAATTGATGATGTCATCCTTCCTATGCCAGGGTAAGCATGATTGGCTAATAGTGCTCAGGTTCTGTGATTTTGGCAACTCAAATCCTCATCCAATTCTTTAGTTTTCCATTGACTTGCTTCTTCTTTTATTTTGGGGGAGGGATCACTCTGACATTTGTGTATTTGGTATCTTGCAGTTCACGGGTTAAGTATCCAACCAATCATATTGCCAATGTTTATGAAGATTTAGCAAAAAAAGTACGTATCAATTTTGACACTCGTACTTTCAAGTTTCAATATCCTGAATTTTATGCTTTTAATTAGGAGTGAGATATAAGAAGTTCAGGCTGGGTCAAATATTATGTGATTGATTTTGTTCTTACTATGTCACTATCAAGTTACCCACTTTATCCCGCTCTTCCTATCTCTTTCACATAAGAATTATAGTAAAAAACTTGTGTAGGAGTAGATTTATCTATTTATTTGTAAAAAATACTTCCAAGGTTATATTAATTGCTATGCATTTGACAGTACTTGAGAAAATGATTTTATTTGATGATGGGGTAAATCAAAAGGTCGCTCCTCAGGTTCATTTTATTGTATTAAGCAGAACATTACTTGGGAGATGAACTAAAGAATGCTCTTAAAGTTGAAAAGTTGTCTTTATAACTTAATTTTGCCTTGAATGCTATAGGTTCTGATTTTGATAAGCTGTAGAACACCAACCTGAAAAGCCTACTTATTTATGATTAATACTCTGTAGTTGACAATTGACATGGAATTGAAACTGTAATTTAGTGGTGTAAGCATGACGAGCCCCTCACGCTTCACTGCTTCTGTTTTGCCCCCTCCTTCTGTTACTTTTAGAACTATGTTCAACTAGTTCTTATATTTACGTTTGGGTTGCTGTCCTTGCTTTTTTGTAACCTTGTGTACTGTTATTGTTTCATGGGTTGGTTGGTATTCCCACTTATTTATAATATATTCACCTATTTTATTGTACTTGGTTAGGATGGAATCAGTTTAACTGAAAGCGTGCACAATGTGGAGTATGTAATGAGAATCTCAATTTAAATTTTGAAGAGTCCATTCATTCTTTTTCTTAATCTTCTTTTTCTCTCCTGCCAGTTCTCTTACCCTGATTTGTTCTTACTTTTTTATTAGGGAATTCTCAATAACTAGTATCACTGGATGTTACAGGAGGGTTTTTCAAAAGCCAATTAACTTTGAATGGTATTTTACGAAGTTAACCCTCCACATTGCACAGACTTGTACTTTTTAGTAGTTTTTTTTTTCTTTTGGTTTTGCATGTAGTTCACTCTGACTCATTTCTTTGATGTCTACAATTCCAGGGAATTACTTACATACTCTGACAGTAATAAGCAGTTGGTAGAGACAGATTTAGAGAAAATTAACAAGTCTGCGCCTACCAACACTGTCAAACCAATTGATGTAGGAAATGGGAAAACTGAAGAAGCCTTTGATTGCATCAGAGAGTTCGAGAGTTCTGATGACTTTCCAAAGGTTGAGAATTTTAAGGATATTGCAGGTGAGGAGGTAAAATTACCTCATGGCGAATCTCTCTGTGACTCCAGCTCACAAGATTCACATACTGCTCTCAAACTGAGCTTTACTCTTCCTGCTTCATGTTATGCAACAATGGCCATAAGGGAGTTGCTGAAGACTTCAACATCCGTAAGAACCCCATTCGAAAATCTTGTGTGGTTACAAATTAATCATGATTTGGAAAAATTTCTTGCATTGGGAATATGTACACAAAGAATAGAGTTGTAAGAACATAAAATGGTTGAAACTTTGGTCCTGGCTTCTCGCCCAAACTGGGGTCAGATATATTTGCTTGCGTGTTTGGATAACTTTTTATCGGTGAGAATAATCAATTAATTTTTAATAGTGAAGATAAAACAATAACTAGTTGCTTCTACTTTTTTATCACCATGATTTTGTGGATTAGAATTGATTCTTGTGTAAGGTGGATCAGTTAATCTTGGCCTTGTATGTGCATATAAATTCTTTTTATTTGAATTTTATTGCAGGTTGCATATCACAAGACATTAAACCAATAGAATGCGCGCAGATTCCAGTTAGCAGTATTTCCTGGAGGAGAAAGTGATTTATAGAACAGAGAGAACACCATGAAGAAAAGTTTACTAATTTTGTGTTGCTATAATATCTTGTTAGAAGAGATAGAGCAAAATCCTCTGTTGGGGTATTGTATTTAGTTGAACTTATAAATTTAACTGTATTAATCAGTTCTGCAGAATATTTAAATTTGGGTCTTTGTTTTTGTATGAGATGACTTCCATGTGACGTGTCTTAGTTTTCTTGGTGTGTATTTTTAGCTACGACAACTAAGGGTTTTTCAAATGGGTTAGCTTACCATGTGCTGAACTAAACTAGTCAACTTAACTAGGTTCACTTTTTGGCGAGACAAAAGTTTTGTTTAGGTTCACTTTTTGGTGAGACAAAAGTTTTGTTACTTGACTGATGGTTAGGTGTGCTGACTTATTTAAAAAAAGTTTTGTTCTTATAACTTATTTTATATATTTATTTTATTACGATCAAAGTAAATTGATTCAGGTCACTTATTTCTTCAACCATTATAAAGATAGTAAATTAAAATTAAAGTTTTGATTTATATAATTAGGTAAACAAATTAATTAAACATCCAAATTATTTAAAAACTATTGAATAATATGTTAGTCTTGAACAAAAGTATCAAAGTGTTAACCTATATAATCAAACTATTGAATACTTTGTACCATTGTTAGGAAATTGAATATATTCTCTCTTTTAAATAATGTACTTAATTGTTCATTTGGTGTGTTATACTTCTGAATACTTAAACTGAATTGATCTACCTGTTTGTGATTCCATCTTGTTTAGGTTATTCTTGTGCACTTTTGTCCTAAGTATGTTGACATTAAATACGTTTTAATATTTTCATGAAGGAGTTAAATCGTGAACTCAAATTTAGGTTGCCTGTGTTCGTATACACGTAATTATTAATTATTTTAATGTTTGAAGGATGTGTCTGTGAATTGAATAAGGGGGTAAATTTTGTATTTTTGATAAATGTTCTCCATTTTAGTATGAAAATAAATTAAAAGTGATATAAAACCATTGCCTTAAGACATATTTAATAGGAACATATTTACTCTACTTTTTTTAAACCAAAGAAATTTAGGACAGATCATAATTTTTATTTTTATTTAGACTTAACTATTATACATAATAATATTTATTACTTCAATAAATAAATAATAATTTTATTCTAAAGGTTAAGTTGGTTGAAAATTTTCTAGACATTTTTTTAAACAAGTTTAGGTGTTATATAATTAATTATCCAGTTGGAAAATTGTTTTAAGGAACTAAAAAACAACTCCTAAGTATCTCTTATCACGCTCTTAATACTTTGTTTTTACTGATATAATATAAAATTTCAAAATTAATTAAATATTATTATTTGACAAGACATTTTTCGTGTGTACAATCCATGGTGAAAAATTCTTAACAAAATAAATATATTGATTCAGCAGGCATTTATTTTGATTGATGTTTATTAAAATATGAAAAATTAAATTAAAAAATATTAAATATTAAAATGGACTATAAAAAAGTCAAAAAAGTTGTGCAAGAGTGAAATGAAAGGTGAGAAATAAATGAAGTTATAATCTAAATATATTTTAAATAAAGGATATCACTTGACATGGCAAGTACAATATCTACCCTCATATATAAAATTGTTACACGAGTTGTCAACGTGAATAAAAATATTAAAACTCTTGTCGCGTGTTGGCTGTGGAAGAGATTTAATATTAAACTAATTTTGTTTAAAATTCGAAAATCATTGTTTCTTTACTATGTTTTAAGCTAATTGAGTTATTTCTCTCTGCATCATTTTTAAATAAGCAAACAAACTTTGCTAAATGTTTGATACATTAATTGAAGTGAGCTGAAAAAGTCTTTTAGACCCCTCTTAGGGAATAAATCATCATAACATAAATTTCATCAAGAACTTGTAATATCAAAAACTTATATATTCTATTTACAAGACAGTATTTAGATTTATAGATAAAAATACTCTTGAAATAATAAGAGTAAATAAGTTCAAAAGATTAAAGTTCATTTATATTTAAATTCATTCAATACACCTTTTAAAAAAATGTGTCAGGTTGAACCCATCACCCTATCCTGATCTTGCTCTGGAGCTTTGTGTTGAGTGGACCAAGTTAAGCATGCTCCCAGGTTACAAAACGAAACTCATTTTACCAAATTTGGAAAGTTACCTCAGTTAACTCCTCCTAATTAACCACACAATTAACAGAACAGAAGAGGCCTCTAATAACACTACTGAACAGAATGAAGCTGCAAATGAAAAATGATGACAACAGCATTGAAAGCAGGTTGATGAAAAGGTGAAACAGTGATATGGTAATTTTTGTCCAACTTAAACGTTGATTGTGTTAGGCTAATAGGGAGGTGGTGATTGAGAACACAAGTTGCAGAGGAAGTGTTGAATATATAGTGACAACACAGGAGATGCATATGGTGCAATGTTTATGTAAGGAGAGAGGGTCCCACGTTGTCTTCTAGTATATGAGGCTCCTTTGGGGGGGCCCCTCTTCCGTGGCAGACACTGACTCAAGCAGGAAGCAGCAAGCAGCAAACAGACATCTGTTCATGTTTGATTTCTACATATTTTTTTATTTAAGTCACACAATAATGCGATGTTGGCATCGATTTTCCCCCACCCAATGTGAATTTAGGCTTGTCTGAATGAGAATGAGGGTGTGATTACATAGCATAACATAGCATGCAAAACAAAACAAACAATTTGTTGCATAAGCTTTCTCCCATCCCATGTGCTCTTGGCTGTGTTCTGTGACTGTGTGCAAGCGTCCACTACACAGTAAGCGCTTGCACGTGCTGGCTGCTGTTCCTGTACGACACCACTGTATTCCTTTGTACCAACTCAAGATTCCCATCCTTAAATCATTGGTCCCACTCTCTGCTTCTTTTCACGTGTCCTGCCATCCCCATGCCGTTAATTACACCATCATCACCGTCAGCTACTCCATCCCTCTCTTCTCACTCACATCTAACTCTCATTACACTTAAACAATTCTTCTCTACTACTGTGTGTTTAATGGGTTGTTTGCAAGGAGAAAAAGGGTTCCACAAGTTTTAAATCAATTCAATATACCAACGTGGTTGGATTGACTTGTCCATGGTCATACAATATTTAATTGCGTAGACTAAAATGCTTATTTTTACAATGCAAATGCACCAGTTTATGAGTATGATTCAGCAAAAGTTTGTTTCTACTTTCATGATTATTGATAGATCTTACTCTTACTCTTGATTAAAATATTATGGTTTAGAGGGTGGCCGGTGAGTTCACTTTCTCCTAAAAAGGTGTCGGGGGCTATCTTTTCCTTTTCATGCAAGGACAATCTCCTTGATAAACGCGAGGGAGAAAGAGAGAGAGTGTGAGAGAGAGAGAGAAGTTAAGTGAAGGTTTTGAGAAGTTTGTTGTAGCAATGTGGTGAGGAGAAAGAAGTCGAACAGAAACAGCAACATGTTCGATGGAGCAGCACCAGACCAGTTCCACCAATTCATATCACCAAGGACCACTCTTCCTCTCCACTTGTCTTTCCCTCTCCATGCCTCTTCAACTCCCTCAACTACCTTCCTACCCTTTCATCATCCCCATAACGTTCCTTCTCAATCTCCACACCACTTCCCACTCCAACCCAATCTCTTCCACCCAATATTGCACCCCCCTTCTCCCACCCACAAACATCAACCACCACACAAGCTTGCTTCAATCCACATTCAAACAGACCCAACACAATTACCAGACCTAACCGATTCCTGGACCAACGATGAACTCCTTGCACTTTTGAGAATCAGATCTAGCATGGAGAATTGGTTCCCGGAGCACACGTGGGACCATGTCTCAAGGTACGTCGTATATGTTCCATTACATTTCATATATATACACAGTAGATGCTTTCAGTTAAACCCTACTGTTCTCTTTTGATTCACTCACTGAGACCAATGATCTGGGGGAAATGAGAAATTAATTCCATTAATCATCACATGCTATGTTATACCCTCATGTGGTAGACAAATGAACGCACACGTGCACATACGAGCAATGATACTTTAGCTCGCACGCTGACACTGCACGGCAAGACACAGACCCCGAGAGAAAGATATATATAAGGCTGAGCCGGCCATGGAGGAAAGAAATTAACTTGAAGGAATGAAAACCGTTAATTTGAAACGTTGAGGACAGTACGTTCTTACAATTGTGTGAAGCAGATAAATTGAAATAAAGAAAAAATGTTTATGTGTTGGGTTTTAGATTTTTGTATTTATGATGATGATGATGTGTGCAGGAAGCTGGCAGAGCTTGGGTTTAAGAAGAGTGCTGAGAAGTGCAAGGAGAAGTTCGAAGACGAGAGTAGATATTTCGACAACATTAGCAACTACGGCAAGAACAATTACCGGTTCTTCAGCGAGCTGGAGGAGCTTTGTCAAAACCCTGATCCGAGTGGTGGTGGTGGTGATTGTGATGGTGATGATGGGATTGTGAGAAGTGAAGAGACCCTCCACCTGGGAGGAGACAACATGGGCCATCAACAATGTGATCGAACAGAAGACAAGGTTGTGGTGAAAAAGTCAAAGCAGCGCAAGAGGAAGAGGCGTGATAGGTTCGAAATGTTCAAGGGTTTTTGCGAGAGTGTTGTCAACAAGATGATGGCTCAACAAGAAGAGATTCACAATAGGCTCCTCGAGGACATGGTCAAAAGGGACCAAGAGAAGTTCACCAGAGAGGAAGCGTGGAAGAAGCAAGAGATGGAGAGAATGAACAAGGAGCTTGAGATCATGGCGCAGGAGCAAGCTATTGCAGGGGATAGACACGCCACCATAATTGAATTCTTAAAGAAATGTGCAACAACAACATCCCCTCCAACCCAGAATGGCAAGCACTACAGCACAGACGGTTCAAATCTTCCAAATCGTTCATTGCACACTCAAAACCCTAATACTCCTTCCAATGAAGACAACAACAATCTTGATCCAACACCTTCTCCTAAAATGCTTCTGAATCATGATCAAACTAAGTTGCAAGCAGAAAACCCTAGTTCAAGTGACACATTATTACAAGTTCCTTCCTCCTCCAACTCTTCCCCAACTCCCCACAACCCTAGTTCTTCCCTGAATAGCCATAATAATATGATTCCATTAGAGTCAAATTCAGTTTCCATTAGAGCCAGCAGTGAGAATTCGAAAGAGGATGTTGGGAGAAGATGGCCAAGGGATGAAGTGTTGGCACTGATAAACCTGAGGTGCACGAGTGTAAGTAACAACAACAATGAAGAGAAAGAAGGAAGCAATAAGGGTCCTCTGTGGGAGAGAATCTCTCAAGGGATGTCAGAGCTGGGATATAAGAGAAGTGCAAAGAGATGCAAAGAGAAGTGGGAGAACATAAACAAGTACTTCAGAAAAACCAAAGATGTTAACAAGAAAAGGTCCCTCAACTCTAGGACCTGTCCCTATTTCCATCAACTGAGTTGCCTGTATGGTCAGGGAAAAATTGTGTCACAGTCTGAAAAGGAAGGGAACTACATGAGTCCAACCACGAATTCCGGCCAAATGCCACCGGATGATGATGAAGAAGTGGAAGCTGATGAGTCTTCTCATGTGGGGTAAGGTGGTTTGGATCAATCAGTATGCATGTTAATTGATCATGCAGGTCACAGAACTCAATAATACCTTCTTTGGATTCATTAATTTGCCCATATGGCCTAATAAGTTCCATTATTCAAAAAATTATGTTAATTTTAACAACTACATATTAAAAGTCACTGCTTTACCATCGTAATTTCCTCAGTATAATTTGAAAATTGCATCATTTCAGAAAACCTGGTACAAGTTTATGAATGTAGCATTCTTTTCTTTCTCTTTTGGTGGTGGGAGCACTTTTATATATAGCAGCAAAAATTAATTGAATATGTATATTTTGATTTTTGGTGAGCACCGACAGCTTGAGGAAGTAGAACAATGCTTATCTTGTGTGGAAGACTTTTCATAATGCCACTTTCAATCTACATTTTCTTTTTCATGAGATTGATGTTTCATGCATCTATTTAATGCCCATTCATTGGAAACACACTCACCCGGGAAAAGAGCCTTCTATGAGACATTCCCAGGAATAGTATTCTTCTAAAAAAAAAATCATTTTTTTTTGTATTTTAAATACATATTATAAAATTAAATAAGATAAAAAAAAATGTATAATTCTGTTTTCCAAAAATTGATGTTGAAATTATAGAACTCTTGGTCCTTTTAAAATCTAATGGGATGGAATGTAAAAAAGCCAAAGGAATTATTATCAGTGTTTTCATCCCAGTATATAGGGAAAAAAGTTATAAATTATTGCTAGCTTGCATGATGATGAATCAATAGCATGCCTAAGGATAGGGAAGTTCATTTATATAATAATTACACAAACACGAAAATATATCTTGCTTTGTTCTAATAAAAAAAAATCCTCATCTTAAAATAAAAACATGATAATTTCTGTTAACAATAATGATATTATCTTATTAAAAATAAATAGAAAAGTTATATGAAGTGCAAAAAATTATCACTGACTATTTTCTTATTAATTTATCCATTGGGATATGCACAGTAAAATATTAAAATCTAACATTTTTGTCTTAACATAGAAGATTTTTTTTTTTTTAAATAATCGGAGAATATCTCATAGGTGAATTTGGATATTTGAGTTGGTGCTCTTAAATAGTGTTGAATTTTTTCTTTCAAATATAGGGCTTTTAATTTTGAGATAATTATAAAAAAAAAGTATTAACTTATGAAGCATATATAGTCTTAGTTGATACTACAATGTTCAAAATTTAAAACGAAATTCTAACTAGGATAAATTATAATGTTAAAATTTAGTCTATTTTAAAAAGAAAAATATCCAAAGAATTTGTGGAGTGAATTATATAAAGAAGTCAAATATTATAGTTTTAAGAATAAAATAAATTATCTTACCGTAGAAATTTTCCCTACTTTAGAGGAGCACACTGTATATTTCTCTCTTACATTCTTTTGTTATAAAGTCATCATCGTGTTGTTAAAAGTAAAATTGTCAAATTTAAAAAAAATAAAATTATATCATGTGAACGAATAAAAAACTTTATTAACAATATTCAATAAGAGAGAAATTAAGTGAGTTTCAATTAAAAATGGACTAGCAGTTTGTGTTAGTACAAGTGGCAGTGATTTATTTATTTTAATCAAATGATTTAGACTATTGATTTTGATGATATCACTTTAATATATATACTCTCTTGAAATTTTCTTAAAATTTGCTGATTAAAAAAATCTCTTTAAATTTTGTATTATTTATTGTCCTTTCAACTATATACAATTCTTAAAATAAAGTCATAATATACAATTCTTAAAAGTACTTCTCATTTAGCAAAAAATATATATATATA
>Ga0123341_1000650_pt1 | contig 22658 bp, 13 predicted proteins | sample Turbeapinknodule_FD_89959 | JGI IMG/M metagenome (GOLD analysis project Ga0123341, IMG submission 89959) | Root nodule microbial communities of legume samples collected from Mexico - Turtle bean Mexico pink nodule | ecosystem: Host-associated > Plants > Roots > Nodule | place: Mexico: Nepantla...
TATTTAAACATATTAATACTTTTTTTCCAAAGGTAAAAAAAGTAGTAGATTAACCTATCAATTTAACTTAACTATAGTGTGTCAAAACAAATATATTGACACCTAAATAATTTTTTCCAAAAGACAAAAAAAAAACATAGGAATAAAAAATGAATGGTAAAAGATATACTTTTTATTCCTTTCAAATAAAATACATACACTCTTGTATTTTCATCACTTTCTGATTCTATTTTACTCCAACCAAACAACTTTAACTTTTTATTTTTTCTCTTCTGCTCGTATAGTTTTAAATCAGCATTAAACAAACAAAACAGAAAGAAGAAATAGAAAATTTGAAAATAAAGTTAAATGGCAAACTAAATAAAAACACAAATAATATGTATGAGTGTACGTATAGGAGATTCCTTCAGTTAGTATTCTATCCCTAAGTTCCACATTGGCTAAATATATACAATTTAGTAACCTTCCATTCCATGCGCACCCACCACAACCATCACTGTTTAGTGCGCCGTGGACAAATGACGCCGTCACGGAGGTTCTCCGCTCCATCTCCCACTATTCTCCGCTGCTGTGGCAGCTCAACCTCCAACACCAGAAGCTCTGCAACCTATACCTTGTAGTAATGAGAGATAGTGTTCCACACATGGCATATTTGGCATCATGGAACATGAAGAAGCTAGGAGGAAGAATGTGCTGGCTTTCTTTTACTAGTCTACTTTTCTGTTTTCTTTCAAAGCTTTTCTGTTGATTTCAGTTTTTTTAAACTCACCAATCCATGATCACCGTAGTTTACTGATAATAGGATAGCAGGAGATGTTTTTCTGACAAAAAAAAGTGTTTACTATGGCAATAGCTAAGATAGTCCCACATTGAAAAGTTTTCTAAAAGAAAACAAGTTTATAAAGGGACACCTAATGCACTTGGTCACGACCTTACTTGAACAGGATCTGTTCTATAGGCTCGTACCTCTGTATCCTTGAGTTCTAAGGAGACAGGAACTAAAGTCTGGTGGATGAACTATAGCCCTGTGATCAGAGCGTGATTAACGGTCAGATGTGTCTTCTTCTCTGAGTATTAGATACAACTTAGCTGTAGAGGATCGTTCCTAGACATCACCATCTGGGATGGTCACAGGGTTGTCTGACAGACTCCCTCAAATATTTTTTTTACCCCCTTTTCCACTAACTAAACCCAAACTGGAAAGGGCCTTATCCACTTTTTAAAATCAAAGGGCCCAACAATGACCCATCGCAGTAACATCATCTTATTCAAAATGATTTTAAAATTATAAAACTATAAAAATTTAAATTTAAAATAAAATCAAATTTTCATAATTAATATAGTATATGCAGCGAGAAAGTTACCAAAAATTACCTAATTTTTTTTGTCCTAAAATTAAACATTCCACTGAGATGATTTCAAATGAACCATTTGAAGAGATAAAATGCAATTAAAGAAAAGATTAAAAATAAAATAATTTAGGAGGTTCGTGTCAAGCAAGGGAAAGGCCTTCTGCGATGAGTTTCTACTCACCGTTCTGATGGTGCAATAGGTCAACACCGTTTCCACTTTAATTCAACACAAACATTCTTCAATCTCTCTCACGCTTATTATTTCATGATATTCATAGTTCCTATTCATTCAAAAGAGGAATGAAAATGAAAATGAAAACGAAAACGAAATTGAAATTGAAATGAAACATTGTAGCCAGATCCCTAATCCTTCCCTTCACGCACCATAGGTTTTTGGCGATTCCTCACCCACGCTTCGTATCTTTCTCCGCTTCATAAATCCACGCAGAAACCATGCTTCTGCATGACCAACCAATGGAGGAGGTCCTCGTTCAAATTCTCAGAGCGGCATGGCTCGCTGCCACGTTACCAATCGTAATCGCGTCCCTTCCGATTCCCAATCTAAGCTTCCTCCGCCGCACCTTGATTGGCTTCGCCGGGCGAGGCAAAATCATGCAATCCTCCTCCCAAGTAACGCCACTTTTACGCGGTTTCATTTTCATCCCTCAAAATTTCTCATCACCGACACAATTTTCTTTGTAGCAGAAATTCACCATTCCTCAGAGGCTGTTTCTGCACTTCTACGCGGTGGCTTTTTTGTGGACCACGTTGCTGCTTGTCGCGACATGGGCGTATGCGTACAGCATGGTGCCGCTTGTAGCGGAACCGTTCTCGTACTCTACTATCACCAGCTTCTTGACGGGTGGTTCCACCATCAGAACCGATTCGTATAAACTGAGGCAGGGGTATGTGGCGTGGGAAGCGGTTTTCCTGCTTTTTCTGATGGAATTTCACGTCCTCCGACGACTCTTTGAAACCATTCACGTGTTTGACTACAGCCCTTCCGCTCGCATGCATGTCATTGGTTATCTCACTGGATTGTTGTGAGTTTTTTTTTTCCCCATCTTTTTCACTTGCATTTGTTTCTTTTGAAGTATGGAAGTTGTTTTAAACGTGCTGAATTGAGAATTTGTGTGAAGTCTGTTACTTCCTGTTGTAGTTCGTCGGATGAATAATTCTTAATTGTTGATTGATTGGTCTGAAATTGTAAGGGAGACTTGTAAACTTTGTAAGTTCGGTTAATACAATTCCTGAGGTGCATAGATCGCTGAACTAGTTGTCAAGAAATCTGAGTAATGCACTCTTTAAAATTATCTTTCTGACACGCTTTCTCCATAAGTGAAATTCAGGTGGGTCTCACTAAATATGTGGTTTCCATTCCCCGTTTGGTGGGCTCCCATTTCTAAATTAGTAGGACCATGAGAGTTTCATCTAATAAGCGTGTCTCAATAGAAAATGTTAGAGAACATGATGCGAACACACAAACTCACATATAGCACTACTAAAACGTTTGAGTCATGTCAATATGACATAGGTTAAAGTATAATGTTGTTTCCAGGGATATTCAAGTTTGGCTTTCATCATATTGCATTTTCTGAATCAGCTTTTATGAGGATGAGCATGCCGTGGTGATTGGAAAAAAATGTTGTAGTGGCCATAACACTTCGAATGTTTAGCATGAGCTGAGAGAAGTAGAACATGCATATTTAAATACTTCTTCTATTATTTTTTCATATCCAATATAATATTTATGATTTTTTTAATAGAACAGGTCTAATCGACATTTGGACTTAGTCTGAGTGTTGCCGACATACATAGTCTGAGTGTTAAATCTTTAATTGATACACTTGATCTACCATAATGCATTGAAATTAAAACAGGAGCAAGATGAGGAAAGTAGTAGATGATTTCAAATGAGAGTGACTAATTCCATTTATTTTTTCACTTGTGAATTAGATGTTAGTTATGTGTCGCTTGTCCAGAATGATTTGAAGTACTAGTATTACTTGTTGATTTGTGCAAGCTAAAATAAATTCAATCTTTCTGTTTTTTGAAGTGAGAAGGTCCACACCTATGTTCTTTGATAACACTATACATAAATATTAATTGTATAACTTCCTGTATTTGTACTTTTTAGTTATCTCTGGTTGCTCTCCAGAAAATAATAAAATAAAGAGGATTAATTTATTATTTTTCTGAAGCTAGTTTCTACATAGCAGCACCACTATCGCTGTGTGGTGATTGTGCAGTGGAGGTGTTTAACTTCGTAGCAAATCTAGTGACCGAGTTCATTGTCAAGGGCAAGAATCAGATGCAAGTGACAGAGTTCGAAATCTTTCAAATTTTAAATCCTCTTTTCAGGCTTGGGTGGAAGCATTGGATTGGTACAGCTGTTTTCTTATGGGGTTGGATTCATCAATACCACTGCCATAAAATTCTTGTATGCATTTACTTGTTAGACCTCTAAATCCTTTATTTTGAGACCACGCCTTCATAACTTATAGTGGCTACTTCATGGGTTCTAATTGCTATTTATTTTCATATCACTGATATAGAATTATACAAATGCTACCAAGTGATAAATTTGGCGTAAAAAAAAAATCTATAGTTTTCTTCATTTGCTTTGCGTGTGGATCTTTGTTTTACATTTTGTAAACTAATAAACAAATGATTCTTTAAAATGAAATGTTGGAGTTTGAAGCAAATATGTCAGTTTTGTAACCAGGTTAGGTGAATTAGGTTATCTTAATATTGTTACATTCAATTGTCGTGAGGCTATCTGAGTTTAGCAATTTTGGCAGGGTTCTCTACGACATTCAACACAGGCAGAGGAATATGTAATTCCTCAAGGTGATTGGTTTGAAATCGTATCCTCTCCACATTATCTCTCTGAGATTGTAAGCCTCTTTCTCTGTCTTTTATAACTTGTACTTATGTGACTGATATGAATAAAAGCCTAATATTTGATAATGATGAAGGTTATATACGCTAGTTTTGTGGTCGCTACTGGAGGATCTAACCTAACAATCTGGTTACTTTTTGCTTTTGTGGTAATATTTATTTTGCAATGTTTTACGTGTTAAACAAAAATGTCTTCTGTTTTTTCATTTGCTTTTGGCATATTTCTTTTATAGGTGGCAAATCTTTCATTTGCAGCTGTGGAAACACATAAATGGTATCGTCAGAAATTTGAAGATTATCCAAGAAGTCGATTTGCTATAATTCCATTTCTTCTGTGAGTTTGTGAGCAATGTGTAATTAGATCTCAGCAAAGAACTGTACTATTTCTCTAAGTTGTACTTATTTAGATCAAGTTTTTTATTGTAGGGAAGCTTATACTGAAATTACCGAGATAACTTTTGGCTCTCTTTTTGGTGTAAAAATCAAACATTCAGAATCAGAGTCGATCTTATTTTACTTTAACCCACCAAAATAAACCCTAATTTGATATAATTGCATTCATTATGGAAATTTCAGAAAATTGTGGTCATGTAAAATACTCATCGGTTACTGATAACTTTCGCGGTGACAATATTATTGGTTGAAGTACACTTCTTTCCATGTTTATAAAAGTACAAATCTCAGGAAGACAAATTGCATAACTTTGTATACAGATATACTTTTTTCTATCTTGAAATAACCATGGTTAATACTGTTATGGTTGTATGGTTAGCCAAGTCATCAATTCATCATCGTCATGGTAATTAATTTCTACTAGGATTGCGAATATAGACTTAGATCATTTTCCTTTCTATTAAAAATTAATAGGCTTCGACCTTCCTCCGTGGCATTATTAGCCTTCTTATTTTGGCTCATGAGATTGTTTACTTCATGCACAAATGTACGAGCTAAAACGGTTTTGCAGTCTTCATAATTAATCTTGATGAAAACTTATAACAGGATACAGTGGGATTTCTTAGAAGGTGTCGGTGAGGGATTTCGTTTTTTTTATATTACCGTTTAGCTCATCATCTGGTGTATTGAATCAAATTCTGTATCTTCTGAATGGATCTAGACCGGAGAGCTTCAAACCTATTAAAGGACTTACATGAGAAGGTCCTCTTTCTGCTTATCTTTATTGTGTATGGAGAAGCTATCTCTTTACATTCAGGAGTTGGTAGATGAAGGTGCAGGGCAACCTATTTCTATTTTTAAGGATGGTCCTGCTATTTCTCACATTTTTTTAGGATGGTGTCTTTTAGTTTTGCTAAGCCAAAGAATCTCAGTTTCGTTTGCTTTCTTCCATGTTGAGACATTTTATGGGAAATTCGAATTGAGGTTGAATCTTAATAAATCTAAATTTTATGTTAACGAGGTTAGGGATCTTGGCAAATATGTATCCCTTGTTGAAGGAGATGGTGAAGAAAGAATAATTTAATTATATCCTGGATAGAGTTCGCGGTAGACTTGCGGCTTGGAAAGGTAGACTTCTCAACAGAGCTGGCCGGTTATCTAGAAGTTGTCGTAATACAACTAACATGCAATGAAGGTATAAGTTGATAACACTGATAAAGCTATGTAGTTTCAGTTTCTTTAGTTCGTCTGTTTTCCTTTGTACTCTTGCTATATAAGTCTCTTTCTGAGACTTAAGTGTTAATGCAACTTATTTCTTTTCTTTCTTTCTAACAATAAGATCTATGCTGTGAATTCAACTCTAAACTTGCGTTGGGATTGATTCATCATCCTGAGGATAGTTTCCATTTATTTTTTCTTGGTCAGTTTCATTCCAGAGCTTGTAGTTTTGGATTGCAGATTGGATGATCAAATTTAATTTTACTAGGAATTTAAACGTAAATTCGAAGTGTCACATTAGATGATGGAAACATAAAAGATGAATAGTGTATAAAAAGAGTATGATAAACATATTATCTTAAGAACTTTTTGGAAGTGATGTCTTATGAGATTGACTCATCGATACAATTCTTCGTTGAAGTATCCCAATTGATAAAATTTACCAAATTTTTATAATTGCATTTTCTATATTTCAGAAACTTATCAATTAAATGTTCTCATTTCCAAAGATGAAGACTCCCAAATAGAACGGAAACTAAAAGGGAAGGGAGGGGGTAAACAAATGGGCAAACAAATTAACTAAAAATATTCAGAAATCTCCCATATTTACTACACGAAATATTCTATGTGCTAAAAAGATAATTTTTGAACCATTAAAATGAAGAGTTTACATTATCAAATCAAAGAACTACAAAGGAGCCAGAAGCTTATACCATCTCTGAATGTCAATACAAGTCTCAAGATCAAACGGCCATTATATTTTTGCATACTTGGAAGATTATGATACATTCTTAGGAACGGTATTCTCACGCATACAGATTTATGCCCCAAAACACAGCTGGTTGATTAGTTCGGTATGTTTTATCTATATTTCCAATGAGCTTCATGTCCTCTTTAGACAACTCAAAATCAAAAACCTGAAAGTTTTCTTTCAACCTATCCAGTTTTGACGATTTAGGAATGACCACAGTGTTCCTCTGAATGCCCCACCGAAGAGCAATCTGGGCGGCAGTCTTTTTGTATTTTTCAGCCAGACCCTGAAATCAAAGAAAATGGTACAACCTCCTCAAATTAATCAACTCCGTGAAACTGTTTTTGAATAGACGACTGCAGGCAGTTATGGTAGTTTGTTAATAACATTGTGCTCGGAAACTAGTATTGACCACTCACTTTGAAAACTTGGTCATCCAAACATGAAACTGAACCAAACCATTCAGTATTTGCTGCAGCACCTCCTAGTGGAGTGTGTGCAGTGACACAAATCCCATGCTTCTGACAAAATTTTACTAGAGAGTCACGCTGGAAGTATGGATGAGTTTCAATCTGATTTACAGCAGGTTTTATCTTGGAATATGCTAAGCAATCTCTTGTCAGAAATATATCATAGTTGCTGCAAATAACATTTTGTCAGAGTGCAATTTTAATAAAAAGAATCAAGCATTTCTCAAGTTAATACTAGGAACATCTAGACCATTAAATCAAACATAGATGGGTTATCCAATACATTCCTCTTATCATGGAACACGAGTCAAAGAGAAATCAAATAAAATAAAGTCTTATTAATCTAGCTAAGGGTTACCCGAACGAAACATGAGACAAGGATGAACAAACCAGAATGATGAGATCAAAAAATCAGATTCATATCACAGCATACAAAGAATCTTGAATGTGAATCATACCAGTCAATACAGTTTAATAGCTTTATTACTTGGAGAGACCATCAGAATGATAAGATGGATAATGCAAAGAGACTTAGCTGGAAGTCTTTAATCATCCCCAAATAATATAAACTTTCATGCAGATGTCAATCTTCGTGAACTTTACAAAGCTGTTTGTTTTTACCTTTCTTCATTCTTGATTTTACTGTTTCTAAATAACTGGACAAAACTTGCCCATGAAGGGTAGTAAAAAAATGTTTTCTGGGGCATCTACTAGAACATAGCAAAAATTGTTTGCATAACCAAATTGCACCTGATCCCTATGCTGCGAACCAAGCCGGATGAAACAAGATCCTCCATCGCATGCCAGGTAGTTTCCAGGGATATGGTGGTATCTATATCCAGAACTCCATCATCACCCAAAGGACTAGAAGTATTACCAACCCCTGCATGTGTGCAATATGAGAAAATTATACTAGAAGGCATTCAAATGTGCACGAAATCACTGTTAAAAACCCTAAACAAAATGAAGAAGTATTCATGTATATGTCTGATCTCGTTTGTAGGGAATTGAAGCTCATCTGTATTTTCAGTGTAATGTTAAAACACTAGTTGTAACTACACATGCACCGAAAGATAAATGAAAGGTGTGCATAAAAAACGGACATACCAGTATGTCTAACGGCAACAGGAAAGTGAACAAGATATAAATCTAGATAAGTTAACTGAAGCTTTTTGAGACTGTCTTTACATGCCTCAAGAACGTGTCCATGATCGGAATTCCAAAGCTGAAAGCACATTCAAAAGCAAAGAGTAAGACTGTAATTATCTGAATCAGAAGAATTATCATTACCATCTTCACCTACACAAGTCACAAACAAAGAAGTGCACAGGAATCAGTGTGAAACTAACCTTGGTGGTAATGAAAAGGTCCTCCCTCTTCACAAGGCCACTATCAAAAGCCTCCTTAAGCGCCTCTCCAACTTCTGCTTCGTTCTTGTAGTCAGCTGCAACAACGCATCCAAATCTCGTCAACCACAGTATGCTTATCCACACATCACTAAGTAAACGCATCAAACAAAAATCATGCTTTGACATTAATTAATCAACAGGTTTTGGTGGGGTTAGTCTAATACTATAAAAGGGATAAGAGGAGGCATTAGAATATTCTGAAAAAAAGAAAGTAACATTGAATCATCATCCATTTAGGGAATCACTACTACACTAGTCGTTTTGATACTTTAAACTGCACACAAAGAACATTTAGTGATTTTGGATTCAATTCAAATGATACTGTAAAAAAAAATGCCTAATAAGGTAGAAGATTCCAAAGTAGATAAAGAAGCGCAAGAAATATGCCAAAATTGGAACTTTAGAATACCAGCACAATCAAAATGGCGATAACCAATTTTGATAGAATTGAGAATTAGGTCTTTGATTTCTTTTCCTTCCATGCGCCACACACCCAATCCAATGATGGGCATCTTGAAGCCATTGTTGAGCGTAATTGCCATGCTTTTCTTCTCTTCCTCCTTCACTCACCTCTGCTACTCCATACTTCTGACCGTGATCTCTTATGCTATAAGTTTGGGCCACAATATGGGTAAAAGCCCAAAGCCTGTAATAAAACAAGGCCCACTTGGACTGGGGAATCTCTGACAATTTCTTCCTGCACCTCCATAAATCTTTCATTTTCAAAATTACTCTAGGGAAAAAAAAAGTTCAGGATTTGAATTTTTTTTATTTTTGAATTGTATAATCCATAAACATTCCCTAAAATTCGAAATTATGAATTTTAGAATTTGGAATGTATTTTCGAACTCATAAAATACTTTATAAACTCTAAAATACGGAATTTTAGAATCTGAAAAAAAAGGAAAGAGGGGTATTAATGAAAACTCTAAAATTTGAAATTTTAGAATCTGAAAAAAAGGAAAGAGGGGTATTAATGAAAAAATGAAGAGAAGGGCAAAGTTGTCATTTCACGTCTTCTATGGAGGTGCTCAAAGAAAGCATGGAGGTGCACGAAGAAAGGATGGAGGTGCACGAAGAAATTAATGGAATCTCACTCCAATAAAAGCACGACGTTATGAGAAATGGACTGGGCTGGTTAAATTTGGATCCAATTGGGGCACGGAAGGTAATTAACTAACTATAAAACAAAGGAAATGGTTCCTTCCCCTCCTCAGTGTACGGTAACAGAGATCGGAACGTGGAACTTCTCTGTGCTGCGGAAACCGGAATATCCAACTTCTCAGATCGGATCTATTCGACTTCGTTGCAGTGATTATGGCTTCTTTCAGCGGCGATGAGACGGCACCGTTTTTCGGCTTCCTTGGAGCCGCTGCTGCGCTCGTCTTCTCCTGTAATTCAATTCTTAACTTCTCAATTAGATCTATGTTCGAAGTAGTTACATGATCTCTTTCCAGTTTCAATTTATTAGGAAATTTTTTTGTCCTGTGCGCAATTTGATCCCTGCATGATAGAAATAAAAGGTAAACAGTATATGTTATGATTGGTTGATTCAGTTGTTTGTTTTAGTTTCTGTTGTTCAATTGTTTTGTTGGATTCAATTGCGCAGCTTCAAATCGTAGATATAGTTTCTTGTAGATATAGGTTGATGACTGATACCGAATAGTTTTGGTTAGAATATTCGTTTCTTTGGTTGGCTCTCAGTGGACAAAATTAGTCTGTTGAAATTGCTTCACGTTGTTTTGATTCTTGAAATTGCTTGGTAGAAGAGCTTGAATAGTTGTGTATTTAAACATGGAAAGAGGAATTGTGAGGCTTTTTGTTAGCTCTTCATTCTCTCTAGATTTATCTTACTAAGAGTTGTTTGAAATGACGGAGGAAGGTATGGGAGCTGCCTATGGCACAGCAAAGAGTGGTGTGGGCGTGGCTTCGATGGGTGTGATGAGACCGGAGCTGGTGATGAAGTCTATTGTTCCTGTTGTTATGGCTGGAGTTTTGGGTATTTATGGTCTTATTATTGCTGTTATTATCAGTACTGGCATTAATCCCAAGGCCAAATCTTATTACCTCTTTGATGGTTATGCACATCTCTCCTCTGGTCTTGCCTGTGGGCTGGCTGGGCTCTCTGCTGGCATGGCTATTGGCATTGTTGGTGATGCTGGTGTTAGGTATTATTCTTCTGCCTTGGTCACCTTTTTCATTCAACCTGTTTTGATCATATTCTGAATCCTATAGAATTCACGTAATACTTTATGCAATTGCTATGCTTTCAATCAACGGGCATGTTATCATGTTATCCTTGATGAAATGTATATTTTGCTGTTAGTTTGATACAGGAATATAACTTTTATAATGAATCCTAATAAAATTCTTGCTCTAAACAATTAATCTTCTTCTTCTGCAGAGCCAACGCACAGCAGCCAAAGCTTTTTGTTGGAATGATTCTCATCCTCATCTTTGCTGAAGCTCTTGCCCTGTATGGTCTCATTGTTGGTATTATCCTGTCCTCTCGTGCTGGTCAGTCTAGAGCTGATTAAGAAAGATGTGCTGCAAAATATTCTTTGATCTCCCTTCTGTTTTAACCTTCTTATTTTGAGGGCGAGGGGGTAAATTGTTGATTGTGGAGGTTAGTGATGTTGGGACGGCACTTTCAGGATTTAACACAAACTTATGTGAAAGCAGTTGCTGCACCAGTCATTTTTGTGTCTGTATAAGTGTAGTATTTATTTGCTTAATAAAGCTTCTTAAGCTTCTTTTTCCCTGTGCCATATAATCTTAGTATTAAATTTTTTGTGCTACTGCCATTGTAATTTATTTGTATTAATGAGTCTTTTAATATTGGATGCTAGTGTGGCTAAATGTTGCCTTGTGTTTTGATCAGTTAGTTGTATAAATCCACATGGATGTTTTCAATAAAAGAACATTTTGAGCATTCTAATATTATTTTCAATACTTTTATTGTCGGAGCAGGAACGAACTATGACACGAACTTGATTAAAGTTGAATAGGCGAACTTGTCAGTGTACTAATTTTGAATGTGGTATTATTTTTCCCTACTAGAAAATACAACGAAATTACTAGATGAGCTGTAATATAAGAGCTTTGTTAGTGTTATATGTATCTTTATATACTTATTTTTAAGTTTCACATAGTTTTTTTTTTTTCATTCACATCAGAAAAACATTTATACAAAAATTGAAAGAACAAAATGTTATGTTAAATTGTTGTACAAACAAATAAACCAATAATAACAAAATATCAAGATTGAATTGATGTTTACAACGTGCTTGCCTCTTCATCTAGCCTCTTTTTTTCTGAACCTCTCACTACATGACATACACGGAGCCACAAGATCCATGAGTTAGTTTAAGAAATTTTCTTATAATAATGCACTCTATTCACGTGCTGCGCCGTGTCTTTCTTACTCATACAGAGTAGGTCTCCTTCACTGTGTTACTGTTGTGTTGTGTTTATTCCTGATAAATCTTGATCGAAAGTTTTTTTTAGTCTTGGGCTTGACGGGCCTGAAATGGTTGTTATTAGCAAAAGAGACTTCCAACGCTCACATAATTGAATCATGAGTAATAAATGTTATTTGAATTGCCTCTTTAATGTCAACTATATTTATAAAGTTTGTCTTGAGTTGAGGATTTGTAGGAATGAGGATGCTTTATCTCGTTTTATTATAACAGTACGATTAATGTAGTACGTTTATAGGTTAATTTATTACAAGTAAAAGAAATATGACATTATCAAGTATTTAATATTAATTTTTTTTTTCTAATATTAAATATTAAGAAATAAATTATAATTGTATAAATATATTTTTCCTAAGCTCTTGATGTTTTGTGTAGCTTCTTAGTCTTAATTGAGGTGTGAACCTCCTCCAAAATAGTGGTTTGTTCCTTCTCAAACAATAAAGCATTATTCAAATGCTTAAACATTTTACATTATGTATTAAAAAGAAGTAAAAGTTTATCTTCTTTACCAAGCTTTACTTAAATATTCTCTAAATCATCCAAAATATTATGAAAGTCTTTTTGATGCTCAAAATATTATGAAGGTCCAATGAGAGCTGAAAGGGGAACTAACGAAAACCAACAAGTGATGGATGGATATGAGAAGATGGTTGGTGTGGCTCCAAATAAACCACGGCGAGAATAAGAATACGAATGAATAGTTTATGAGCACACACTTTATGGTTTTTGCTAACACTCACGCACTGTCTTCCAAATTGTGGTGAGTGCTGAATCCTAATGGAAATGTGTGGAGCCACTGCTCTGACATGGTCTCACACCATCTCTCCGTCGCTTCACCTTCCTCCATCTCTCTCAGTAAGCTCATTCACTCAACCAATCTTTTCCTTTCTCACCTTTCTGCATTCCCCACTTATCATCAATGCCCATTCCTTCCATTTTACCAGACCAGAGAGACTAGGAGCTTCAGGGTTTGGTGCGTCACCGATAAAGATCCCAAGGTATTTCTTACCCTTTCATCATTCTTTCCAAGTCAATGTGAGTGAGTGGCTGCCACGAGTGGTACTTTGTAAAACCCGTTTTGTAGCTTGAAAACTAAACTCAGTGACGCCAAATTCACCGATTGGTTCAGCAATTTCAAATCAAATGCTATAAAATTTATGCTTACATTTTAGTGTATACAATTTATTTTAAATTATTGGATTTCACGCAGTTGAACATTCAATTAAAGTGAAGAGAACCCCTTATCCGCAAATTTACTGCCAATCTCAGAAAATTTGTTTGAAGGTTTACGTTCTGTGTAAATCAGAAGCAATAAATGGAGTAGTTGAGAAGCAGGTGTTTAGACCTATTAGTTACCCATATCACTGGGTGGAGTAGCATAGAAGAGGATCTTCTCCTATATATAGTAACCACAAGCTTTCATCCTCCTATTGAGGTGTATTCTCTTTATTTGAAGAGTTTTTATTTATTCTATCCTTGTATTCAGAGAGAGATTATAAAAGAAAATTTCTCATACTTTTTTCCCGTGGTTTTGCCCTTTATATGTATTCCACATTAGATATTTTATTTCAGTTTTAATTTAGTTTCATGGTATTATTTCTGTACACTCAAAACCCAATACGGTGGTGTTCTATTTGTTGCTTTTGTGTGCTAATAATCGCAGTAGGCTTGTCTTGATCTTGCCTTAGGAAACCTGATTCGGGTTAGGATTGATAGCTCTTTTGGTTCTAAATAAGAGTGCCACCTGTGATTATTAATCCAAGTGATACCCATCTTTGGCTTAGCAGGTGGTTTTACATTCTTTAAGATTTCTACCTCTCAACCTCACAACTGATTACAAGCAAAAAATTGAAGAGGGATGAGCTATGCAACTTTGTATACCTTGTTGAGTGTTGCGTATAACTAGTATTTACTTTAAGATTGACAAGATTGCTTCTATGTGTCTAGGAAGCATGCTTTTTTGTAAACATTACTTTGGTAATTTGCATATTAAGAATGTCATTAACTGTTATCAGTTTCGCCTTTTCTAACTAGTTATTTAGTTTGGGTTTCACAGTATCACCTAAGAGTGTTTTTGCAGGGAAGTAAAATGATCATATCTGTAACTGGAGCAACAGGTTTTATTGGTAGAAGGTTGGTGCAAAGACTGCAAGCAGGTTATGCCACGCTCTAGCTTAATGAGCACATTTGTTTATGTTTTATGATATGAAATACAGCATTTTTCTAGTGATCTATTGTACATCTAGATTTCGGCCGTTTTTAATCCTGCATAAGTTTTACTCTAAAATGCATTGTGGTTGTATTTTCCTAGTTCTCTCTTGTACATCTAGTTTGCACACAGTTATCCTCTTGCTTTGCAAAATATAAACCTAACGAACATAAATAGTTGCATCCTATAGTATGTTGCGTCCTTGGTTTGGTATAACCTCTGGTTTTTTCAGACTCCAGCTTGTCTATTTTTTATCGATTAAATTCTATCTAAGCTTCTGTGGGTATATGCATAAACATTTAAGCTAACTTGCATCTCAAATAACAATATTTGCAGACAATCACAGTATTCATGTCTTGACGCGATCTAAATCTAAAGCAGAAACAATTTTTCCGGGTAAGAAGGTAATAAATTAATGCTATAAATGTGCACTAACAGTCACACTTTACAAAAGAATACCAACAAACTTATTCACAAGTGCTAACCTTTTCAAAAGATAATAGTGACAGGTCAACTTCAATTACAGCAGAATAACTTCAATTTTTAAATTATAAGCAATATATATTTGTTAGTTTCTACTCATACTAATTTAGACTCCTCCAGTTTTATTTTTCTCATAATGGTAGAAGAAAAACAATTTTTTTGCACAACCTGACTCTGTCAGAACATACACTATAGGTTGGATTAATTGGTTAATTTTGCCTTGGTATCTACAGCAAAAGACTTTCCAGGAATCAAGATTGCAGAAGAACCAGAATGGAAAGATAGCATTCAGGGCTCAACGGGGGTTGTGAATTTGGCTGGACTGGCCATAAGTACCCGTTGGTCTCCTGAGGTTATTGCCGTTCTAATTACTTCCACTACTTATATGATTTAGTACTCAACTTACACATATTTGGTGGTTATTTAGGCATATTAGGTATCTTTCTACTAATATTTTGATATTGTCTCTGTTCAGGCTATTTTGATTTGTAGTTTGCTTATTGACAGTGCATGTGTTCTTTTATAGTTGTGCTGGAAAGACCTCATTTACTTTTTTTAAAATTTTATTGGAATAAGAAAATTTACAGACGACTTTTTTATATCCAGAATTCTTAAATTATAAAATAATATATTGATGTATATTTTTGGAAACTTTTGCTATCTTGGACATTGTTGTAAGTTGAAAACTGCTGAATATTATTTTTTAGAGGAACTGACTATACGCATACACATACACTGTTTATTTTTCTGTCTCTTCTTCCTCCAACCTTTACTTTTGTGCTGGTAAAATTAGCACATGCATAACTTGAAGTGAGTAACATGCATTTAATGCTGCAGATAAAGAAGGAAATCAAGCAAAGCAGGATTAGAGTGACCTCAAAGGTAAGCATACATTTCCCATTGACAAAAATGAAAATAAATGTATTTTTTATTATTTTCTCTCGGGAAAAATATGTGCCTCCATATATTTTTCTGTTATTTACATAAATCATTGCTTATTCTTCCTGACCTATTTATTTCGTAGCAAAGGTTGTAGAATTGATAAAGAGTGCACCAGATGAAATTCGACCTAAAGTTCTTGTTAGTGCAACAGCTGTTGGTTATTATGGTACGTTTGTATGCAAAAAATGGTTAAATACTAGTTGATCACTGTCTTGCTTGGTGATTAATATTATCATTGGTTGTTTAATGCACTGGTTAGCAAATGTAATGTAATTACTTTTGGAGCACGTTTTATATTCACCACTGGTTAATAACTGCATTATTTTGCATACAAAGTAAGTTTTTTCATTTTCCTTCCACTTTAATATGTTCAGGTACCAGTGAGACACAAGTCTTTGATGAACAAAGTCCATCAGGAAATGATTATTTGGCTGAGGTAAGTAAAAAAAATAGGAAAAAAAATACTTCTTTGCTTTGTGAATGGAATGTTTAAGAGTATTACTCATGAATTTCGAAAGGGTATTGATCTTTTTATTTAACATTTTATAAGATGATTTTTTTAATATTTTAGCCTTTTGTTTTTCTACTTAGTTGACGGTGTACAAGAATATTTGTCATAATTGATTGATATACCTTATAAATAGCTTTTGTCTATTTTTCCTCTGAAAGTGTGTTTCTGATCATTCAGTTCTACGAATCCGATATTTTCGAATCATCGAAAGGTATTAAAACTAATCGACTTTGGTTTTGGGCATTTAAGTCATTTGAAAACCAACATTTATTATTTTGTTAAAAGTGCAAAAAGAACCCAGTTTCTGCTTTAAAATTTGATCTTGAGACTAAACTTTAAAGTTTCTAGTACAAAATATACAAGTTAAATGAAGGAAATGGTTATGAAAAATCGGAGCTACTTCTGTCTAACTTCCTGTCCCTTGAGATGTTATTCAAATATATGGAACAATGTCCAACTGTAGCCTCTAGATTGTATTGATCAAGAATGCCCCTTCTGTACAGGTTTGTAGGGAGTGGGAATCCACAGCCCTAAAGGTAAACGGAGATGTTAGACTGACTCTAATTCGCATTGGTGTTGTTCTTGGTAAAGATGGTGGAGCACTAGGTTTGACTTCTAAAGTGCAAATTATGGACTTAAATATAGTATTTGATATATTATTGTCCGTAGGCTTATATTGGTGATTATATTAAATAGGAATTTGAAAGGTATTTTTCTTTTTTAATGTCATGAAGAAATTATATCTGATAAAAAACTATTGAAAATTCATGATATTGTTGGGTTAAACTGATAAAAACATCTGAGTCTCTGCAGCTAAAATGATACCTCTCTTCAACTTGTTTGCTGGTGGACCTCTCGGCTCTGGAAAACAATGGTATTTCACTCAGTTTCTTTCGCTTGTAAGAGATGTACTTCGTAGTATTTTTAGCCCATTCTAAGACACTGTCGATGAAGCAACTTCCCACTCCAACCTGGTGTGTTTTGTAAAATGCAAAAATAACCCTTTTCACAGCTTGAATGCTGCTAATAAGATGTGTAGTTTGTATTAATTTCATGGTAGATGCCGTAGTTGAGTACTTGAGTTCCTTTTATTCTTTCGTGCAGGTTCTCCTGGATTCACTTGGATGACATTGTCAATTTGATATATGAAGCGCTATCAAATCCATCTTACAAAGGTGAATTATTCACTCCCATATCCCCAAAACAAATTTATCAAAATTCTTTAAAAAAATGCAAATGAATAATGAACAGTGGATATTGGTTATAGCACAGACTTCATTGTAATAGGATTACCCATTTTCCTTCTATTACATTAATACCTCCAGCCGCAATTACACGGTTAAATTATGTTATTCCTTTTGAGATTACCTCTAACAACTCTAGACATTTTCAAGCAAAATCATGGATATATTTTCTGTTTACTTTGTTGCATTATCATGAATCATGTTTGTTTAGGTGTTATCAATGGAACTGCACCAAATCCTGTGCGATTGGCAGAATTGTGTGACCAGCTGGGACATGTCTTGGCTCGTCCCTCATGGCTGCCAGTACCGGATTTTGCACTCAAGGCAGTTCTTGGAGAAGGTGCTTCTGTGGTAAGGAATAATCTCTGGTTAATTTGTCCTCAGTTTACTTAACTTCTGGCATCATTTCATTTAAACGAACCTTTAACTTCTTCTCTTTGAAGGTTTTAGAAGGGCAGAGAGTAGTTCCTACTCAAGCTAAGAAGTTGGGTTTCACGTTCAAATATTCTTACGTGAAGGATGCCCTTAAAGCAATTCTATCTTGAAGCATTTTTTGCCCAGTAACTGTCATATTCTTTATTCTTTTGAATCATGCATGCATCATCAACCTTTTAAGGACATTAGTGGATGTCATTCACCGTATTGAGATTTTTGAAAGCGGTATTCGTTTGAAGATGTGGTTGCATTGTGTAGTCAATATTATATTTTGGTAATGTGTATCAGAACGTGTATTATAGCACATTTTCTCTTACTTTTTGTGAAGTATTTTACACTAAGATAACTTTAAAAAAATACTATTTCTTTTGTCTTTATCTCTACATAACGTTAGAGAAACAACTAGGTCCGAATTTGTCCAACTAAATTCATTTTCTCACCTTTAATTAACAATGTAGAACGTTTTATCGTAATTTTCCAATTACACATCCTAATGTATAATGAGAAGATAATATCCTAATGTATAACTATCAAATTCATTCAGTAATTGCCTATTCATTTAAATCTAAATATAATTTATACAACAATTTGATTATTTATGATAAATTCCAATTATATATATCATTATCATTATAGTTTTAATTATAATATATCTTTCATTCTGACCAAAAGACCAATAGGAGAGAAACTTGTTAACTGTGGACACCAAAGTAACATTGAGGACCACCGGCGCATACAAGAACACTCCTATAATTTATAACCTTAGAGGTATAAATAAAACTCCTTTGCCAAACACGTATCGTAAGGGTAAAAATGTCTGAAGATAGCATATTATCCTAATCCACGTCTGTGGAAGTTTGGGCACTGCTCCTTAATTGGGCGTCGCCGTTAGCGCAGTGAAGTCCTTTGGGTTTAGGGTTCCTCCAGAAATTACCAAAAGAGCCTTCAATTTCCTCAAGAGTCTTCCCACGTGTTTCGGGGAGCATTGTGTAGTGAAAAATCCACGCAGCAACAGCGACACCGGCAAAGAGAAAGAAGGCACCCCCAGTGGTAATGGCCTTACAGAGGGACAGAAAAGTCATTGAGATCACCCCACTCGTCACCCTATTCACCACCGCCCCAATCGCCACGCCCTGAGCGCGCAACCTAAGCGGGAAAATCTCCGAGCTATACACCCACGTGATGGGCCCCGACCCAATCGAGAAAGTCGACGCATAGGCCAACACCGCAGCGATGCTCAGCCCAATGGCCCACGTCAGCGTCGACCCGGAATGGCCCACCACCGTGAGACACACACCCAATGTCACAAGCGATAATATCAGCCCGCTAACGCTGCATAAAAGCAACACGCGCCGCCCGGCCCGGTCCAGCAAAAACGTGGCAACCAAAACGGAAGCGGTTTTCACGAACCCAACCGCCACCGTCGCGAGGAGAAGGTAGTTATCGGATTTGATTCCGGCGTTCTGGAAGATCCTGGGGCTGTACAAAACGACGGCGTCGATGCCCGTGGCTTGGGCGAAGAAGTGAATCCCGAGCGACGCGATGAAGATGTGGCAAACGGCGCGACTGGGGTGTAGGAAAAGCTCTTTCCATACGCCTTGCCCGTGACTCCGCTTGGTCACTAATACGACGTCGTCGTCGCAGTCCTGAGGAATCCCAGCCGTGTCTTTTATGTCGGCTAGCCTTAGCCGAGCCTCTTCCTCCGAGTCCGAGATTTTGTGCAGAATTCTCTTTGCTTCGCCTAATCGACCTTGCGCCACGAGCCACCTCGGTGACTCCGGCATGGCCAACACTGCCACCGCTAGAAAAATGGCCGGAACGGCTCCCACTCCAAGCATGAGCCGCCATCCCAGCCGAAGCGGCAGCTTCGAAAATCCGTAGTTTGAAATGTATCCTATTAGAATCCCTCCGTTCAGGAATATCTGAAAAACCGAAATGGCGTCAAATAATTTTGCATTGAATCGTTGTTCATCTTAACTAATCGAAATGAATCAGAGAGAACCAAACTGAACTTAGCCATGTCAACTGAATAAATATATCAATGAAAAAAATAGTTTGTTACCTTTCAGTTGAGTTCGAGCGCATAGTTTATTTCTAATTTGATAAAACAATTCACTCGATTTCATAACACTTTTGAAATTCTTATTTATGCAGCTTTGAACACAGTAGTTTAAAGTCATTAGAACATGATTGGAAGGAGAGAGAGAGAGAGAGAGAGAAATAGAAACCTCTGGGAAGGAAGTGAGGAAGCCGCGAGCGGAGGTAGGGGAGATTTCGGAGTTGTAGACGGGGGCGATGAGGAAGGCGAAGCCGATGCCGACGCCGGCGAAGAAGCGGCCAAACATGAGAAAGGCGTAGTTAGGGGAGAATCCCATGAGGATTGCTCCGACGAAGAAGATGACGCCGGCGAGCGCAATGGTGTAACGGCGACCTATCCAGTCGGAGGTTCTGCCGGCGATAAAAGAGCCTACCGGCGAGTAGAGGTTAATGATTCCACTCAGGATTTCGATTTGGACGTCCGATACTTTGAGATCTCGTTGTATGTACAAAGCTGCTCCACTCATGACTCCAATATCTGGAGTGATTAAAATTCACATAAGAAAGAGAAAGAGTGTTGGAGTGAGAGAAATTAACGTAGCAGTAGTGTGATACTCACCATAACCTAGTAAGATAGAAGTCATGGAAGCTAAAATGGCACAAGCTAAAGCAAACTTGTTTCGTTTGGGTTTGTTTTTAGGATCTATCATAGATGCAGCTTCGTCCACAGCCATCTTTTTGTTGAAGAAGATGATGCAGTTTTTTGAGAAGAACAGTGACCATATATAATTGGAATGCACGTTCCTCTGTTGTTATCTTATCTCACACTCATGCCATTTTCTTTGACTCTTCACTCTTCAGTCAAACAAACGTGCAATAATTTTCTACTCCTAAAACAATACTCACTTATGTAATTCACTTATTTCCATTAAATAAATAATTAAAATTGTCTCGTCTCTAAATTATTCTTCTATCAATTTGTGATTACGGTGCGAGACCGAATGATACAGATGACCGAGACGATCGAAACTATTATAGAAGGTCTAGACTGACATAATTAATCATTAACGATCAAATTAATCATTAACCTCAAGAAATTCACTATTAAGAATTAGGTAATACAATCATAAATGTGATTCATTCCACTAATCAGACCCAATAAGGTAAGTCTATTAAAATAATATAAATAGTGCATATTCCAAGAAAAAAAAGTACGTCATTATTACTCTACACACCCGAGTGTTGAATATCTGTTCGTTTTAATGACTTGAGCGTCGGAGTGTCTTCTGCAGGTACTTGTCCCATTTGACATTCCTCTGAGGCTGAAAGGAGTAGCACGAAGACTTTCAATAGTTATCTAAGTCTCATCTCCCTAACAGAAAGAGTAAAACTTCATAATACTTTATTAATTATTTACCAAACTTAATTAGTTATAATTTTTATAAACAAAAAATAGACGTTTATATATTTTTTTAATTTTAGAAATCTCTAAGCTTGATTTATTTTAAAATTCGGATTAAATTATGATGATGTTATCCATATTGAATGTGGATAAGGACATTTTGCATGGAAAGAGTGTCCCAGACCAAAATCATTCATGCGGTTATTTCTTTTATTTAGAAAATGTAGATCAGAACGAAGTATCTGAAACACTAAAATGCTTTAGATGATCAGGATAATGAACCTGTTATGTTTTCCAACATACTAGGTTATTTCAAGAATCAAATTTAAATATAATATTATAAATATTAGACTTAATTAAGTTTCAAAAGTTACTCGTAACTAAATTTTGAATATTTTTAATTGATTTTTTATTAAAAAATAATTTACTTCAAAAATTTATATTTTTTAATACAATCTTCATAATTTATTTTTCTGAGTAGATTATCTTTTGTTTACTTAATTTCATACATGTTAATAAATGTAAAAATTTCTAGTTAATATAAAGTAATATTACACTTAATATAAAATAGCGAGTACTTTTTATTGATTCTATTGAAAAATGTGTTTAATAACAAACTATTATCATGGTCACCTTTGGGCAACATTCTTTTGGTGGTTGGTGTAGATAATGATGTAAAAGCCATAAAAAAAATCTCATTATTTAACACATTTTTAATTAAAATAATAAAAAATTTATGTCAATTTATGTTAATTATAAAAGCTCAGGTCTCTTAATACATGAAGACAACAAGTAAGCAATATTATCAGATAAAATAATAGTCACGATATTCAAATTGCAAACAAATTAACAACAACTCAAATTAAACAATATAATTTTTTTAATATTCACTGTAACAGGAAATTAAATAGAGATTCAGTTAAAATATTTAAATTTACGAAGAATTTCAAAATTAATTAAACTTAAATATTATTCTCTCTAGCTTTTAATCAAAATTTACATTTTCATTTCACCTAGTTATAATTCACATGCATTTTGTTATTACTTAAAGAAAAACATGACTAAAGTTAAAAAACAAATCATTGCAATTCAATTTTTTTTTAAAAAACATTGTATTGTACACTGAAACAAAAAATTTGATCATACGAGATAAATATGTATTTAAGACAAAAAAAAATCATAAAGTTGATGGAATTTGTACTCTAACCCAATGAAAGTGAGGAGAAAATAAAATGTACAGAAAACAAATGTCCTATTGGAACAAACTATAATGGAGATTGCTAGAACCTCATTAATTATTACCTTAATCTCTCTTCTATTAGCTCCTTCAAAATGGTTTTCCAACAAAATCAATAAAACAGTTAATTTTATTTAATTACTTTAATATATATATATATATATATATATTTATTTATATTTAAA
>Ga0123341_1000651_pt1 | contig 22647 bp, 27 predicted proteins | sample Turbeapinknodule_FD_89959 | JGI IMG/M metagenome (GOLD analysis project Ga0123341, IMG submission 89959) | Root nodule microbial communities of legume samples collected from Mexico - Turtle bean Mexico pink nodule | ecosystem: Host-associated > Plants > Roots > Nodule | place: Mexico: Nepantla...
GCCCTGCAAACGCGTTTGCAGGGCTGACCAGAGACCGTTTTCGACATCTCTTCCTGGTCTGCCCTTCGTGGCCAATGCGGCGCCGTTTCCCAAGGTTCGCGCCCATTCCTGCAACTTCCCGGGCTCGATAGGCGCAATCCCGTGATGGCTGAACGCTTGGGATCGCGTCCCCCGGTCAAGACCAGAGAACGATCATGACCCTCATCAATATCCGTAATCTCGGCGTGACGCTGGGCAATCCGCTGTTTTCGAAGCTGAACCTCGTCGTCAATTCAGGCGACCGCATCGGCCTTGTTGCCGCCAACGGCCGGGGGAAATCGACGCTCTTTGCCTGTATCGCCGGCGCGTGGGAGCCGAGCGCGGGCGAGATCACCAAGGCGCGCGGGCTGACCATCGGCCATGTCGCCCAGAATGTGCCGGTCGCCCTGTTCGACACGCCGTTCTACGATGCGGTGCTGCAGGCGCTACCGGCCGATCAGACCGAGAGCGAGAGCTGGCGCGTCGACGTGGCGCTGGAATCGCTTGAAGTGCCGGAGGTCATGCGCAGGCGGCCGCTCAAGCATTTAAGCGGCGGATGGCAGCGGCTCGCCATGCTTGCCCGCACCTGGGTCACCGAGCCTGATGTGCTGCTGCTCGACGAGCCGACCAACCATCTCGACCTCGAAAAGATCGCGCAGCTGGAGGGCTGGCTGAATGGCCTGCCGCGCGACGTGCCGGTCATCCTCTCCAGCCATGACCGCGCCTTCCTCGATGCGACGACCAACCGCACGCTGTTCCTGCGGCCGGAGCAATCGCCGATCTTTGCCCTGCCCTACACACGGGCGCGCGCCGCCCTCGACGAGGTCGACGCCTCCGAAGCCAGGCGCTACGAGCGCGACATGAAGACGGCGGAGCAACTGCGCAAACAGGCGGCAAAGCTCAACAATATCGGCATCAATTCCGGCAGCGATCTGCTCGTCGTCAAAACCAAGCAGCTGAAGCAGCGGGCGGATAAACTGGAGGATGCGGCAAAGCCGGCGCATCTCGAACGCTCGGCCGGCGCCATCCGGCTCACCAATCGCGGCACGCATGCCAAGGTGCTGGTGACCTTGGAAGACGCGGCGGTGACGACGCCGGACGGAACGTTGCTGTTCAAGACCGGTCGACAGTTCCTCTGCCAGGGCGACCGCATCGTGCTCATCGGCCCCAACGGCGCCGGCAAGTCACGACTGGTGTCGATGCTGAAACAGGCGATCGAAAGACCAGAGGCGGGACAGGGCGGCATCAAGGCGACGCCGTCGGTCGTTCTCGGCTATGGCGACCAGGCGCTTGCCGATCTTGCCGACCAGGACACGCCGATCGGCACGATCATCCGCCGCTTCGACGTCGGCGATCAGCGGGCACGCGCTTTGCTGGCGGGTGCCGGCATGACCATCGACATGCAGGCAAAACCGATCCGCCAGCTTTCCGGCGGCCAGAAGGCGCGGCTCGGCATGCTGGTGCTCAGGCTGACCGAGCCGAACTTTTACCTGCTCGACGAGCCGACCAACCATCTCGACATCGAGGGACAGGAAGCGCTGGAGGGTGAACTGATGGCGCAGGAGGCGAGCTGCCTGCTGGTTTCGCACGACCGCAGTTTCGTGCGGGCGGTGGGAAACCGGTTCTGGCTGATCGAGAAGAAGAGGCTGGTGGAGGTGGAGAGCCCGGAGGGATTCTTCGCTTCGGTTGCGGGGTGATGGGGGTGAGGTTCGGACAAAGGAGGCTGCCCCTCACCCTAACCCTCTCCCCGTATTGACGGGGAGAGGGGACGTCCCAAACGCAACGTCGAGATGGAGGAAGAGGTCGCGGCTATCCCCCTTCGCCCCGCGTGCGGGGAGAAGGTGCCGGCAGGCGGATGAGGGGCTGGCCCACTCGACGCGATAAAACCTACCGCTTCGGCGCCACAAGACAGAAGAAGGCGCCCTGGGGGTCCGTGGCCTGGATGATCCAGCTGCCGCCGGGGACTTCCATCGGGCCGTTGACGACCTTGCCGCCGCCTGAAGTGACGCGTTCGATCGCGGCATCGAGGGTCGGCACGATGAAATAATAGCACCAGAACGGCATCGGCATATTTTCCGGCTTGGTCATCATGCCGCCGATCTGCTTGCCATTATGGGCGAAGAGGTAGTAGACGCCCATCGGACCCATGTCCATTTCGCTGTCCTTCGTCCAGCCGAACAGCTTGGAATAGAAGGAGACGGCGTCTTTGCCGTTGCCTGCATAGAGTTCGTGCCAGCCGATATTGCCGGGGGCATCGGGGGCCAGTTCCGGCCAGGTTTTGTCCATCGGCGCCGGCGTCATGATGCAGAGCACGGCACCCTGCGGATCGGCGACGACGGCGAACCGGCCGATGGTCGGGATGTCTTCCGGCAGGCGGCGGACCGAACCGCCATTGGCGACGTAGTCCCTCGCCGACTGGTCGACGTCGTCGACGCAGACATAAGCCGTCCAGTTCGGCGGAATGCCGGTTCCCTCGAGTTCGGCCGGAAATTCCATCAGGCCGCCGACGCCGATGCCGTTCGCCTCAAAGATCGTATAGGTCGGCATGCCCTCCACTTTCATCTCGGAGGTGGTCCAGCCGACAACCGAGCTGTAGAATTTCGCGGCGGCCGACGTGTCGGGGGTCATCAACTCGCACCAGATGAACTTTCCATGCGTCTCAGACATCGTACTCTCCCTTATCGGCGCCCTTTTTCCAGGTCGGGGGCCGTGATTGTCAGGTCCTGCGGGTGTAGTGCGCTTCCATGAATTGCTTCCAGGTGCCATCCGGCTGCCTGGCGCTGGAGATGAAGGTGCGGTGATCGGCGTCGGAAAAGGCGATCTGCTCGCGGTAATCGGCAAGACCTTCGCCGTTGAAGTCGGGCCCTGTCGTATAGAGGTCCAGCACATTACCCGAAGCGTCGAGCTCACCCTCGTAGACCCACATAAAGTCCATCATGCTGCCGATCCAGCTGCCGACGTACTTGGCCTTTGCGGCGTTGTAGCCGAGCGTCAGGATGCTGGTAGCCTGCTTGCCATCCGGCATGCGGCCGGTGCCTTCGGCGACGAACCAGATGCCGTGCAGCGAGCGGACGGTCTCCGTCCAGGGCTCGCCGGACATCTCGGGTGCGGTGACGGTCCAGTCGCCGACCAGTCTTTCCAGGAAGGAATGCTCCTTCAGCACTTCTGCAGTCTTCATCATCCTCTTCTCCCGTGAGTGATGGTGGCCTATGTCAATGACAGCAGGATGGCGCCTTCGGAGCCTCCTCATATTCGTCATGGCGGCGCACGAAATTCATCGTGCCGTCCTCGTTGCGGCCTTTCGGAGCGCGATCGAGGATCATCAGGGTGCCGATCAGCTCCTCCGGGCCGCGGGCATAACTCGAATAGGTATGGAAGACCTCGCCCTTGTCGTTGCGGTAGAAAGCGCTGATGCCCGGTAGCTCGTCATTGGCGTCATCAGGCGGCATGGGAGTGAAATTGTAAAAGACCTTGTCTTTGGCAAGATCCTCGGGGCTGAAAGAGACGTGATAATCGAAATTGAAATCGCTGCCGAAGGAAGAGACCCAGGGAAATTGCCAGCCCATGCGGCTTTTGTAGGCGGCGATCTTGTCGAGCGGCGCGCGCGAGACGGCGACCCAGGTGACGTCGTGATGGTTCAGATGCGTCAGGGCGCCATCGACGTGATCACACAGGAAGGAGCAGCCGGGGCAGCCGGCATCCCAATCCGGGCCGATCATGAAATGATAGATCAGCAGCTGGCTGCGGCCGTCGAAGAGATCGGCAAGCGATTTGCTGCCCGCGGGCGTTTCGAAACCATAATCCTTGTCGACCTTGACCCAGGGCAACGCCAGGCGCTGGGCATTGACAATGTCGCGCAGCCGCGTTGCCTCTTTTTCCTTCAGCAGCAGGGCACGGCGGGCTTCCAGCCATTGCTCACGGGAAACAACTTCATTCTGCATGGATGCGCCCTCCTCCGGCGCCTGCCGGTGAAGCCGGCTCATCTCCTTCTCCTTGACTAAATACATTGATATCAATAGAAATAGAGCATGTCAAATTCGATCGAGATTCCCTTTTCCACGACGCTGCTGGTGCGCGACACCTGCCTGTGCCTGCATGTGCAGCGCGCGGCGCGGGCGCTGGCCCGGCTGTTCGACGATGCGCTGCGGCCGGCCGGGCTGACCAACGGGCAGTTTTCGCTGATGATGTCGCTGAACCGGCCGGAGCCGCCACCGATGGGACCGGTTGCCGCCCTGCTCGCCATGGACCAGACGACGCTGACGGCGGCGCTGAAGCCGCTGCAGCGCAAGGGCTGGGTGATGGTGATGGAGAACCCGAGGGACAGGCGCGGCCGGCTGCTCAGCCTTACCGCCGAAGGCAAGGCTGTGCTGGCGCGGGCGCTGCCGATCTGGATAGAGACACACGCGGCCCTCGACGACGGGCTACCGGATGGCGGTGCGGCGCGGCTGCGGCAGGATCTGCAGGTGTTGTCAGGGAGTGAAACGCCGAAATCTGCTGGGACGTCAAGCCGGCCGCGTCAGAGTGCACGGGCAATGGGCGAATAGGGCGAGTTGAACGTCGCTCTGGGATATTCGAGAAATCTGCCGCCGTTTCCGCCATACACGGCAGTGTGTGCCTGGATGGTTCTGCAAGCCACGGCTTCCGGTTGGCGCCGATGGCGGCCCCTCACCCTAACCCTCTCCCCGTAAAACGGGGAGAGGGGACGTGCCCTGCGAAAGGCCAGCGAGGAACGGAAAGGTTGCGGCATATCCCCTTCTCCCCGCCTGCGGGGAGAAGGTGGCGGCAACCGGATGAGGGGCTGGCCGACGACAGCTTCGCCCGTATTTGCTGTGATCAGGCGACCGTGACCGGAACTTCGGTCGAGGTGCGCATGGCGTGGCTGTAGGGGCAGACGATATGGGCTGCAGCTGCGAGCTTTTCGGCGGTTTCGCGGTCGAGACCGGGGATGTTGACCGTCAAGGCGACTTCGATGCCGAAGCCGGTGCCATCTTCACGCGGGCCGATGCCGACTTTCGCGGAGACCGTCGTTTCTTCCGGAATCTTGACCTTCTGCTGGCCCGCGACAAATTTCAAAGCACCGAGGAAGCAGGCGGAGTAGCCGGCAGCGAAAAGCTGCTCGGGATTGGTGCCGGTTGCGCCGTCGCCGCCAAGTTCCTTCGGAACGGTCAGCGTTACGTCCAGAACGCCGTTTTCGGAAACGGCGCGGCCGGCGCGGCCGCCGGTGGCAGAGGCCTTGGTCGTATAGAGAATAGGCATGACGATCTCCTTTGTTGGCCCTTCGATCGGGTTGGACTTTTAATATTGCACAATTAAATTGTACGCAAGTGAATTTTGCAAATTGCATTTCGAATTCGAAAAGAAGACAATCGCAGCCGCAGGGATGATGAATATGAAAGCGCAGACAAAGACGATGGAGATACCGCAGGAGGAGAAGCGGCTGGAAAAGCAGTTATGCTTCGCGGTCTATGCGACAGCGCATGCTTTCACCCGCGCCTACAAGCCGATCCTCGACAAGGTCGGCCTGACATATCCGCAATATCTGGTGATGCTGGTGCTGTGGGAGCGCGGCGAACTGCCGGTGAAAACGATCGGCGAGCAGCTCGATCTCGATTCCGGCACGCTGTCGCCGCTGTTGAAACGGCTGGAGCAGAGCGGGCTGATCAAGCGCCTGCGCGACTTGCGCGACGAACGCCAGGTAATCGTGTCGCTGACCCCGAGAGGTGACGTGATGAAAGGAGAAATCGATACGATCATGACGGCGATCGGCCAAGCCGCAGGCTGTACGCTCGAGGAAATGGCTTCGATGCGCGACATGCTGCATCGGCTGCGGGGCAATCTCGGTCGGGCCGGCACGGGCGGCGACTGACCGCATCGGCCTGGTTCGCCTAAAAGGGTGTACGCCCGAGGCTTAGGGCCGTTTCACAGCAGCCTTGGCCGGTGACCGGCGTTTCTTTACAGGCGCCGCTTCAGGTGCTGCCTCGGCCTCCTGCTGCAGACGCAACGCCTTCAGCTTTTCCGTCTTCTTGTCACGGGCCGACGCCTCGGCCGCGATGATGGCGCGCGCCGTGTGATCGGTCGCCTCAGCCTTGTCGCGAGAGGAAAGCTTTGCGGGATTGAAGAATTCTCCCTTGGTGGCGGTCATGTGCCCCTTTCTCAGGTGATGGTGGCGCGAGCGGCTGCCCACGCCTTTGCGCGTCTCAAAAGACGCGCGACGCTGAAATATCAGCGGGCGCGAAGAACCTTCTTCGGCGCCGGCAGCAGGCCTTCGCGCTGCAGCTTCTTGCGGGCGAGCTTGCGCTGGCGGCGAATGGCCTCGGCCTTTTCGCGAGCGCGCTTCTCGGACGGCTTTTCAAAGGCGCTGCGTGCCTTCATTTCCCGGAACAGGCCTTCGCGCTGCATCTTCTTCTTGAGCACGCGGAGCGCTTGATCGACGTTGTTATCCCTGACGAGAACCTGCAAAACGATATCCTTCCTCTCGGCGGCGAAGCCGCGCTGTGATAGTAAAACGGCGGGACTACTTGCCCTTCCGGATGCTCGAAAACTTCAGCCAAGGCTCGGCGCCGCCGGACTTGGCCACCGCCTCGGGAGACGCCCTGGAGGGCGATTCCCCGGTATCTATGTCGGCCTCGGTGATGCGGCGCTCGAAATTCTCCGCATCGAACTGGACGCGATATTGCACATGCCCGTGGTCATTGGGCAAGATGCTGGCAATCCGGCACCGCTTATCGGCTTTCGCCGTGCGGGTGAGCCCCGATTTCAGCACGATCATGTCGCCGATCTGGTAGTTTGGTCTGCCCATTTCAGCGTTCCTTCACTTCTTCGGCTGCTCAACCGGTCCTTCACAACGGCCGGCGATCAAAGCAAAAAGGCCGGGTTGGCACCCGACCTCTTCCAGTCACTCAGCCATTTCTCTGCCAGTAGGTCGGCTCGCTGCCAGTACATCCGTGGTCAGCGCGCCGCCAGCATCTGGTCAGCACAGGCGAATGACAAATCATGCGGCCTGAAGATTGTCGGCCGAATTCTTGCCCGACTTCTTGTCGCGGACGAGATCATAGCGGATCTTCTGACCTTCAACGAGCTCGCGCATGCCGGCGCGTTCGACCGCTGAAATGTGGACAAAAACGTCCGTAGAACCATCATCGGGCTGAATGAAGCCAAAACCCTTGGTGCCATTGAACCACTTGACGACGCCTGAATTCATAACGATCTCCTTTTCAACCGTTTATGTTCGCCTGCGGAAGAATGTCCGACAAGCCGTATCGATGTTGAGAGGATATCTGACGGAGCGCTTCAGCGCGTGGACAAAGGTCGCAAGCAATTCGATACGCACCATGTAGGATATTTAGCGAATTAAGCAATGGTTTTCTGAAAAATAAATCCCTCGCGAGCGCAAAATGGGCCGCTATCCGGGGGAAAAGGGATCGATCCGAGGCAGCCGGGTGACGGCTGCCTCGGTGACATTTACTGCCAGACGACGATCGGCGCCTTTGTCGGAACGCGGTCGTAGAGATCGATGATGTCCTGGTTCATCAGCCTGACGCAGCCCGATGAAACGGCCTTACCGATCGAGCGCCAGTCGGGATTGCCGTGCAGGCGGTAGAGCGTATCCTCGCCATTCGAGAAGATATAGAGAGCGCGGGCGCCGAGCGGGTTCTTCAGGCCCGGCTCCATGCCGCCGTTGTCGATCGAATATTTGACCAGTTCCGGCTGGCGGGCGACCATCTCGTTCGGCGGCTTCCAGCGCGGCCATTTCTGACGCCACTGGATGACACCCGATCCCTGCCAGGCGAAACCCTCGCGGCCGATGCCGACGCCGTAGCGCATTGCCATGCCGTCACCCTGGACGAGATAGAGGAAGCGCGACGGTGTATCGACGACAATGGTACCGGGCGGCTGACCGGTGGGATCGAGGACGCGCTGGCGATAATAGCGCGGATCGATCTGCTCATAGGGAACGGCGGGGATGAGAAAGCCGCCATCCTCGACAGGGCCGTACATGACGGCAAGCTCTGCGCCACTCGGCACGCTCGACGCCCCCGGCGACTGGAACAGGCGCATCGGCGAACGGTAGATGATCGTGGTATCGCCCGATGTGACCGTATTGGCCGACGAGGCGCAGCCGGTGAGCGCGGAGGCTGCGGTCAATGCCGAAAAGGAAAGAAAGCTGCGGCGGGAAAGATGTCTATCGAAGCTCATGACGCGGGACTGATTTCCTCTGATGCGGGAGCCGGACGAGACCGCGCGTGAGCGGCGATTCGTCCGATGCCGAGAACAACATCAGAAGATCTATCGGCTTGCGCCAAATAAACCATAGCTTCACGCAGACGTGTCCGGCCTTGAGCGAACGATATCAGCAGCGCTGTTGCAGCGCTACATCACAACGATCTCCGCCTTGGCAGGAAGACGGTCATAGAGATCGACGACATCCTGGTTCAGCATGCGCACGCAACCTGACGAGGTGGCCTTGCCGATCGACTGCCAGTCGGGCGTGCCGTGGATGCGATAGAGCGTATCCTGGCCGTCGTGGAATATATACATGGCGCGGGCGCCGAGCGGGTTCTGCAGCCCCGGGTTCATGCCGCCGTTTTCAGCCGAAAAGGCACGAACCTCGGGCTGGCGCGAGACCATCTCGATCGGCGGCGTCCAGCGCGGCCATTTCTGCTTCCACTGAATGACGCCGCGGCCCGACCAGGCGTAACCATCGCGGCCGAGGCCGACGCCGTAACGCATCGCCTTGCCGTTACCTTCGACGAAATAGAGGAAATGCGCCTTGGTATCGACGATCACCGTGCCGGGGCGCTCGGTCGTCTGGTAATCGACTTCCTGGCGCAGGAACTGCGGCTGCACTCGGCTGACCGGGATCGCCGGCAGGGTGAAATCCTCGTCCCGCACCGCGCCATACATCGCCATGTGCACGGGATTGCTGACCGGCAGGCCGTAGGTTTGATGGAACTGGGTCTTGTAGAGTTCACGCGTCTGCGGCACCGGCTGATCGGGGATCGGCCGCACCCGGCGCGGATCGACGCCGGGCGGTTGATAGAAGACCGGCGAGGTTTCCTGGACGAAGCGGGCGGGCGAATCGGCGGCGACATCGGGAATGAGGATGTTGCAGCCGCTCAGCGACGCCGCTGCAATGACGAGCCCGGCAATCGGGAAGACCCGGCGCAGAAAATTCATGGAACCACCCTTATCAACGATCGGCGAGACAGCGATATCTGCCGCGACGATGGCATGCGCGGCTGGCGCGAGGCTGGCGTTGGGGAGGAAAAGCCGGGAGCTAATCAAGTTGCCCGAAGCCAAAGCGGCCACACCTCAGGGCCATCCCCACCGCTTAGCCAAAGCTCCTGCGGTGGTGAACGCGGCAGACAGGAGCATCAGCGGTAAAATCCGCTTTGCATACCAGCCATGCTCGGCCGGAGTCATCTTCAGCAAGTCGGGCCGGCCCGCAATGAGCTGAAGCATCAGCCAAAACATAACTGCAAAGGTCACGCCGGCGGCAACGATAAGTATTTTGCCAATCATGATCAGAAACTACAACTTCCGCTAAATTCATCAATCCGGCAATGATGTTTAGAGGACGCGGAACTCAGGCCGCCACCCCGTGGAAGAAGCGGATGCTCTGTTCGATCTCGGCAGGCAGCGCCGAGGTGTGATTGCCGGCGACGGTGTCGGTCTCGATGTGAATGCCGGCGGCGCGGGCGCGGCGGGCGAGCAGATCGGCGCGGTCGTTGAAATGCGCCTCTTCCGTACCGTGGACGACACGGACCGGGCATTTGAAGCTGTGGGCGTAACACAGCGCTGACCGCACCTCGAATTCATGCGCATTGCTGTCGTCGAAGCGGATATCCTGGGGATAGCGGCTGAAGAAACGGAAAGCGTTGGGATTGCCGGAAATCGGCGCGGCGGCGCGGAATTTATGGGTGCTCATCGCCGTCAGCATGGTCAGCGTGCCGCCGATGCTATGACCGGCGATGAACAGGCGCCCGGGATCGACGCCCGGCAGATGTGCCAAGCGCTCGGTGGCGGCAAGTACGTCGTCGACCTCATCGTAGAAGCCGGAGAAATTGCCCATCTGGCCGTTTTCGCCGCGCAGCGACGGCATCATCACGACGTAACCGGCATCCATATAGGGCTTCATCAATTGCCAATGGCCGGTGCCTATGGCGTTGCCGCCGTGCAGAAAGAGCACGGCCGGCTTGGCCGCGCGCTCGCGCTTGTATTTCGAGACCCAAGCGGCCAGTTCGAGCTCGCCGTAGCCGGAGCGATAGAAGATCTTGTCGGCGTCGGCAGGTGCCGTCAGCGGCTCGTATTTATCGGGCGCCGGGCCCTTCTGCAACAGCTTCGTGCGGAAATGGCTGCGGGCCTTGGCGTAGTCGTGCTTGGCAAGGCGCGGCTCATCCGGAACATCGAAGGCGGCGGCCATCCGCGGCAGGACCAGTGCGCCGGCAAGACCCGCCAGCACGGCACGGCGTTGGCGGAAAAAGGAATTTTGTTCATGCGAGCTCATAACGCATCACCCAAATCATTTTCCCGGCACACAAGATTTGCACCGGAAGATCGTCATCGCCAATACACATCCTGTTGAAATTTTGGCACTGCGTCATTGTTGCGCAGGGGGATCGGAGATTACTCCGGCTTGGCGTCGATCATGGCGATCAGCGTGCGCAACCGATCGGCCTCGTAGGTGGGTTTGTCGGGGCGAAGGCGGGCGATGCGGGGAAAGCGCATGGCGACCCCGGATTTGTGCCGACTCGAGCGGTTGATGCCTTCAAAGGCCACTTCGACGACGAAGCCGAAATCCTTGTCGGCGCGCACCGCCCTCACCGGCCCGAAACGTTCGGTGGTATTGTTGCGCACAAACTTGTCGAGCACCTCGAGCTCGGCATCGGTGAAACCGAAATAGGCCTTGCCCACAGGCACCAGCTGTTCGCCGTCCTCGTCATCGGCCCAGACGCCAAAGGTGAAATCGGAATAGTAGCTCGAGCGCTTGCCGTGGCCGCGCTGGGCATACATCAGCACCGCATCGACATTATAGGGATTGCGCTTCCATTTGAACCACGGGCCTTTCATCCGGCCGGCCTGATAGATGCTGTCGCGCCGCTTGATCATCACGCCTTCGATGACCGGATCGGGCGGCGCGGCGCGGAGACGGTCGAGTTCGTCCCAGGATGAAAAAGGCACGAGCGGCGAGAGGTCGAATCGGTCGTGGGGCGCGCGGTCGATAATCTCGGCCAGCCGGTCGCGGCGATCGACATAGCTGCGGCCGCGAACATCCTCCTCATCATCGAAGAGCAGGTCATAGGTGCGGATGAAGGCGGGGTAGTCGGCCAGCATCTTTGCCGTCACCGTCTTGCGGTTCAGGCGCTGCTGCAGGTCGGAGAAGGTGCGGGTCGGGCTGTTGGAGCGGGCAGTGCCGCCGACCAGCAGCTCGCCGTCGACGACACCGGAAAAATTGATCGCGTCGAGGACATCCGGAAAGGCGCCCGAAATATCGTCGCCGGAGCGGGAATAGATCTTGCGCCTGTCACCGGAGCGGGAGAGCTGGACGCGGATGCCGTCCCATTTCCATTCGGCGGCATAATTGGCGGGATCGAGAGCGTTAAGGTCCCCCTCCTCCACCGCATTGGCGAGCATGACCGAATGGAAGATCGCCGGTGTTGCCAGCACCGGCTTTTCGCCGCCGCCCGCCAGCCATTCGAACAATGTCTCGTAGGGCGGCTGCAGGCCGTGCCAGAGCGTTTCGATCTCGGTGACGTCCTTGTCGCCGAGATCGGCCAGCGCCTGTTTGGCAAGACGGGCGGAAACGCCGATGCGCATGGCCCCGGTCGCCAGCTTGATGAAGGCGAACCGGCCCGATGCATCCAGCCGGTCGAGCAGGTCGCGGACGAAGCTGCGCACCTCGGTGCGGCCGAGCGCATTCATGCCGGTAACGACCTCGCCGAGACGCGGCTGGGAAAGGGCCGAGCGGTCGATATCCCGCTCATTGTCCCAGACGAGCGAGATGGTTTCGGCGAGATCGCCGACATAATCGTAGGAATAGCGGAACAACACCTCGTCCATGCGCTCCAGCACCAGTTCGCGCAGCATGGCGGGCTTGACGTTGCGCACCTCCAGCGTGCCAGCGATGGCGGCAAGGCCGTAGCCGCGGTCGGGGTCGGGCGTATCGCGGAAATAATCGGTCAACAGCTTCAGCTTGCCGTTGCGGCTGGGGGTCAGGACGAGACGGTCGAGGAGGTCGGCGAAGGCTTTCATGTTGGCCACCAGGCTTGGGGAGGCCCAATGCGTGCTCCCTCATTCCGGTGCTCGTCACAGGAATCCAGTGCGCCCAAGTCCTTGGGCGCGGGAAACTCTTTGACGTTGCATGAGTCATTCACCGCGCCGACGCGCGGTGGCTGGATTCCTGTGACATCCCTCGGATCAAGTCCGAGGACAGGAATGAGGGACCGAGAGGTGGGCGTCGCTGCCATCTCCAAAGTGGCGGCAAGGTCGGCTAGGGAGGGGTTTTCACGCAGCAAGCAGCTCATCTCAATCCGCCTCATCCTCATACCCCACCAGATGCAACGGTTTAGCCTTTATGCCCTGCAGCTGGCACCAGCGCACCAAGGCCTCCTCGCGGCCATGAGTCACCCAGACCTCGGCCGGGTGCAGCTCGCGGATGGTTTCGGTCAGTTCAGGCCAGTCGCAATGATCTGAGATGACGAGCGGCAGTTCGACGCCCAGCTGTTTGGCGCGCTGGCGCACCATCATCCAGCCGGAGGCGAAGGCCGGTAACGGCTCGTTGAAGCGGCGGGCCCAGCGGTCGGCGAAGGCAGAGGACGGGCCGATGACGACCGCGCCTCTGAAGGCGGATTTGTCGCGGCTTTCGATCGTCGCCGGCAGCAGCTCGCCGAGATCGATGCCCTCGCCGACATAGTAGTCGCAGAGCTTTTCCATGGCGCCGTGGATATAGATCGGTTCGGCATAACCGGCATCGCGCAATAGCCTTATGACGCGCTGCGCCTTGCCGAGCGCATAAGCGCCGACGAGATGGGTGCGCTCGGGAAATTGCCTGAGCGAGGCCAGCAGCTTGCCGATCTCGTCCATCGGATCGGGATGATGAAAGACCGGCAGGCCGAAGGTCGCCTCGGTGATGAAGACATCGCAGGGAACCGGCACATAGGTGGCGCAGGTCGGATCGGGGCGGCGCTTGTAATCGCCGGAGACGACGATACGGGTGCCGTTTTTCTCGATGGCGATCTGCGCCGAACCGAGCACGTGGCCGGCGGGATGAAAGCTCACCTTGACGCCGTTGATGAGCAGTTCCTCGCCGATGGCGGCAGCCTGCTCGCTGGCGCAGAAACCGTCGCCGTAACGCAAGCGCATGATCTCGAGCGTCTGGCGGGTGGCCAGCACGTTCACATGGCCCGGCCGGGCGTGATCGGAATGGCCGTGGGTGACGAGCGCCCGTTCGACAGGCCGCACCGGATCGACATAAAAGCCGCCCTCGGGACAATAGAGCCCTTCGGGGGCGGGATAGAGCAGCGCATCAGGTCTCATAAGGCTAGAGATAGCGGGGAATGGACGCGAGGCCAGTGGGCGCGATCATCAAGGGAGCCTGTCGAGGAAGGACAGCACCGCGGCGTTGAATTCGGCCGGCCGCTGCAGCGGCGCGAAATGGCTGACGCCTCTAAGATATATCATCTCGGCGTCCGGAACGCTGCGGGCAAGATATTCGGCATGCTCCGGCTTGATGAATTCGTCGTGCTCGCCGAGCACGATTGCCACCGGCACGTGAATGCGGCCGAGGTCGGCGGCCTGATAGTTCGGCTCCGTGCGCATCATGAGGCTGACCGCCTCGACGAAGGAATCGAAATCGTCCGGCGTGGCCGACAGTGCCGCATAGTCCTTGGCGTGGCGGCTGAAACAGCGGTCGATGACCGGCGTCGGAACGAATTCCAGCGTGCCGCTCGGATCCATGTTGCAGGCGAAGAAGAAGACGCCCTCGACACGTGAGGGCGCCGTCGCGGCGAGGATCAGCGCGATGCAGGCGCCGTCGCTCCAGCCGATGAAGGCTGCCTTTTCCAGATGCAATTCGTCCATGACCGCAAGGACGTCGGCGGCCATCAGCTCATAGCTATAGGGACTGATATCGCGGGTGCTGCGGCCATGGCCGCGGCTGTCGATGAGCACGACGCGGCGGCCGCTGTCGATGAGCGCCTGGAGCTGATAGCCCCAATTGCCGCTATGGCCGAGGCCGCCATGCAGCAGGATGACGGCAGGGCCGGCCCCGTAGCTCGCATACCAGATGCGGGCGCCGTCGCGTCCGAGATGGCCTTCAACAGAAGCCGGCGGCAAGGCGGCCGCGCCCTGTTCTTCGAAACGGATGAGCTCGTCGTCGTGCGGTTCCATAGCGGCATCTTCTCCTTGGAATAGACTCGGGCGTAGAAAAGCCTGAAAACAGCCCAAGAACAACCAGAATCGCTTTCTAGCTGTTGCGCCCATCTATGCAACCAGGAGGGGCGGCATTGGGCAGGAAGCTTTTTTATTGCGCCGGGGCAATCGCGCTCGCCGCGGCCGGCATCTATCTCAACAACACCAGCCTGCTCGCCGAGCATCGTCCAGGAAAGCCTGTGCTGCTTGCCCATCGCGGCATTGCCCAGCGGTTCGACGAGACCGATCTGAAGAACGACACCTGCACGGCCGCCCGCATGCTGACGCCGAAACATGATTATCTCGAGAATACCATCCGCTCGATGCAGGCAGGCTTTGCAGCCGGCGCCGATATTGTCGAGATCGACGTGCATCCGACGACAGACGGCGCATTCGCCGTCTTTCACGACTGGACGCTCGACTGCCGCACCGACGGGCACGGGGTCACCCGCGAGCATTCGATGGCTGACATGCGCAAGCTCGACATCGGCTACGGTTATACCGCCGATGGCGGCAAGACCTTTCCCTTTCGCGGCCGCGGTGTCGGCATGATGCCGACGCTGGCCGAGGCGCTTTCGACCTTTCCGGATCGGCGCTTCCTCATCAACGTCAAGAGCCGCGATCCTTCCGAGGGCGAAAAACTCGCCGCCGTGCTCAACGGGCTTCCGGCCACACGGCGGGCCGACATCATCGTCTATGGCGGCGACGAGCCGATCGATGTCATCCGTCGGCTGGTGCCCGAGATCAAGACCGCCTCGCGCAAGAGCCTGAAAGGCTGCCTCACCGGCTATATCGGCTATGGCTGGACCGGCGTGCTGCCGGATGCCTGCAAACACGCGATGATGCTGGTGCCGATCAACATTGCGCCATGGCTCTGGGGCTGGCCAGACCGTTTTCTCAACCGGATGCAGAATGCCGGAACCGAGGTCTTCGTGCTCGGCCCCTATCGCGGCAGTGATTTTTCCACCGGCATCGACGATCCCGCGCTGTTGGCGCGGCTGCCGGCGAATTATGCGGCGGGCATATGGACGAACGAGATCGAGGCGATCGGCAGCCGGGAAAAATAAGCGTCAGAGGCCGCGCGCCCGCAGCAATGCCGGGATCTCCTCCGGAGGGACGGGCTTGGAGAAGCGGAAACCTTGCGCCTCTTCGCAACGCGCGTGACGCAGGAAATCCATCTGGGCGTCGGTTTCCACACCCTCGGCGAGAACCGAAAGCTTCAGCGTCTGCGCCAGCGAAATCACCGCCGAGGCGATGGCGACGGCGGTTTTGTCGCCCGGCAGCGCCTCGACCAGCGAACGGTCCATCTTCAGCCGGTCGAAGGGGAAGGTCTTCAGCGCCGCGAGGCTCGAATAGCCGGAGCCGAAATCGTCGATCGACAGCCGAACGCCGAGCGCCCGCAGCTGTTCCATCATGGCAAGGGCCCGTTCGGCATCCTGCATCACCACGCTTTCGGTGACCTCCAGCTCCAGCCAGCGCGACTGCAGGCGATGGCGCTCCAGCGCCTCGGCGACGTGGCTCGCAAAATCCGGATCGGCGAACTGCTTGGCCGAAACATTGACGGCGACGGTCAGCGGCGGCAGGCCCATATCCTGCCAGTGGCGGGCTTGGCGGCAGGCCTCGTTCAGCACCCAGAGGCCGAGGGGAACGATGAGGCCGGTCTCTTCGGCGAGCGGGATGAAATTGATAGGTGGCACCCTGCCCTTGGCCGGATGGTTCCAGCGCACCAGAGCCTCGATGCCGGTGATGCGGCCGCTGGCGACATCGACCTGCGGCTGATATTGCAGGAACAGCTGGTCGCCGGTGATCGCCTGGTGCAGTTCTTCCTGTTCGCCGAGCGGCATTCCCACCGGCGTGCCACCACCATCGTAATGCTGCAAGGTGTTGCGGCCGAGCTCCTTGGAGCGATACATGGCGCGGTCGGCATTGGCGAGAAGCTCTTCCGAGGTCGCGCCGTCGAAGGGGAAGGCGGCAACGCCGATGCTCGAGGTAACGGCGATTTCGCCGCCATCGCTGGGGATCGGCCGGTTGATCGCCTTCTGCAGCTCGCGCAGGCGGCGCGTGATGCCGGCATCGTGGCTCGACTGGTGAACGAGCACCACGAGGAATTCGTCGCCGCCGAGACGCACCACCATATCGGAAGCCCGGACGCTGTTGGCCATGCGGGCGGCGATCTCTTTCAGCACCTCGTCGCCGGCGGCATGGCCGCGGCCGTCGTTGATGTCCTTGAAATTGTCGAGGTCGATATAGGCGACGGTGACCTTGCGGGTGTGGCGCCGGGCCTGGTCGAGGATATTGGCCAGCCGCTCCTTCAGGAAGGCGCGGTTCGGCAGGCCGGTAAGATCGTCGTGATGGGCCATGAAATGGATGCGATCGTCCACACGTTTGCGCTCGATGGCGATGCCGGCAATGTGGGTGGCGAGCGCCACCAGCTTCATCTCATGCTCCGTCGGGCGGCGGACTTCCCTGGAATAGAGGGCGAAAGTGCCGAGCACATTATTCTCAGAGGTGGCGATCGGGGTCGACCAGCAGGAACGGAAGCCGAAGGGCGCGACCAGCGCGCGAAAATCCTCCCACAGCGGATCGCTCATCACATCCTCGACGATCACCGTCTGGCCACGCCAGGCGGCGGTGCCGCAGGAGCCGACCTTGGGACCGATGGTAACGCCGTCGATCAGCCGGCTGTAGCCGCCAGGCAGGTTGGGGGCAGCGCCGTGATAAAGCCTGGTGCCCTCGCCGTTCAGCAGCAGCACCGATCCGTCGATGCCGGTCAGTTGCGCCTCGATCATCAGCACCAGCGCCTCGAGGATCATCGGCAGCGGCTCGTTGCGGGCGATCATTTCGAGCAGGTTCGCCTGCTCGCGATGGAGATCCTCCTGGCGCTTGCGTTCGGTGATATCACGGGAAACGCCGATCAGGCCGACGACCTCGCCGCGATCGTTGCGCAGCGGTATCTTCGAGGTCAGCCGGCATATCGGCCTTTTTCCTCCGGGAAGGACATAGCTTTCCTCCATGTCGATGCAGGCTTGCCCCGTCGCCATGATCTGTTGCTCGATATCGAAATGGTGGCGCGCCGTCTCGAAATCAAACAGATCGAAATCACGTTTTCCGGTGATCAGCGCAGCGCTCTCCAGGCCGAGGCTGCTGGCGGTGACGGCGTTGGCGAAGACGAAGCGGCTGTCACGATCCTTGACATAGAGGAAATCCGGAAGTTCGTGGACGATTGCCTTGAGGCGCAGGTTCTCGATGCCGTCGGAGAGGTGATGGGCGGTCGAGGCCATCATCGCCTCCGTCGCGGCGACGATCCGCCGCGTTTCGGCCGACAGGGCATCGGTCGATTCCCATCGCCTGGCACTCGGTTCGTACATGCTGCCATTCTCCCCGGTGGGCCGAAGGCCCACACCCCGCACAATCACCCCGCAATATTCCCTTCAAAGTAGTCCCCATTCCCTTCGGCTTGCTTAAATGAAAGGGTGAACAAGGCGACAAGATCGGCGGCGATATCCTGCCCTTGGCCGGGGCTACAACCGCAATTCCGGCCGCCTGCGCCAGAAAGAGACAGGCGCGTCTGGCACGTTTTGTGCTACCGAGGCGCTATGAGCAGAGAATTCGGAATGCCTTCACGCCGCGACATGCTTTTCTTTCTCGCAGCCGCGGCGGTTGCGGGAGGTTCAGCGCCGCGCGCGATTGCTGCGCCGCTGGCGGCTGCCGGGCAACCGGATCTGCGCGGCGCAATCGGCGCGGTGGAATATCGCGCCATTCCCGAAAGTGGCGACCGCAAGACCCGCAACCTGCAGCAGATGATCGAACAGGCGGCGCGCGAAAACGTGCCGGTCTACCTGCCGCCTGGCACCTACAAGGTTTCCAATCTCACCCTGCCCGACAATACCCGCATCACTGGCGTGCCCGGCGCCTCGCGCATCGTCTACACCGGCGAAGGTCACCTCTTCTCTGCGGAGAACCTGCGCCGCATCGAGCTTTCCAACCTCGTCATCGACGGCGGCAACCACTGGCTCGGCGACTATGCCGGCGGGCTCGTGCAATTTACCGGCGTCGACGAGGTGCTGATCGACAATTGCGAGATCGGCGGCAGCCGCAAACACGGATTGCAGCTGGAGCGCTGCGGCGGGCGGATCGAACGCAGCCGCGTTTCGGGTGCGGCCCAGGCCGGGCTTTATGCGGTCGATTCCGCCAATCTTACGGTCACCGGAAACACGATCACCGATTGCGGCAATGGCGGCATCCTGGTGCATCGCTGGAACAAGGCCGAGGACGGCACGGTGGTTTCCGGCAACCGCATCTCCAACATCCGCGCCAATGACGGCGGCACCGGCCAGAACGGCAATGGCATCAACATTTTCCGCGCCGACGGCGTGATGGTGGTGAACAACCACATTTCCGACTGCGCATTTACGGCGATCCGCGCCAATTCGGCCTCGGACATCCAGATCAGCAACAACCAGTGCCGGCGCTCCGGCGAGACGGCGATCTATGTCGAATTCGCCTTCGAGGGCGCCGTCGTTTCCGCCAACATGATCGACGGGGCGGCGAACGGCATCTCGATCGCCAATTTCGACGAGGGTGGCAGGCTGGCGACCGTCATCGGCAACGTCGTGCGAAACCTGACACTGAAAGGCCCCTACAAGCACGAGGTCGGCTTCGGCATCGGTATTGCGGCAGAGGCCGATACGCTGATCTCGGGCAATGTGATCGAAGGCGCACCGCGCTGGGGCATGCAGATCGGCTGGGGTCCCTATCTCCGCAATGTCGTCGTCAGCGGCAATGTGGTGCGCCAGGCGCCTGTGGGATGCGCCGTTTCGGTCGCCGATGGCGCAGGCACCGCCGTCATTACCGACAACGTCTTCCAGGAAACTGCCGACGGCGCCGTTCTCGGCTTCCAATGGGAAAAGAAAGTGTCGGACGAGATGGCGGGCGGCGGCGCGCCTTACAAACAGCTGACCGTCGAGCGAAACCGCATCTCCTGACGGGTATCAAAAGCTTTTATCGTCCCATCAGCGGCAAGGACTTTTCCGCAGCCGCTGCGGCCTCTACCCTGCCCGGCAGTTGCATCGAGGGGATAAGAAATGCTGACAATCTACGGGGTCTATCGATCGCGGGCATCGCGCGTCTACTGGATGGCGGAGGAGCTCGGGCTCGAATTCCGCTCGGTGCCGGTGCTGCAGGCAAGGCGGCTCGCAGACCCGCTGGCAGCAGAAGCGCCGCTCAATACGCAATCGTCCGATTTTGCTGCCGTCAACCCGATGGCGCAGATCCCCAGCATCAAGGACGGCGAATTCGTCATGCACGAGTCGCTGGCGATCAATCTCTACCTCGCCCGCAAACATGGCGGGCCGCTTTCCGGTCAAACCGTCGAAGAAGACGGATTGCTGACCATGTGGACCGTCTGGGCCGCCGCGCAGGTCGAACCGGAGACGGTCAAAATCGTCCTGACCTATGATAACGGCCTCGAAAACAGCGATGAGGGCAAGCAGGTGATTGCCGTCGCCTGCCGCGCATTGCGCCGGCCGTTTGCGGCTCTCGAAAGCCACCTTGCCGGCCGGCAGTGGATCGTCGGCGATCGCTTCACCGTCGCCGATCTTAACATTGCCGAGGTGCTGCGCTACGCCCAGAGCGAGGCGGCGCTGTTCGATGCGCATCCGAACGTCAAGGGCTGGATCGAACACTGCCAGTCACGCGCCGGCTATAAGGCAATGCAGGCAAGCCGAGCCAGGGAACCGATCGAGGTGTGAGTTACCGGAAAAGGGTCAATGTGCCGGCCATTTCCTCGCGGATCCAAGCCTTGAAATCCTTGACCTTCTTCGGTTCGCGCGTGCCTTCGGCAGTAACGAAGTAGTGACCGAAGCCGGTGCGCGCGCGAATGCCGAAGGGCGCCGCTAGCCGGCCTTCGGCGAGCGCGAAGGCGGCAAGGGTCTGCCAAGCAAGCATGACGCCCTGGCCGGCGATCGCCGCATCGAGACAGAGCGAGGCATCGTTGAAAACGTGGCGCGTCGCAAGCGTCGCGCCTGACAGCTCCGCCTCGCGCATCCAGACTTCCCAGGTGAACATGGCAGGGCCATCGATGATCGCCGGCAAAGCGAGGATATCGGCAGGCTCTTTCAATTGCGCCGCCATCTCGGGCGAACAGACGGGAAAGACCTCCTGCTCCAGCAACAGTTCGGCTTTCACGTCAGGCCATTTGCCGGCACCGACGCGGATGCCGATATCGACGTCGCAAAGGGCTGGATTGACGAGGTTGCTGGTTGCATCGAGCCGCAGCTTGATGTCGGGGTGACGCTCGGCGAAACGATCGAGGCGGCAAACCAGCCAGCGGGCAGCGAAAACCGGCGCCACCGAAATGGTCAGGATCGTGTCGTCCTTGCGGTTTGCGATCGACACCGCTGCGGAAAGACGGGCAAAACCCTCGTCGAGCGCCAGGAGCACCGGCCGGCCGGCTTCAGTGGCGATCATTCCCCGGGCGGTGCGCTCGAACATCACCTGGCCGAGTTGGGCTTCGGCCTTGATGACCTGCTGGCTGACGGCGCCGACCGAGACGCCGAGCTCGTCGGCGGCTGCCTGTAGCGAGCCGAGACGACCGACAGCCTCCAGCGCCCGCAGGCCGTTGAGATGGACGGAATTCAAGTTCTTCATATAGTTTTTCTATAGCAGCGCCGCCGTAATCTCAATTGAAAATCCGCCTGCAGAAGCCGACATTGCAAGCATCGGTAATCCCGCTTGAACGCTGGCCGTCAGCGAAGCGGGGATAGCACAAATCGGCGTCAGCCGCCGGCGGTCACGATCCCGCACCGTTGGAGAAAGCGAGGCATGCCATGTCGTTGCTGAAGTTTTTCTTGAAGCCAACCCTTGCCATGGGCGGTGTCGACATCGCTCCAACCTGGAAAGACGACCCGCTGCGGCATCCCGAGGTCGAGCGCATGTCGCTGCGCGAAATCGCCGATCTGCCGCTGGGTGCTGAGACCGGTTTTCTTGCCGAGGGGAAGCCGCCGCTGGCGAAATGCGCGTGAATTCATGCTAGATTTCGCCCGGTGGAAAGGCGGGAACAATGGCCGGTGACGTCGATGCGACCTTTGAACGGCTGAAACGGCTGGTGGCCGAAGCCGGCCTGGCCGATGTCGAGGAAAGCACCTCCTATGGCAACCCGGCTCTGAAGGTCGCCGGCAAGAGCTTCGTGGCGATCAAGAACGCCGAGACGATCGTGATTTCGATTTCGCTCGACGACAAGGATCGTCTGCTAGAAATGGCGCCCGACATCTACTTCCAGACCGACCATTATGTCGGCTGGCCGTATCTGCCGGTGCGTGCGGCCATGATCGGCGACGAGGAATTGCGGTTGCGGTTGATCGGCGCCTGGCTGAGGCGGGCGCCGAAGAAGCTTGCCGCGCGGTTTGGACATCAGCCCCGATTATAGGCCGGCACCTGCTCATCGGCAGATGCCTGCCAGCAGATCACCAGACCGTCTTCGGGATCGATGCGCTCGCCGGTGCGGATGAATCCGTTGCGTTCGAGGACACGCTGGGAGCCGATGTTTTCCACCCCGGTCTCGGCGGAAAGCAGCCTCACCCGCGGGTCCTTCCGCGCCCATTCGAGCAGCTCGCCTATCGCCCGCGTCGCGCATCCACGCCGCTCACGGCTGGGCGCTACCCCATAGCCGATGTGGATTTCGCCGTTCTCGGGTGTGCGAATGACGGAGCATAGCCCGACGATCTCACCCGCCTCGACAATCATCCAGGCCGACGGGGTAAACTTGGCGCCGATCTCGGCGGCGATCCTCGCCAGCATCTCCAGAATCTGCGGCGGCGCGACGACGCTATCGGAAACCAGGCGGGTATTTGCGGGCACGAAGCCTTTCAGCAACGCGTCGAAATCATAAGCAGACAATTCGATGATCATATTCTTCTCGACATTGGACATGCGCCAGCTTTGGCGCTCAAGGCCGAGCAGCGAGATCAGAGCATTTATTCCAGATTCCGCGCGCAAACCGCTGCGCATTTTTGCAGGAACTGTTTGGCTAGCGGAAGCCGTGCCTGTCTCGTCCGCCCCGGCCGGTGCGTTCTGAGTGTTTTGCGACGGCAAACAAAGGCATTCTCCTGTTAAACACATGGCTTCGGAAGAGCTTGTGTGGATCGATACTGAAGCGGAGCTAGATGTTTGTCCAGGCTTTGCAGATCGGCTGATTTGGCGTTCACAATTGCAATGGCTGGA
>Ga0123341_1000652_pt1 | contig 22645 bp, 13 predicted proteins | sample Turbeapinknodule_FD_89959 | JGI IMG/M metagenome (GOLD analysis project Ga0123341, IMG submission 89959) | Root nodule microbial communities of legume samples collected from Mexico - Turtle bean Mexico pink nodule | ecosystem: Host-associated > Plants > Roots > Nodule | place: Mexico: Nepantla...
CTAATTTTCACCCTGGCAAATTCCAACACCTTCCAAGAGAGGGTAGCTTCGTCTATAGCCACCACCTCTGCCTCCCTTGCCAATTCTTCGAACAGTTTCGTGAAGCACTCCTTGTTCCATACAGGTAGAGGCACCCCAAAACACCTCACCCAAACACATCTATGGCTTGCGCCACTGCTGAACGACCACGGACTGACACTATAGAATACACTATCGAACCACCCTTTGTTTTGCTTCATGAGGTTCGCCAGATCCTCCCCATCTCTCGGGGTCAGCAAAACCAGGTTGTCGCCCATGAACCTGGCTGTGACCATTGACATACCTCCTTTGATGATTTCCTCCTTCAGCTTTTCGAAATCCATACCTGCATTGAGTTTCCCTACGAAGCTGTTTATCATCCACTGTGGCACATTTTGTGTTGTATTGATAGCTAGGCCCTTCCATTCTTCCTGAGCTGTACCTAGAACGACTTCAGCGAAGGACCTGTTCCTATTCTTCTCCACCCAGATCCCCTCCCTTCTTTGTGTGCCTTTAGCTACATCAGCCACTAGAGGTTGAGTTTTTACTTCCTTTTGACTCTCCCTGTGCCGCGACCTAGGGGTTCGCCGCTCCCCCCGATTTGTTTCAGCCTGGAACCTCTAATACTTCGGGATATTCACGTGCAGCTTCCGGTTGCCAATAAAAATATGATCCAGTTCACCTTCCAGCCTCCTCACGTTTTTTACGTCCAGAAATCTCACAAAACAAAACCTCCTCCCCCACTTATTAAGCCTCCGAGATATGAAAATCTCCTTCACCCTTGTCCATTTCTGGAAGATCTTAACCATGTCTGACTCTCCGTAACCATGGGGAAAGTTTGAGAAAAAGAAAGTGAAGAAATCGTTGTCATTCCTTCTTGCATTATTCCTTCCGTACCCCTGACCTCCGTTCCTACCATGCCTTAGCCCGTCGTTCCAGCCATCGCGTCTTCCAGCCCTCGCGTACCCCTTACCTCCGTTCCTACCATGCCCTAGCCCGTCGTTCCAGCCATCGCGTCTTCCAGCCGTTGACATCACAATCCCTGGCATGAGCTCTCACTCTTCACTAACGTTTAACTCATTCTAAACACTTTTGATCTACATACGAACCTTGATTTCATAATCATAATAAGTCTTTTTCGTACATATATCCATAAATATTCAAAATTATATATAGATCATATGGTTCAAATATAACATATTGTCTTAAAAGAGAGCGAATTCTTTGGACAAAATATAATTTGTTCAATGAACAAAATAAGAAATTAGTTCCTCATTCCCAAATTAAAATTTTGAGGAGCAAATCCTAATATGTTGGGCAAATTATGAAAAAAAAAAAACACTACAAAAATAGTTGATTTCACAATATCTCAAAAAAAACATAATAGCTATAAATGTAACATTTTTAAAATGTTTAACCAATAAGAACATTTAACCATAAATATATGATCACAAATATTAATTTCAAACTTAAAGGTCGCACACTCTCCAACTTAACCGAATACGCAATTAAATATAAACAAAATAATCAAACACATCATAATTATAGGTTGTTAGAGTTCTCAGTCTCTCGATCTTATTTAACTATATATCATCTGAAAAATGACTTAAGACAATTATAGATATTAGAAAAAGAGTAAAAAGACAATTATAGATATTAGAAAAAGAGTAAAGTAAAGAGAGAAAAAAAATTAAAGAAAAAAAACAAAGAAAATTAGAGAAAAAAAAAGATATATAAGACCTATTCCTCTTGGCCTTCCACGTGCATATTTACTCGCCGTTATCTCTTGTTCCTAAATGTAACATAGAAAGTGGATTAATAAATTAGGGTTATTTAATGTGGAATGTGTAAATATTAACTACTATTTATTAGCTTCACTATCTTGAATTTATGGAGCAAAAGAAACGTAGATGAGCATGACGCTACACATTAACGCCCAATAGTGCATTTAATGGGAATGGAAAATGTACTATAACTGACGTAAGCAAATTAATGCAATTGCTATATTTCAGATATTCATTTGCCCTCATTAATTTTAGTCTTTTCTCCATTTTGGATGAAATGATCATCTTAATACTATCACAGTTTTATTATCTAGTTTTAGATGAAAGGAACCACCATAATGTCTCTCAACACATTTTCCAGTTACAATAACTTTTAGTATCTTAGTTTGCCCTTCCTTGAGTACCTGAAATAAAAATATTTACTAATTTTTTTTATTAGATTTTGAATTTCAAAATACAAAGAAAGAAAGTTACCAACAGATAAAAGGAAGTAGTATATATATGATATGTTTGTATAGGTTTTGCCTAACAAAAAGAGATATTAGAAGAAAAAAATATTGGGGTTGGATTGAGGTTATTGTGTGAGAGAGGAATAGAAAAAATGTGTATTTAGTTTCTGTGCTTTTTAATATGGATGAAATTAATTTTTAAATGTTAAAATTATGTAAATTTAGTCTCTTCAAACTTTAAAAACGTAATAAATTCTTTTAAAAAATTAAATCCATATATGGAATTAATAAAAGATATATTTAGAAAAAAATTTAAAAAATTATTATAATTCTTTACATAAAATAATCAAGATTATTTTTTTCAACAATTGGCAGATAACTTTTTTTCTTGCAGGATATATATCTCCTTTTTGTGAAACGTATATCCTTATTTCTTCTTGATATTCAATTTACTTTTATGCTTTCAATTCATTGAACACACAGGGAACAAAAAGAATAATAAGAATTTATCTTAATATAATCGTTCTATAAGTGTGCTTCAATAAAATAGCCATCATTCTCTAAGGCCAAATTAGTGAAAAGAAAAATAAGAAGAAACCCTTCATTTTCAGTATCTAATTTTTTCAATCTCATGAACTGTCATGAAATCAATGGAGAGTGAAGACTATGCAATGGAAATAGTTACATAATTTAGCACATAATACAAACATAGTTTCCCATGCAACATATAAAAAACTCTGTTCTCGTTACTTGAGAAGAAAATGAACCATGCTGCTGTGAAAGCCTAGTAGCCCTTGAGAGAAAATGGTCTTGCTTAATTTGAAATCCTAAAAGAACCTACCTAAATTCTACTATTATATATATATAACATCTTACATAAATTTTGGATGATGAAGGACAGTCTTGTATGTACATAGATATGATTATAATACACTAGGTTAGTTCTTATCAATCTCCCATTAGTCATCCTAGCAGTTAAGCCACCACTACGTAGATGTAGGTAGGTTAAATACCACCTTGTTTTTAACACATAGTTAGACAAACTATAAAGAAACCTGGACCATATATTCAAAGGGGTAATTAAAAGATACAACTTGGCCATGCTTTCCACATATATCTGAGAATTTTCAACCAAACACTTATTTGTACGTTCTTAATTAATTAGCATGAGAGAGGCTCCACCTTCTTCCTCTTCAGGAATTTGGAAGGGTTCTGATCTGGTGGGTGCATGAATTTGCAGTTTGGACAAGTAGGGGACGACTTGCACAGCATTACCAACATGTGACACCTCATACAAACCGTTGCAATCATCTCCTTGTGATCTACCTCTGATGATAGCCACGATGGAGGTCCACTTAGAGCACATGAATCATCCATTTTACACTTGCTTGATTCATTCAACAGATCATGCTCACCAAAAGTGCTCCTGGTGGAACCATAGTTCTTCTCATTTATATCATAGCTTTCTTCTTTTTTCTTCAGTGACAGCTCCAGGTCTAGGCTCATTTGACCAAGTAATGGTGTTTTAGGATCAGAGTTTCTCTCCGAATCTGGTGTTTTCATCATACTCATCCCTGCGTTGCTCAAGTGTATGTGCCCTGACTGCATGAAAATAGTCAAACTCCAGATTAACTCATTGCAACCAAAATGAGTAGACAAAGCAAGATAGCTTTGTATTAACATTAATTTATATGAATGAAAGATAATGATCATACATATCCTTTAACATATACTTAAGAGCTCGATCCACATGTTTGTGTATAGATTCATCAGTAGAAATTAATCTTCAGAAGAAATACCCCAGTAGAAAAAGTTTGACATATAATATGAATATTATATATATATATATATATAGTATACCTGAATAGTGAGGTATTGTCGCAATTTATGAGAAGGTAATGGTGTGTCGAGGTGAAGCTCTATACCGAAGATGGAATTTCGTTTCTCTGCATGAGTTGGATGAATCTTGAAGAATTCTTCAGTGAGTGTCTCCTCTTGCCACTTTCTCTTCCTTGGTGGAGGTTGAAATTCTGCAGGAACTTCTGTTATGGGGGTCTCGGAGAGTACTTTGTGAAAGGAGACCATAGTAGCCAGAAGAATGAAGAGTGAGCGCAATGTGCAATGTGCAATGGGTTGAGGTGGTTATATAGTAGGTGGCAGAACTTAAAGGTAGAAGTGTCAAAATTGGTGGTCTTTACCTATGTACGTGTGAACTGTGACATGCTTTCCAACTTGGCTAACCTTTCATAGTACACATTTTCACAACTTAAGTAACAAGTTATTTATTATAGATCAAAACGCTACGAGTTCGGTTTTACCACCATACCTCATTCTTGCGTAGCAAAAAAATGGGTTCATGCATTTTCCTGCTTCCAAACTACTCTTGTGAAGACTTGGGCTGAAGATCATATGTAATAAATGAATCTTCATTTCACCTTTACACGTAATTCCACGCCCACTATTTCAAACTTCATTTTATTAGATTGTCACATATTTCAAGCTTTAACCAAAATGCTTACTATGTCAAAGCCAAAATATCCCTCAATCCATTAAAGATACACTTTAATACTCCTCTTACGTCTATTAAAAATAATTTAACTATTCATTTAATATTTTTAATTTCATGCAATAAAGAAGTATATTTTATAAATTATACCGTGACTCATATATTTAATGGAGATCATTTCTAGGATTAAATAGAGTTTTAAAGTTAAAGTTTGTTTATATTTAAGTTCATTAAATATGACTTTATATATATGTATGGAAGTTCAGACAAAAATATATATTATCAATATCTATCAGTTTTTTTTTTTCTTTTTTTCTCTCTCGTCATATTATTATCTAAATTGTTTTCTTCCCAAGTATTATTTAGCATTTCAGATTTATTTTATCTGATGAATTATAGAGTGGTGATAAACATCGACCTGTGTGAGTTTTATTTATTATTTCTTAAAACTTTTTTTGTTTGTGTTCCTTTTGTTATTACGATGGTTAATTAGTAGGATTTTTAATAATGAAAAAGTAAAATTGATTGTTTAATTAAGTACTGAAATTGTTAGTGAAATAGTAGTAAATGGGTTTTAGAACAGTAGCTATATGAGTATAAAATAAAAGTAGAAGAGTAGTGAATTATAATGTGATCGTAAATTGAATTGAATTAAATGAAATTTGGTCTTGAATGACATGACTGGCTATAAATTAATTTGGTACTTATGATTATGAAAGTCGGTGGGAAAGGAGAAGGAGGATATGCATAGCACGGGTCATTAATGTTGGGAGTCTATACAGTTGAAGGGAAGGTCTCCAATCGCAATGCTTCTTTAATGTCGATAATAACTCCAACTTCCCCAATTAGTTCATTATAAGAACAACAAAAAACACAGCAAAATCAGCTTCTCACAATCATAAAACTCTTCACACTTTACCATAACAAATCTAGGTTACATTTATACTCAAGCACCAAATCACCCTTTTTTTCCTTCAATTTTTTAAAACAAAAATGTTTCTAGTCGTAACTATTTATTGTTATCAAAATTAAAGATATTATTTATTTTAATCTGATAATTAATTCATTTTCATATTTAACATAAAAGTACAAAAATAAAAATATGAAAATTTATAAATATTTTATTATAAGCGAAAATAATTAATGTATCTTTTTAATTTCTATGTAAGAAAATTAAAGAAAAATAAAAGTAACTTTTCTAATCTTGGATCTGATAGTTTTTTAAATTCTCCAGATACATCATAATAAAATTTAAGAGAATCAGTAATGAAAAATATTTATGTAATAAAATTTTGATCAAGTAAATGGTCTCAATTTCAAATTCAACATTAAATGTGTAATAGAGTTAAATATTTAGAATAAAAAAGGTGTGGTTTACAATTATGCTAATTAATTTATACAATATTAAGATTGTGTATATTGAAAATACTCCTTTCATTTCTATAATAACTGCACTTTAATGTTCTCTCGTGCAAATTAAGAATTACAATGAATATTTCATTTAAGAAAGATTTATTAAAATATTATCACTCTTTCTTTTAATAAATACATTATTTTTACAGAAACAAAATGATAATTAATCAGATAAGAAATAAAAGAATAATGTTTTTGAAAAGGGAAAATGTAAGTGAGTGTGAAAATTTGGTAGAAAGTTAAAACTGCAAAGTGGAGAGAATATAATATGATTTCCTTTCACAAAAGTTCACAAGACAATGTTAATCGATAGTGTTTAAAAAATTGGGAAGAATTGTAGTTTACTGAATCTAAAAACTTGAATGTGATAGACACCCTTTTCAGCCATTTATTCATGGATGACATATGCTATTTAACACATGTGAAGTAAAGACTCTCAACCCCCTCACCATTAAATCAACCAGGTCCTAAAATGAATGGAAATTCATTAACTGTTCCTTCTCTCTCCCCATTAAATGTTTAGAACAACCACTACCCTTCTCTTCTCTCATTCCTGCAGCTGTATTTCATCATCATATATTACTTCAACATATATTTTTTTCTTGTATGTATTTGTCTCCCTCAAAAACCCAAACAACCCATCTTTCAACCAAGTAAAAGACAATGAGACAAATGTCTGGTTTGTACGTGGTTCAACATAATGTACACAAAGTAATGCTTTATTGCATGCATGCTATGGCTTCAAATATAATGTAACGTGTCATATTTTAGTTCAACATGCTACTCTGATTCTGAATATCATAAACCCTTCTCTTGTCTTTCACATTGTAAACCTAGTCATAACAATTCATATCAATAATATTCTTTCTGTTTTCCCTTTTCTATTTCATAAGGGCTAAATAATAAGATATGACTATGTTAAAAATATAATAAATAAATAATTATTTATGGATTAAATATGTTTTTTTTTCATCGTATCATACCACGAAATTAGTTTTCGTTTTTGGTCCAAACTTTAGACCATCAAAAAACTTGTAGTATGGAAATACTTGTAACAAGTTATCTTGTATATGAAATCAATTCAATTTAAAATTTCAATTTATCAACCCATTAAACGTAGTTAAAGACGAATATTTAACTCTTCTTTACATGAAATTTTTATGTGAAAAAAAATATATTTTTCTTCTGCCTATATCTTATTATTCAACAAGAAGATAAGTGATTACAAATTGATTTTATAACTCCTTAAGATATTAAAATCATTTTGTTAAAAGATATAGACTAAATTATAACTTTTGTCTATTTCTTGTTTTTATGCAACTTTAACCCCCCTAGTTTAAAAAATCGTCATTTTGTCCCATTCTAAATTACAATCACTTGTTTATTTATTTTTTATAAATTATTTCTTGTCAGTACCTTAAATAAATATATTAGGTTAGAGTTTAATTGTTCAAAAAGAAATGTATAAAAAATTGAAACAAAATTATAAATTTTCTAAAATCAGGAGTCTGAAATTGTAAGAAACAATACGAAAACTCAAAATTACGAATGAGAAATTGACTAAAATTATTTAACCAAATATTAAAGCTAGGTTCTTGGAAAGATGACACAAAATATGTAACATGTATTATATTATATTATAAACAAAAAAAATTAAAATATCTTGAATCATTTATAAATTTTCTCTAATATTAGAATCTGTAAAATTATTTTCCCGGTATCAAAATATGGGTATAATAAATCACAATTGCAAAACTGACGTTAAAGAATAAGCTAACTATTTAATTTAATATATACATGTTATCTAAATAAAATATAAAAGATTAACACCTGTTACATCCGAATAAAATATAAAAGATTAACACTTGTTAGGGTATTTGATTTGATTTGTTTGACAATATACTATTTTGGTATATATCTTATCTATCTCCTAAGGATAATTTTTAAATATTTTGTTGAATATTTGTGATTCTTCATCTTTAACTTAATGTCAGGAATCTTTCTCAGCTTTTACCATAATATATTTGTTTATTTGACTTGATCATTACAATGGGATATCTTATCAAATTTTCAAACTTAATACTTACCACACATCAAAACTTACTACTACTTCCTTGGTTACTATATAAAACTCATTGATTACTATTTTTTTTTATATAAAAACTCTAGACGACACGTGTCATCATATTGGTTACTACTTACACATACATATTCATTACAATAATACTATTTTGGTTATTACTGCAATATTATCTATACATTAAATTTATCAATCACACATTATTTTTCACCAATTCCATTCCAGTAACAAACATCATAATTATGAATTATGTATTATATGGAAAGAAAATATAATATAAGGAAGATTGAATTGTGTATTTAATTTGTTTTTCAAATTTTCAAAATATCAGCATCTAATGGAATATAGTCATGCGTATTTTAAACTTAAAAATGCCTTGTCAAATATTTTCATGTTTAAAAAGGTCTTCTTATTTCGTTTTGTTAGAATTAATAATATAATATTTCAAGATATTATAGTAGATCAAGATTTACGTTTGATATATTTATATTGGTTCATTTGTAAATCCAACTAACATCTAGTTCTTAATCAACTTAATCAAATTTTACAAGACAAACTATCGCTAAAAAATACAAAGCGGTATTCTTTAAACCTTAGTCATTTCTGGATAAAACTGAGTATTGTTTGGACTATTGTCAGTTCTGGGTATGACTGAGCATTTTTTGGAACAGAAGAACTTCTAGCTAAGACTAAGTATTCTTTGTAATGCAAACACTCCTAGCAAAGATTGAGTATTCTTTAGAACATAATCACTTTTGAGTAAAACTAAATATTCTTTGGAACACAACCACTCATACTAAGATTGAGTATCTTTTGGAGCATAGTCACTCCTAGTTAAGACAACAATTTACAAGGAAAATGATCTAAAATATAACAAATTAACTCACTAAAAGAGATGTTGTGTCTTATGACATATAGACAATGAAGTTTACTCTTCTAGATAGCTAAAGAACAAAGACAATGTTCTATTGATGAGCTAAGGTTACAAGCTTAAGATTGAACTCTATACATAGATTGTAAGCTTGTGTGAATGATTGTTGATTCATAGGTTTGTAACCTTTCTTCTTTGAAGGCAACTTCTATATATAGAGGTTTCTAATCCATTTGATAACTTTTTATAGCATTTCTAAACATAAGAGAAGGTCTTCTTCTTCATGTTGCACTTATCAATGCTCATGCGTAGAGATGCATTAAATGCTTTTTATGCAAAATTAATTTCATATCTCTTCTTCAAGCAACAATCTCATAATTGGCATAACTTATCAAGCCTAGGAAGAATAGCTTTCATTCAAATTGGAGTAAAAATAGGACTATCGATGAACTATTTTAGTCTTATCTAATTTTCAAAATAAAACTAAGTTTCCCCTAATGTGTATAGGGCTAACCTTGGTTGAATCCCCAAAGACACATCTAATGTATTATATTTCTATTGTTTCATATTCTCCTTAACAAATTAAAACTGGGAGAAAACAAAGGAATTAAAATTGAAATGAAAAAAGAAACTGGAATGTAAAACAAAGTGAAGAATAGACCATCTATAGAGACTCGTATAGTAGATTGTCTATTAACACATGAAATGCAAAGAATTGAAAGTAAATGCCAGAATGTAAAAGATTTAAAACTAAAACATCAATGTAAACTAAAAACGTGAATTCATCGTGCAAAACAAGCTAAGTACAATTGTTAGGTTGTCTACTTAGCAATTGCTTACTAGATTCACTGGTGCAGAAAAGGTGAAAAACGACGGTCATTTTAGCCTTAAAATGACAACTTTCTGATTGGTGTTTTTCAGCACGTAGTCTATTCTCTTAAAGAAAAGAAAACAACTATTTAGCCGCCTGTTACATTCAGTCTAAAATGGCGGCTATGGTAAAAGTCGTCGTTTTATACCTCCCATAAACTTGTATATATAATACATCCATGAGGTATAAAACGACAGATATGGTAAAAGTCTTCGTTTTATACTCTTCCTAATCTCAGCACACATGGTGCCCTAAAATGGCGGCTATGGTACAAACTGTTGTTGTACACCCTCCCAAAAGATATAAAACGATGTTTTTTACCATAGTCGTCGTTTTACATGGGAATTTTTTTAGCTCGTTTTGTTTAATGCTAATTCCCATCTAAATTAACTTATTCAATTAAAACTCAACCAGACAATATACATAAATTTAAATAATCAAATTATATATATTGATAAAATGTATTACAAACACTAATAACATATTCCTATCTATCTATCTAATTCCTACACTAATGATTAGCTATCCTATAGTTATAGAAATTAAGGAAATATGTGGCCTAAGCATTTCTGACATATTCTATGGCAGGTTAAGGGAGTGGGATCTCTTTCGTAAAGAACTGCATTAAAAAATAAGCTTCACATTAATTAGTGTTAAGATACATATATGTTAAAAAATTATAAAAATAATTTACCATCATGTTACCTGCTCCCAATCACTTTTAATGCATAATCTTACAATAACCACACTCATAGCCTCCCGGGTGTCTATTACACTATAATTCAATAGAAATTAAAAGTTAATATTGATAAACAATGAAAAGAGAATGACAAAAATTACAAACCTTTAGTGTCATCCACTTCAGATTTTGACTATTTGAATTGGATCGACCTTTGAGGATATTATATCCACGCCATGAACTGATTAAAACAAAAAACCGCATTAGTAGATGCTTAAGTAATATACGTAGTTAAGTTTATAGTGTAATTACACATCAATCGTATTCTTCATATGTGTGGATGGCTTCTTGTGCAATGAACAAAATCACACAACAGTCTTATCAACCGTGGATAAGACAAGTAATTGCCAATCAACCCTATATCATCCATGAAAAGAGTTAGTAAATATTTAAAACATGAAATAGTAATAATTGACGACTTATAATTGAACTTACTCATTAATATAAGGGCATAGATAAATTTGTTTTCCCTCTTTTTCCAGAATGTTAGTGATGTATGACTGGCTTCGGATTTCTTTGTTCCAATCAGATTAATATACAACGAATCCAAGAATCCATAAACATCTTCATTTCCGTCATTGATAGAACTTTTAGACAAATACCTACAAGTTATTAGTTAAAGCCTAATCAATAATAATTTAACATAAAATAAATTAAAATATAGGTAAAGATACTTACATCATAAAAAATTGAATTATATTTATATTGAGCTCCTGGTCTCCAACTGCAAATTCTAACAAATCTGACATGTATATATGTATAGTGGCATGTCAATGTTTATTCCAAAAAGCGTATCATCCCACGAATTTCCATAGGGTTTTGATCAATATCTTTAGAAGCTCCAGATAAGGAAGATATAGGACATTCAATGGGAACTTCATGCTTCATTTTCGGACTTGGTTTCCGATGAGGTTTCTACAAAATAAAGAACATTTGTATTAAATTAGATGTAATATATAAATATAAATTAATATAATGAAATTAAATTATTACCAAAGGTGTTTGGGCCAGGCTATGAATGTGTGAAATGCATCGACCACAGTTGTTACCTCAACTGAAGGTAGTGGAATAAGAGCATCAACTACTCGTACTTTTTCCACCGTTACCATCACCACATCAGGGGAGAGAGGAACGTTATGTAAGGTGGTGGCCTCTTGATATACTTTTCCAATGGCCACCACCTGAGGAAAGATGTCGCCCTCTACCAGTAGCTCACATTGGCTCATTTGGCCAATGACATCCCCCTAATGTTGAGGGAGTTGCACAACTCCCCTTTGTGCTCTTGGGAACGAGACTAACATGTGGCTCGGCACAATGTTGGTACGATAGAAACTCCTGTTGCAACTCTAGCCGCACACATTCAGTCTCATTTCTCATATCCTCCATTAATTCTTGACGTATCTTCCTCGTCAATTCTGCTTTGGTATCTGAGGTTGTGAATGAAGATGAGTGTCGTGGTGCAACTCCGAAATATTGTTTAATTCCAACCCCTTTTCTAGTTGAACGTACACAACCATAGTGCTCAGGTCGTCCAATTCCTTCAACCAATATATCATGACGACCTTCAGGTACAAAATTATCTTGATAACTTTGCTCAAACAAGGAATCTAGCAAGAGACCGAAATCATATAAGTTTTTAATATAATTAATGCTTTAAAATAAATGCAAAAGAGGATAAAAATAGCTTACAATTTTTTCTAGGACTATCTGTGATTGCTCAGAACTTTATGCTCTCGAATTTTTAATTCGGGCCAACTTCCATTTTTTGTGGAAGGAAGGTGGTGATGGAGGTTCACTGACCCCTGTATCAATCTCAGATTTAGTCCCCTGTCCGGATTGCTTCTTTTCCATCATCAGTGATTGCTTAAGCTTTTGATACCCTGAACGATACATTATGTGCATGGTAAAATTCTTTTGTGTTGTGACTTGACCTTTCTTCCGAAAATCTTGTCATAAATGAAATAAACAAAGTGAATTAAATAATATTAAGTTATTAATGTTATGATCCATATATAAAGTAGTTAAGTAACTTCACTTACCATCCATGCTTCAGATTGACGGCTTTGAACAAAAAGACGCCATGTTTCTTTGTCAATATTAGTGTACTTTAAACAAGTATTTTAAAGATGCCAAAAACATATTTCAGCATCAGTGTTGACTTAAATTGACAAAATTTAATGCTGATATTAAATATAATTTTTTATCGAAGCGATTCCACATTAGGGATGTCAAAATGTGTTTGCAAAATAATATCATGAATTTAAAATTGATCAATTATATTAAAAAGCATTATATGATAACGATAATAATGTAAAGCTTACCAAGACATCCTCCCAGAGTATGTTCTGATTGACCTTTGACACATCATCCCATGAATTAATGAATATGGAGAACCTCTTTACGAGCAACAACTCCAAGATAGTTGCTAAAATTCTCAGCATTGGGACCAGAAACCACTCTAGTGTTGATGTCAATGTCGACAAGTGTCTTCTCACCATTAACACGTCTTAATCAGAGATGCTTCAATCTAGTAGATCCCACGAATAACTACCGACAACAATTGTTGCATCAAGATGTGATAATCATGAGACTTCAACCCAATTAACTTCAAATCTTGCATTGACACTAGGCTCTTCACATTTAAGGAATGTCCTTGTGGAACTTTCACACCCTTTAGACATTGACAAAAAATATTTTTTTCATCTTTTGACATGGTGTAACAGGTTGGGGGAAAATATGTATGCTTACCCATTTGTTTTGGTTTCAACTCGCCTCGTATGTTCATCTCAAATAAATTTAAACAAGCATTTAGACTATTCTTCGTCTTCCCGTTAATAATAAGAAGTGTACCAATTAAACTATCACACACATTCTTCTCAACATGCATTACATCTATACAATGTTTGACTTCTAACCTCGTCCAGTACGAAAGATCAAAGAAGATTGATTTTTTCTTCCATAAGTTTGTCACAGATTAGTTCTTTTTCGACTTACCGAAGATGTGGTCTATGTTATTTACCTTTTTGTAAACCTCAACACTAGTTAATGGAGTTGGTGGACTACCAGGCTCTTGATTTCCATTAAAGACATTTTTTCAACCTCCAGTAAGGATGATGACTTCTAAGAAACCTCTGATGCCAAATATATATTGTCTTCCTTCCATGTTTCAATTGTTGAGAAGTGATGTCTTCTTTGCATATTGGACATGCTTTATGACCCTTAACATTATACCCTAATAAGTTACCATATGCCGGAAAGTCATTAATGGTGCAAAATAACATGACATGCATCTTGAAAGTTTCATTAGCAAATCCATCAACACCCTGATCCCACATTAACTTTAAATCTTCAATTAAGGGACTTAGATAAACATTTATGTCATTTCCTGGCTATCTTGGACCGGATATCATCATAGACAACATCATGTATTTTTGCTTCATGCACAATCCAGGAGGTAAGTTGTAAATAACTAGTAAAATAGGTCATGAATTGTGGTTAATACTCATATTACCAACGGATTCATTCTTTATGTAGCTAAACCAAGTCGAATATTTTTTAATTCTTTACCAAACTCTGGAAACTCGTCATCAAATTTCTTCTATTGAATAAAATCAGTTAGATATCGGTACATGCCATCACATTTCCTCTTATTTGCATGTCATCTAAGATTCTTAGCATCATTTGGGTTTGCAAACAAACGCTTCATCCTTGTAATGATGGAAAGACACCACATAACCTTCATTGGGGGTCCATGCTTTTCTATCTCTTCAATATTGTCATCATCTTTTTGTTTCAACTTATAACGTGATAACCCACACCTCAGCCAAGTTTTCAACAATTCAAAATCTTTCTGTATAATATTAGGACATGCATGTATCTTTTTATACTCCATACCCATTGGACAAAGAATCATTTTGGCCTCATAATTACGATTAGGTAGAGTATTTCCCTTTAGAAGCATATCCTTCAACAACTGAAGCAATTCCGTGAAGCTTTTATCAGTCCATCCATTTATCCTTCAAATTCATCAATCTTAACACCGATGACAATCGTGTGAAGTTAGTTGATCTAGGATATAATGGAGTCTCTGCATCGCTTGACATACTTTCATATCCATGTGTTTTTGCAAAAGACTCAACTCCCACATCATGAATCATGTCTTCCAATTGATCATCATGTACATCACCATGTACTACATCATCCATGGTGGACCCACATATTCTTCAGATACGGAAACACGTGGTAAATTTAATAATTCACTATGTCATGTCCAAGTTGTATAAGATCGAAGAAACCCATCACATAGAAGGTGCTCCCTAATTTTCTTAACATCCAGTCTCCTTTTGTTCAAACAATTAACGCACGAACACCTAAACTTTACTCCATCATGACCACTATCATTGGTGTTACGTTCCACAAATTGTATAAACATTTCTAGTCTTCTTTCGTACTCATTACTTATGCAAACGGAGTTAATCCAATTTTGATCCATTATGTTTTGTAATGGTCATTCAGGTGTTTACTAATGAGTATGAAATCTCACGTTTGCCGAGGATCGAACACTCTCAGACTAAATACCAACACGTATCAATTGTCGAGGGTCGAACACCCTCAAACTCAATACCAAAATGATAATTTTATTCTAACATAATATAAATTGATATAAATACAAATTATAATAAATACTAAATATACAAATTAAAAATCATTAAATTAATCATAATACTAAATCATATAAATCTATTTACAATATAATAATTTAATAATTCTATTCTTACCTAAAAACTAACATAATATAAATTTAAATTAAAAATAAATACAAATTATAATAAATACAAAATATAAAAATTAATAACACTAAAAAAATATTAAAACACCACCAACTTGTGCATGAAGGCAACGGTGGTGGTGAAGAGCAGCAGCAGCGAACGACAGTGGCAGGCTCATGGCAGCGGCGGCGGTGGCTAGCAGCGGCGAAGAACCAATGGAGGCACAAGAGAACCAACAATGAAGACAACAGTGGTGAATAACAATGAAACAGTAGGCAATGAAAGCCTTCACCAATAATGGAAGACATAAACGAATAAGAGAAATAGAAAAACAAACGAATAAGCAATGGTGAGTGAATGAAAGAAACTTACACAATGGCTAAGAGCTTGAAGATGAAGAAGAAGCAAAGAGAGCCCGAAGGCAAAGAAGGAAGACAAAGCGCGAGAAGACAAAGGAAATACGAAAGCGTAAGTGGCATGCTACGAATTAGGGTAATAAAATGAGTGTAAAATGATAGCTCTTAGGCAAATCCATCATTTTATACCAAAGTGCTTGGTTTAAAACAATGACTATGAGTAAAAGCGTCGTTTTAGACCAAACACTTTGGTCTAAAACGACGCTTTAACTAATAGTCGTCGTTTTAGAGTCGCTTTAATTTCAAAAATGTCATCGTATTTTGATTGACAACGTTTGACAATAAAAGCACTGTGAATGTATTGTCGTAAATGAGTCTTTTTGCACTAGTGATTTTTTAACAGTTCTACTTAAAGTAGAGGAAAGTGAAAGAGAAAGATCAAAGCGAGAACGTTTAAAAGTAAATAACAAAAAAGTAAATGCATGAAATGTAAGTGTTATGAATTGTGGAAAGACAAGAAGCCGACATATCTTATTTTCACCCCTTTGAAATTTAATGTTTCATTTTAAATACAAAAGATAACTTGGGAAAATTTGATTCTAAGAGTGATGAAGGAATTTTGCTTGGTTACTCTGAAATGTCTAAGGCTTTTCAACTTTAAAACATTTAATGTTGAAGAAGTTATCCTTGTAAGATTCATGACTTTAAGCCTGAGAATAAATTTGTTGTCTTGCAGGAACCTAAGAATAATGCATCAGACCATCAAACATGTGCACTATACATTCAAACAAGTCTTCTAAACAATCAGACAAATACATCATATGGTATGCACAATCCTTCAGCAAAAGAAAGAGAATCGTCTGGCAAGAACTCAACGATACTAAAGTATCATCCTCATAGTTTTGTCATAGGAGATCCCAAGAAATGAGTACTACAAGATCTAAGGTAAGAGATTAGACAATAATAATCTTAGAAATTGAATCGAGAAGATGAAAACTTGGTTCATGCAATGCGATAAGAGCTTGAACAATGTAAGAAAAACAAAGTTTTGAAGCTTGTCGACGACCCTAACAACAAAGTTGTCATTGATGGCAAGTGGGTGTTCAAAAACAAGTTGAATGAATAAGGTTAAGTTGTGAGAAACAAGGCCAAACTAGTATCCAAGGGATACTCACAATAGGAAGATATTGACTATACTGAAACCTTTGCTCCTGTAGCTCGGCTATATAAATCTTGTTATCTTTTGCTACTTTCAGCAAAATGAAGTTATATCATATCAACGTTAAAATTTATTTCTTAAATGATTTCATCAAGGAAGAAGTCTATGTAAAACAACCTCCTGGTTTTGAAAATTATGATTTTAAATTAAACAAAGTTGTGTATGGTCTCAAAAAAACTTCTAGAGCATGGTATGGGCATCTTATCACTTTTCTAATTGAACATGATTTTAAATGAGGGAAGGTAGACACTACTATGTTTTGCACAGACTATTCTAATAATTGTTCAAATTTATGTTAATGATATTATCTTTGGTGCAAGTAAGGAGCATATATGTGAAGAGTTCTTTAAGCTTATGCAGAATGAATTTGAAATGAGCTTGATAGGACAACTCATATTTTTCCTAGGTTTGCAGATAAAGCAAGTAGACGATCTAATATACATACATCATCTGATGTATGTAAGAGAGCTTCTGAAGAAATTTAAGCTAAACGATGTCAAAGAGAAAAGCACAACAATGGATCTAACTAATGACTAGTTTCTCAATATCTTACCGTGTCTAGACTAGAGACCTCATGTACAATATATGCATGTGTACTTAGTTTCAGTTTGAAGTAAGAAAATATCACTTATTTGTTTTTTTTTTATTAGCAAAGAATAAATAAAATAAAATGAGGCACTTCAGGGGTGCCCCAACTCTTATACAAATAATCCCAACACAAGATTCTTATAACCCAACCAGCTGGAGATCCAATAGACATTACAACACATCAACCACATTAACATACCATATAAAGATACAATAACACATCAATATATAATTATATCAACCCTCCAAAGGGACACATTCTCGTGACAAGACACAAAAGTCCAACAACTAAACTTAGTCTTTTCCGGCAAACAAAAGTAAACCAAACACCAAAGCACCAAACCCATCAAATCGGCCATGTGATGAGGATATAGTAGCCAAAAAACTTGCATAAAACAGACCACATCTTCCAAATCTGGATAAAGCGTTAAACAAGAATCACCAAACATCAGTCTTTCAAATATGTCATGTAACATTAAAGTTCTAAACATCAATTCGAGTAGGATAATTCAAGCAATATTTCCTTTACCGTAACATAAGACTAAAATCATCAAACAGACCCTGCCAAGAAAAAACAAAAGATCACTTAATTTTTGTTAAAATAATTTTCAAATACTTAAAAGGCTATACTAATTTTGGATTGTTTTTCAAAGGTAAAGAATATTACCATTTGCAATGATATTGTGACGTTGATTGTGTAGGGGACAAACTGGAGAGAAAAAGCACGAGTGGTGGCCATCATTTCATTGGAGGCAATCTAATTTCTTGGATGAGTAAGAAACAAGGAACTATAGCCCTATCAACTATAGAAGCTGAATAGATTTTAACTGCTCACTATTGTACACAATTGTGGTGGATAAAGAATCAGTTAGAAGATTACAATGTGAGAGAAAGTAAAATCCCTATCTTCTATGATAATAATGTTGTAATAAGTTTATCCAAAAATATTATTTTGCATTCTAGGGCTAAACACATTGAAATAAAACACCACTTCATAAGAGATCATGTTCAAAAGGGTCATGTTGATTTACATTTTATACTCACAAACGATCAACTTGCTAATATCTTTACAGAACCTCTTGTTGAAGAGAGATTTAATTGTCCGAGAGACCTTTTCAACGTAATATTTGTTGAAGAGTAATTACTACTTCTATTTGTGGCATATATATATATATACATATATATATATACATATATATATGTATATATATATATGTGTGTGTCTGTGTGTGTAGGTGATTCTTTGCAGTAGATGATCTAGGACCTGACACAAGCAGTAAATAGTCTAAATTATGAACTACATCTGTTCTATCTGATAGTTATTCTGATATTTAATTTGCATTATCATTATTATTGAATAATTGGTTTCTTGATTTATGTTGATTGGTTTCACTAGAAAATGTTAAATAAGGTTGATTTTGAGAATCACTAAAATTGAATTTTGTGATATAAGTTAACCTTATTGAGTTTTTTAGCTTGATTAATGGATGAATCATTTTATGTCATACCTATTTTTTCTAGTGTGATTTTACTCATGTTTGTTTATGCTCTAGAACTTAGGATGATTCTTTATTTTGTAATTGTGTTCACATGCATACATTGAGAAATTGAACAAAAACATTTTATGAGCCACTAGCCATATCTACTTACCTTAATTATATTTCCCTTCTTAGCCCCCTCTAATCCTTTATCTTTTTCTTATTTCTAACCAACATCACAAGCTTTAAAAAGAGAAAAAACATGAATGCCCTTAGATAATAAAAGAGTTTTTGAAATCATTTTTTTTTAAATAGGTTCTCGAACAAAGTGTGAGCATGTACATCATTTTAATGAAAAAGAAAATAAAGAAGAAAAATATATACAAAAGAAAAAAGAAAGAAATTAAAATGAAAGAAAAAGACTGAAAAATATTTAGTGAAACAAAAAGAAAACAAAAATATGCAAAAATATAGGTGTGTTCTACACGTGTTAGTTTCTAAACTCATTCTTCATTTGTTTCTCTATTCTCTACAGGTCTAAAGCTTCTTATCTCATATTTTTCTACCTCCACCTTAGCTCCATTATAGCTTATATAAAAACCTCTTGAGTTTTTACTGCATGTTGCTCAAACATTTTGGATTTTAGAGTCTTGCTAAGCTTATGATAGTGTTTAATTGCATGAAGTTATTTTGAGTGCATATGCACAAGACTTAACATTTGAGAATTAGGGAGATTTTCTAGTGCATACTGTATCACTTGTTTTTTTTATTTATTTATTTGAGTTATCCCCTTGCTTGATTAATCTTTATGGATTCCATTCACCATCTTTCTTGATTCCTTCATTTCTTGAAGAATATTTTTCAACTTCTATGCTTTCAAAATGGCAAATCTGCAGTGAAGATCTCTTGTTAAGATCCCTCGTTGATTATGTCAAAAAAGGGGCAAAAAGCAATGTTGTTTACTAGGTATATGTTTTGTTGTTTGAATTGCTTACTAGGTATATGTTATATTGTTTGAATTGAATATTAGGTATATGTTCTATTGTTTGAATTGCTTACTAGGTATGCTCTATTGTTTGAATGTGTATTCTTTGATTGTTAAAATGTGTTCTAGACACATGTTGAAAGTTGTTTATTTCATGTTTTAGACACACTGAAATTTTTTTGTTATCATAAAAAGGGGAGATTGTTGAGACCCTTGATGGTATGTTTAGACAGTCTATTAAGTCCCCAGATAGTTTTATGAACTCTAGACGGTCTATGAGTCATGTCTTTATGTTTTAATGATAAAAAATTGTTTGAATGACTTGCTTGTATATTGAAATATCTAAGCAATGTTTCTACAACTACAAAATTCATTATACGGTCATTTTCTAGTGATGAGTTAGACGGTTATTAAATGATCTATTGACCAAGATATCATATGTAGAGTTTATGTTCTTATGTTTTGATGATATGATAACTAACTAGAGGGTTTGCTTGTATAATGTCTGATCTAACAACATTTTGAAAATGCAATATAGAGTACTCCCTTCAAGCATTTACAGTTTTGTTCATAAGAGATGGTTTGATGAATGTGTTGAAAGAGTGATAGATTTTGATTACAACTGTTAAATGAAATTTTCTGAAATCATTTATCTACCTAAAAAGCATTCAATCAAAGTTTTTTATGCCCAAAATGCAAATATTTGGATCAACGTAGATAATTTATTCATCCCTATTTTTCATATATCTTTTAAACTCCATCTTTTCCTAAATAGTTTTATTCGAATAACTGTTGCGAATATATTGTTCGTATACTGTGAATATCTCCAAATCTTCTTTAAACAAAAACAATTTAAATAAATTGAAAATCTCAAAATACTCTACTTTAGCACGTGTTACCTGAAATGAAATGCTTTTCTGATTATCTTTTGATTTTTTTCATACTTACCCTTACTACAAATAATTTTGAATTAGTTTCTTAAATAGAATCAAAGTGAAAATATATAAGAAGATTACAAATTTAGACTTTATGTTTTGAATGTCTAGCATGAAAAAAGATGAAATTATGAAGATTCTGTAATATCCAATATTAATAATATTATGTAGTAGAGAACAAAATAAAAAAATGTATGAGATTGGAGAGAAAATTTTAAAAAAAGTAAGCCAAGTAACAAAAGATATAGTGTGTTCTTGTTGAAAATATGGAGAGTCACAGTGTCTATTCGAGTCATAAGAGCTTTTGGTTTTCTAGGTTGAGTTCAAAACCATTGTAATCCTTCACTTTTTGATGTTATACCCATTTGAGTTTTCTTTGTTCTCTCTTTGAAAGTGTTTATTGTTTTTCTTTTGAGTGTTCTTAATCTTAGTGGGAGGTTAAAAGGGTGTAACTTCGAAATGTGTGAATACTTGTTGTAATCTGGAGGGTTAGAATATTTGTTTTGAGCCAATTGGTTAGTGAAAGTTCTTAAGCAAGGAGACTAGACATAGCCTAAGGTTGGGTGAACTACGATAAATTCTTGTGTTGATATATCGACTACTCTTTTGTTCCTTATGATTTAAGTTTTACTGATAGATGATATGTTAGATGATCATGCGAGAACATTTCCTCTAAAATATCTATTAGGCAAATCACTAGACGGTCTACTCGACAGTCTATTATTTAATCCACTGCAAAAAAAAAAAAATGGTTAAGGCTCCATTCAACTCCCTTTTGAATCAAGTGTACCTACAAACATTTAAGTAATTCCAATCAAAAGTGTCAAAGTCTTTTTCATGTCCACTTTGAGAGTTAGATTATCACCAAAAGGTTTGAGAGTCAGGATCATTGCTTCTAAGATATTTATAATGCAGTATCTTAGATGCTTAACCTGAACCAAGCCATTTTGGTTCTCAGCAATGATACTGGCTCCAATGGTATAATTAATCTAATTGTAATGATTTTTTTGATAATTTTGAATCTGAAATTGGTTGTCTCATTTTTAAAAGGTTTTTTGTTTTTTTTAAAAAAAATTAAAATAACATTATTTATTCATTGCTAGAAAATTATTAAATATCAATCAATTTTAGAGACAAAAAATAATCAATTTTAGAGACAAACAATAATTAGTTGTTATATTGACTAGATTAAATACTATTTTAGAGACTAAAAAAAATTATTGGTATCTAAATTAGTTTCTATTCATATATAGTTTTTAAATTGGTATCTAATTAGTTACAAAGGTTTTAGCTGCCAATTATTTAGATTATATAGTTGATAGTTAAAACTTTGGTAGCTAATTAGATACCTAGTAGAAACTATTTATGAATAATAAAAACTAATTTAGATACGAATAATTCTTTTAATATCTAAAATAATATTTAATTTAATCAATATAGTAACTAAATACTTTTTTATCTCTAAAATTGATTTTTATTTATTGATTTTTTTTTCATTGTTTTGTTGTTTTTATTCTTATTTTTCACTAATTTTTAATGGGTTTTTATTTATTCATTTTTTATGTCAGTAATTTAAAACCAAAA
>Ga0123341_1000654_pt1 | contig 22629 bp, 21 predicted proteins | sample Turbeapinknodule_FD_89959 | JGI IMG/M metagenome (GOLD analysis project Ga0123341, IMG submission 89959) | Root nodule microbial communities of legume samples collected from Mexico - Turtle bean Mexico pink nodule | ecosystem: Host-associated > Plants > Roots > Nodule | place: Mexico: Nepantla...
GAATTAAATTAATTATTATATACATTATTATAAAAAAATTATCACAATAATAAATCATCTAGAATTTTTTTCTTCATTTTCCTTCTATAAAAAAAATTACTTTCTACTTTATTTTCTTTCATTTTTCGAATTCAAATAAAACCTTACTTTCCCTTGTTCAAATCGTTTTACTTCATTTCTTTTTCTCATTTTTCGAATCCAAACAAAACTTAAGATAAATTGTTATCCATCTCTTCATATATTTTTCAAATTAAATCAAGAGAAAGGTTTTGTATAATTTATTTTAAAATTTTAATAAAAAGTGTTTAAAAGTAATGATTAATGTATGATTCAATTAAACAAATGTTACATAAAAACAGAGAAATAATTCCATAGAAAGGTTATTATTATTCCTTATGCCAACAAAATCAAGAAATGCAAAAATTCTCATGCTTCTCTCCTATGTAACATCACCATCACACACACATCACAATCACAAATGGATGCCTAACAATTATATTTTTAAAGGTGTTCCAATCTCAATACCATTTTTTATTTACTGCACTCTTTCAATAAATAAATCACACATAGGAGACAATTTTGTTAGGTTATAGAAACTGAAACTTTTTCTAATTTTGATTTTTAATTAATGAGGCTTTTTTACAAGCTAGAAATAATATTGTTAAGCCATTATAAATGGTGAAAGATTATTTTATTAAAGAATTGCATGAATTAAAAATGTAATGAAATTGTAGTAAATGTGTGGTTTGATGATATTTAAGTGATTTGGAATATTGTTGAAATATTGATAACACAAAAGAAGAAGAATAAGTGGAATGAAGCTATAAATAATATGGTAGATGAATGAAGAAGGTCTGAGTCAGTCTCAGAGTCACCCAGATCACACCAGAAACTGAGCTAAAATCTGTAGAAAAGGATTCTTATTAAAGCGAAAAAGGGTTTCCATTTTCGTTCAGCCATCACCAAATCTTCCATTTTTCTCAAACCTGATATAGAAAACTAAAAGGTTGTTCATTCTCGCACGCCACTTTTATGGTTACCAGCATCATCCACACACAGAGGGAAGCATAGTTAAAAAGGCAAAATAACAGAATATTAAAGAGAGCAGAAGAGAGAGATTCACTTCTCTGTCTGTCTGTCTCTCTCTCTCTCTCACTGTAAGACATTGTTGTACTTATTTAATAGCTGTTCTTCATTATCATTTTCTTCACCGTCACTGTCGTTGTCGTTCTCTGTATTGTCGTGATGTTCTGTTTATCTTCTTGCCCAGGTGCGATATTCTTCAAAGGTTGTAGCTTTTCGAAGAGCTTGATCATTCTGAGACCGACCCAGGTAATTTTTGTTGTTGTTTTTTATTCTCTGTTCATCTATCAGATTCTTTATTCCCATTTTTGTTGTCCCTTTCTGAATTTGGAATGTTGAAGAGCTGAGAGGTACTGGTGCCCGTTGTTTTTTTATGTTTTCGTGTGATGTTCCTCTGTTTTCTCTTCGGGTTCCGTGATGAAATTATCTTTGTTTGCGCTACAATGTGTCTGCAGAATCTGGCACCAGATGGTGAAATGCCCTTTGTTCAATCTCTCACGTTTCCATGACATCATCACAAGGGTAGAAACTTCTCAATTATCACCGACTCTCTCTTCTGAATCCACGTTTTGCTTCACTCAACAAGAATGGCCGTCGATGAAATTGGAATCTCGTCTCCGACGTTGTTTTTTTCTTCTTATTCTTCGGGATCGTTTGAGAGCCGTTGGAGCGCGATCCTTGGATTGCCTTGGGTGGAAGTGGTGGCAATCTGTGCCAACTTGACACTGTTTATTGTGTTTGTGTTCGTTCTTTTGGCGAGGAGGGTGGTTGTGTGTGTAGGGGGTGGAGTTAGATTTGGTAAGGACGATGGAACTGGCAATGCCAGCCGCGGCTGTGATAGTGTTGATTTGGAAACTCGTGACGTTCGGATTGGAACGTGGTTCAAGTGGTCGGTGTTCTCTTGTTTCTATGTTCTGTTGGTGCAAGTTTTGGTGTTTGCGTTTGATGGGTTTGCTTTGTTTAGAGAAAGGGATGTGGATTTGGATTGGGGTTTGGCTCTTCTTTCTGCGCCTCTAGCGCAGGGTTTAGCTTGGATTGCTTTGAGCTTCTCGGCTTTGCAGTGCAAGTTCAAGGCGCTTGAGAGGTTTCCAATTTTGCTCAGAGTTTGGTGGTTTGTGTTGTTTGTTATTTGTTTGTGTGGTTTGTATGTTGATGGGAGGGGGGTTTGGATGGAAGGTTCCAAGCACCTGCGTTCTCATGTTGTGGCGAATTTTGCGGTCACTCCTGCTCTTGGGTTTTTGTGTATTGTTGCAATTAGGGGTGTTACTGGTATAAAGGTTTGTAGGATTTCTGAGGAGCAACAGCCATTGCTTGTTGAGGAAGAACCGGGGTGTCTTAAGGTTACTCCCTATAATGATGCTGGACTTTTTAGCTTGGCCACTTTGTCTTGGTTGAATCCCCTGCTTTCCATTGGGGCAAAAAGGCCTCTTGAGCTTAAGGACATTCCCCTTGTTGCTCCTAATGACCGATCCAAGACAAATTATAAGATTTTGAATTCTAATTGGGAGAAATTGAAGGCAGAGAACACATCCAGGCAGCCTTCATTAGCTTGGGCGATTCTCAAGTCATTCTGGAAGGAGGCGGCTTGTAATGCCATATTTGCTGGTGTCACCACTCTTGTCTCGTATGTTGGTCCATACATGATAAGTTACTTTGTTGATTTCTTAGTTGGCAAAGAGATATTCCCACATGAGGGGTATGTTCTTGCAGGGATATTCTTTTCGGCTAAGCTTGTGGAGACCTTCACTACTAGGCAGTGGTATATAGGGGTGGACATCATGGGTATGCATGTTAGGTCGGCTCTAACTGCAATGGTATATCGGAAGGGGTTAAGGATATCAAGCTTGGCCAAGCAAAGTCACACAAGTGGGGAAATTGTTAACTACATGGCTATTGATGTTCAGAGGGTTGGGGACTACTCTTGGTATCTCCATGACATGTGGATGCTTCCTCTCCAGATTGTTCTTGCCCTGGCAATTTTGTATAAGAATATTGGAATTGCCTCTGTTGCCACGCTGATTGCTACAATAATTTCCATTATCGTCACTGTTCCTGTGGCCAGGATCCAGGAAGACTATCAAGACAGATTAATGGCTGCTAAGGATGAAAGGATGAGAAAAACATCCGAGTGCTTGAGGAATATGAGGATTCTCAAACTTCAAGCTTGGGAGGACAGATATAGAGTGATGTTGGAGGATATGCGTGGAGTAGAATTCAAGTGGCTTCGGAAAGCCCTCTATTCTCAGGCTTTCATAACTTTTATGTTCTGGAGCTCTCCTATATTTGTTTCAGCAGTCACTTTTGCTACTTCCATATTGTTGGGTGGTCAGCTGACTGCTGGTGGTGTACTTTCTGCTCTGGCTACTTTCAGGATCCTGCAAGAACCTTTGAGGAATTTTCCAGACTTGGTGTCAACAATGGCTCAAACGAAAGTTTCTCTAGATCGGTTATCTGGTTTCCTTCTGGAGGAAGAATTGCAGGAAGATGCAACTGTTGCCATGCCACAAGGCATCACTAACATTGCTTTAGAAATTAAGGATGGTGTGTTCTGTTGGGACCCTTTATCTTCTAGACCTACCCTATCAGGGATAAGTATGAAAGTTGAAAAAAGAATGCGCGTGGCTGTTTGTGGTATGGTTGGCTCTGGGAAATCAAGCTTTCTGTCTTGCATCCTTGGAGAAATTCCTAAGACTTCTGGGGAAGTATGTTGGTGCCTTTTAGCTTTTGATTCCCTCTTTATTCTATTAATATGTTCATTGACATTTTAATCTTTGTGATTTTTAACACTTTTTACAAAATGCATTGAATTATTTTTCAGGTCAGAGTGTGTGGATCTTCTGCATATGTCTCTCAATCAGCATGGATACAATCGGGAACTATAGAAGAAAATATCCTCTTCGGAAGCCCAATGGACAAAGCAAAGTACAAGAACGTTCTTCATGCTTGTTCACTGAAAAAGGACCTAGAACTTTTTTCACATGGTGATCAGACAATTATTGGTGACAGAGGTATAAACCTGAGTGGTGGCCAGAAGCAGCGGGTTCAGCTTGCTCGAGCACTCTACCAAGATGCTGATATTTATCTTCTTGATGATCCCTTCAGTGCAGTTGATGCTCACACAGGATCTGACTTGTTTAGGGTTAGTTTTCCTTAACATGGAGTTGATCTGTTTAAAATTGTGGATATAGCTTACCCTTTGACATGGTACTGCAGGATTATATATTGACAGCACTAGCAGATAAAACAGTCATTTATGTGACCCACCAAGTTGAATTTCTACCCGCTGCTGATTTGATACTGGTATGTCTGTGTTGTACAGTTTTTTGGCATTATGCAATAAGTGGCCAAGTTTATGATAATGCTTTATTTCACATTTAAATTTATGAATTGTGTATTCCCGCATGATGCACGATTCAGGGATTCAGTTTTTAAGATGCCCTTTGGTATATCAAAGTGAGGTTTTTCTCTTGATATCCTGTTTGCATTTTAGTTCTCTCTTTATATTACGTGAAGTCAGTTTGTGCACCTACTTGCTTCTTTATAGAAGGAATATTTAGCTAGTTACACGTTTTGGTGTTTTTGAACGAAAGAAAAGTCACATCTTCCTTACAATTTTCTTCTAAAAAATAACATATATGTGTGTGTATGTGTATGTATGTATAGGATAAGATCCATTGAGACTAGAAATAAGTAAATATCCTCCGCTGATGCAATTAAATCCCATGCCCGAAGTTATTTTACTTTAAAAAAATAACAAAGTGAGTCACACGACCTTCTTTTACTGTCCTTCAAAATTTGATAACCTTCTTTACCTTTTCTGAAATATTAGACCCCTTTTCCCTTTCTGATACATCAATGAAGCCCTTTTGTGGGTGTTCTTGCTTGTTCGTGATTTGAAGTACTTGATTCAAGTTTTCTATTGTGAGCTGATTGGTTTCCTTGCCTGTCCAACTTATTTTATCTCTAACCTATAACCAATCCCATGAGTTGCTACTTTCACATTCCAAATCAAATTTACAATAGCAAAAGCTTTGACATTTCAAGAAAGGATGGTTTCAGTACAGCTAGAATTAAGTGAAAGCTTAATATAAATTATAATAAATCATTCATAACAAAATGCACTTGACTCCTATTTTCTACACTCGTCACATTTTTTTTGTAATTTCCCTTATAGTATAGTTATGGGAGTGCCGTTTGCAACTAGTGCAATTAGCGCTTGGAAGCTTTTTATAGGGAAGAAATATTCATATGTTTCACATTATATGAAATTTTTATTTTTCTTTTCTCTTGACAAAGTTTTAAGTACTGAAAAGAACTTATGTGATGTTAAGATGCTTTTTTCTAAATTTAATTTTCCATTCTTGAAGGTGCTTAGAGAAGGCTGCATCATACAGGCAGGAAAGTATGATGACCTTTTACAAGCAGGAACAGATTTCAATATTCTAGTTTCAGCTCATCATGAAGCCATAGAGGCTATGGATATCCCTACTCACTCCTCTGAAGATTCAGATGAAAATTTATCTCTTGAGGCATCTGTTATGACCAGTAAGAAGTCCATTTGTTCTGCAAATGATATAGACAGTTTGGCCAAGGAAGTACAAGAAGGAGCATCTACTTCAGCTCAAAAGGCAATTAAGGAAAAGAAGAAAGCAAAGAGATTGAGGAAGAAACAGCTTGTTCAGGAAGAAGAGAGGATTAGAGGTAGAGTCAGTATGAAGGTCTACTTGTCATACATGGCAGCCGCATATAAAGGCTTGTTAATTCCTCTCATAATCATTGCGCAAGCATTATTTCAGTTCCTTCAGATTGCTAGCAATTGGTGGATGGCTTGGGCTAACCCTCAAACAGAAGGAGACCTGCCCAAAGTAACCCCCTCAGTTCTTCTTCTTGTATATATGGCCCTTGCTTTTGGTAGCTCATGGTTTATATTTTTAAGGTCTGTTCTGGTGGCTACATTTGGCCTTGCAGCTGCACAGAAGCTATTTTTGAAATTGATTAGAAGTGTTTTCCATGCACCAATGTCTTTCTTTGACTCTACACCAGCTGGAAGGATCTTGAATAGGGTAAGTTCTCTTTGTTGTCATCTATTTTTTTTTATCGTATCTCTCCACCTGTATGGTGTAGATAATTATAACGTGTCACCTGTATCCCACCAGGTATCAATTGATCAAAGTGTTGTGGATCTTGACATTCCTTTTAGACTTGGTGGGTTTGCTTCAACAACAATACAACTTATTGGTATTGTTGCGGTAATGACAGAAGTTACATGGCAAGTTCTACTCTTAGTTGTCCCAATGGCTGTTGCTTGTTTGTGGATGCAGGTAATTAGAAATTTGTCCAGCTTAAAATCTTTCTAAATGCTCTTCCAAAATATTTGCATAAAAGAAAAAACTGCTTTCTTTTGGATAAAAATGAGAATTTTGTTCCTGAGTAAAAGAGAGGATGCACTGACAAAGTACTAGTAATCTTCCAATCTCATTGCATTATTTAAATGTTTGTATATCACCCTATGTTTTAATTTAGTCTAGCCAACAACCAATTCCATTGCAGAAATACTACATGGCATCCTCCAGGGAACTGGTTCGTATTGTTAGCATCCAGAAGTCTCCAATTATACATCTTTTTGGTGAGTCAATTGCTGGAGCATCCACCATCAGAGGTTTTGGACAAGAAAAAAGGTTCATGAAGCGGAACCTCTATCTTCTTGATTGTTTTGCACGACCATTCTTCTGTAGTCTTTCTGCAATTGAGTGGCTTTGCCTGCGGATGGAGTTACTGTCAACCTTTGTATTTGCTTTCTGCATGGTATTGCTTGTGAGTTTTCCTCGAGGAACTATCGACCCCAGTAAGTTCTTTGTCTGATTACTTATTTTATCCTTAGTTTCACAAGTGCTATGCCAAATCTTGGAGGGTGAAGTTTTGTAGTTTTAAGTAGAAAATAGATTTACTTTCACGAGTGGTGGTTGTGGTTGAATGCAATAATGGAAGATTATTCTGTGCTCATTGCTGTTACCTTTTCTCTGTAGGCATGGCTGGACTTGCTGTGACATATGGCCTAAATTTAAATGCACGCTTATCACGGTGGATACTCAGCTTTTGCAAACTTGAAAATAAAATTATATCCATTGAGAGAATATATCAGTACAGCCAAATTCCTAGGGAAGCACCCACTATAATTGAAGATTCTCGCCCTCCATCCTCATGGCCAGAAAATGGGACAATCGAAATAATTGATTTGAAGGTTCCAAGCTCAGCTTCACATTTATTCTTTTTTGTCTTTTTTTCTTCTAGTCAAATCTTTATTGTTTATTTCTTGATGAAAAGTATGATGTCTCCTGGTGTACAGTATCTAATCCTAGGTGTTAGCCTTCTTACATTAGATATCTTTATTATGATTTTTGTGCTGAAACTGGCTTTGTCCCATCACGAGTAGAGGAACTCCACTTCTCTTATCCTTACTCTGTCTCTCTTGAAGGTCCGTTACAAGGAGAATCTTCCTTTGGTGCTTCATGGAGTAACATGCACATTTCCTGGTGGAAAGAAGATCGGAATAGTTGGACGAACTGGAAGTGGAAAATCTACCTTAATTCAGGCATTATTTCGATTGATTGAACCAACAAGTGGAAGTATCCTTATAGACAACATAAATATTTCAGAGATTGGCCTTCATGATCTTCGAGGCCATCTCAGTATCATCCCACAAGATCCAACTTTATTCGAAGGGACCATTAGAGGCAATCTTGATCCTCTTGAGGAGCACTCAGATAAAGAGATTTGGGAGGTTAGTATTATTTCATACCTACATACTTTTATTGCACAGCTTGCATTATCTGTTTAGAAAACTGCTTATGAAGTTTACTTGTATTCAGTTTTGGATGTCTATGTATAGTAACAGTCAAAATATTATAAGAGAAATGGAAATATTGTTAATAAGGCAGGATTAAGGAGCAACACGGAGTTCAGGATATACAAGCAAAGAGATAAAACAAACAGAGAATTGATATTGATAAAGGGGGAAAATGAGAACATGAAGCCAATAATATAAAGAAAAACTCTCCAATATTTGGTTTAGAAGTAATGTATGCAGTAAACTTCTTCCAAGCCGAGCCTCCACTGTCGTCATACCTAACAAACTTCCTCCACATATGTACCTTCCGTGGATAAGGAAGAAAACTTACCACATATGCCAAAAATAACCTTCCATTCGAGCTAAATGTGGTATGCAAAAGAAACTTGGGACTAGCCAAACTTGGGTACTTGATTACTGTTCATGAGTGAGAAGTAGTTTCAGTGCCTAATTTGGAAGACCGTGTGCTTAGCCTGATTAATATCACACTCCAAATCCAATAAATCACTCTATATCTTTACTCCTAAGCAAACACTCATAGTATAAGAAAATAGACCAATAAGCCTTTATTTTTGAAAATTATGGCTATTTGAATAGAAGTTTGGGCGTTATGTGATCATTGGGTTTTAATTTTTCTCAGGCACTTGACAAGTCTCAGCTTGGAGAGGTTATCCGTGATAAAGGACAACAGCTTGATACACCAGGTAGGTGACCAAAAGAAATATGAAAAGCCACAGTATCTTTCCCTCCCACCCCTTAAAAAGAAATAAACAGTGTTAGTCACAAGTAGCCATCTTAACAAATACTTTGAAATCTGCAGTTCTAGAAAATGGAGATAATTGGAGTGTAGGACAGCGACAACTTGTTGCTCTGGGCCGAGCACTGCTGCAGCAGTCAAGAATACTTGTACTGGATGAAGCAACAGCATCAGTTGATACCGCCACAGATAATCTTATCCAGAAGATTATCCGAAGTGAGTTCAAGAACTGCACTGTCTGCACCATTGCACATCGTATACCTACTGTCATCGACAGTGATCAAGTTCTTGTGCTCAGTGATGGTGCGTATAAAAGCATCATGTCTTATTCTTCTTCATGACTTCTATCCTTTTCTTCTTCGGTGTCTTATATAAATTTGCATAATGGTTCTTTAGTGTGTGCTTCTGAAGTTATCCTTTGGATACTTTTTGCAGGTCGAGTTGCAGAGTTTGACACACCTTCAAGACTATTAGAGGACAAGTCTTCCATGTTTCTGAAGTTGGTGACTGAGTATTCATCACGTTCGAGTGGTATACCAGAATTTTAGATCAAATGGAACGTGTTAATGGTTTCTTAATGTGGTGGCTTAAGACAGTTCAAAAAGTTGAAGCAGGAAGTGATGCCACCTTGCATGCAACTGGTGCATTCGAGGCATGCATAGACACAAATGGAAACAAACAAAATAAAAAGGAGAGGTTTGTGCCTCATCAACCAAGCATCCCACTGGCAGAAATTTGTTTGATTCTTCCCCTTAAAATTGAGAAATTCATGCATGGTTAGCATGCTTTGTAACACAATAAGAGTATCTGTGATTACAGGAAAGCACCGAAGTAGTTTGTAGAATGAGGCACTAGGATTTTTGCTTTGTTAGAAAAGTGTAGAGTTTAATCTAGTTGTGTATTCAACAATTTTCTTGTAGTCAGAATTTTAGATGAATTAAGCTCATATCCATCTCCTCTCTAAATGTTATATTAGTAGTCGTTTCTAAATTGTTTCTTATTTTATTGTTTTTCTTAATTTTTATTACTAATAGTATTTAAATATATTCATCATGCTTAGGGATTTTATAATGAGAATGTCATGAATGTATGGGCTCCAATGTTCTAGTTTTGGACCATTTCCAACAATGATTCAATCGTGGCCTCATTAGCCATAAATTAATATACATTTTTCATATTATATTATATGCTATACCAAGAAATAAGTTCCATAAAATTTTTAATTATCACAAAATTTATTTTTTATACTCTGCTTGATATAACAAAACTAATAATTAGAGATTCAATAACAATAGTATTTTATACACATTGTCATTCGGCTCTCATTTGACTTAATAATTTAAAAAGGTTCACATTGTTCCATTGGGACTTTTTCTGCACAATTGTGCCTGTCCAACATGAGTTCACATTGGGACTTTTTCCTAAAAAAAACTATTTTTACATTAATTTTCCAAAGTGCTGCTCCATTTTTTTTTTTAAATCTATATAAATTATATTTAAAAATAGAACACCAAAAATTGTTTCTTTGAAATGGATGTGATTTGAATGCTGCCGAATCCAGTCAGAATACCTTTGGCAAGATTCTTCCTATTTTCCACTTAGAGTGTGGTTCAAGTAATTCCAGGAGATCGAACATTGGGTTCCTTCAGCAGTAGGAAACCTTCGGATTCAATCTTAACTTTGAGAAAACTGAGAAATCAAAACCATGTGACAGCAGAAACGATAATATTCTCCATAGCAGCAGCAACTCACACTCCTCAACCAGTGATGACTCTCTCATGGACTCAAAATTCAAGAATGACTCCTTTGAATACATCAACTTGGATGGCAAAAACGTGGGTGCCTCGATGCACATTCATCATAGAAGCACGAAGGGTGACCCAAAAGATTGCTGTTGCATCAACATTTATGTGAACAACAATGTTCAAGGTGTCTCAAATTCGGTGTTGCACGGTAGTGAGGTAAGGATGAGAGACCCAGGAGTTAGTTTATACTTTGAAAACTTGAAGGTTGACAGAGGAACTCCGACATCGAGCAATAACTTTTTCTGGCGTAACAAATTTGGGTTTTGGCTTTGCATGGTACATTTGTTGGCTCTTATGATTCTCTTGGTGCTTCTATTCTCAACTAGATCCATCATTATTGTCTTCTAATTAAACTAGGCATGCTATAAATTCATCTTTAGGTGTTGGATTCTTTTTGGGGCATTATATGACAATGCTAATTATGTGTTCATGTTTGACTTCATCTTAGGTTGTGTTGTTGCTTTCATGTATGTCAAGGTCAACTTTAAGAATGTTAGGAATCATAATTAACAAATTCTGGATGCTTGGGATCTATAATTGTTTATAAGGCCTGCATTGGATCAACACAATTGGAGTTATTATTATTATTATTTTATTATATTTATTAAAAAAATTCTCTATGACTCTCTTTGTTTCTTCCCTTGCATTAAATGTTTGGTTAGTGGTATCCCACTGGAAGAAGAAGATCCGTGGCTGATGCCCAACCACAAGACAGATAAATGCACCCAATTCACTATCACTGCTATGTAAACTCGAAAAGACATAAACATGATCATAAATGTGGTTTTCAAGTTTCTTTATCCAACCACACATCTTAAATATTTAAATATTTCTAATTATTATATTATTATATTGAATCATTATCGAATCATTATCGAATTATAAAATAATGTATAATCCATAGTCTTACGGTGAAAAATGTGTTAGAAATCTCACATTAACTAGAAATAAAGACGTTTTATGGTATATAAATAAGTACAAACTATATGAATCGGTTTTATATAAGGTTGAGTTAAACTTGAGATTTATTTCTTGATATAGTATAGTCACACTCATGAGATTGACAAATTTGAGCGTGAAATATTGTGTTGAAGATCCCAAATCGATTATATTAATAGATAAAAGAATAAAGTAAATTAAAATTCAATCACTTTATAGACTATCAAATAATCATCAAGTTTGTAATCTTAGACTTCTGGCAGTGCGAGTTTTAGGATGAAGTGTTTTAGGTCTTTTATTGTGTATAAGGGTTGAACCACCTGAAGTGGTTTACATTTATTTTTTATTGTCGAATAAAAAAAATCAAATACTCATTAATTTTTTATTTTATTTTAATTTTTGAGGCACAAGAGGAACCTAAACTTTTTTTTTTCTCTTTACCAAACAAAATTATATTATGGGCGCAATTGAAGGCATTGTTAATTGACATTTGTCACTTTTGATGTCTATTTTTCTAATAATTTGTGGATTTGTGGGGAGTGATTAGTGGACTGACCTTAATCTAATAATGTATGGGAAGTGAATGTGACGACTTTTTCCTTTTCAACGTGACCACCTTCTAAAATTGAACGTAGTTAATTTATGTGAATTCTATTGTTTTTGTTATTCATAAATGAGAATGGAGCTTCTATTTTTTTTTATCGTGTTCAAGTATCATGTTTTTTTGAGAATTTATTTACGAAAACATTTTGCTGCTGAGAAAGACATTTTACGAAGAATTTCAAAATGATTAATAAAATTTAATGTAATCAACTTATTTCTTTAATCTGCGTGATTTTTTTTTTTTCACATATCAACGATAACGGAGTTGATATCTTAATATTGTGTCACAGTATCATATTGTTGCTTATAAATGTTCTATAATTAAAATTACAAGTGCTAAAACTATTTTCCTTTTTAAAGAATAAAGAGGTGATGGATAAAAATGTAAAAAATAAGTGAAGAATAAAGTAAAAATAAAACATATTTATATATAAGAAATAAAAGATCAAGAAAAGATATAAAAACAAATAAATAATAATACAATATATATTACAAATTTTAAAAGTATTTTCCACATTTTTTCCTTTACAAACCCGCGAATATTTTTATTTATCCATTTTCTCTATTTTTAAGTCTACTAAAGACATCTAACAACAGAATACTCATTTTTGTGTTTGACATCTTTTGATTTGTACTTTAATTAATCAATAAAATTATGAATTATAATCAACAAACTTGTTCTGGCTAACAAATATTCATAATGTGATGTAATTAATTTTATATGACTGAATTTTTTAATACGGGTATGTATGATTTATAAGGTTGGATCTCTACTTATCTAGTTTTTTTAATCAGTAAACAATAAATTAATAGAAAAGAAATACAGAGGGGTGTTCTAAGTCTTATACATTTTAAAGATATAAACATCTTCACTAAGTACTCCACAATGAAAGTAAACCTGTCAAAACAAAGCAAAAAGGTCCACTACCCTCACAAAAAAAAGAGTCATGCTAAACAAAAAACACTAAATAGCTCCCCAACATGGAAAAATTGTACCTTTCACAAAAGAAAAACCAAATAACCAAAGCGGCAAATAGAAATAAGAATGCCGAGCCAAGCATTTGGAAAAGATAACTGACATCTTTAACTCACAAAGTTCAACTTTTTGCTCCCATATTAATACAAGTAGTTGGGCATTGGATCCAATCTGAAAAATAGAAAGACACTATTGGAACTTTGTTTTTTAACCAAGTTCACGATTGCACTTGAACCAAAGAGAAAATTTCACTTGCATCCACTTTTGCTTGGTTAAACACTATCCCATTCCTGTGTTTTCAAATGCACCAAATGATGGAAACTCACACTCCTTTCCACAACTTATTACCTTCTTTGTTAAACCAAATACAATGAAATTGTTCGAAGTGTTCCTTCATAGCAAAATGATTTACCGATCTAACCCCGATCCATTTTCTGTAGGAATTCCAAACAACATTTGTAATCAAACAATATATCAGAATGTGGGAAATTGTTTCCTCCTCGCTCAAGGTGAACCGACCTTCTAAACAAATTTTGCTTTGTAGAGATCATTTTTTGCAATGGCCTCCAAGCAAAGCATTGTGTCGAAGGTGGAACCAACAAAACCCATAAGGCTTTAAACTAAATGCATCTAGTTAATAGAGAGGTTTTTTATTCAAACATGATAATTTCTTAGTTTACTTAACGAAATAAGTAAAATTTTAAAATTACTAAAATAGATAAGCCGTGTAAAGTTGACACGATTTTATTGTTAAGAAATCGTATCAAGGTGGCATGATTTTAGTGTATTTAGTTTTCAATTAAAACAAATTCAATATTAATCGAAATTTGATTTGAAATTGTGCTAAAATGGCATGACTTATCCATTTTTGATAATTTCTTAAAAATTTACCTCCTTCCAACTTTTAAATTTTTTAGTGATCTTAAAATAAAACAAATTTTATTTTAAAAATTTGCATTGTCTAGGTTGGGTAGTCTGGCAGTTTTGGGCATGGGAGTTGTCATGTTGCGGCATTCACGTGGCTGCTGCGACTGGCTTTTGGTGCAGTGGTTCTGTAGTGCAAGTGCAGGATTGTTTGTGGGTGTATATTTGGTGAGTGCGTGCAGTAGTATTTTTGTGTGTATGGAGTTTATTATTGGAATACTGTAAGATAGATATGAAAAATTTTAGATTTCAAATTTTGTGGAAGTAGATCAAGGTTTTTTTCAAATACAAAGATTTCTTATGCGAGTTAAGTAAAAAAGAAAATCTTTGTGTGAGCATTGAATAATGCTGGTACCATTTCTCTCTCGCAATTGCAGTTTAAATTCCTGAAGATATTTATCTCCCTGGTTTGGAAGAGTACAAAAATCACCTTCATCATAAGATTATTTTAGCTAAAGGTGATAAATCTATAACTCATTTAGATTTTCGCAAAAAATCTAATATTAATTTGTTAGGCCGATGAAGGGCTATTCCCCTTGGAAAAAAGGTTTTGAGTTTGCTTTTGATTCTCTTGAAGATACGAGGATAACTCTTGTCGAAGGTTCTTAGAATATCAATTTGGGGTTTATGAGAGTTTTTGCTTGGTCTAGAGATTTTTTTTGTGCTTCCTTCCTTGAAGTTTACCGAAATCCAATGTTGGATTAGGATTCATGATTTCCCTTTAGAATATTGGTGGCCAAAAACTATTTTTATATTGCAATCCCGCTAATTCTTGATGATTACATAATGAATAAATCTAGAGAATTTTTTGCTATAGGGTCCTAGTTGATATTGATATATTATCAAACTTGACAAATCAAATTGGAGAGACCTGACTTTGTATTCATTGCAGGACAAAATGTGTTGTATTTGTTAAGGATATTGTTGTAGCTCATGTTGCTACAGTTAATGTTGTTTTCACTCTAAAAGTATGATTGTCACCCACCTTACCGGCGAACATCACAAACCCACACCTCTTTCTACATACAACCCTAACTCTAACAATGTCATTTTTACAAATTAAACTTCTCTCTCATTCAACATAGAATGCTCCATAATTTCTTGTTTGAAATCTTTTGATGAACTAAAGTTCATCCCGAACTTGAATTTAAATTTCTTGCACATGTCTTGAAATATGAACTTGGGAAATTTATGCACACAATGGTCATCTTCATCTGCATCACTACCTAACTCCTCACTAATGTAATAATCTCAATTTATTTCATGATTGTCAAGGGTCTTACTTGGCTAGAAAGTACCCTCACCCTCATCGGTATCTATAGCCTCAAATTGACTCGTTCTTTTGTTCACCCTCTTAATCAATTTTGCCCATCTTTTGATTACATCACCCACATTTATTTCCATCTTCTTCACTATCATTAAACTTCAAATGTTCAACATCTCCATCATCTTCGCTAGCATCTTCCATTTTAGACTAACCAACACCTTCCACATTACATCTTCATAGCCATTCTCCACACCATGACCTACATCATGCATTTCAGTCCCCAAATCCTCCACACTATCACCTACACCATGCATTTTTGTTCCCAAATCCTCCATACCATCATATTCCACACCATTAAATTAAGTTCCCAAATTCTCCACTTCATCATGTACACTATAAACATCACTCGTAACACCCTCCAGACCATCACTCCCAACACCTTCCACACCATCACCCTCAACATTGACTCCATCACTTTCATCAAATCCAACATACTGAATTATATGTGATTTACTAACAAGACTGTGTTGAACATAAATTTCTACTTCCTTTCTACTTTCTGCACACTCAATGAATTCCATAACATATCTATCCCCAATTGATTGTTTCAAATTTGTGTCCATCCTTCCTTTCTTAGATTTCTACCACAACTTGACCTTAAAATCATACTTAAACTCCTGAATTATCCCAACCATTTCAAAATATGATCACCTATATGAATCCAACCCAAGAAAAACACATTTTTCACCTTTATTGTAATGCAACAACAAATATATTATAAACTTTCATATATGATGGGGAGTGACTATAAACTACATTTCCTCCATTTTTATTAGAACAAAACATAACAAACTAACTTTATTTATTAAAGGATACATATACCAGAGTTATATAGAAGAATCTTAATATTAATTGAGTGTCTTTTCTAATTATCAGTTGTTTCTCTTTATAGAGGTAAATAACCTTTATTTTGTCTTTGTGTGTTATGATTATAATATTTAATTATTGATTCTTTTCCTCTTTAATTAAATCTAGAATGAGTGTACTAATTGTATATATTCTGACCATTTGTTTTGATTTCAATAACAAGAAAAGAGAGATATTCATTCTCATATCTTTTATTTTCCTTTTACTCTTTTATTCATCTCTGTTCTATTTCGTAATATTATTATCATTCATAAATTTTGAATCCAATTTCATTCCACCAAAACAACCAATGATCTTCAACCCTAAAGATCACCCCATCACAAGCCCCAATTTATGAACAAATGTAGGATAAAATAGTTACTACGATTTCACCAAACACGATCCCACCTATCACAACGAACGAAAATGTAAAATCACAAACCAATATCAATTCACTTTCCATACAGTAACAATGTCACAACTAACAATGTCACGACTAACAATCACTCAACAAGAAACACCTTTATAAAAAAGAAGGTTTTTAAACTTTTTGAGTCAAATATTATCACTCTTTCGTTTCTTTCTCCATACATAATCCTACAATCAATGAATCCACATGAATGTTTTAATAGACTTCACACTAAAAGTTTCTTCGTCATGTGACAAAAATATTAATATTAATATAAATCTTAATATCATAATCTGTTTATAAGAATCTATACAACACTTTTCAAGTAAAAAAAAATAATTTTAATACCAAGTGCTTATAGAAATAAGAAATAAATTACACAAGAAAGGTTAATAAAGAATAGATTAGTAACGAGTAACTGGTTTTGGGGAAACCGACACGTGACAGGAGGTGTGAATTGGTGGAATATAAGAGGCACCGACACGCGACAGTTGCCACCAGCGCACGTTGCTGATCTCCACACTCTCCGTTCCTTCAAACTCTGCACTTTTTTCCTTTCTTCTCAATCCACCACAGACACAGTCGAATCTCCATTCCTTGATCCTTTCATTTCCTCGCCATTCACATTCTTTCTCCTCTTTATTTAGGGTTTCGATGAGCGGCCGGAGTTCCGTCGGAATCGGAGTCCAATGAGACGGCGCCCCGTGGCGGGCATTTTCCCGGAGCAGATGGAGAAAACCACCTCCAGGAACCCTAATTCCCGCCTCTGCTTCCTCGCATTGCTCTCCGCATTCTTCTGGTTCCTCCTCCTCTACTTCCACTTCGCCGTTCTCGGAAACCAATCCCCTAAAGTATCCCCTCTCCCCATCACCTTCCAACAACCTCGCAAAAGCCTCGGCTCTCAAACACTAACCCCAATTGAAACGCCTCCGACACCCTCCTTCCCCTTCGCACGTGCCCTACGCACCGCCCTCAACAAGTCCGACAGGTGCGGAGGGCGCTACATCTACGTCCACGACCTCCCCTCGCGCTTCAACGAGGACATGTTGAAGAAGTGCAGAACGCTTTCCCTTTGGACCAACATGTGCAAGTTCACCACCAACGCCGGCCTCGGCCCCCCCTTGGAAAACGTTAAAGGCGTCTTCTCTGACACCGGCTGGTACGCTACCAATCAGTTCACCGTTGACGTCATCTTCAGCAACCGGATGAAGCAGTACGACTGCCTCACCCGCGACCCTTCCCTTGCCGCTGCGTTCTTCGTCCCCTTCTACGCCGGCTTCGACATCGCGCGCTACCTCTGGGGCTATAACATAACCGTCAGAGACTCTGCGTCGGTTGAGCTCGTTGATTGGCTCATGAAGAGGCCCGAGTGGAAGATCATGAACGGGAGGGACCATTTTCTCGTGGCGGGGAGGATCACGTGGGACTTTCGAAGACTCACTGAGGACGAATCAGACTGGGGGAACAAGCTTTTGTTTCTGCCTGCGGCGCGGAACATGTCCATGCTTGTGGTGGAGTCGAGTCCCTGGAATGCGAATGATTTTGGGATTCCTTACCCCACTTATTTTCACCCTGCTAAAGATGATGATGTGTTCATTTGGCAGGAGAGGATGCGGAGGTTGGAGAGGAAGTGGTTGTTTTCTTTTGCCGGGGCTCCGCGGCCGGATAACCCCAAATCGATTCGGGGGCAGATTATTGAGCAGTGTAGGGGATCCGGGGTGGGGAAGTTGTTGGAGTGTGATTTTGGGGAGAGTAAGTGTCATTCCCCCAGCAGCATAATGCAGATGTTTCAAGGGTCACTTTTCTGCCTTCAGCCTCAAGGGGATTCCTATACCCGAAGATCTGCTTTTGATTCGATGCTGGCTGGGTGTATACCTGTGTTTTTTCATCCGGGTTCCGCTTACACACAATACACTTGGTATCTTCCCAAGAATTATACTAAGTACTCGGTGTTCATTCCGGAGGACGATATTCGGAAGAGGAATGTTAGTATAGAAGAGAGGCTTAGACAGATTCCCGAGGAGGAAGTGAGGATCATGAGGGAGGAGGTCATTAGTTTGATCCCTAGATTGGTGTACGCGGATCCTCGATCCAAACTTGAGACTCTTAGGGATGCGTTTGATGTTTCGGTGCAGTCTGTGATTGACAAGGTTACCAATCTGAGGAAGGACATCATGGAAGGTCGCACTGATGATAATTTCATTGAGGAGAATAGTTGGAAGTACGCGTTGTTGGATGAGGGACAGCGCGAGGTTGGACCTCATGAATGGGATCCCTTCTTTTCTAAACCCAAGGATGGAAATGGGGATTCCAGTGATTTGTCTTCCGAGGCTGCAAAGAATTCATGGAAAAATGAGCAAAGGGATACTTCTTGATTCGGGCAGGGGAGGTAAAAATTGCATCTGTAGGTTCTTAGATGTGGTTTATTGCTGACTCAAATGGTTTCCCTGAATTAGGGAAGAATTACAGCTATACAATAATTGGTGGGTTGTTGCTACAATCTTACTCCAGAGCGTCTACCTGAGTTTACTGAGCAGACTTTCTCATTGAAAACCACTAGCATGGAGAGATATTCTCTGCTTTCTACAGTTTTGTTATATAGATTTTCTTTTTCTGATTTCTGTCTTATGTATTCGTATTAGTGGTTCCTAGATGTATTTTCCTAAATTAATAATTTCTTTGTTGCTATATATTTTCCCCCTTGATTCATATAGGAAATATAAACAAAATTATGGTTATCAATGAGCTGAAGTGTTCACTGAATGGTAATATCATTTGGCAGCTGCATTATCAGAGTTGCCTACATTTAGTGACCTTATTTGGATTGTGGTTAACATTGAAAAGATAGATTACTCTATTTTGATAACCGTGAAAATAAATGTTGCTTCTGATTTGTATAATTCTTGTTTCCGATCTTTGCTTGCATGGCAATCCATAGCATTTGACACTGTCTTGTTAATTTTAGAAAACTCTGCAAGCTTGTCTGGTGTCTGAATGTCCATTTCTCTTTGTCGTCTTCGATCTGTTCAGTATGACTGTGCAATGAGACAAGGTAGAAGAGAACTTGTGCGTGGAAAGTGATTGATTATGAAAGGTTGTGCAAGTAAACTGTATTGCATGCAAAATCATAATTTATTTCGTTTGTAGACTAGTGTTGTGTGATCAATACAATCGTGTATTTGATGTCAAATGTTTGATTTGCTCTTTAATCTTGACACAATGAAATTCAAAATCCATTTATTTGTTCTTTTATATCCCTCTCCAAAGTCAAATAATTTGAAGCTTCTTACTGTGTTAAAATTTTCTGCTCAAGAAAAGTGAAGACTGCCATAGCACGAGGAAGAGGACTTGAAAATAATTACTGGATGACAATTTAATCTTTCTTACTGTAACATTACAGAAAAGGGGATTCTTGTAGGTAGCAAATATGGAAATTATGATTTGTTCTTTCCTAATTCACGAAATGGCATTTTGTTGCAGTGGTATAAGAAATGAAGACAGGTTATAAAGTGGAGGAATTGAATTGACGCATGGAACCTGACACTGAAAACAACGAGAATAACTTTTTGTTGCTTTACTAGTTTCTGGCTTTCTTGTTGTTTTGTGTTAGTGTCTCCACAGGACCCACGCCCTACGTCTGCTATGTGAAGCCATTAAGGTGGATACACATGCAGGTATAGAGAAAGGAGTTGAATGAAAGAAACATGCATGACTCACTGTGTTGTTTTTTTTCTTTTCATTTGGGAGCTCTGGCATGGCATGTACCACAGTCTTGGCATTTGGCAACGCAACATCTGAAGAGCTCATGTAATGCACGAGGCTCACTCCTGCATTAATATCATCCATCTATCTATTTACTCTTTTATTATTTACTTTTATCCATGGTTTTTGAAGTCTTCATATTACCATTCCTCAACCATGGATTTCAGACACTGCTACCAAAAATAAATATTAAAACAAAAATTAATAACAAAGCATTCAAAACTTAAAATAATGATAAAACATTGAATAATGTTCTTACCAAAATGTGAAGTTTTATTACATGAGATTTGATATTCGAGTACCAAATAAAGATTCAGGAGAACGAGATCAAATGATAACGAGTAACAAAGTGTGTATAAAAAAGATAGACTTTTATAAGTTGTGGCATATTCTCTTAATTTCTCACACAAGGGAAAGATAAATAACCTAAAAATATCAAATTGAGTTTCATTATCGCATGTTAAGTAATTGAGTTGTTATCACTAGAAGTAGGTTAAATATCTCCAAGTGTATTGGACTTAGTAACTAAAGTTATAGGTTACCTTTACAAGAGAAAATGTTGAATAGAGCTTATTTTAAAATACATTTGGAAAACCTTTCGCAAGGTTCTACCGAATGCAAGAAGGGGTTGACTCATAGTTTTACAAATATTGTTTTGCAATCCTTTTATAAGGGAATACTAACAGATAATACACTAGTAAAAGGAATAAAAGAAGTAAAAATAATACATAATTTATATTGGTTAACTCAACCAACATATATTCAATTTTATTAATTGAATTTTTTTTAATTAAATATAAATGTCTATGAATGAAAAACCAAATTGTAAGTTAAAATCTTGACGACAAAAAAAAAACTATGTTGTCCCTTTAAAATACCTAACTAGAGTTAAGACAACAAAGTGAATGTCTATCTTAAGTGTCTGGTTGAACAAACTGGGTATTGTTTGACAAAAAACTATGTTATTTATATCAAAACCACATTCTCGTAGTGAAACTTGAGAATTTATCATATCATTATTTACGTGCTTTTAGGGAGGGAGATATGCTAACAGGGAAGTGGCACTGCACCAATTTCTTCGTGCATTGAATAATATACACTAATTCAAAAGTTGTCTCCATGATCAATTATAGCATTTATAAATATTATTATATCTCCCTTTTCAAATATTTTATATTTTTATTTATAAGCTCTATATGTGATGGACCACTAGTTGGGCCCGATTGAATAAAATACAAATAAGTGTTTATCGAATACCATATAAGTTGTTTTATATTTGAAAAGAAAATAGGACTAAATTGTTTTATAAAGATTTTAAGTTATTTTTATAAGTTATGTCAATAATACTACGTTTGAATAGAAGTTGAAATATGAAAGAGAATAAATAGCGAAAGAAGAAAAAAAATGAAGGGGAAATTATGCTGTATGAGTTTATGAACTTTAATATTGAATAATTTCAAGTAATTTGTTTGGGTAATATTGAAAACAAAGGAAAATAAATAAGACTACCAAAACAAGAATGCAAATTCCCCTTAAAACTTAGATAACAAAAATAAATAAAGGTATAAAGGAAACATGAAAATATAAGTCCTTTCACTTGCCTTTTACATCTTTCATGAGTAAAAAACTATTTATCGTTGGACCCATATTTTTTTCTGGTTTTCTTTATGTCACCTTTGTTGCAAAAGAATAATAAAAAGTATAAAATAAAAAAAAATTAGAGAAAAAGAAAGTGAAATGAATATAATAACTATAATAGATAATACACTACAGTAAAAAAACAAGAGTGTGAAAATATGATATCTTCTTAGTCATTCATTTGTATGTAAAAACCACTCGTTTCCTTCTTTTTTTCTCTACATTTGGACGATGAAGAGAACATATTTTAATAACTTTTATTCTTTTCTTGTGCATTTCTTTCTCTTTCAACGGATCCATACATAGTATAAATAGACGAGGTAAGAAATGTATAACAATCTTTTTAATTTCGTTCCTTTTCGTGTAAGTAAACAAAAACAAATTTATTCGAATAAACTAAAATCAACATATGAATATCATAGATCATTTTTACAAATTTTTCCAAATACTAAGATAAATACTTGTACATAACGTAATTATAAATTCTTCAAAGGACAACAAAAAGTGGGTTATAATGTAGTAGTTTGTTAAATATCTTTTGCCCTTAAATTTTGACGAATAAAAGGTTCACATCCTTGAATGGTTCTATATTATAATTTCTAAAAATAGAAAAAAGAATAATTTTTATTTAAATGTGAGTTTATATGAGAAGATAGAAAAATTTGAAAAGATTAAAATAAAATTTTTATAAAGTTTATTTGACACTCAAATAA
>Ga0123341_1000655_pt1 | contig 22600 bp, 9 predicted proteins | sample Turbeapinknodule_FD_89959 | JGI IMG/M metagenome (GOLD analysis project Ga0123341, IMG submission 89959) | Root nodule microbial communities of legume samples collected from Mexico - Turtle bean Mexico pink nodule | ecosystem: Host-associated > Plants > Roots > Nodule | place: Mexico: Nepantla...
CAGAATTGCTAAAACATCTTGCTTTTGTTGCAATCTTTCTCACACCTGTTTCATTATGATGAGAGAATCCGCCAATAACAGGAGACAAGTGGATTCTGTCCATGATATTGATTTTAGGGGCCTCAAGAATTGCCTTGGGCCGATTCCTTGCATATTGCATACCCCAAATGGCCAGGGGCCTCATGTACATGAGGGACCGGTAGTGCCCATCCATTGTCCATGCCTCTGGAGTCTGAAACCAGTACCTGACATGGGATAAAAGAGATGAATGAATTAATTAATTAGTTTTCTAATAGTGAAATAATTTAGATCTGCCACATTTAAACCTCTAAATAACTTACGGAATGTGTGATTTTCATCAATAATTAAAATAATTATCATAGAACAATTGAAACTCTCCGGTGTCTGGAGTGAATACTAATTTGTAAGTTAATTTTAACATATAGATCATAGAAGCACTATGCACGAAGTACTCTTTGTACTTTTAGTGATAAAAAAATATTTCTTTATTTTTATTTACGCATCAGAAAAATCATATCCCTATTTCATAGACAGAAAAGTAAGCATGCAAGTGATAAAAAACAATTATGGATGACAGAGGGCATAAGAAGTTACCCATATCCATCTTCTGACCAGCCGGCTAGAAATATTCCCTCGGCTGTTGTGAAGGCCTCTTCTTCCATTCCAGCAAGTATCATTGTTGCAGCAACTCCATAGGTCACACCTGTCCATACTTCACGAGACTGCATACAGGTGTCATCAACCTTACCGTTGGGATGCATGCCATTTACAGCACCCATCCTACCTCCTTTAACTTTCATTACATTGAAATCATAAACCTTCCGGAGAGCACTTTTGATTTTAAAATCCTCAAAAAGGGAGGGAAGCCCTGAGGATGCAGTATACCATTGCCCAGCCAATTGATCTGCTTGAATGGATTTACTGTTACCACTTGATCCACTGTCGTAGTTAAAATATGAACCATTCCACAGTTTTTCTTCAAATGCTGGCTTAGCCTTCAAAAACTTTCTTTTGCATATTTCCGCAAAATCTCTGTCACCCAGTTCAAGGGCCATTGCTGCGGCAGCTTGTAGAGCAGCAAGCCAAAGACATCCGCAGTATGTGCTCACACCATGGACTGTCCATGTATCATATGTTTGATCAGGGAACCCATCATTCTCAATAAGACCATCGCGATCTCTGTCAAATTGGTCCATGTACTCCATTGCAGCCCGGACAGCAGGCCACACATCAATTCCAAATTGCAAATCACCTGTTGCAGCAAAATCTCGATACACCTGGAGAACAAATTTTGGGTTCAGGTCCTTCCACTTGCTAGTATCATGGATGTTATAGGCATTCATTTCATACCACGGATCGTGTGTCCCCAGATCATGTGGCACTGCCCCATAAACCTTGCGAATTCCCCAATTTCCCTCTGCCAAAAACTTTACTTTTCTTCCATCTTCACACAAGACAGCTCTAGCAAAGTCACGCTGTATATTTAATTCAATCCTAGGAAAGAGCTCTAGAAGAGCAAATGATGCATAGAAGTGCACGTCATATGTGCACCACATGATATATTCCACTCCTTCCAAGTACAAGAACCTTCCAACATCATCATCATTATCATGTCCATATAGCTTTTCATCCACACAATTATGTCCTGTACTAGTGGTAGATTCATAGGTACTATCAGTTGTACGCATCACAACTGTCCTTTTTCTGCCATTTATTTTATCTTCAGTTTCTTTGACGCCTGCATTTTCCAACTCCCTCACCTGATCTTGGTCATTCGGCATACTTGAAGATAGCAAAGGAGAGTCTGGCAGAAAGATTAATCAGTTTTAAAGATCTTATTAAGAATAAAATGATAAAAGGCATCTCCAATGAAAGAAACAAACATTAATTAAAAAAAACGCAATACAATGTGCTAATATTTTATACATACCAATCCAAATTGTTCCTCCGGCAACAAGAAAGTAGAGTTCATTAAATAATGTAAATTTGTACCTGTAAAAATAAATTATAAATACATTAATGTATCTTCTCCTGGAACAATAGAAGCCACAATAAGATAGAGGACAGCTTCACAATCAAGGTAGATGAAGACACAAGATATTACACAAGAGCATACATGATCAATCAGTTTTGACTTTAAACAGAAGTAACACTGTGTTACTAAATGACAGTGATTGAAAACCTCTGACTTAAGGTCCCATAAACCCAACCTTTGAACAAAGGAAACTTGTTACTTTAATGAAACATAATTTGGATGTGTCAAACAGATAGCATTTCTAGAACAAAGTGAAATTTTTTTGCAAGTCTAAAATGCAACTCTTTGCACAAAAAGAAGTGCCAAACATCAGCTGGCAAAACCCAAGTTCTGTTTTGCTTTAAAAAGCTTCCTACAATTGATTCTAAAATAATAATAAACTCAAACAAACAATTCAGTGATATGATACTTTAAAATTAAAATATTATAGAAGTTAAATTGAGAATTACCATTCTGGTAGTGTCTCATCCTTGAGAATAGGATTCTGCCATTTCTCAATCTCTTCTTCCCACCGACTGTAATCTGTTTAGAATTAAAAAATCTAATAAGGTTTTTAAATGCCACAGATGAAACCATCAATCACTTTAGAAACATTTGTATATTTTTTCTCTTTTGAAATGTGATTATAACCAATGCAAGTAAAGCACAGGCCTGGAGAATATAAATTACAATCGAATCATACAACATACGAGTCAAAGCATCATGGGCCAAGTCCACTGCAGCTTTATCAGAAGTCCCATAAAATTTTGTATATCTCCTGCGGTAAAACAGTCAACCAAATTTAACTTAATAAAATATTGGGTTGTAGGTACGATGCATGTTTGGCAACAACAGGCACAATCTCCTCCAAAAAAACATCTGAGGAAACTAAAAAGATTAGGCTGTCCCAAATAAAGCAGTAGTGAAGTGACACTATTGATTTGTAGCTTCAGTAAAACTTTATTAAGGATAATCATACTTCAATAGGATCATGTACTACAACATAACAAAGAAAGATTGTCACGTATAATAATAATTAGGAGCAGGAAAGTAAGAAATCCTTCATAGAAGCAAAAGATAAGAATAAAATACCAAGAGATACAATGGTCACTTTAAATGCCTCTAATGTAAACGAAGAATTTGATCACATGGATAATATACCATTAAAAAAACAACAGCAGACATTTGGAAAGCATAATATTCAAAGAAAATGGCCTCCCTCCCTAACTAATTATATGAGAAATTGTTTAGCCAAATTTAGTATCCACCACCTGTTTAAATCACAAGGGTTCTGTTGGAACCGGGTGAGACAGATTTCAAAAATCTTCATGTAAGCTTAGCTACTCAAAGGCAGATCTGATTTACCAATAACTAAAAATATCATTCAAACTTAGCTAAAGCTAAAATGCAGCTCATGTAACATCACTGAAGGAAGTTAAATCATATCATGAATTACTTCACTCATACACGGAGGTGTATGCATACAACTATTATTTAATATATGGAGACCTTGGTCAAGGATAAATATTAACTACCTAATATTCTATTCATTACCTATTGAAAGTGCAACCTTTCACGAACTTTACTTTTGGAGATGACCATGCAAGACTAAATGCAACGGTGCATTTTCCATGGGGTTCAACCCAAGCGGAAGCTGCAACAGCAGCACATAGTGTCTCTCCAGGTGATGAGGGCATGCTAGGTCCAGAATTGAAATTCTCCTGGTCAAATTGCCCATCCTTAAAAAATATAATAATTTCAATTAGAACGAACTCTATATACTTTCCGTAACAAAAATATTTGGAAGAATCTAGGGGACAACTATAAAATAACATTAAGAAATCCCCAAAAAAGAGGAGCAACCAGTACCTTCACCATTTTACTCCACATGCCTTTTGCTGTTATGCTACTTCCTTCAGACAGCCCAAAACTTGGCAAAACAGAAACACTAACATTCTGTGTTTCACATGCTGCTATGGAAAAAGTAACAGGAGGGTTTCCTTTTGCTGTCCTGTATATAGAAATGGCCTTAATATATACACCAAAATCCTCATTTACATAGAAATTTAGGAGACAGGAGACCCTAATTACAATTTACAAGGACATACGTACCCCACAAAAACATATTCCGAATATCTACATGCATGCAAATATGTCAAACCAGAATAGTAGAAATTGTAAACTTAAGTGTAGAAACCAAGTACAGACATCATGAAAAAAATATTATTGCAAAATTGATAGCAATAAAGAATTGAAATTTCTTAGTTCATTTCTCAAGTAACCAACTTTTTAAGTCAAGCATTGCAAACCTTTTTTGGTAATTTATTACATCAAAGCATTTTTTATATAATCCATCCAAAATTCACTAGCCACAAATGACTTCTGAATTAACATAAACAAATGATGATCATCTAATAATTTATTTTCACTCACTTTTTATTTCTTTACATAATTTGTGTTCCCTAAATAATAAGTAACCAGCTTTTTCAATCAAGCATTGCAAACCCTTTTTGGTAATTTATTACATCAAAGCATTTTTTATAATCCATCCAAAATTCACTAGCCACATATGACTTCTGAATTAACATAAACAAATGTTGATCATATAATAATTTATTTTAACACTTTTTTTATTTCTTTACATAATTTGTGTTCTCTAAATAATAGGTATACCACAAAAAGACTTCACACAGTTTTGTTATTCCTCCCCTCTCCTCAATTCCAGTAAATCCATAATTTTTTTATGAATACCAGACACCTATCGATAAAAACCTAACTTATGACCACAGTGCACAATATTATTATGACAAAACAATGATCTATAGAGAATGATCCCAATCATAATGTTAGGACTAGCTTTAAATTGTTCTTTTCTTTCTGAAATCAAATCAAAGACCACCAGAAAAAATTGTGTCACCACAACATTAAGTTGTGATCCCATACTACAGCTCACTACAAATTTTCAATCTGCTAAAAAAATTCCTTACTGTTTTTTTTGTCTCATCGTATCACATTGGACAAGCTGGGGAATGAATTCTCAAAAAACAGTAGTAGTCTAAGGAAGGGCATCTTTCTGTTCATATCAGGCTATTGTTAATAAAGACAAGCTAGAGCACCTTTAGACTAATCAGAACCTTTAAGTCACTGACTTATTATCCATTTCCATGTAAACAATAAAGAGAAATCAAACCAACCGTCATATATATCTATAAGGTTTGATAACTTGCTTGTGATATAGAAGTACACCGGAGACTCCATCTTCAGTTCTATAAAAGAAAAATGAAAAAAGGAGTTAAAATATTGTTTAAGGCTTACTCTATTTTGAAGCACCCATATATCAGATTAAAGAAAAAACTTACTGGAATGGTTCATTCACATGATCTCCTGACAGGTGTGAGCTTCCACCAATGGAATTCTGCAGAAGATTAATATGCAATGGTTATTTATCAATGGCCCTGTCATTGTACCCCCAACTCAAGTATATTCTTGTGACAAATAAAGACAACACTTCAGAAAAAGGTAATATCTTACCGCCCAAGTAAATAAAAGGCTGACTTTAGCTCTTTCCTTACCTGCGTTCACCAACTACCAAAGAAACAAGTAAATTTTTTTAATAAGCCTGATAATATATATTACTTCACTCTGAAATTAAACATGGATACATAAGATAACATGAAAATAATGTAAGATATGGAATATTAAGTTCTTCACCCACTTTGCTTAATAGAATGGAACTCCATTAAGCATGATAGTTCAAACAATCACATAGGGAGATTTGGCACCCAAAAGAATTTACCAAGTTGGAACAACGCCCCATTCAACAGCTGATTTGGAAAAATGATTTCTCAAACATCTCAAGGGATGAAAAGAGTCCAAGTGAAAGTAATTTGCAACAATCAAAAACAGCCTTATACAATGCATCTAATCCAATTTTTCAAGAGAGTACCAAAACATAAACAGGTGAAATGTCATTTCATACAAGAGGACACAATAGTAGATTTTACACTAATGTAAACTAAGAAAAATGCAATTAATTTTTCTCTAAAAAGTTAAAGTGCAGCAACTAGTTTGTATTTAGTATATAATATGATGTGTCAACAAAAGGGAAAACAAAAATATCAAACAATAGTGCAAGGAACCTGACCCTTCTATTCTTTTACATACAAATTTAAGTAACAATGGTAAAAGAAAATTACACACCGTATAAACAAAAACAGCAGCAGGTAGACTGCTTTCTCTATAATTATGTGGTACGAATGGGGATATCTGCCGACAAGATATTTTTAGTTCTGGGTCAGGCTCACCTGGGAATAAGAAAACACTTATTAATTAAAAAGGATCATACATGTTTAGCAAAAGACCAATTAATATAAATGAATATACCATCATAAACTGTCCAAGCTCTTGGAAACAAAGCATGGTAGGTTGAGTGCTGCCCACTTAGATTCCATCCCCATGATGATATGCCCTGATCATCAGGTTTCCTGGTAGATCTGAAAAACAAATTAACATGAATTTGAGTCCATGTATCCGTATCTATACATGAAAAGCACCCAAAAACCCATATGTTAAGCAGAATCTAAAATTCAAATGATACTAATCGCCAGTTCGGAAGAGTAACACTTTTGCAACTAGGTTGATGTTGTCAATCTGCTCTCAAGTGTTAAATAGGTAGCAGTTAGCAGTATATTGGTCAAAGCTTGGTAGAGTATTGTGTTATGCCTCTACATAAGAGTTAGAAAGCAAACATATATTATGCTAAGCCCATCAATTATTTTTATCATCAGAAGCTTTTCTCAAAATGCAGATGGAAATATTCTGCAAAATTAGTTTTTTTTTCATACATAACTTCATGTAAGCAATAAAAAGGTCATCAAGACAATCATAGGGCAACTATGAAATCTCAGACTGTCCAATAAGAGAATTTTTTTGGTACAAATGACGGGTAGTAACTTATCAATCATTATCATCCAAGTGAACATCAGATAGTTATACTTATATGTAGGGACTGATTGGGTCTAACTGTACCAATGATATTTTCTATACCACTCATTAGTATTCTCTTAATAGTTAAGATATAAAGACAGGCATAGTGTAACATGAAAAAGAAATTTCTACAAATGCTAAATAGTGTTGCTTAATTTGTTTGCAAGACTTATAGTTATGAAACATTGTTTACAAACTTCTACACAGGCCACCTTACCCTAAACCTTCATGCTGGCCAGGAGCCAAAACTGACGAAAATTTTTTGTTTCCTCCCTCTCTACTTATAAAAATCTGCAAGAAGAGTAAATAAACCATATAATATGTATTATAAACCACATTTCAGAATGGCCACAAACAATACAGATCATTATGGTTAAAAGGGAAAGCCAGATGTTTTACTAGAAGACTCTAACACTATCTTTGAATTAAAATTCATACAAAGTAACAACTAGTGAAACTAGAAACCATGTTCCATACTTTATTTTTCTCTTGTCTGGACAGAGCTCGGGGCTCTATCTCATCAAGTGCATAGCAATTGATACTGATAGAATTAAAAAAACTCATACACAACACACCAATCACATTTGATTAACTTATTCTATTTCCTTTTGCACAAAAGCACCCTGAATCCTAAAATCATCAGTTTGCTATTTTGCATGATTGATTTGTGATCCTTATCATCTTCTTCTATATATCTACCTCCAACCCTCAATATAACTGTCTAACAACCTCACTGACCAACTCAGCCACAAACCATTCCACTGCAAAAATCTTGTATTTATATTTAAATATACATTCCACCTATTATCCTTACTCTGTTAAGGGTGCACAATATAATTTTAAATAATTCATTTAAAAAAGCTACATGCTGAACACATCAGTGACAGTCAGGGAAATAAATCCATACATTTAAGCCATATAATTAGAGAAGAACATAGCACATCAATAATAAGTGGAAAAACAGGAAGACTCACAGAGAACTGATTGGCCATGACTGGTGACGCTTCACATAAGCTAGGAATAATTTGCCATTGTCGGAACTCACCTCTAAATCCTCTTGATATGCTACCACTCCTGTGTAGGAATAAATGATGTTCAAATCAATACAAGAAGAGATTTGTTTGTTCTAAAGGCCAAATGGATAAACCCATCTGTAAAAAATGGTATTCAGGATTAACAAGTCAGGCAATTAATTGGTAGCTTTCAATTGCAACAAATCATACCCCATCCCACCAAGTGGAACTCCTTGAGATGCAGATGGCTTGCAACTCTCGCGAGTGAAAGGATCAATAGGTGCTTTCTGCAGAAATCAGACCAACAAAAAGAAGTCTGGAATCCTAAGTTTCAACCTACTAATATAATGTACCCACCACACAATTAAACAGCAATGAATGACCAAAAAAACAGAGAATTTGAAATTTACCCTTCCATGAGAAGCCTCTTCCCTAACATATGACCAAATACGTATCCCTAATCGAACCTGGAATTTTAAAACACAATAGACAATCAGATAACATAGAGAGAGTTGCAAAATAATAATAAAACCAACTATAAATAAGAATATGCAAAGGAATTCCATCCACTAAACCAGTGAGTCCACGTTATGGGTTGTAGCCTGGGAAAGAGAGAGGGAGAGAGGAAAAAAACTTGCCATTTTTATAGCTTCCATAAAAGTTACTCTAAATTCTTTAAGAAGATTGGCATGGCTGTTCAATCTCCTTCTCCAAGCTTGCTCAGGGGGAGCAGAACTATCATAATCAAACTGCAAAAAACATGCCAGGGACACGGATTACATTTATAAATGAAATCAACTATCAATATAAAAAACATGTGAATGTAGCACCATGTAATCAACTACAATTAACAAAAATCACACGCTAACGTAAACTTTCCAGATAAAGCATCATCACGAAACCAGGACGCCAATTCACAAAACAACGAAGAGCAACTTAATAAATAAATAAAAACAGCACCGAATTTCTAAATGAATTCACTAATCAACAAAAAAAAAATTAGCAACCATGTCGACCAGCTAAGTAATAGTGTTCTCTTAATTCACACTTAACTTCTCTCTTTTTTTTTTCCTTCGGTTAATTGAGAACGGGCAGATCGTCCGTGTTTTCCGCCAAGAACACACAAACATTCAGACTTTAAAATTAAAATTAAAACCACATGCAAACGCAAAATTTTCAGATATCACAAAAGCGCGGCGTCGTCAGAAGGCAAAACGCCAATTCACCAAAGACGGAGAGCAACTTAATAAAAAAAACAATAAAAAAAACGCCACCGATTTTCCAAAATGAATTAAGTTATCAAGAAAAGCAAAATCGCTACCATGTCAATCAGCTTCAGAAGAATCCGATATTCCAAATACGAGAAAGAGAAAAAGTGAACTATATACCAGCAGCAGAGTGGATTTACTGATATACTCTTCCGGAGGCCACGAACTTTTTCTACAATGAAAAATGTTGCCGCTAACCATGCTTCCACAACACACAACTCTCTCCAAACAACGAAAAATAAACAAACGTGCGGTTTCTTCTCCAAGATCTCGCACACAAAGCGGATATATAATAATAAAAAAAAAAAAGCGTTTGTGTGTGAGTTTGAAGTTGGAGTGAAACAGTTACGAATGAGATCGAATATCTCGTGATTGATCGGAGAAAAGTGATTATCGAATATCACGTGATTTTTCGGGAGATTCGATTCGGATTTAAGCGCAGCGCACCAGAACAAATGATGCGTGGTCAGAGGAGAAAACGCCGCTTGTTCAGCCGAGTTCGCGACTCGCTCCTTCAAATCCAACTCAGATCGATAGTGGAGAAGGAAGAAAGAGATGAAAAAGGTTTTGAATGGAAAAATTGCATAGTTCTGTTAGTGGCCACTCTTTAATTGTTTTTTTTTTTATATTTTTCTCTCTCATAATAATTATGATTCAAGATTTGTGTTCGTAAAGTAAAAGTGTGTGTATGTTTGGTGGTGAACAACTTTCATTTGGATTTAAGTCTAAATCACCATTCTCACTTCATCACTTTTAAATAACGGTCCACCTTCATGTCGGTCTCCAACACTCTACATTTTCGTATTTTTCTTCTCTATTTTTACCACCTGCTTAATCTTAAACTATCGATCACGCCGTTCAATTTTAGGTAATGATAAAACTGATTAATTTAAAAATAAAATTATTTTCTAAATAATTTATATGAAATCATTATACTAAGGGTGGAATAAAAAAAAATAGGATTATGAAGAATATTTTTTTTTTATCTATAACGCAAACGTTGTTGACGCAGTTTGACACTGTTCCAACGTGATAAATTGCATTAATCGTGACTAAACGCAGTCTCTAAAGTGATTCTTTCGATCTACACACGGAAGTGGTCAAGGGGAGTTGTTACGGTCTTTTTCACACAGAGAGAGAACGCCAACCATAATTTTATAATTTGTTATCATTCTCGTATTCTAACTTATCACCACTATTCTTTTTGTATAAATGCGTTTTATAATAAATCTTCCACGTATACACTTTTTTTTCGCGTCTTTTATATATGCAACAAAATGTAAGTTAGTTAAGGATATCATAAATTTAAATTGTATTCTAACTACTTTATAAATTAAATGATTTAAGTGATAGTGACATTGGGTGACTATATAAAATCATTTTTAGTGACTTGTGTTATTAGGCTATGTTTAACAAAATTGATTAAAAAACTAAAAGAAAATCGAAAAATAATTTAAAGTTAAAAAACTAAAGTTTGTAAGTTATTTATTAGAAGCGTTTGATAAAGTTTTTTGTTCAAATAAATGGTAAATATAAGATGATAAAAAGATAGGTATCTTTATATTACTTTAAGTGGTATTGAAGTTAATTTCTTCAGTAATATTTTTTAATTTCTCTATATAAATTAAGTTATCAATAATCCTTACCAATAAAATAATTAAGAACAAAAATTACTTAAATTTATTTAAACTAATGAAATATTATTCTAATAGACCTTCACTCAAAGGAAATATAAACAGATATAAAGTTAAAAATAATTTAGAATCTTTAATTTAAGTTATGAATACCCTCTCTAGGTAACGATTTTTAAAATTAAATAATAAATTATTTTTACTTATTTTCTGTTTTCTTTTCTCTTTAATAGTTGTGGTTGATAATCAATATGGAAATTTATTTTTCTCTCAGGCTTCATGATAAGACTACAGACAAGACAAGGTCTTAGACAATTTAGTTTAGTTTGGAAAATTAATTACACTTAAAACATTCTCTTTTAAATTTTCATGAGTTTAATAATTTAGCTGAGAAATCTAGGATTCATGGCAAATAATTACTTTAATTAAGTTGATTCTCATTAGATACTCATAACGTTGAATGATTGTAAAGTTTTCCTTTAAAGATATATTATATATAAACACAGCTAATATTTACTACACTTTTATTATATCCTATTTTATATATGATACAATATATTGAGATTTTTTTATTGCCAATAATTGTAAATACCTAAGTTTTTTCAGGAATTAAAATATGAATTATGTTAGAAGAATTTTGCCTTTTTTTCAATATTGTATTCTTATTTGAGGACTATTTACCTTAGAAACTCATGGTTTTACCATAATCAGGTGTGAGAGAGACTCTTCGCAATATTAGAAATGAAGAAAGTTATCAGAGAGAAATAAAAAAACTTCTCCACTTATCTACTCGTTTGTTGATGTTGCAATTTTAGTTAGGTAGGTTCAGTAGTGAATTTAGACTTTGTCATATAGAATTTCTTAAGAAATTAGGTAGATAAATAAGAAGATCTAGAAGTATGTGATAAAATAAAAATACGTTTAGACAAACTACTTCCTAAACATCTATAAAGTATAATACTGGAAAGGAAAATAAAATAAAATAAAATAGCTTTCTTCATAAACCAAATTTCAGTTTATAAAAAATATCTCATTTTTTTAAAATGCTTATGAAGAAGTCTGTTCAAAATAGACTTCAATTTGTATATAACTTTTAAATTAGTGGTCATAAAAATTAACAAATGTATCATATATGATAATTTATAATTAAAAATAATCCATACTGACATTACATTTACTCAGTAAAGAAAATCTGTAATAATTGCTTTAGGAAAATAATAAAGTAATAATAAGAAATTTATATAATAGTAATAAATAATATTAAAGTATAAATTCATATAGCTTTGATTTACTTTATTTACAAGAACCGAATCGATGGGAACACATAAACTCCCGTTACTTGATTCAAACTAGATTGAAACTTTTATTTACATGAAAACAATCTACATACACAAACTTTGTTACTGGCATTTCTATATCCCAACCATACATACACTTGCAACATTTTAAAACACATAATGACACTGCTGAGTCATCTTTATAGGTTAATTTTAACCTTAATAGGATTCTGTTTGGAGTGAACTTCAAGCATTGTGCTAAGTCATTACTACTGATAAGGACAATTAACATGACAACATAGATATATGTACTATATTCCAAGTTCTTTTGAAAATCACTACAATCATTAACTTTAGTTTTTTTTTTTCAAATAACTGAGGCACAGAACATTTTCAGCATATGCCCTTAAAGTGAGCTAATTACATTGAAGTGAAAATAACTACACTTTGTGTGACTTGCCTGCATGGAGTAAAAGGCTCAAGAGTACATTGGTATGAAAATTCCTCTCAAACACATGTAAAATGCCCAATTAATGCCAATCTATTATTCCCCCGAGTGTGGTGGATCCCACCCCTTCCCATACTTCATTGGAACCCAATTGCTCATTGTCAACACCTTCCATGTCGTAATCCCACCAGCCATGGCCATTCGCATCTGCTCCAAAAAATTGTAAATTATAATGTCTAACCTTTCAAACCCATTGTCTAGACACAAAATATACGTAAGCAATCATACAGTGATTATAAAGAGGCCTTGGCCTTTTGTTGCCAGACCCATTCTCGATTTGTCTTTTTGGCTTCAACTTTGATTCGCCTCCAAGGACTACTACATGCTTTCGTGCAGTTTGACTCTCCTTTCCACCTATGAAATGCCACGAAATGAAAAACCAAAACCTTCGCAGAAAAGGTCTAGCATGCCTTTATATTGATTCAGATATCATTGTTCAGTTGGAGACCTTGTAGCATCTTTATGTTGGAAGTTTCTCAAAGAACCGTAAACAGTGTAAAAAGTACTTGTTTGTCTTGTTTTTATCGCTGTCCATTTAATCTCAAACACTCCTAGTACATGGTTTCTGGATATATTTTCAGGCAAGCTATATTACATTCACCCCAGTTTTCCAGTAACTAGTCCTAAGAGTGAAAAGTGAAAACTACGTTATGGTCAAAATGTGTCAGCAATCAAGTCAAACGAAGCAAGTTTCTAACCGTTACCACGAATCGCAAAACCAAGCTAGCCACAGCAGAAAGGTGTTTTTAGGATATTGACAACAACCATCTTCTCCTAATACCCCGATAATGTTGTCTACTTTTGTTTCACTTTCAAGGCGAAAAGAATATTTAATAGATGTAAAATATTGTAGTATTTAAACAAAAATATCGTACATCTTTTACTTGTTGCGATAAATTATTATTGTAGCAATTGTTAAATATGTATAGGTGGAAAACAATAATCAATGATAGTCTACATTTGAAAATTATCATTAGTTTTGAGAAAAAAAAAAACATCAATAGATAAGTAACAAAGGTGGTAATTCATAAACATAAAGTCAAATAGAGCTTCTCGACCATGACAAAATACTTGTGAAAGTCTCAATTAAAAGCAACGCAAGGTTAGGTTCCCACTTCTCACCAAACTCAGGCCGAACATACAAAAATACTAAATTAGGTTAAATCATACTAAATAGTAAAGTTCCCAAAGGAAAGCTGATGCCTTGGGCAAGGGGGAAAATGACGAAATCAGAGACCTAATTATATTTGATTTTCCAAAGATGGATTTAAATAGGTTCTCAGTAAAGATTTGAAGCAAGATAGACAACCAAATTTTCTTATAACATTAATACATGCTTTTAGGCAAAGAAGCTAATGTGCAACATTATTCAGGGAAGGTTCAGGCAAATAGTACTGTAATTGGAATACTGGTTTGAAAATTCCAATCAGGATAGTGAATAACATGTAAAATAGTAAATGTAAGAGCATTGATAAATAAATCTTTTTACCTCGGATCTGGCTTTCAGATAGTGGATATTCTGCACACATAAAAGGAAAGTAAAACAAGATAAACGTAAAATACGCTAAATTTAACTTTTAAGAACCCCGGAAAGGTCAAATTTGTTAGGACAGGGGGAGGCAAACCTTCAAACCGGATTTTCCTTTTCTTTGAGTCTTGATTGTTATCCGCAACTGAATTTTCTAATTCATCAACACCAATTTGCCTGACAAAGTCTCTTTTGTCCTCTTCAGTGTGCTTGAAGCTTTCAAAAATCACCTTACTATCATTGTTACTGTTTCCCTCCTTTTCAACTTTTTTGACAGTTCCATTTTCCTCCCATTTTCTTAAGCCGAGAGGTGACAGAAAAGGCGTCGATTTCCCCTAAAAAATAGAGAATTTCATGAATAAAAAAAGCAACTTTTATTGTGTTTAGACCGGAGAAAACGTGCAAATTATCTAATAACATATTATGTAATACATCCTCTCAATAACCGATTGGAAGAGTTTACAGAGTTCTCCATGATAACAAGTGAAATACATAAAGAAATCAAATGGGTTAAAAAAACACAAACATGATTAGTAGCGTCAAAGTCAATGATCAAACTGGTTTTGTAAGAGTTAGCATTCATATGTATAGATCCAATTTGATTAACTTGTGGTTGATTCACAGTTTTGATGTTATTGGACTACTAAAGAAGGTCTATAAGAGCTTGATACTACTGTGTTGTTATGCGTATGTCACCACCATTGTCTTTATTCGTTTGTTTCTTGTTGTGATTGAATTATACTATGAAATTGAGCAGTCTTGTTAAAATATTTGTGGCATGGTGGATATCCATGCTTCCGATTGCAGACTTCAATGTGACTGGTTTTCCCTCAAAGACTGCAGGCTTTTTTGTTGGAATTGTATACGTTTTTGAAATTCATGCTTCCTATTGCAAACTTCAATGTGACCTGTTTTTCCACAATGAGTGCAGACTTTTTTTGTGGGAATTGTAAACATTTTTAAAAAAATTGTTTCCTAGGATGGAAGGAAAGTCTGTTTGTTGTAATACATTGCTTCAGTATGACCAACAGAGATTTAATGTTGTTATATTTATCGTTCAGCCTCGAAGGAATTGCATAGTCTGATCCTCATGTTTTCCTCTTAACTATATGGAGAGAACATCACAAGAACACTCGTTTTCACATATGCAAATAAGTTTTGGGCGATTATTATCTAACTCGTCCCATATAATTCTCAACTTGATAAAACACTGTTATAGACAAATCACCTTAATTGAGAGAAGCATCTTCCGATTGAAGTCTACACACACGAAGAAGATCTCTTTGCAAATATCTGCCCTTAAGATTATTCCAAATATAATTGCAGAATCCATCCAAATAATGCTTTGCTAAATAGTAATCGAAAGTGAATGAATGATCCAAGAAGCAACCATCTTGTTGCAATGGTTCCAGGCAGGGCAATTAGCATTTGTTCTTGATGGCAGAGAATGATTTCTATTTATGAATTCTACCTTATTCTTGGCACTAAGGAACCTACTCCAAGGCTGGTAGTTGTTAAAAATCTAAAAGTGGAGAAACAATGGCTGCGTAGAGTTTTCATTTGGATGAAGATACAAGAAGCTATGCACCAACTGTTCTTCTCCCATTTGTGGCGATCAAGGAAGGTAGCAATAACATATAGTATACAATAAATCCTCTCAAGAATCGATTGGAAGAGTTCATGGAGTTCTCCATGTTAGCAAGCGAAAGATGTAAAAAGGGAAAAAGAGAGAGAACCAAAAAAAAAGAGCACATATGTTTTTATCAATGTTCTGCCAAAGACAGGCAAGATGTTTATATATACAGTGAAAACAAAAAGAAAAACTAACTAAACAGAGCGTAACTAACTAACAAATAAGATAGTCTAAACAGACAGACTAGATGGTCTAATATAAAACAAGATGGTCTATCAACAGAACAAACTAGAGAATTTAGTAAAAATAAACAAAGTAAAGGATCTAGTGTTAGATAATCTACTCAAACAAATGGAATGGTCTAGTAGAAAATCATCTATACAAAAACTAGACTCTCTAGCGGAAGACGTCTAAACAGAAACTAGCCTAGCGAAACGCCGTCTATATAGAAACATAACATTCTAGGGAAAGACTTTCTGTACAAATACTAGAGAGGGTCTACCAAAAGACAATCTAAAGAGAAAAAAACAGCGCAAAAAAGAGTTTGAAAGAGTTTATCATTGTGATTTTTTTTTTATGAAATAAAGATGTTCACGATTACATAACTTAAATTCTAGAACGTAGATTAAACTTGAACTATGCGCAACTGATCCAAAAATTGCTAACCAGTTAAGGAAACAATTTTACCATCTAATTTTAATAAACGAAAATAAAATTATTAAAAAAAGAAGAAGAAAATGATAGAAAATAACCGGGACGGGTTGTGGAAGATGAGGAGATTTTTGCTGCTTGAAGGAGAGGAAGTTTGAAAGCGAGGAATGCGAGGTATCGCTCTTGTGTGAAGCTTGACTTCTCACGCTTCCTTCAGAACTGCTTCAAGCAAAAATGCTTCATCACAAAATTAATCAAACTTTTGAAGTTTAGGAACGAAACAGAGGTGACTCACAGAGGATTGCGTGGTGGGAAATTGCGGAACGCTGAAGCAATGGTTCGCTGCCCGAAAGCCCTAATTGACGTTTCGTTGTTTGAGTTCATTGCATTCGTAAAAACGCCCACAACACCACAATTTCAATTCCTTCTAATTTTTTTTTTCTTTTCGTTCCTTTTTTCGATTAAGCAAATCGAATGGGCAAACTCGTGTTTTGAGAGACACTCGTAAAAGTTTTTTCCGGGAAAGTGGTCAAATTCAAAATTCTCTCCCTCCGCGCCAAAAGAAAAATTCAAATATATATATCACTATTTACGTATTTATTTGGATTGGTTTGAAGGAGACAAATTGTCCTATTCAGTTATTTTAACTTTTTCTTTCATTGTTAAAATAATTTAAATTCAAATAAGTATAAAAGACATTAAATTAAATTTATTTTTCTTTTAGATTTAATTTATAACAAAAAAATATTAAATAATCTCCAAACAAAACAAGTATAATTCCGTTAAATGTTAAAAAAATAGTTTTGTTAGTTATAATAACCGTATTCAACTCTACTAGGATTTCAATGAAAATTTCTTATATCTGCATAAGAAAAATATTAAATATAATTAAAGTATCAAATATCTTATTTATAAGTTGTTCTATTACTAATAGCACAATATTTTTTCAAATATACAATTTTGAAAATAAATGTATACGGATTGATAATTACACACTATATATATTAGAATTATCTATATATATGTGTGTGTGTTTTAGATTTTATTTTGTTTCTGTTTCTTGAAAGTTTTTTATTTGATATTTGGTCCCTATATTTTTTTTCTTGGGTTTTATTATTTGTTTCAATTCATTATAAATGTTTTAGTTCTTACAACATCTTTATGTTGAAATAATAATAATAATAATAATAATAATAAATATATTAATATAATAATTAATTAAACGAAACATTAAAAAAAATAAAGTTATTACTAATATTTTTAATTATTTTATTTTTGTATTTGTTTTTGTGTATCAAAGGAGCATAAGCATGAATAAGATGTGGAATAATTAGAAGCATCGGAAATATTGAATGAACATAAGGTACACACAGATTTCACCTACATTGTTCGAAGTCAAATATTTATTGAATTTTAACTTTATGTAATTTTATAACTTCAACTCAATAAAATACAACAGTTTATTCATACTTCATTTACTTGTTGCTCAGTTATCGAATTAAATTAAGACTGTGTTTGTCTTTTTATTCGTTAGTCTGAAGATGAGTTAAGAATGTTGGATGAAATAGAAAGAAAAACTACATTTTCAAATTAATTAAGAAGAAAAGAGTTTTATTTTTATTTTTATGCTTTTTATCATTGCCTTTTTTTCTCCGTGTTATAAATGCAGATGATAATCTTCTACTCTCAAATATGTCGCTCTTTTTGACCGTAGAAGTTTGAGCTGAATCTAAAATTCCAAATGAGTTCTTTGAAAAACTTAGCAATGGGTAGACTATGAACAGAAATAACATTTTATTATTTTATTTTATTTTTCTTTTTTCTAAGACAACATGAACATACACTCCTATTGCCTATTTAAATATTTTTTGAAAATCAAGTTGTTGTTGTTTTTAAAGTCAACACCATCATTTCATCAAATATATTAATGAAAGGTTCACTAACAAGTTAGTAATAGTTTTTTATTTATTATTATAGTAGTTTTATTGTCAAATTGATGGTCTCAATCATATTTGTTAAGAAAATGATAATTAATTTTTACATCTTTGTGTAAATATAAAAGGCACATTTATAGAAGGAAAAAATAAAATAGAACAAAATAAAATAATGACACGAATAATTTTTAACATACAATTTTTTCAACTTGAGAAGTAGAAACTCACATAATCTGATTTAGAAAATGTATTCAATATGAAAGTAGGATTATAATATTTGTTTCTTTCACTTTATGAGAACAACACGTAATATCACACAATTAGGATGAAATACAATGTCTTTTTAGTCGCTCACTAGGATTTATAATGTCACACTATGGTGGATATCAATTATCATTTACTCTATATGTTGTTCTTCTCACTTGTTTGTTTTTCTCTTCCTCATGAATTCTCTTTATATAGAGAAAAAGATAAATAATTGTTCATAAAAAGACAATAGATAATTAATATTTGTTACATTTTCAAGATACCTTGAAAAAACTATATTCTACTTTATAGGTTGAACTTCATAGTCTTCAAGAGTTAAGGTATAATTCTAAGACTTTGGAATGACCATCCTTGAATATAATCAATGGATCACTTATCAAGATTCATTGATCATGGTCTCCCATTAATTAAGGAGGGATTTCAAACAAATCTCTCCCTCCATGACTTAATTTAGGGGTATTATTAATTCAGCTACCTACAAGCGTCTGTTAGCTTCTTAATTGAAATTGTATTGGTCAACATGTCAGACCAGTTGTCATCCGTATGAATCTTCTTTAGCTGTAACTCACCATCCTCCAAAGCATATCTAATGACAACAATAATCAATGTGCTTTGTTCGAGAATGAAATGTAGGATTCTTAGCTAGGTGGGTTGCACTTTGGTAGTTACCCTCAAATATCTCTGGTCTTGTGCAAATCATGACATACATTAGGCTTCCTATCACAAAAAATTGTAGACAATTTGCTCATTTATTTATTTTTTTCTTCTTCACTGGTCAGACATTGCATTGTGCTTAGCTTGAAATGTTCAACAAGTGCAACACTAACAGGTTTTTCCTTATCCATGTTGAATATCTTAATAACTTTCTCAATGTACTTTTCTTGTGATAGTCATATCAACTTCTTGGAACGATCTCTAATCACATTCATCCCATGGATCTGCTTTGCAGAACTTAAGTCTTTCATGGCAAAAGACTTGCTTAAAGCGTTCTTCAAACTAGCAATATTGGTTTAATTTTGTCCAATGATCAACATATCATCGACATATAATAGTAGGATAATAAAGTTTTCATCTTCATACCTCTTGATGAACACATAATGGTCACCATTTGACTTCTTGAAACTATTTGTGGTCATAAAGGATTCCAACTTCTTATACCATTGTCTTGGTGTTTACTTCAGACCATACAAACTCTTATTCGGATGATACACCAAGTGTTCCTTGTTTGGTTCTTTATAGCCCTTTGGCTGCTCCATATAATTTTTTTCTTTGATGTTTCCACGTAGGAAAGTTGTTTTGACATTGAATTGTTCAACTTTTAAGTTTAGGCTAGCTGTTAGACCCAATGTTAATCTTATGGAGGAATACCTTATCACTGGTGAGAATATCTCATCAAAATCAACTCATTTCTTCTTATTGCACCCTTTCACAACAATTCAATGTACCTTGGTCTCAAGCTTCCTTCTTTAGTTTTAAGATTGTACACCCTTTTTTTTCAAGCCTTTTTCTTCCTTTGGGTAGCTCTACCATATCATAAGTATGATTTTCATGTAAAGAGTTTATCTCTTCTTACATAACTTTGATCCACTCTCCTTTTTCAGTGTGAAGAAAGAAAGGGAAAATCACGTTGACAACTTGGTTTTACCATGGTACCCTCCATTTTTGTGGTTCACCTTGGGTGTGTGTGGTGGTGTTGTGTTGCTTTGGTGGTGGTTGGTTGCCATTCAAAAGTGTTACAAAGAGTTAAGGAGCCATGAAAATCCAAGAAATAAGCACATTGGTGAATGAAGCATGGATAATCGATTCTCCAAAGATCGATTATGGTTGGTATTTTAGTTGATAATCAATGTTCCAAAACTCCATCATTGATTATGGTTGTTTTTTTTTTACTTCATAATCGATTATGCATTTCTTTTATTCAATTTTGTTCTCGCCTGCTCGAGGTCGGTCGGATTCTGGATGAGCTCCTGTTGGTTCTCCTTCAAGCTCTAGGTTGGAATCTGGATGAACTCTTGTTGGTCTCCCTTCAAGTTTTAGCCAACCAACCTTCAGAGAACGAGGGAGGCTCCTCTTGCGAATACACTCTGACGTTCAAGTCAGTAAGAGCACAAAATATTGTGTATATAATGAATATAATGAATATAATGCAAAGATGCGAGTTGAGATACTCCCTGTGGGTGGTTGTCTATTTATAAGTCTTATTGGGTTGGATATTTGACTCTGGTTTCTCCAAGCATTAATGTGTTATATTATGGTAACTTTGCATAAAATACGAACATCATGTATATAAATCAGAGTATTTCTATCATATAATTGGAGCATTTATAAAATATAATAAGGGATATTAGGCAAGTAAATTAGAGCATTTATATGATATAATTGGGGATATTGTACATGTAATTATAACATTTATTATATGCGAAAGTTACGTTAATTAGGTTTTGATGTGAGTGTTTTCTCTTGATACCATTGATGTTGAATTAATGATATGGGTTATTAGGCTCAAACTGTCACATTCTGGGTCAACTCGGTTGATCCCATGAATTACCTGATGGGCCAAGCAGCTCGATCCAATTCCTAGTAGTTCCGGCACGATACACAGCCCCCCAACCTTGGGGTGAGCTCGCGAGGCACAAAGGCTGAGTTCCAAATTTCACTTATACGTAGGAGCATAATTGGTTGGTTGGTTTGATTGACAATATTTCTAGCAAGTACAAGGTGGTACACAAAGTGGAGGAGGTCAGTCTGCTCGACCTAGGACCACGAACTGCCAGAATGGAGGAGGTCGGCTGACTCAATTTTCTCACAATTTAGGCCTAAATGGAATATATCTGACTTGACATTGATCGATATGAGTTTGATCGAATCCAGGACAACAAACAACCTTCTAGCTTTGAGACAAACTAGCGAGGTGAAAAGGCTTGTCGAAAACATTTGCGACTAAGTCCGACTGTTCAATACATTTGTCTTGAATAGTAGTATAAGTTTTTATATGAGAAAGATCAAGTTAAAAATCAAACCTGAAATTTGATCAGCACATGTGTGCGAGCATTTGTCGAAGTCGTTTGCGGTTAAACTCGATCGCTTGTTGGATCTAGCTTTGGAAAACAATATATTTTTAAGAAATAAATGGTCTATCCTTTGGCGAGGGTGTGGGTTCGGTTGGGTAGCTCGGTTCTAAGTTGATTATGAGTTGCTTCGAAGTTACTATTGATTGAAGATGCCCAGATCCGATATGGGGGTAGCTCGGTTCGGTTTTTGTTCCAAGTTGCTTGTCGATCGCGAACTCCCGGGTCCGATGTAATTGGATAGGCAATTAGATTGAAAACTCTAGGTTGTTTTTTATCGAATCACTCAGATTTAAACTCTGGGTTGGTGCCGACCAAACTGCTCATGTTCGTTATTGTGGTGACTAGAATAAAAAACCTAAGTTGGTGCTGACTGAAAAAATCATGTTCGTTATTGTAGTGACCAGATTAAAAACTTTGGTTTGTTGCCCACCGAACTGCTCAGGTTCATTATGTTGAACCAAGTGGTGTTCAATGTTTTGAAGAATCCAAATCCTTTGAAGGATGATGAAGCCTCTGCTTTGCTTGATGTTGTTGTGCTGGTTTAAGCTTTGTTCTGGGGTAGTTTAATGTTGTAATCAACCTTTAGATTAAATCTCAAAGCAAATAGCATCTCAATTTTAACAAAGCAAAATGTTTTTCAAACTAAGTTGAAACAACCGATTGTTTTGTCGAAAAAACCGATTGTTTACACTTAGGTGTTTTGAGAAAGTTTGAAAACTGTTTTTGAATGGTGAATTTTGTTAAGTAACAAAACAACCGATTGATTCGAGGAAACAATCGATTGTTTGTTTTGAAACC
>Ga0123341_1000657_pt1 | contig 22586 bp, 11 predicted proteins | sample Turbeapinknodule_FD_89959 | JGI IMG/M metagenome (GOLD analysis project Ga0123341, IMG submission 89959) | Root nodule microbial communities of legume samples collected from Mexico - Turtle bean Mexico pink nodule | ecosystem: Host-associated > Plants > Roots > Nodule | place: Mexico: Nepantla...
TATTCTGGTTTGTAAAGGTGTAAGTGTTAGTCACTCCTTGATAGGGTTTCTTGGAGTGCAAGGTGTGCTGAAATAGGGTTTTTCAGCATTGATTGTATTGTTCTTGTAGTGTTCAAGAACTGCTATGTTTGTAAGTAATTGGTACTGTTTTAGTGGATTCCACCTTGGGGTAAGGTGAGACTGGACGTAGCTCTGTATGAATGAAACAGTATAAAAACTTGTGTGCCTTTTCTTCTCATCCCTGCACTCATTTCTGGTTTTGCTTAATTCTGTCAAGAACTAAATCTGTTCTTTTGAAATTGAATCTGTTAATTATGGGTTTAAGTAAGAACTGTTCTTCCTGATTTGTTAAAGCTTTCTAATCACAAACAAGGCAGTTGTATATGATGGTCTAAGTGATCTGTGAACAAACAGTCTATTCATTAAAATCTAAGAAAGAATCATTCTCCTTAGAACCTTGTGTTGAGTAAATTTGTTTGATTTCTAAGCATAGCTGTATCCTTCATCCTCATAATATTCAGCTGATCTGACTCTGTTATAATCTTCTATAATCACAATTTTATATTGAACAAGTTCAAATTGTGCTAGACTGCTCTGAAGAATCAATCTGTTTCATGTAAAAAAAATCTGTTCTTTTTGTCTCTGGTATACTGAAAATTGTGTGTTCTTGCGAGAATTTTATAAGCTCAATTCACCCCTCCCCTCTTAAACTTAGACACTAATAGACCCAACACTTTAGACTCAAACTCATCTGCAACATCGTTTGTAGTAGCTTCATAGGTGTTCACAAGAGTAGACTTCTTTTGTCTTTGAAATTATTTCAATGTCATATTCTTACCTTTTATAGCTTTATCACCATCCTACAAAACATGTTCATAAATAATTAAAATACCTACCTGTTCTTCTAAGGCATAGCCTCTTGGTATTTAGATGCTCTGAATGACGTCTCCTAAGCTCTCCATTGTAGGGGAAATGTTCTTAGCACTTTGTCATTTATCTTGTATTGATTGATAGTAGTTTTAAGAGATCACAAATTGTTAGGGATCACCTGAAATCGTGCAATCATTTCGACGATCACATTTTCTTCCATGGACAACAATTTGTATCGTCTTAACAATGCTATCTTCTTTCACTTGACCTCTTTGGATCCTTCATGTGATAACACAAGGGTCTCTCACATCTGTTTGACACTTGTCATGGAATGAACCTCATAAATATGGTCTTATAAAAGAGCACATATCAATATATCCATAACTTTGACATTTAGCTAATATTTGCATCTTTGATCTTCAGTCCAAACATCTTATGGCAACAACTTACTAGCATCATCAAAAAGAGTAGGATGCCATTCTTAATGACTTCCAATAGATCTATATAGTTGAACTCCAAAAGGGAAATCATCCTCAACTTCCACAGTTCACATTTTTTTCCCTTGGCAAGGGTGGACGGTTAACAACCTGACCTTTAGAATTCACAGAGTCTACTAAGGATCATTTCCTCTTGTTCTGTAAAGAACTACCCATAGCAGTTAGCTCTAATACCAAATATTGGAACAATTGGCTTTAGAAGGGAAGTTGAATATAGCATGTAGACTCTTTTTAGCAATAAACTAAACTAGAGAGTCTAGAACAAACAAAGCAAATAACATAGCAAGGATTTATACTAGTTCACCACAAAACCTAGGCTACTTCAAGCTCTCCCTAAAGAAGACATCTTAAATGGTTTCACTAATTAAACAGTCTTGGTTACATTGAGTACACCAACCTCTCCAAGTTATCATGAGTACACAAACCTCTCTAGGTTACTTAATAAAATATTTCTTTTAACCATTGATGTTAAGTTCATTTCAAAACATAATTTTATGTTAGTTAGAACAAATCTTTTATAGAAAAACACTTATATATTTTATCTAGAAATAAAAATATTGTAATGGTTTAATCATAACTTTAAGTAAAACATTAGATAGACCTATAGTAAAACCATATATTGTCTATCGATTAGAATTATGTAAACTTATATTATTTTAATATTTATTTGTACATAAAAGCATTTTGTTAGTATATATATAATGTTTTTATAGTATTTGTTATTACCAAAATCTCATATTACTAAAATAAGATTGTTTAATATATCAACATAAGACTACAATTTAGTATTTTCAAAAGTATTTGAAATTTAACCTCCTCTATATCCAAGCCTCTTATCTTAGTTTTATGAAAATTTATCCTAAGACCTGACACCATTTCAAAGCACCTCAGTTTGCTTTTTATAACCAATACATTATAGATCTTCGTGTCACACAAGTAATATGTCATCAATAAACTATAATATATTAACTTTTGTCTCTTTTTCCCTCACCTTCACTCTTTTTACCATGTTTTTCTTTACTTCAGGTCTTACCATCCTTTCTAGCCTTTTCACAATTATCATAAATAGAAAAGGGCCAATAGGTCCCTATCTCAAGACCATCGTTGGTTTGAAATTATGGATGATTCCAAACATCCATGTGTCCATCTAATCCCATGACTGCAAAATCCTAGATTTTTTTTATCATGTTTAAGAGAAAGTCCTATTTAACTGAGTGATGGATTTTTTCATAGTCTACCTTAACTATTATGTTTTTCTTCTTTTTATATTTAACCTTTTTTACCACTTCATTTGCAACCAATATATTGTATAACAATCCTTTTCCCTTTAATAAATGTTGACTCAAAATATTATGGAGGGCACACTTTAATATATTGGACAACACTTAAGATGTGATCTTATATGTACATCCTACAAAAGATATTAGGCTATACTCATTTGGTGCAATGGGATTATCATTTTTGGGTTTTAGGTAAGGGTAGATAAAAAATCTAAATTGCCAAATCTAAATTATAATTATCCAAATCTATATTACTATTAAGTTCATTTAAATGTATTTATCTCAAATCCAAATCCAAATTTTTGGATTTTAAGTCCAATCCATTTAATTGTACATGGATTAGATATAGATTGGATATATTTTTGGATTATCCAAAATAGATTTTGGGTTGGATTTTGAGTTGGTACGGGCTCAGGTTGAGCCAAGTAAACACGATCCCAGGTTGAGCCAAGTCAACACGGTCCCAGGTTAAGCCAAGTCAGTACATGCCCAAGTCGAGCTAAGTCGACCCAAGCCAAGGACTAGCCGAGTCGACTCGGGCCTAAGTTGAGTCGAATCGGTCTAACTCAGGTCGAGCCAAGATGACACGAGACCAGTTCCAACTGAGTTGACCCAGACTCAGTTCGAGCTTACTCAACCCGGGCCCAGATCGAGCCCAAGTCGAGCTGAGTCTACTCAAGCCTGGATTGAGACCAGTCGATTCGGGCCCATGTTGAGCCGAGACAACCCGAACCAAGTTTTAGTTGAGTTCGCCCGGACCCAGGTAGAAACGAGTTGGCCCATGCCCAAATCAAGCCGAGTTGACCCAACCCGGGCCCAGGTCGAGTTGAGTTAGCTTGGGACTAGGTCTAGTCAATCCAAGTCGAGACAAAGCAGAGTTAGCTAAGGTCCAGGTAGAACCGAATCAACCTAGTCAAAGGTCGAGCCGAGTCGACGATGGCCCATGTTGAACCGAGTTGGCCCAGGCCTGGATCGATCCAAGTTGGCCTGAGCCCATACTGGCCCGAGTCAACCCAGACCCATGTCGAGTCTAGCCGGTCTGGGTCCATGTCAAGCCAAGTCAACCCAGGCCCAGATCGAGCCGAGACAGCCCGAACCATGTCAAGCTAAGTGGGCATGGGGCTATGGCAACTCCTGTCAGCCTGGCCCATGTCGAGCCGAGTCGGCTTGGGCCTAGATCGAGCCGAGTTGGTTGGGGCCTAGGTCGAGTCGGTGATAAGTGTCATATTTCAGTAATATTTCATATTAAAATACAGACACTTATGAATATTAATTGATAAAATAACTACAATATAATTTCTAATTTATGAATTTAAAGTTTTTTACATATTTTGTGATTATAATTTGAATAAGAACGATTTATTCTCAAACTTGTGTTAATTTCAAGATTCTATAGAGGGATAGAGATGAAAGGGCAAAAGGAGAATAAACAAAGATAAAAGGAAAAGTTGAAAGGCTCCAGCACTCGTCCAAGCCATAAACTCCTAGAAGATCTCGTCCAAACGAGCCCAATCTCGCCCAGGCGAGATCACTCCAAAGACGTCTAGGCCCAGGTCGAGCCAAGTCGAGCCAAATTCAGGTTGAACTGAGTCGACCCGAGTCCAAGACTAGTCGGGTCAGTCCTAGCCCAGGTCTAGTCGAGTCAATCCGGATCTAGGTCTAGCCAAGTTGATCCAAGTCTTGATTGAGTCGGCATGGGCATAGGTCGAGCTAAGTCATTCTGTGTCTAGATCGAGATGAATTTAATATAATTGAAAAAGTTGATTTAATCTAAATTTAATAAATTTTAAATGGATTTAAAAAATCCAAATAAATTCAATCTAGTTAAAATGGATAAGAACTATTTTATTGGACTTGGATTTTATCTAGATTATATTTTAAAAATCTAATCCATGCCAACCCCTAAGTTCAGGGTTATGGAGTTCGTGTTAAACTCCCATTTCTTAAGAAAACTAAAATTAAAGATATCAAGGCAGAACTCTTTTTATGAAAAACAACTTCCTTAATCTATACCTCATTGATGTGCCCTAAATTGATTAGAGCACGAGTTATTAGTTAACGGTTTGTCTTAAATATCAAATACCCAAATCCTTCGCAAAATTACCGTGCTTTATGAGAGGTGAAAGAAAGCTAAAATTAATATATTAAGTGATAGAACAAAGACAGATATTCCTCTTCAAAAAAGCTTACGACTATTCTTCTAAATTGTTTATAGGTCGTCGCAATGCATATTAAGTCAAGTCAGTCACATCACACCACACACATTTAACCTCGTTGATATTGAAACACCTTCATGTCGTAGCCACAAAATATGCAATTAACTCTGTAGCAATAATTTACCAAAGCCATGGTCTGTTACACTTTTCTGTTTCTTTTTGCCGAGCTAATCATGCAGTTCCCTTCAATTTCGTCTGCAACTGATACCTTTAACGGGTCGCAGTCCCTTCCTGATGGCACAACCTTGGTGTCTAAAGATGGAACTTTTGAAATGAGTTTCTTCAGTCCAAGCAACAATAACACAACTACAAATCGCTACCTTGGAATATGGTACAAAAGTATCCCAGTTAGAACCGTTGTTTGGGTTGCCAACCGTGAAAACCCAGTTAAGGATAACTCCAGCAAGTTGAGTATAAGCACACAAGGAAAACTTGTGATCCTCAGCAAGAACAACACTCTTGTTTGGTCAGCAGACACGACAGAAGAAACAAAAGCACAGAGTCTATTTGTTCAGCTTTTGGACTCAGGGAACTTGGTACTAAGAGATGAGAAAGATTCAAATCCACTAAACTTCTTGTGGGAAAGCTTTGACTATCCTTGTGATACTTTTCTTCCAGGTATGAAGATTGGATGGAACCTTAAGAAGGGTCTTAGCTGGAGATTAACCGCGTGGAAGAACTGGGATGACCCTTCTCCAGGGAACTTCAGTTGGGGTATGGAGCCTGGTAACACTCGTGAACTGGTCATGTGGAAAGGTTCTAGTGAGTATTATAGAAGTGGCCCTTGGAATGGTGTTAGATTCAGTGGCAAATACACTCCCCGTTACAACTTAGAATTTAACTCCACTCAAGATGAAGTGTATTATACATACAAGTTTGTCAGCAATTCATTTATTACAAGGGTTGTTTTGAACCAATCCCTTTATTCTCGACAACGCTATAATTGGATTAATGAGAACCAAACTTGGAGTCCTTATTCAGTGGTTCCTAGAGACAAATGTGACAACTACAATGTTTGTGGTCCCTATGGCAATTGTGTTGGGGATGAACCATTGCAATGCGAGTGTTTAATGGGATTCAAACCAAAATCAGTTCAAAATTATGAGGCATTGGATTCGAGTCAAGCATGTGTGATTAGTGAACCGTGGAGCTGTGGAGCAAAAGACAGAGGTTTTCAAAAATTTAGTGGGTTGAAATTGCCAGATACTACAAGGTCTTGGATTGATCCAAATTTGACACTTGAGAATTGCAAGGCTAAATGCTTGCAGAATTGTTCTTGCATTGCATATGCAAGCTTAGATATCAGAGATGGTAGTGGTTGTATCATTTGGACTGAAGCTTTGGTTGATTTAAGGGTGGCTTCAGTCCCGGGGCTAGATCTATATATTCGCATTACTGCTTCGGAAACAGGTTTTGTTTTAAATTCTTTGTTCAATTTCCTTGATTTTTCTCCGTTCAAATTGGTTTTGGTAGTGATCATTGGTTCATTTCTTTGACTAACTATCCGTGAAGAAGAAAAGAGAGGCTATAAGAAATTGGTAGCAGTGCTGATTCCAGTTATTCTCCTAACTTTTGTGATTGTTTTCATATTCACATATAGTTATTGGAGGAAAAGAAAGCTTAGAGGTAAACTGCCATTACCTGACCTCCATTTATTACTGCAAGTACTTTTAACTAGTCAATCTGTTGCTTACACTGTATGACATTTCTGATTACATATCAGTATGATGATAGAGGAGCATGTGATAGATTTTTACTTTTAGATGATCAGAACATTCATATATATGATGAACTTGCATTGCGATAATTTCCTTGATAAGAAAGAACTTTTTGTTCTCATGTTTTATGATGTTAAACTAACTAGTTTACATGGGAGGAAACAGAGAAAACCTCAGAAGAAAATAAAAATGAAGACTGTGAAGCAGACTTAGAGCTTCCTTTCTTTGATTTTGCTACAATAGTTCGTGCCACCAGCGATTTCTCAAGTGAAAATATGCTTGGCCAAGGTGGTTTTGGACCTGTGTATAGGGTAAATAACCAAATATGCAACCTTTCTTTAACATGAACATACACAGGAGAAAAGTAGTCACCCATTTACTTTGTTCTTTGTTTCAATTATTGAATAACTTTGTTTTAACATTTTAGGGAACACTCGCAAATGGACAAGAGATCGCTGCCAAGAGGCTTTGTAGTAATACTGGACAAGGAATGAAAGAATTCAAAAATGAAGTTATATTGTGTGCCAAACTTCAGCATCGGAATCTTGTAAAGCTTCTTGGTTGTTCCATCCAAGGAGAGGAAAAAGTTTTGGTCTATGAATACATGCCTAATAAAAGCTTAGACTACTTTCTCTTTGGTATGTGCATCAGCAAGTTTTATTTAGATTAAAGAACTTCATTTGGTTGTTGTTTGGACTAACTCAACCAGAAAGCTTGGCAGATTCTTCCAAAAGAGGACTCCTAAACTGGTCAAAGAGGTTGAACATTATACATGGCATTGCTCGGGGACTACTATATCTTCATCAAGATTCTAGATTAAGAATCATTCATAGAGATATGAAAGCAAGTAATATCCTGTTGGACAATGAGTTGAATCCAAAAATTTCAGATTTTGGTATAGCACGAATGTTTGGTGGAAATCAAACAGAAGGAAGTACAAAACAAGTTGTTGGAACATAGTAAGTAAAGTTATAAGTTGTATTTAAATTGTCTTGAAATTGTATACATAAAACTAACTAGTTTATGCAATTTCATGAAGTGGATACATGGCACCAGAATATGCCATTAATGGACTGTTCTCTACCAAATCTGATGTATACAGCTTTGGAGTACTACTACTAGAGATAGTAAGTGGGAAGAAAAATGGAGGAATTCTGTTTCCAGATCATGGACTTAATTTATTAGGACATGTAAGACAAAGAGCATAAGTTTGCTTTATTTTCCCATTACAAATTTGAAGGACCATAACTGTATTTTCAATGTTGTAGGCTTGGAGATTGTGGAAAGAGGAGACTCCTATGCAATTAGTTGATACTTCTTTGGGTGACACCTTTACCATATCAGAAGCATTACGGTGCATTCATGTTGGTCTTCTATGTGTGCAATTACATCCAGATAATAGGCCAAACATGGCATCAGTGATTTTTTTGTTGAGCAGTGAAAATATTTTGCCACAACCAAAGGAACCAGGTTTTCTTATTGGAAGGATGAAAACTGGTGGCGAATGTTCACCTAGCAATGCAATTAAGATTTCCACTACTGAATTAACTATAACCCAGCTGCAGGCTAGGTAGAGAAATTCTTTAGTATGGTTTGGTGTCATGTAAGAGCAGTTTTTTATTTACTCAATTGTCTCCATAAGTTAAAGTTGATTTTTTTATAGCAGTGTAGCGCATTATGTTTCCTACAAAACTTCATATATATACTTTGTTGAAATAATGGTTAAAGTAATGTACTACATACTTCCTTGACAAATTAAGGCTTCTTCCCTTACCATCATATTTTTATTGAAGATTGGTCTAAATTTGAGTTGAAAGTCGGAATTAAGTAATTTTATTTTTATTTTTATATTTATATATATATATATATATATATATTATGTTTGAGATCGTATATCGAATTTCATATAAGAATATTTCATAGTTCATAAGTGTAAAATCTCATCTTATAAGTCGGTTTTATAAAATTGAGTTAGGTTTAAAGTTCACTTCTTAATATGTTATCAAAATCATTTAAAGTCTATCCTAGCGAGTATTTGTTGGGTTTATCAGGTCCCAGACCGCTATAGGACTATCCATAATATATAGTCTCACGCACGATTTGGAGGGTATCGACTTGAGAGGGTGTGTTGGAGGTCTCACATCGACCATATATTGTTTCGGTAAGTTCAATAATCTCATCTTTGTTTAGTAACCGAGGTTAAGGGTAATTTAAATATATTTTTCTCCCTTAACTCTCTGATATGTATTTTAATATCATTTCAACTATATGTAAATTTAAAATATTTTATTTTTTAAAATTTTATAATTTATCGTCCTGACCCAATTAAAATAAATTATTAAATGTTCAATAGACTAAACAAATCTAAATAAATGATAAAGAATTTTGAGTATAAGCTAAAGTCTTTGGAATATTTTATTAGAAATAGTTAAGACTTTTCATATATAAATATTATGAAAACGAAATATTCAAAATTTTGAAAAAGCTCAGTATAGGATAAATCAACGCTATAGTAATTTGGGTCGGTTACCCCAAATTTGGGGTTGTCTAAGAAATTTTGAAGTCAACCAAACTGGCATAAAAGTAAATTGCATAAAAATTTAAATTATATTCTTATTTAATTAGTTTTTAAAAATTAAGTTACTCTGAAATAAAATTATTTAAACTAAAGAACTGTAACATTTAAGATTGAAAAATATGTTTTAAAATATTTTTTTATTGTTAAGGGTTAGCCTATTTGAAATATAAGTTAGATAATGATACCTAATATAAAAATTTAAAAAAAAATGTTTTAAAATACATCTATTAATAATAATTCAAACAATTGACATTAGTGAATTTTTTTATCTCAAAGGAATTTTTTTATGATACACTCTGCTTTAAATTAAGGAATATGGAGATCAATAGCATAACAATCGCAACAATAGAGGTGGATTAATTATTTTGGAATTCTCAAGGGAAGACTATAGAGAGGCATGAGGTTGAAAATGAACCCGAGTGTAGGTTTAAAAAAGCATTAGTTTGCATTCAATGTGATTCGAATGATGTAAAATAGCAGCTTATTTTACATTTATATTTGTCCCAACAGCGGTAAAATAATTGTTTTAAATAGCAAAAACGTAGGGTGATAGTAGATTGAATTGTCTAAAATTCAATTTAAATCCAATAAAATAGTTCAGGTCTAAAATTTATATTTATTTTAATTAGATCTAATTGATTTATATTTTTTCAATTCAATTTAAATTAAATAAATTGGATCAATTCAATTTATTGGCATGGTTCCGATTTGATGTGGATTTAATGTTTTGGTCTAATATGAGTCCAATTTGACTTGGTCTAGTTTGTCTTGACCTCGCCAAAGTCTGACCCGACAAGAATCCGACTTAACCTACGCTTTGTTCGACTTGGTCTCAGCTAAACTTAATTAGTCCCAATCCTAACCAGACTCGTCCTGACCTGGATCCAACCCAACTTGATTGAATGTAGGGTATGGCTAACTCGGTTCAACTTAAGCTCATACTGACTTAGGTAGACCAAACATGGGATAAACCCAACTCTACTTAACACTACCCCAACCTGATGTAGGCTAATGTTTAAGCCCAACGAGTCTAACTTAGTTCCACTTAGGCCTGACTCAACCTAGATATACACGGACTCAACACGACTTGGTCTAGTTTGACCTAGTGTTGTTGAACTCGGTTCGACTCTAGCCTAGCCCAACTTGCTTGAATGTGGGTTTTCCTCGACTAGGATCAACCTAGGTTTTGGCTGAATGATAACTTTTTACGGCATGTGCACTGTGTTGTCAGAAGTAATAATGTGTCCCTAAGGACGGATATCGAACCCGCAAGGAACAATTGAATAATCAAGTAAATATATGCTAATATAAAACAAAATAATAAAAGTGTTGAAATTTGTTGTGATGAAGATGATTAATTAGAAAACAAGTCAAAGAATTTGTTGTTTCAAGTTAGAAAAATAGGGATTTGGTTTCATCTTTCTCCTCTTTTGTATTTTTTATTAACGTGGTAACATTATATTCTTTGATTGATATTGATGCCCGTATAAAATTCATTTATATCGATTCCTCGCATATAAAATTATCCAAGATGTTTCCTAAATATTGATTCCTCGCATATTTATAAAAACAACTTAGTATTCAGATCAGACGTTGATAGCAATTAACATTTCAAGTCTATTCCTAGCACTCAAACATGTTAAGTATTATTGATTAATATTAGGTTAGAACCCTAAAAATACTTTCTAGTCAAATTTAAGATTCTAGATCAAGAGTTAGAAGCAAAAAAATAATATCAATAATCAATCAAGAACAAAATATTATATTCAGATATCACCTCAATACATAAGAGTTTGAACAAATTACTCCCAATGCCAAAGGGTAGAAGTAGCCACTCATGATGACTATTACACGCGAGGATGGCATGAAAAAAAGATTCAGGATGTTTCTCCTTGACAGGTGTCGCCTCTAATGTTTCTCACACCTTCTATTCTCCCAATTGGGTTACAAGTCACTGAATGGTGTTTTCCTCTCAATCTTGCACACTAGGGTTGTGTGTCAAGCTTCCTATTTAACCTAATTTGCTTAGGCTTAAGTGACTTCTCGTTTGGGCGCTAATGGGCTCGCTTGGATGAGTAAAACGTAAAAAGGTCCAACGTTCCTTGCCCTATCTCACTAAACAACATATAGCTTGCTTGAGCGAGCTCCCCTGGTGGTGAGATGACTCTTTTGCATGTTTGGGAAGCTTTGGTGAGTGTTGATGCATTCCAACTTTCTCTTTTTAGCTTTGTATATTTTCCTTCTGCCCAATTATCTCCATTCTTCCCTATGATTATGAAATTAACACAAATTTAGAATAAATCGTTCTTATTTAAATTAAAACCACAAGATATGTAAAAACGTATAAATTCATAAATTATGAGTTCTTTTATACTTATTTTAGCAATTAATACTCACAAGTGCGTATATTTTTATATGAAATATTACTAAAATTTGGCACTTATCACCGACTTAACTTGACTTGACAGTGAATCGACATGACCAAGATTCGATATCTCGGTCCAAAATGGGCACAACTCAATTTAATCTGACTCAGTCCATCTTAGTCCTACTTGATCATGGTTAAACTTGGACTTGGGAAATTCGACTTGATCTAGGCTTGGACCAACTCGACTTGACTTGAGCCTAATCTAACTCAACTCAAACTAGGTCTGAGGTTGACTCAAATTGATTTGCCCTGCCCGACTTGGTCTTAATCAAACTTGGAATGACTTGGCCTAGTCTAACTCAATTAAACGTTGGCCTATCTAAACTTAGCTTGACTTAGGCTTGGATCGATACATCTCGATCTAGGTTAGATCAAACTCTGCTCAAACTAAGCCCAACCTAACTCGGCACAACTTGAACTTCGTTTGACTCGACTCTACTTTTGCTGGGTCCAACTCGCCTCGAGCTGGTTTCCATATTCTTTTTTTCTTCATGCATATTTGAATTCACTTTTCAATTTTTAAAAAAGATAATGGGTTGGGATTCAATTCATATGAACATTTGCATTCTATATTTGGAATTAAATCAACCACTACTCAAACAACTTCTACTTTGTTTTTAGTTCTTCACAATTAAAATCAAAATAAGTAGAATGGATTTATGACTCCTAGAACACTAAGAACATAAGACTCAAACAAAAGAGGTAAGGAAAAAAAATTGACATAAAATAATTCAAAAGCAGAATTTAAAGTGTGAATAAAAAGGCAGAATTGTAAATGACAAGAATTTAAAGGAGAAATTTAAAGTTTAAAGATAAAAGAAGAATTTAAATTGTTGGAAACTTTGTTGGACCTAACGTGATATGGGTCTAACTAGACTTGCCCTGACCTAGTCTAGTCCGTCTTAGTTGAAGTTTAGTTTGACCCAATTTGGATCCCATTAGACTCAGCTTGACCTAGGCCTAACTCAACTTGACTGAACGTGGGTCCAGGGCATCTTGACTTGAGGTTGACCTACACAAACTTTGCTTGACTTGGCCCAACATGACTCAACTCAACTTTAACTCATGTTGACTCAGCTCGACCTGGCCCATGCCGACTCAACTCGAACCAGGCTTCGTTTCACTAATCTTAAATTGGGTTAGAACTTGGGCTAGGATTGATTCAACTTGAGCTAGGTCTTGGTTAGCTGGACTCGACCTTGGCCCAAGTGGACTTGACTTAAACATGACATAGGTTGACTCGACTCGATTCGTCCTAACATGAGGCTCACCCAACTCGATCCCATGTACACTTAACCTGACTTACCTTGACATAACCTAGCTTGATTTTGGTGTTGCCTATTCCAACTTGTTTTTTAATGATTCGACCCAACTTTACATGACTTTAGTCCGACCTAGCCTGACCTTGCATGAGTCCAATCCGGTACTAACTTACATGAATTTGACTCGACCCAATATTTCATAACTTAAAATGACTTAAACACACTTTAATTTTAAATTTTTTAAAATTCAAAAAATTATTCAATCTATATCTATTTCAAATCCAATTAAATGGATTGAATTTAATATAAAAATATATACTTTAAAGTTTGAGATAAATTTATTTAAATCTATTTAAATTAATACAAATTTAGATAATTATATATTAAATTTGACAATTTAATTTTTTTTCTCGATCTTAGATCGATAATTTAACTATTAATGAAAAAACTAGACGTACGTGATCTTCAAAGTGTAAGTTTTTTTTTCATGCAAATTTAATGCTTTCATATTTTTTTAGTGGAAATAACCTTGAAAATGTATTCATAGTTATACTTTTTTATTTCTTTAAAAATGACCTCAGAGCACTAGTTATTAGTGAATAATTACCTAAACTTAAAGTCAAATCTCCTACTGAAACAATCTAAAATCAATATATTGATCGATGAAATAGGTATCTTATTACTTTTCCGAAATATTTTAAAATCGTACATTAAATTTTTACATTCATTCTTCTAAAATCCAATTATTCGTTTTCACTAAACAATTTGTTGAGGAAAATGTTTGATTAGTAAATGAAGATCTTTATCTCAACTACCATTAAAAAAAGAGAAAATAATATAAATTTAGATATCTTAAAAAAAGGTAAATGTGTAGGGTGGTGATACGTGATACCACAAGCAAAACACATACACTCCACGTATCAATAAATTATTATTTTATATTTATTTTATTTTTAATTTAAATATTATAATATTATTATAACTTGGTGTCAAAGGTATCTTATTTACTATTTGAGTTCAAGAAAAAGCTTTTCCAAATGTGTATCATTATCATTTTGTTTATAGAGACGGTCAAACCAAGGAAGACATAATGTCAAACCTTTCACACCACGCAGGTTTCAGCACCCAGATTACAAATCTTACCAACCAGCTATCACACTGTGCTAAATCACAAACTTGATCTTTTTCTTCTTTTCCTTTTCTCTTTTCAGAAGTTCACTTCAAACACTGTTTACTATTCTGTTTCAATGGTTGACATAAAGTATCTAGGCCACAAACAATGTGTAACAAAGCAATGACCTCTTTCACTTTTCTCTTTCTTTTCTCTTATCTACTCAATTTGTTGCCTATAATTTCCTCTGCAACTGACACCATTAATGTGTCACAGCCCCTTCTTGATGGCAGCACCTTGGTGTCTAAAGATGGAACTTTTGAAATGGGTTTCTTTAGTCCAAAAAATAGTACTCAGACTACCACAAATCGGTACCTTGGAATATGGTACAGAAGTATCCCAGTTAGAACCGTCGTTTGGGTTGCCAACCGTGAAAACCCAGTTAAGGATAGTTCCAGCAAGTTCAGCATAAACACAGATGGAAAATTGGTTATCCTCAGCAGTAACAATACTCTTGTTTGGTCAGCAAACTCAACTGAAGAAACGAAAGCACAGAGTCCAATTGTTCAGCTGTTAGACTCAGGGAACTTGGTACTAAGAGATGAGAAGGATTCGAACCCACAGATATACTTGTGGCAAAGCTTTGACTACCCTTGTGATACTTTTCTGCCAGGAATGAAGATCGGATGGAACCTCAAGACGGGTCTTAACCGGCGTTTAACAGCATGGAAGAACTGGGATGACCCTTCTCCAGGCGACTTCATTTGGGGTATGGTGCTAGGTAACACTACTGAATTGGTTATGTGGAAAGGTACTAGTGAGTATTATAGGAGTGGCCCTTGGAATGGTGTTAGATTCAATGGCAAAACCACACCCCTTTTTAACTTAGAGTTATATTCCTCTGTTGATGAAGTGTATTACACATACAACATCGGGAATAAGTCCTTGATTACAAGAGTTGTTTTGAACCAATCTGTTTATTCTCGCCAACGCTATAATTTGAATGTAGAGAACCAAACCTGGAAGCTCTATTCATCAGTTCCAAGAGACATTTGTGACACCTACAATCTTTGTGGTCCCTATGGGAACTGTCTTGCGAATGAATCACCACCGTGCCAGTGTTTAACCGGGTTCAAGCCAAAATCAGTTCAAAATTATGAGGCATTGGATTGGATCCAAGGATGTGTTCTTAGTGAAGCGTGGAGTTGTGGAGTAAAAAGTAAAGATGGCTTTAAAAAATTCAGTGGGTTGAAAATGCCAGATACTACAAGTTCTTGGGTTGATCAAAATTTGACACTTGAGGATTGCAAGGAAAAATGCTTGCTAAATTGTTCTTGCACTGCATATGCAAATTTAGACGTCAGGGGAGATGGTAAAGGCTGTATCATTTGGCATGGAGCTTTGCTTGATTTAAGGGTGGCTTCAGTTCCCGGGCAAGACCTATTTATTCGAATGGTTGCTTCAGAAAATGGTGTGGATTTTTATCCTTTCTTAAATTTAGTTTGCTTCATCTTTGTGTATTGTTTGAGTATGTGATACTTGTTTCATTTTTCTGACAAAGGACGGGATAAGAAAATTGTAGCAGTGGTGATTCCTGTGACTCTCCTTGCTTTTGTGATTGTTTTCATTTTCACCTATGTTTACTGGCGGAAAAGAAAGCTTAGAGGTAAACTTTCTTAACCTGACCTCCATTACACTTTGTTACTACAAGTACTTTAACTAGCTATGCAGTTTCTTTCACTGAAATGACACATCTGGTGTTAAATTGTGTCATTCATATATTTATATGATGAACTTTTGGATAATTAGAACATTCAAATATATGGTGAACTTGCATGATGTTAAGCTGATTAATTTACTTGGGAAGAAACAGAGAAAACTTCAGAAGAAAACAAAGACGAAGGATGTGAAGAAGACTTAGAGCTTTCTTCCTTTGATTTTTCTACTATAGTTCGTGCCACAAATAACTTCTCAAGTGACAAGAGGCTAGGCCAAGGTGGTTTTGGACCTGTGTATTGGGTAAATAATCAAATATTCAACTTGTTAATAACATGTCACAGAGATAAAAAGTTCATACATATCCCTTCACTTCATATTGTTTCAACTATTCAGCTAATTTTATTTAAGATTCTAGGGTACACTAGAAGATGGACAAGAGATTGCTGCCAAGAAGCTCTGTAATAGTACTGGACAAGGAGTGAAAGAATTCAAGAACGAAGTTATACTGTGTGCCAAACTTCAGCACCGAAATCTTGTTAAGGTTCTCGGTTGCTCCACTCAAGGAGGGGAAAAAGTGCTGGTCTATGAATACATGCCTAATAAAAGCCTGGATTCCTTTCTTTTTGGTATGTGACTCAGATAAAACAAAAAATTCATTTATACTCAAGTACTTCATTTGTTTCTTGTTTGGACTAACTCAACTATGAATCTCAGCAGATTCTTCCAAAAGTGGACTCTTAGACTGGTCTAAGCGATTTAACATAATATTTGGAATTGCCCGAGGACTTCTTTATCTTCATCAAGATTCTAGGTTGAGAATAATTCATAGAGACATGAAAGCAAGCAATATTCTACTAGATAGCGAGTTAAATCCAAAAATTTCAGATTTTGGTGTCGCCCGAATGTTTAGTGCAAATCAAACAGAAGAGAATACGAAAATGGTGGTTGGAACTTAGTAAGTACCTATGAATTGAAGTAGTAAGATGTGCATGAATTTTCTTGATTTTTGTATAGACAAAACTAATCCATTCTTCAATTTCATGAAGTGGATACATGGCACCAGAATACGCAATTGATGGGTTGTTCTCTGTCAAATCTGATGTATACAGCTTTGGGGTACTATTACTTGAGATAATAAGTGGGAAGAAAAACAGAGGAATTTTCTTTCCAGATCACGGGCTTAATCTATTAGGACATGTAAGACAAGAAGAAGCATAACTTTGCTTTATTTACCTTTTATGAACTTTAGAATTTTTACTTCATTTTTTATGTTGCAGGCTTGGAGATTGTGGAAAGAAAGCTCTCCAATGAAATTAGTTGATGCTGCTTTGGGAGACACCTTTACTGTCTCTGAAGTACTACGTTGCATACATGTTGGTCTTTTATGTGTGCAACTATATCCAGAGGATAGGCCAAACATGGCATCAGTGATTTTTATGTTGAGCAGTGAAAATACTTTGCCAACACCTAAGGAACCTGGTTTCCTTATTGATAGGACGAAGATTGCTGGCGAATGTTCAACTAGCAATGAGATGAAGACTTCCACTAATGAATTAACTGTAACCCTACTAGAGGCTAGGTAGAGATGTTTTAGTATATATTTGTGTCAGGTAACTATGTAAGTGCAGTATTCTATTTACTCGATGGTCTTCACAAGTTAATGTTTGTCTATATCAGTATAGCTCATTATATCCCCCAGGAAAACCTTTATACATATATACATATATATATATATATATATATATATATTTTTCTTTAATTGTTTGAAGTAATGTGATAATTCTTACAGTTTAATGTTTCACTTGACTTATATATTTTAATTCAAGACTTGTATTGGCCGTAGGTTACTTTTTGTCTAAATTTATCAGTTGAATGTAGGATGATGAATCTAAATTAAGTAGTTCATGGTGCATGTATAGTAAGGAATTAGCTCAGTTAAATTCATTGCAGAGCGTTTACCGTACAAATAAAGAACGACAATAGAACAGTAGATGGTAAACAATAAAAGGAAGAACAAGAAAGAATCACACACATAAATTAATCTTATTCAACCGAAGTATTAACGAACTTCATTCTACATTCACAAGATAATTCACTAAACTCATATATTACAACTTTATAATTTCTCTCACACAACAAAGTCTTATTCAAATATACAACTCAAACATTAGCTTCTGAACAAAATTTCTATGTATATACAACAATACTGTTATAACCTACACCTACTCACGTGAAACACAACTAAACGAACGAGTAAGACATGTAAACAATATTTTTCATTACAAAAATGGGTTTCACCAAACAGTCAAAGTCTTAGTATTAACTAAGAGACTAGATGATCTACTAAGACCATCCACCAAATATGATAGAAATTGCAAAATAAATATTGGACATTCTAGCATGATTATATGGTTTAAGAACCTTTAGACAAGAATATACTAAGCCAATCTTAAAAATTCTCCACCTTGGTTCAACACAAATCTTATAGTGAGATCCCTACTTGCCACTAAGCCCATTTCACCAATCAGCTGCATCAAATCCAAGTAATGAAACAACTTACTATATGGTAGAACTTTCGCAATCACATGAGAGGGATTATGATCTCCTCTCTTACTAAATCCTTGTGCAATCTCCTCTCTTACTAAATGTAGCCTAACATGAATGTGCTGAGTTCTTTCATGGTAGACTTGGTTCTTGGATAGTTGTATCTTGTTGTTACTATCACAGTAGATGGTGATAATTTAGTGTTGGACCTTTAGCTCTTTAGCTAGACCCTTCAACCAGAAGATTTGTTTCACAACTTCTGTCATGACATGTACTCTACTTCAGTAGTTAACAAAGTCACTACCTTCTGTATACTAGCCTTCCAACCGATACAAGTACCATAATTAGTAAACACATAGCTCATGAGAGACTTTCTAGTGTCCTAACACCCAATAAAGTATGAGTCAACAAATCCTTGTATAAGAATATCTCTAGAAGACCATCTAACTCCAGAAGAAACTTGAACTCTTCCAAATGATCCATTCAAGTAACAAAGAATCCACTTAAGATCTTTCCAATGAGCTCATCCAGGATTTGACTTGGACCTACTAATAATGCTCAACACATAGGATATATCAAGGCATGTGCATACCATCTATACATAATAAAACCAACTATATTAATATGTGGAATATAGTTCATATAACATTGTTCCACCACCATCTTAGAATATAGTTTGTCATACCAAACTTCTGAAGGATTATTTTAAGACAGGTCTCTTGTGACAAATATAGACGTGCATCTTGGTGATCTCAATCCCCAAATATAGGTGCAGTTGGATCCAGAAAGGGGGGTGGGGGGGAGTTGAATGGAGCCTTGGACTCTTTTCGCAACGGATGAAATAAGTAGTGTCTAGTAAACCGTCTAGTGAATCTTCTAATAAATCATCTTGAAGAAATGTTCTTATAGAACCATTTAACAGATCGTCTATCACTAAGAATTAAAACCTAAGCAACAACAAGGAAACGAGAGATCAAAACATAAATTTATCTTTGTTCACCCAAACTTGAGTTACATCTAGTCCCCTTAAGCAAGTGCTCAAGGTGCTAAAATGTCTAGTTTTTTTTTTCTCAGTGTTGTTTTGGAAATTATTTTTTAACACATGTTGATAATTCAATTATGTCTTTAATTAGACACTTCTTTAGTTTTCTAAACAATCTCTTAGGTGCATGATTCAAGAGGTAAAAGATTAAAAACCTTATGAGTAGATGCATGAAGACGAGTAAGGTATTGAATAAATTAGTGGACGCATGTTTCATTAATTCAATTTGATTGTCTTTGGCTGACACATGTTTGATCGATTCAACCCTGTTTAGATGATTGACTATCATATATTATCAACTGGTAAAGAATTCATTGTTGGAAAAGCTTGAGTCAAACTGTTTCCTTTTACTATTTTATAATTTGTACTTTATTTTTCTGCACAACAATCTCAACCACCTATTTACTCTATTATTATTGCCAACTTTTAGTGTTTGCTGATAGATTTTGAACATTAATTTACTAATTTCACTATTGGATTCGTTGAAAGACAACTTGGGTCATCTGACCTTATCTATACTGTCATCTCTTTGGTAGACGGTCTAGTACTGCATTAGACGGTCTCCACTGAAATCATTTTAATTTGAATGCTAAACGACAACTAACAACCTTTCTTGGGAGAGTACCTCTCAAGTTTCTCTCTAAGAAACTTCAAGAAGAAGTTGTAAGTTCTTTTAAGTCTTTTGCTGAAGGGTGCGCGCATCATAAAATGTCTTTAATTGAATGCATTTTCGTTATATATGTGATTTAAGAAGATAATCAAAACTTTTTATTCATTCAACAGGTTATTAAAACCATCCAACATGAATAAAACTATAGACATTCGAAGGGTCTACTCTACAGTTGTACAAATCATTGTTAGAACCAAGTAACACATTTAATCTAAATTTTGTTATACACTTAACAAGTCTTATCAGACCATCTAATGAATATATGTTATAGATGCTTAAATTGTTTATCAAGAACTTATGTTGTAGAAGCTCAGATTGTCTATCAGACCGTCTAATGAATACCGCAACTATAGAAAAATTGTTTAGATATTTCAATATATCAATAAGTCATCTAGTCAGTTTTTGTTATCATCAAAACGCAAGAACATAAGCACCACATATGATTTCCTGGTCATCGCACTGTCTAATAGTTTATAAACCATCTAGTGTCTCAACATACTGTCTAGTTGCTCATGAGAGCATTTAGAGGCTTATCAGACTATCCAAGGGCTTGGTCATGAGACCGTCTACGGCTTAGTCATGAGACTGTTTAGGGCTTGGTCATCAGATTGTCTAGGATATGATCATGAGATTGTCTAATGGCTTGATCATAAGACCGTTTATGGCTCAACATAAAAATCTTCCTAGTAACTCCAAGGTCCTTCTTCTCAAACTCATTATTCAACTCATTTTTAACCTTCTACACCTCAAGTTTACTATTAATTGCTATTAGAATGTCATCTACATAGAACAACAATACAAAGAATTGACCTTTTCCTAGAAACTTGAAGTAGATATAAGTATCATACTTGTTATGTTCAAATCCAATTCTTATAATGAACTCATCAAAAAGCTTGTTTCATTTCCTTTGGGATTGTTTTAGTCCATACAAGGATCTATTTGACTTACAAACATAACCCTTCTTGTCTCCTACCTCAAATTCTTCTTGTTGCTTCATGTATCTAAGTCTTCATATAGAAACATAGTCTTAATGTCCATTTGTTTCCACTCAAGGTTAAGCTCAACAACCATGGTTAATTTATCATGTGAATGGATATGTGCTTTACTACAAGAGAAACACATAATTATAATCAACTCCTTCTCTTTGATTAAAGCTTGTAGCCACCAATATTGCCTTGAATTTTTGTTGACAAGTTTTTGGATTACCATCTTTATGTTTGAAAATTCATTTAAACACTATAAGAAAATCATCATTAAATAAAAATTGATTTTAGAGACTAAAAAAGTTATTGGTATCCAAAGTAATTTCTATTATTAATAATATTTATAAATTAGTTTCTAAATTGGTATTTAATTAGCTACTAAGGTTTATACTACCAAATACTTTAGATTCTAAAATTGGTAATTAAAATCTTAGTAGCTTATTAGATATCAATTAACTAATTAGATACCAATTTAGAAACTAGTTTATAAATTTAGAAACTAATTTAGATACCAATAACTTTTAGTCTATAATAATATCTAATTTAGTCAATATAGTAACTAATTATTTTTTGTCTCTAAAATTGATTTCTATTTAATATTTTTTTAATAATAAAAACTGACGAACCTAGAACTCACAAATATACAAACAAGAGTCTAGATATTGTTCAGATAAAGTGACTTCATCTCCTTAATCATGGAGTCTAACGTGTAAATTATTTGATATTTTTCTCACTCTGCCAAGCTTGTGTTCTCTCCCTAAAGGCAAATTTGAGTTACTATAGTCATACACAAAACTTCTTTTATTTCCCCAATTTTGTTCAATTCTCTTTCATTTTCTATATCAATTATTTCCTTTTTAACTTTTTTTTTATCTTTTTCACGCCATCTATTTTTTTTTTCCTTTTACACGCCCTTTTTTGGGTTTTACATATAACATTTTCCAATTTTTATTGAGTTGTGTGCGTAAAAGGTTAAGTATGAATGAAAGCATATTCTAAACCTTGTCCACCTCTTTGTGAGGCAATCCACCGTGCTCACATATTTCTCACATAAAAGTTGACAAAAAAAAGATCACCAAATAGCATGATATTTGCAAACTTGACTTTTCTCCACATAAGTTGGTCACTTGGTGCCACCTTTTTTCTCTCGAGTGCTTATAGTTGTGAACATGGAAGATACTAAACTTTGACAGAAATGCTTAGTTTGATTTTATCTCCAACATTGGTCCCATATACGAGACTAAGTCTGGGTTTCATTACAGCATAATAAATAATGCCACAATTTTCTACGTGGAAAATCACGTACGCGACCATTAATGAACCGTATTTGAAAATTTATAAAGAAGACAAATATGATATGATCTACCTTTTTTTTTAAGAGAAAGAGTTAATTAAGAAGAGAAAATTGTGACACTTTATAGCTAGAAATTAACTCGTTTGCTGCACCATGCCAAGGGACGTCATCAACAGATTGAGTTACAGACGCTAAAAATTATGGCATGCTTATTTTCATTTATGCATCCTCAGACAAAAATAGACACCAGATTTTTTTTTTATATATATAGTCAACTTGGTACACCCTTAATTAGTATAATAATGCCTAGTCTTTTTAATTGAATTTATGTTGTACATTTAAAAAAAATTAATTTTAGATACCAAAATAATTAA
>Ga0123341_1000658_pt1 | contig 22562 bp, 14 predicted proteins | sample Turbeapinknodule_FD_89959 | JGI IMG/M metagenome (GOLD analysis project Ga0123341, IMG submission 89959) | Root nodule microbial communities of legume samples collected from Mexico - Turtle bean Mexico pink nodule | ecosystem: Host-associated > Plants > Roots > Nodule | place: Mexico: Nepantla...
AAAATCGTGTTAGAATTATCAAAAATTTAACAAATATTTTTTAAATTTAACACTTTATGATGTTTGACCAGTGTCGTAAGACTATCAGTATCTGATACATGTATCTGACACGAAGACACTATTCAAAATACATGCAGCCTCATAAGTTACAATGGAATTCAACATTGAACAACAAATTTCAGTAGCCAGTGTTGTAGGTACCTGTATTAGGCTGCGCAGAGAAAAATCTAGAAAGCATTCATACAGAGTTCAACTAAATTCAATTTGTCAAACGGAGCGACCCATTAAATACCATTAATGACAGCTACAACAGATGCATATTTTTTTCTTCATAAACCAAATAACACACCTCAGCTACTCAATTATTAGACAAATTTTATTAGACCCTATACTGTTACAATAAATTCTGGCCAAGATAAATTATAAGGTTTTTTTTTTTAACATTGACAACTACTATTTTGGTATCTCATCTCGATTAAAGATTATAATATTTCAGTAAAGATAAATTTCACTTTATAAGTCGATTTTAAGATATTGAGTTTGGTTTAAAGTGCATTTCTTAAAATATAGAGTTATTTAAAGCCTATCCTAATAAGAATTAGTTGAATTTATCGTATCCCGTGCTATCGGATCATTATTGAACCGTGAGGGGTGTGTTGGAGAAATGGATTCTCTGTTGCATGTTACATGGATTTAAAATCATCTGAGATTCGCCATTAAGAGACCAAAACAAGGTCTAAATTTTTGTATAGTTTATAGATAAGAAAACACGCTTACTTAACCTGAAGAGTTTCCACTCCATGCAAACGTGTCACTTTCACCGTAGTTGGGCGAACAATAAGTGCAGCAAACTTTAATAGAGAGCATGTGAGTGGTTGGAGAAGCTGATTTCAATGTTTATTTATTGCTTCAGCATGGTAGCAGTCCATATATACATCACATATATGCATATAAAATGGCACCTCCCTCTCAGTATTTTACTCATTGACCGTGTTTTCTAATTTAATACAGCACAGAATGCCAGATAACAAGACCAACATTTTGTATTATTTTAGTTCATCCATCATCTCTATATATACCAGGTTGGCTTCACACACAAAGATATTGTGATTAAGGTTGAAAGATTCAGAAGAATGGAGTTGAAGAAGGGTGTGAGTGAAAAGAAGAAGAACAAAGGAAAGGGAAATGGAGTAGTTTCATGCACAGAGGAAGGTGGAGGGGTTGTGAGGGTGAAGATTGTGGTGAGAAAGAGTGAGTTAAAGCAGGTGGTGGAAATGATGAGTGGTATGAAGTCAACAATGTTGTTGGAATCTTCTGTGGAACAAAGATTGAAGCTGTTATTGAAGAGAAAGCATGTTTCCACAACCAATAGAAATGGCCACACTTGTTGGACTCCTGTTCTACAAAGCATCCCTGAAGAGAGATTAGTTTAACTTTGTCTGTGAATTATTATCTCTTCTTGTAACATCATGTTATCCAAAGTATCTGTCATTTCTCTCTGTAGTGCAGAGAGTTTTGAAAACATTTTCACCATCACTATTGTTCTAGTTCTGATTATTGCTTAATGTGTAACTTGAGTCCTTTTTGCAACTCAAAAAGTGTAGGTAATGTACTGCTACAGGAAGAGTTTTATTTTTATAGTAAAAGTTTTTATAGTATGAATAAGCTAGAAAATGTATAAATAATTATGTCAATCCATTTGCCTAAATAGAATGTATATATGGCAGATGTGGATCATATTTGCATTTATAGTTAAGATTATTTACTGTTGTTAATTTAATGCAGACAAAAAATGATTGCAAAAAAAAATGATGATTGCAAGAAACAATGATTTCTAGTCCTAATTGTGTCTTTCCTCATTAGTCTTCTTTCTTTCTTATACTCATTCTTCTTGCTTTGGTTTCTTCTTGCTTTGGTTTTCTCCCTGTTCCTCCATCAATATGAACTTTGTGCTATTTATTTAAAGAGAAAATTAGTTTTAATTATAGAAAAAGGTAAGTCATATATTAAAGTGGCAAATTATGAATTCAGTTTTTATAAGCAGAATGTAATGAGATAGGTACTGTTTGTTTGTGCCACAGTTTCATTTCAGCCATAAATAATTAAAAACTCTTAGTTCAAATACAGATACTTTGAAAAACTCTTAAAATGGTAAATAAAGAAGAAAAACTTAATAAATGCCTAATAGAAAAAAAAACCATCAATTTCTTATATTAAGGACTAGAGAAAGAGAGTGTAATGTAGTTGAATACATAAAGTTTAAGTTCTACAGTTTATACCGAATAAATTGAAACAATCTGAGGTGAGATAATTTATATGTTCTGTATTTCTTATTATTCGACCCTTTAATGATAGCTTCTGCAAGCAAATTCATAGTTACGTTATAGGAAGTCCTGTTATCTCTCAAATTAGTTGTGGAAACTTAGTGACACGACAACCTTTGTTTTTGTTAAATTCTTTGTAGGAATATTGTACGATGATGATGGGTTGTGCATGCATGGTGTGGAGAGCATGTTCATTAATTTGTTTTCTGAGGTGGTGTCATTCCTTTGTTTCTGACATGGTATGATTTGGTGCACTCTCTCTTTAAAAATAAAATATTTGTGCAGACAAGATTTGACCAAGTTTTTATCAAAATGTTAACAGAATTCAAGGATTGGTATCGAATGAGCTATAATGGTGAAGACTGTTTATGGTTCCAGGAATCAACAAACATGCAATATATAAGGTAAAAGTCATGTATTTCTTTTATCTATAGGGTAAAATATAAGAACATTCACCTTCCTATATCTTGGGGTCGATCAACCAACTCCCATGTTCTGTTTTTCCTCAGTACAAAGTAAAATGAACCATTCATTTTGAACTATAAAATGATTTTGTTCTCCAACGGGGTTGAAACCAAGAGAAATGATTGTCTTCTTTCTCGGTCGGTCGGTCTACCTTTCCTTCATTCTTCCTGAAATGGTTTTCATGTCTTCCTTTCGCTCTCTTACTTCTGGTTCTGGTTCTGGTTCGTGATGTACCTTATTCTTGAAGTATGTGTCTCTATACATGATCATCATGGACTTTTTGTTATTGAACTAGATTAGATGACGGGTGACGGAGAATTAGGGTTTGATTCCGGAGAGGAAGCCTGAGAAACAACTACCACATCCAAGGAAGGCAGCAGGCGCGCAAATTACCCAATCCTGACACGGGGTTAATCTTCTATTCGGACATAACGGATTCAATTGTGTCAGTCGGCCTTAACTGAATGATGAGAGTACAAATTTATTTTTAAAAAGTAAAAGTAAAAATAAAATAGCATAAATACCAATTTCTAATCAGGTAAGAGTATAAAGTGCATGCATTGTTTATTTCATAAGATTAGCTCCAAAAGGGTAATTAACTTTGTCTCTCTTATGTGCTTCTAGAGGCCTGTTGTTTTGTTATTATAAATTGAGGAAGAAAGACACAAGAAACAACTAGGATTTGTTTTTTGTCCTTTTACTTCCAAACACAACATTGTCATGTGCTGAGGAAAACAAAAAGACTAAAATCAAATCTGTCTATTTACAAACACAATCCATAATGGTAGCCGGAGAGGCACATGCAAGACACATAATACAACTGAAAAACTGATCCTAACAACAAATGAATACATTAAGAAAGCCCTTCATGTCGATGAGTTCTAGGCCAATGAATATGCCTGAAATTCCATGTGGCAAAGTTCCAATGGAGGAATCAGAAACAATGAAATGAGAATACAATAACTTTAGGACATTCCAACGCTTCTTGTGCAAAGGCATCGCCGTTCTTGGCTTTTCTGTGAACCAAACAAACACCTCACAATAACTTTAGCTCTTTGATGGAAAAGACATAACCGGAATAACGGTTTCTGAAACAGCCCAGAAGGGGAAAGTAGAAACTTTCTTGCAGAGGAAGAAATCAAGCATGGTGGGTAGCCCAAAGAAAGTGTCACCATCAACAAGAAGCCCAAAGAAAAGCTCAAGAACTCTGCAAGATCTCTTTGTGCAGGAAAGTCCTCACTTCACCATCACATCTTCTTCCCCCACTTCAGGAAATGAAGAACTTCTCTCCACAATTTCTTACTGCACATTTGTCTTCACCTTCACTGACCCTTCAGAATCTCCTGCACAAAGAGACTCAAAGAGGCTTCAGCTCACAAGACTAGTCTCTATATTGAAGTCTTCAAAGAAAGCAGTGCATGGAAAAGTTCTGGTGGCTCTGGTGACCATGATATCTGCCAACCTCTTCAGGCCACTCCCTCCACCTTCCAGCCCCTCTGCAATCACAGATTTGCCCGAAGAAGATGACCCCATCTCTGTATTTTCTCCTCTGTGGTCACATCTCCAAATAGTATACGAGATTCTTCTCAAGCTTGTTAACAGCACAGAGCAAAAGATGCTGAGAGAGTGCATGGATCACTCTTTCCTCCGCAACCTGCTAGCACTGTTCCAGTCAGAAGATCCAAGGGAGCGTGAGACTTTGAAAAATGTGTACCACAAGATGTATTCCAAGTTCATATGTGATCGTTCCTTGATGAGGAAATCGATGACAGAGGTGCTCTTGAACTACGTTTTTGAGACAGAGAAGCATCCGGGTATTGCAGAGTTGCTTGAGATATGGGGAACCATAATCAATGGGTTTACAGTGCCACTGAAGGAAGAGCACAAGCTGTTCCTGATGAGAGTGTTGATTCCTCTGCACAAAACGAAAGGGATGCAAGTGTACCACAGGCAATTGGCCTATTGCGTGTCACAGTTTGTGCAGAAGGAGCCTATGCTTGGAGGGGTTGTTGTGAGAGGGATTTTGAGGTATTGGCCTGTCACAAACTGTCAAAAAGAAATTTTGCTAATTGGGGAGTTGGAAGATCTTGTTGAGAATTTAGACCCTGACCAGTATCGGAAGTTGGCCTTGCCCTTGTGTACCCAGATTACCAAATGCATAAACAGTTGGAATTCCCAGGTACATCTCTTACTTGGTGCTTAAATCCAATATCTAGTACAATGTTCTTGGTTCTTTAAGTATGTGTTGAAATTTATTGAAAACTATAAAATGATAGTAGACTATGAGGCTCGGATATTTCCTTTTAAATGGCTTGTCTATGTCAGACATATGTATCATTAAGTGTTCAATTTAAAAAATATTTGTTAAATTTCTGATAATTTTAGCACGATTCTAAGCAATTTTAAAAAGAATAAATACATTAATTATTTAAAAATTCAAACTTATTGGATAAATTTTTATTATGAATATAAAAAGGAAAATGATAGTTTGACAACTCTTGGATTTGTATACAACCCTTGATGTGATAGGTTTAGAAATAAATATATATATATATAAAAGATAAAATTGTAATTAATTAAATGATATGAAAAAAAAAATTAAAATAATAGTATTAGGAGTTGTAACATAGTTGTATAAAAAATTGGAGTTGTCAATATATCATTACTCTTATAAAAATAAGAAACAAATTACTTTGAACAGCCATGAAAAAACATTTTTCTACTAAAAGAATCTGAAATATACTTGTGCACATAAATTTGTATTCTCAATTTATATAATTCATAATTATATAATATATAGATCTATATCTCCGTATCTTACATTATTTTAATTGTGTTAGGTAGCGGAGCGTGCACTGTATGTGTGGAACAATGAGCAGTTCGTGAAAATGGCACTGATAGGAACAGTGGAAGTGTTTAATGTGATTGTAGAAGGCATGGAAAAGAACCTGAAGTGGCACTGGAGCAAGAGCGTTAGGCAACTAACAGAAAGTGTTAAGGTGATGCTGGAAGAAATGGACCCAGATCTGTATTCCAAGGGTCTCATGGACATGGAAGCTAAAGAATCAATGGCACATCAAGAAGATATCAAAAGAAAAAAGAGATGGGAAAGAATAGAATTGGAAGCTGCCAAGAATCAGTTTCTCAACCCACAACGTTATATACGAGTCTCCTACTGAACATTAATGCATGCACATTTGTGCTGCCATTGGTAATGCTAACTTTTCTTGGGTAAACAAATAATTGCAGGAGCAAAATTGTTTAGAAGTTGCTTAGTTGTAACAATGCCTAATATGAATACTTCAAACCAGAATTTGGCACCTGTGGTTTGAGATATTCAATGGAATCAAATAACAATTAAAAGCCTCCAAAATATAGAGAAACAGGGACATACTAAAACCAGATGAAGAGCTGAGTAGACTAGCACCTAATATATTTCTAGTGTATACTATAGAAAAATCTTGCTTGCGCCTAACAAATAAAATTATTTCTTTATCCAAACTATTTGAAATTGTTCTCAAACTACAACTATAAAATTGTTGACAAACTAATGTTACCGTAGAGGCATCGACAGTATAAGAAAATAATGTCCAAATTTTTGCTTAGGGATGAAAGCATAAAAAGAAAGAGAGATGCATACACAAGTTTAAATAATTATTGTCTCAATCAAAATTTAAATGATGTGCTGCCTAACGCAAAACCGTTGAAATCGGTTTTCTTGTTATACAGCTTACAAACGATTTAACAAACTAATACTCTGGAAACTACGAATCAGATGATATCCCCCTCCCCTCCCTCTCTGGTGGTACAAAACTGTGTAACCAATACACAACCTATCAACTTAAACTATAGATATTGGAAAACTGTGGCGACGAGCACAAGGGTGGAATAAAACTCCTAGCCTTTAATTAAGGCTTTAACTATAAAGACAACAAAGAATCAAGCATTTCTAAAGGTTGAAAGTCATTCCCCTGTACATTTTCCATGGGAAACTCCATCAAATCAGATCTCGAAGGCTTCTGGAACTGCTTGTAATCATCAAGCTCAAACGAATTGTACAAGTGTCTGGAAACTTGGACTGAGACTAAGCTCCTGCTTCATATGAATCCGGACTCCAATATTGCTTTTCAACACACAAAATGACCAACAAGGTCAATGCAGCAGATACACTCACAAACTATACTTGATATTTTGAAAGCTTTTCTTTTACTGGAGGTTCCAAAGCAGACATACACTGATCCCACGCTCCATTGCGAAGCATCTACAGCATAAACATGAGATTGTAGTCTCATTATCATGAGCAGGGTATTACAGCAATAACTTAAACATAACATTACCCAAAAGGTAGATGTGTGCCTTAAAGTGAAGCAACACTAACCTGTTTATACCCATGCAAGACCTGGCAGACTTCATTGTGTAAATCTTCACTCCTTATTTCCTGTAGACGTTAATAAAAGCAGTTACATTACAAAATCCTTAAAGCACCTTTTAACTTTTAAGATGACCATACTGACGGCTAAACATACATGCCAACTTGCAATCGCTTTGCACATGTAAACAAGCGAGCTTAGAGCACCAGAAGGATTAGCTTTGACCTGAAAACAAGTGTAAAACACCAATTACTTTACAAGGCTACATCTAAAATTTTAGTGCGAATAGGAGACTACCATAGCGCATAGGCCTCTGAAAGCATCCTCTTTCTCGACATCATCTCGTATCCTGCAAAAAAATCATCAAGAGAATTAGTATACAAGGTAGCCTACAATGAAAAAGTGTTCATCTAAAATCATGTTCAATTTGTAAAATGAGGATGTTGAGATAATGATTACTCTCCTTTATGCATGGATTTCAAATATTTAAATACAGGATTGCAGGATACATTGACTATTCGAAGTTCTCGGACAAGCATTATCTAACACCTTCATTGTAATACTGGACATTAAGCTCTTAAAGCTAGAAAATGCTTTGAACACAATCAGGTGATTTTGTGTCAATACCATATACTCCCAAGGAATTGTCAATTGTTAACACGTTAAATGGGCATCCTTAGTATAAGAATTTGACAGTAAAATAATTACCACAGTATCAGGTTTATGATGGGGCTCTCTTACCATCCTGATTTTTGGAAAAAACACTGTATGCATATGTTTGTATTTATTTTTGTTGTGTCGGAATAGAAACATAGTAAGCAGAAGAGATTTTACAAAAAAAAGTTATTACAATTTCTAAGGGAAAAGTGAATTGCACATAATAGGGAGATTGCTCCAATTTGTTTACTTTTTTAATTTGTTATTAAAGTCAACATCAATATGCATCTCAACTGCTTTTTAGACCACTCATCAGATCTTCTCCGTCTATCTTTTTTAGAAAGAAAAATATTCATCTCCAATCTCAGCCACCAACCTCTCAAACCGAACTGATCACACTGCCAAGGGAACAGTACTATAACCAATTTCTCAACTTTGTTGAATACACTATGTTTTGAATCCCTCAAGCCCCTCCTAAACATCTAAGATGAAAGGGTAAAACAATAAAAGAGCCACAAACTTCTATAATGAGTAGTAATTTATTCACGATTTATCGTGCACCAAAAGTTGCAAAAGCACATTTGATTTTGAAAACATTTTTTAATGCAGCAACACAAGAGAACCGGAGATATTTGTTATGTGCTACTGTGAAGGTCAGTACTATAACATACATTGACAAAGCAGTGCACCAAGATTGCATGAAATGCTCCATATGTGGTGATACAAGCTCTGGACAGACCCACGCAAGCCTCCCCAGTGTTATTGCACTATTCTCTATAAGTGACTTATTGAGTCCCTATAAACAGCAAACACAATCAGCAACTAAACATGATCAAAATTATAATTGAAGAACGTAAAATGATAGTGACCTCTGCGTGCTGAAGAATGGGAACCAGGCATGAAATTACAGTCAAGACAACAGGAGAAATTTCTTGACGAACCTGATATTCAATAGACTGATTTTGTATCAAATAAATAAAATGTGACATGGTGTAGTTAATGTCAGAAGATATTCACATTAATAACAATATCAGAAACATGAAAAGCAAACCAATGAGGGAAGAAGAACCTTCAAACACAAACAGAAACATGAATGAATCAATATACAAAGCTGTAGAATACTACAAGAATATTGGAAAAATTATCTGTCAAGAACCTACAACATAAGTCTCATCATCACAACTAAAGAATGTTTGTGTTATGAGATGATTTTATTCACCACAACTGACCTGCAATTTTGATGGGTTTATTTATTTAACCTGAACCCAGCCCAATCAAAAAACCCAATAATGAGACAAGTTTGGCTTATCACAACCACAAGACAAAAGTTAATGTGTATTTTATAGTATTTTATAAAATTAAGTAATCCACACGACAAAAGTTAAAAGTCGTTACTTGTTGTAGCCTGATTATATTTGTCTTAGTTGGGTCTAGTTAGTTGCTTTTAGTTTTCACAACCAGTGTAGCCTATTGGCGTTCAATGGGGACAGCTGTCTCCGTCTGAGCCTGTAAATAGTAGTGCTATTAACAAAGGTCATTCAATAATGAAAATATATACAGATTCACAGATCTACTCAGATCACTTCCTATTCTCATTTCCTGCAGTTTTTATCATTTTCTCTTCCAATCAAAAAACTTATAATGTTTTCTAGAGCTTGAATTTTACCAGAGCTATGGACTCACAGTCCAATCATGTTCCAAACAACCAGGTGGTCCTCACCTCCAACTTCTTCTGTTCAAATGTTATTCTCAGTTTCCTTTCGATTGGATGAGAAAAACTCTCATCTGAAACAGCACGTTGAAGCTGTTATTAAAGGGCGTTATGTTCATCACCATGTGATCAAAACCAGTTTCTAAATAAAAGTGACAGAGAAGGCTTCTCTACTGTGTCAATATACATCATTTTTAGTATATGGCTATCATTTAACAATCACGGTATTCATTACAGTTTAGGGTTTAGGGTTTAATCAAGACAATTTAGAACTATATCATTCAAACCAAATGTCAATGCCAATTAGATTCTATTTTGCATGCTTTTCTATCATTTTATCAGAAAGCATTAAAATGGTATACCTTAACTGCTAATTCTCCAATTGCCCAGCATGCATTATTTGCTACTGAAATGGCCTCCTTTACCTTAGAAATCTCCTGCACACCAGACACTATTAGAATAAAATGGCCAAACAAATGCAACCTATGGACAAATTTGTATCAGGCACACACATACCAGCTGTTTGGCAGCAGCCTCAAGAAATTCAGACAAACGAGGGTGCAAATGGACCGGGCACACCTAGCCAAATTACAATTGTTAGAATCCCATCGACTAAGATACAGTCCAAAGAACAATCCCTGCTACCCCACAATGTAAAATTAAAATATTTGGGCATAGACCCAAACTTACTTCCACCCAATCCCCTCCTTAACCAACCCCGAATAAAAAAATTAAACTAACAACTTCAAAAAGTAAATTTACTTCCAAAATACAACAGGACAAGGAAGAGCTTATGGCTAAGCAGACTTCAGAATAATGTATGAAGGTACACATTCAACTTACTCGTGCCAGGTCTCCAAGTAAGGCAAAAGCACTTTGTCGAACATCAGAAGCATCATCCACACAACAATGCAGAAGTAGATCTCTCAGAGAACATTGTGCAACCTGCAAAATAGTGTATATCAAGATAATCTCAAAAACTCATACAAAGGGAACTTTAGAAGACAGAATAGCTATCAATTCCAAGTCTTACATACAAAGAGGAAGAACAGGTTTTTCAGAAGCAAGGTACAATAAAAGGACTTAGTTTTATCATTGATTTCTGCTAAAGAAGTAGGTCTTGTACAGAAAAGATAATATCATGCTAGAAATCAAAGAAACAATCTAGTGTTGCTGCCTCCAGTTTGTAGAAGAAACCACCAGCATGAATCACGAATGTTTAAAAAGGTAAAGTTTATGGTCATATTGATGTTCTTTAGATAATCCAGAAACCCTACTTCTGGCCCCAAAAAATATTAACTCTTTAATTAGAGAAAACGGATCAAAATATTGCACATATATGAAATAATATATTAATAGATCTTTCTAATGATGCAAAAGCCCAATCAATTAAAACGAAGACAATATTTACAAAATAACAAGCATGTTTCTGAATACAAAACGACATATTTTACACAAGTAAAAAAGGTGGAGTAACAGAAAACCATAGAACTGTTTCAGTATTAAAATTTACAGAAACAGTTTAACAAGTACTGCACTTGATATGAATAAGAATATTAATGAGAGAATTGCACCATGTTTTAAGATAAAAAAAAAAGCTCCCATTTTGTAAATTAATGCAAGCTATTTCAAGAAACACATCCAAGAAGATGAGAAATAATTAGCTAACAGATAAGTATCATCCATATCTAGAAAATACGAGTTTAGGATGAGTACCAAACTCTCTACTCCACTGCCAAGACCCTCTGCTAGTCCAGAAAGCAAATCAAGAGAACACACAATGAACTCCTTGTCATACTGAACCCCAGTTGTAGAATCAGCCTGAAATAAAATGACATTCAACTTGTTGGAAGATAAAATAAACTTCAAAATCAAAACTTATTGGTAATTAGTTATACAGTAGTTTGTTGGACAGATCATAAATAAAGGTGGTCAATGAAATGCATCTTTTAGAATCAAACAGCATATGCAGACATATTAATTTGATAACAGACACGGGTATAGACCATAATAATAACATTTTGACACTTTTTCAACTTTAGATGTAAATTGGATACCTGTCAACATATATAGCATGCTAGAGGCACTTGAGTGCTCAATAAAAGAAAAATATTCAGAAGAGATAACAGCACCCTCTAAGTAGTGGTCATTCGATTAGTTCACACCGCTAGAATATCATGTAAGATCAAAATATCATATCCAAGAACAATTTAGATTTTATCCTATAAAATATTTCTTCATAGTAGTTTCCCTATTTTGGCAGTTCACATGCTTCATGATATCTTATGATTTGTTGTTACCTTATTTAGTTTAGGGTTTAGGGCATAACACTGTAGGTTTGATATATGGTGCATAAATATATAGTGCAAACTAGATATTAAAAGATCTTTGAGCAAAAGTAACCAGAACCTTAGCAAATTGTTGGGTCTGGATTATATTTATGCACCTCCTAAACACAGGTTCAGCAAATTGAGTGAAACCAGTACCCAGAGCCTGCATCAATTGAACACCACATCAGGAGCAAGAAAAAAAAACGGAACAAAATTTTCAAATTATATTAATAGTTTCCCAAACCCATGCATTTATTAACATGAGAATCAGAATGAAACCAACTTCCAACTGCCAGCATACTAATACATGATTTGAAACTTCCTTTGGAATTAAATTTGACGTAGAATTCTTAGCAACATAAATAAAATCCCCTAAGACGTATCAAATTTGCATGCAACCTTTTAGGCAGTTTAAAAATAAGATGCGCTTTAGCTATTTCAAATGAAATCAAATTTTCAACATGCACAGACAAGTGCCTTCTGCATTGTTCCTGTGCCAATACTGTCAAGAGGATATACTGCACATTGCAAGATCAACAGCTTCAACCCTTCAATTAGTTATGGTGAAATTATTTGTTGACACATGAGAAGTAGGAATCTGTTGTCAAAGAACAACCTACGGTTTACAATTCTACCAGCAAACTAATTCAAAGTTCAAACATGCATATTCATAATAAATGTTATGAACAATAAATGACAACAAAACCAGAAACACTTTTTTAATACATAAGATGGTGGGAAAAACAGATATCCGTACATGTGCTATAGATGTAAAGCATTCCAGGAGTGGAAAAAGATCTTTGTCTGAATTTGAAAGTTGCTGCCACTTCTCAATTAATGGTGGCATTAGAATGTCAAGATAAACAGGCTGCAAAGCAAGGAGATATACAGTAAATAAAGAAATGTCTTTTGAAGCAAAAGGGAGAGAATATCAGTAGTTTGAGTAAGAATGTTGATTGTCCCTCCATGGAATGGATTACTGCTAAAAATTAGCATACCTGATTCAACTCTCCTCCAACAGCTTCAGCTAGAGTTCCAATTGCATCATATACAATTCTGAGGTTTCGCCGCTGCAATTTAGGACAAAAGACTACAGTGAACGATGTCTAAGCATACAGGTAATGATAAGATATGAAGAAAAATATAGAGCTAGTGTTCGTCCAAACATGAGTCATTGCACAAGAAACAACACGAAAATCATGTATTAACTATTATTAAGGTCAGGAAATCACTTGATATTTCCCAAATGCTGTCAGCAGATGCTTCAGTATAATTTCCAAGCGTGGTGCCAACTCTTCAGCAGCCTCCTATTATATGTTTTGTAAACCAAATTTGAGACTTGTATAAATTGAAAATATATGAAGTAATTTGATCAATTCATTAAGGGTAAATGGACAGAAATTGTATTCAGAACCTCTTCCAGGGTTGCAAAAGCTGAACAAGCAGCCTCTTGTACCCGCTTATTGTCATCCAAAATTCTTCGTAGAAGCCCCATAAGAACATTATCAAATTGTTCATAGCCTTTAGGATGTCCAATACCCTAAAACAGACAAATTCAAACTCAAACAAAATTATACAGTAAATTGCTCTGTAACCTTGCATGGCTAAACTTAAATATCAGTTCATTTAGATGTTGTATATAATATTCACTTGTTGTTGTTTTGTCACTTTACAATTATCTGGAAACATACGATATTCCAATCGACCAAGATCCTTTGAGACTGATGCAAGATTTGGCATATCTACAAACTCCTTATATTATAACATTTTAAGTTCAAACTTGAATATTGAATACACAAATATGAAAGTGATAGAGCATATTAAAATAATTAGTTATAATCATATCAGGAAAGAGAATGTAACATATTAATATCGATTGGGAATATATAAATAGTGATAAGATATTGAGACATAAATTTAATGATTAGGAATTTGATAGTAATTGGTATTTAGGATTGGAATAACTTTCTCCAAGTGATCAAAACCTTCAGAAGTACATAAAGTTATACAACTGTCCAGCTGTTCAATAGCAGAAGAGGAACAAAGTGCTTGTATACCTGAACAATAAATTTGCTAAAACGAGATAGTGTCCAGCACGAAATACTTCGTATCAGAGGAAACTTATCATCAAGAAGCGGGATAAGAAAGGCCACAATCTAGAAATGAAGAACACAGCATTGTCCAAAATTCAGAATTAGTAAGAAGTAATGGCCACATAAAAGAATAAAAAAAATCTGACAAATTTGTAAGCATAAAAAATCAATAAAGCAGATCATAAAACAAGACTCAGTAAAATAAGAGTCAGAGATTGACAGATTAACTAAATGTTGTCAAAGACATATTTTTCTTCTTTTAAAATCAATAATAATAATAATAATGTTGTCAAAATTAAGATCCTACTAAGGACCCAAAGGGGTGTTGAAAGATCTTAAAATGTTGGAATGTAAGACTGTAACAAGTATATAGGATCTTACCAAAATGTATATTATATATTATATTAATACACACACAAAACAAACACATAGAAAAAGGGGGGAAACTATAAATAAAAACATTAAAGCAAACCTAAAACTAATGTTTCATAACCATAACTCCAAAACTAAAAACTAGCATTCATTTGACTGTGACAACATTCTTCTTCTTTTAGTATCAATAATGTTGTCAAGATTGAGGAGTTGCAAGATCTTAATCGTAGAAATGAAGAATGGTAACATGGATTATAAGATCCAATCAAAATGTAAACTATACTAATATATACACACATAGAAAAAAGAGGGGAACTATAAACGAGAACATTGAAGCACACATAAAAACTATCGTTCCATAACCACAACATCCAAGAGAGGGACACGCAAGATGGGGAAAAACACTTCAAAACAGATATTTGATACTTCTTTATTTAATCCTATGATTTGAGTTTTCTCAGATAATAAATAAACAGAAATGTGACAGTTACTAATTTTTGGTTTAGTGCCAAAATCTCAAGTCAACTCACTCGTATGATTCCATCACAATCTTATCAATTTATTATTTCAGGTCTGATCCAGATCAGGAAAGGGAAAAAAGATAGTAAGACCATGCGAACTTACGATCTAGATAGCAATTTTAACAACATTGAGCATGAATTGTAAATTACAAGTCATCCACAAAGTATCACAATTATCTGACAGTGATTGAATAATTGAACATAAGAAAGAATAGATCAACAAAAGGGGAAAAAGGAAAGATTGCACTATGTAATTTATAAAGCTTGAATGATTCGAGAAGTTATCATATTTTTTGGAAACAAGATATTGTGTAGCTAGAGAAGCAATACACAAACATGCACAGACCAATGGGGTTTTAGGTACAAAAGGGAGTGAATAGAAAGAAATATGCTTTGAATAACATTTTCTAGTGTTCTATGATGTATTACAATAAGATGAACTGCAATGTACGTAAAACATTGGGTGCTAACCATTATTTACACTAATGTTGATCCTAACAATAATAAAGAAGCAAATTATGAGATATTAGGAAATATGGAAACTAACCATAACTGATAATATTTAGTATACAATTAGATAATATTGGATATTCTGAATAACTCTAAAATACAATATTGATATTAATGAGATATTCAAACACACACATGCATACATTAAGTTATAAAATCATTCAAGCATACATTAAACAAAGCTAAACAATTTTTCCTGCAATAAAACCTTCTGCTTTTGGATTGCGTAATCAGAACCAAAAAATAGAAAATACCTCCAGCAGATGAGGATAAAGACCATTGATGCAACCTTCACCTATGGCACCAAGGGCCAACACGGCAGCTTCCCGGTCTTTCCAAGCATCATCCCCACCAGCAGACAACTTAGCCTGCACACATTCTCATAAGCTTTAGTATATCCACACCAAAAAAAATATGGCTTGTGGAGAAATTAGCATCATAATAGTTGATGTTTGACATATATACACCTATGTTTCACCCACTATCATTATGCCTGGTCTGCCTTTAATTAATAGAGCACTAGTTTGACTGTTACTCATTCTTAGCAACTGTGATATAGAAAATTATCATAAGAAGTGTGAATCACCTCAACAATAGGCATAAGTGTTGGAAGAATCGCATCTCCAAACACATTTGAAAGAATATCAAGAGCGGCTGCACTGCATTTCCGCAAATTCCATGTGTTGACAACATCATCATCCTGTAAATATAAAAAATAAAAAATTGTGACTTTAAATTGCAAAGCAATTTTTTAACAGCTCATCTTTCAAAAGCTACATAAGCCCTATTAAATAAGGGAAATAAGATTAATCAAATAATAAGAATACGAAAACAATAGAGCTAGTACAACATACGTCATCTTCTACTTCATCAGATCCATGAAATCTTGACGCATGAAATCGAGGCTTAAGATCCTATGGTGAAAAACAAATAAAATTAGAAATGTGATGGTCATAAACAAAAAAAAACCCAGTAAGTCAATTAATAAGCAACCACACCTGATCTCGATCAGGTTGAGATCCATCTTCCTGGAAAAAAAAAACATTCAAACAAATGAAGTCACAAACAATTAATTGCAATCCACCTATAAACACTAATCAATCCAAAAGCAAACCTCAGCTTCAATAAGTGATTCGTCATCATCAGCATAAGCCATGTTTGACAACAATATCTACATGGATGCAACAAATGAACTTCAAATTTCAATATTACATAGGAAAACAGTTATAAAAGAAAAATGTGTATAATTTGATTTACTGGAATAAGACGAGGCAAGAATTCTCTTAAGTTTTCAGGTGGTAGTTGAGCATCACAATAAGCAGACCTGCAACAACAAAATTTAAAAAATAAAATATGCAAAATAGCAAAAGCTCCCAGGATTTCAGAAAGATAAAATATTGTTAAAGTTTGAAATTTTAAATAAGCTTAAAAGGGAAAATAGCATCACTACATAATAGATTCATCAAACTCTTATTTGCATCGGCATGCTGATTTTAGAAACAATATATTGATTATGCATATACCATCTTAGTATCCAACGACAGAAAACATACATTGCTAGACAACAGTATGACTTGAACTAGCATGTCTCAAATTAGAATACATTACAACCACCTGAAACCCCTCCTCCCAGTGACAAAAAAAAAGCAAGTAACACAATAAAACAAAATACACATAAATAAGTTTATTATTTTGGTTGTGATTCATAACAACACCTAGAAGCTACATGAACTCCAGCTACTAGTTGTATCATTAAGAAAATAACATGGCAAACATATATAGTACCAAAATTCACAGGCTTCGAGGGCTACTTCTTCATCTGTGTCCTTGTTGACTTGTAACATGTATTCAATCACATTCCTTAAATGTGGCTGCAGTGAATTGATAATTGCATTAGGAAAGAGAGAGCAGATAGAAATAAAATTTTAAAGAAAGTAAATAGGCAAGACACTTGGTGCTTGCTTGTTTGACTAGTTGGAAAATTAAAAATGCATAAATAATAAAATCATGATAAGTATATAAAACAATGTAATATGTTCTGATTTTATGATTTCTAAATGAATTCTACTTGCTCAAAGAAGTAAACAACTGGATATAGTGTGATAGAATGAATACAATAGATAAACAACCGCAATGAGAAAAATCCCGAAAATATAAGAACATTCAATTAACTTGAAAAACTCCAATGAACCAGAACAAGAAGCTCACCTCCAAGAAAGATGGACGGACTTCAATAAGCTGAACAAATGCCGCGCAAACCTGGTTATGAATAGCAACTAGGATGGTTTCAATTGATTCCAACATTAATAAAAAAATAGTAATTACCAAATTTGAGCTAAAAACAGTTAATCAATTTTCTTGCACAAACTATCAGAAATTACAAGAAAACACAAACAGGGTATAGCTTTGACTTGTAGAGGTCATCAAAATAATTCATGTATAAAGATAGAATACAAAGTGAACAGAAGGCAGGGTCAATGGACCGAAGCCTTCAACTACTAGCAATTCAAACCAGCAGCTGGATTTGGAAAAGGATCATATTGAGTAATTCAGTAATGAAGTAATAATGAAAAACACTTTATTCGAGTTACATCCACGTGCATATAAAGCATTAAGAACTCACCAACTTCCGCACTTCAGCAGAAGGATCATTTGAGAGGACAAACAGACCTTGAAGATATTGATCCATGGATACATATAGAGCCTTTGCAAAACAATTAAGACTATTATTATTAATTCCAAACTTCAGTAGTTCTTTAATAACCAGATAACTAAGAAACTATACACTTACAGAAGGCATTAACATAATGTATTGATTTACAGAACCTAGTGATAGCTTTCTCAATGAAGCATGAGGAGATTGGAAAAACTGAAACAAAAACAAAAAATAAGAATAAACAGCTGGAGGATACTATAATAAGAGGTGAAAGAGACAATTATAAAAAGGAAATACTGATGTTACCCGAAATAATCTAGGAAGAAATATGTTAATCGGGCGTTCTGCTAAACCCGGTACATCAGAATCAAGATATTGAGGAATATCTTCACAAATCTTCATGCGCAGTGAAAAATGAAATGTTAAAAAGGTACTACTAGAAACAAATGCTATGAATATATTAAGAATCAGTTGCCAAGACTGTAATATAAACAGGGATTATTAATGAAACAGGAAACAGTACAAGAGACATATATCAATTGCATAAAAAAAAAATCAGGGGGGACATACTAAGCACACTATGTCTTTAATTTCAGTTGTTACTTTCAATTTTTTCCAGTCATTATTATAACCAAGTGTAAATAGATAAAATAGAGGGAGAAATACACGGAATTTAGCATACTTCAAACCACGTTTCTAATGTCATTAACATTGCAATGCAATAAGTCAACCAATGCTAAAACCCCAATCCATATAAACTCAAATCCCCATCTATATGGACACATCTACCACACTCTACCACTTAATGCTTTCATATTCTCCACTGCCCCTCCCCAAAAAAAACATCCCACAGAAGCTACCGAGAAGTTCACGTGGTGGGTCCAAACACATTCATGTATCCACAAATGCAATAAAAATATGGCACTTGTTATCTTATTTATCTTCTTTATAGATGTGTGTTTATTTTCTTGTGACGAAAACATGGTGGGAAGCACTCTACTACAAATTAATACAGTAGCTGCATTTTTTTTCTATCCAACAGTTAATGACCCAACCATTCAATTACTGTTTGATAAAAATCCGATCACAGCAATTGGTATTGTGCGAGGGTCCATGCTTATGTGTAACTTGCTTTGATTAAAATAATTTTGTTGACATCTCTCCAAGGAAGATTCCTAAGAATCCTCCTTACCTCTGTTTCTATTCTTACATTATAATAAAAATTCTTCTTTATAAAATAAATCTTGCCTCTTTCTCTACAAGGATCTCAGTAGCACCAATTCATATAATGCAAGTATTTGCATTTTCTTTGAAGATTCTATTTTAGCCAGAATTATAATTTAAGAATATTATATTGAATCTAAAATGGAAAACCAACCTTGGATAATGCATCCATTGCACCTTCCATGTGATTTAGATCGTTGCTGTCCAAGCAATTTACGAGGGCTTGCAACAATTCAGGCCACCCAGCAACTCCTCCTATTTCAACAACAACACTAATAATAGTTCCTGTTGTAGACCTTATGTGCTTATCCGCTGCACCAAGACAAGGCAGCAACTCCGATTTCACATACTGTTGGTAGGCAGGCTGCATAGATTTATAAGCATTTCTGAGGTTATTCTTCAGGTATAACCCTGCAGCCTGACGAATTTCCACTGATTTTCCCTGGTCAATTGAAAATCACCACAGCACCATTAATATCAATGCAACACCACTTGAACCACAACTGCCACACCATATGCAGTTTTATAAACAAATAAAGTCTTATCAAAAACATATTTCCAAGAACAACTTGAAACAGTTCCAAAACATCAGACAGACTAACCTTTTTAGATGTGATTCCAAACACACTGATAGTATTTTGTTTCGCATTTAAAAGCATGACGCACGTAACAAACACAAGTCAAACTACACAAAGTTGCTTCACTGTTAAAGTAGAAAATCGATGCGAATTTCCAGAAAACTTGACAAAAAACCAAAACATACTACAACATATCTTAAAACAAGTTAAGCGACACTAAAAACAAAACAAGAGAGTCGAATAGTGTCATATCGTTAACCGATCAGTGCAGATTAACAAAGTTGCAGCAACAGACAAAAAAATAAAAAAAAACAAGAATAAAACTCGCCGGAGCATCACCTTCATCAAGTCCAGTAGATTTCACTCAGAACAATCAAATCAAGCAGAAACACACTACGACAAGAGCTCCACATCACGCAGACTTAATCAAACCAAAACAACGCAAGGCGATCCTCACTCTTGCACATAGATGCAAGCAAAGCACATACGAAAATTCGCGTTTCGACGGAGCAGAGACAATAGCAGTAGAAAAGTGAAGCGGAAATAGGCGAAGGAATACCTCAGCACGGGAGAATATGAAGGCGAGGTAATTGTTGAAGTCAGGAAGGAGCGAGTAGCGCTGAAGGTGTTGCCAAATCTGAGCCTTATCGGCGGAAGAAGAATGCGAAATCTGCTGCTCGAGGAGGCCGCAGATCTCCTTGAAGCCTTGCTCCTGAGGCTGCCACGCTGGAGTCGTCGTCGTCGCCGCCGCCGCCGCCGCCATCGCCACCGGAATCCGCCCCCGCGAGAATTGAGTTCAATCGCAGAGAGAGGGGTTTTTGGAATATTTGTGTGCGCAACAGAAAGAGAGAGTGAGAAAGAGAACAACACCGCTTTTAAATGAAACGCAACAGCTTCAAGGTTCGCAAAACAATACAAATAACTTTTTGTTGTGCCAGCAAACAAACAACAACCCTCTCTCACTCCTCACTGTTCACAACCTCAATTATCCAACAAATAACACTGTTTCACCCGCTTGCGTTCCGTTTCCTTTAGGTTAGGCCTTCGCGTCGTTGGGCCATACCACAAAATTAAAATTAAAATATATCTGTATGGATACGTATAAATACGTACATAAAAAAAATACAAAATACGAAATCATAAATTTATATATTATATAATTATAAATTATATAAATTAATAATAAAATTTTACATTTATACATATTTTTTTAATTTTTAACAGAAAGACGTTTTTATTGTTAATTCATTCAATATTTTATAATTATAATAAAAATCTATAAGTTTAAGTTTTTAAAAAATTAATATATTTTTTTTAAAATTGTGTTAAAGTACTAAAATTATTAGAAATTTAATATATACCATTTTGAATTAGACACTTTACTTATGCATGTCATACGAGTATCGGTGTTCGATACGTGTATCCGACAGAAGCACATCATTTAAAAAATATATACAATTTTGATTTAGACATTTTACTGATGCATGTCATACGAGTATCGATGTATCCGAAAGACACATTATTCAAGAAAAATGTGTGAGTCTCATAGATTAAAATTAACATTAAAATAAAACAAATTTGGAAAACAACAATTCAAAAATGATATTCAACTTGCCATCATCGTTTTTTCACTTTATCCACCACTTATGGTAACATAGAAAATTTCTGGTTGGGACCAACCTATTATTATTTTACGTATTGTTTAGTGAAAATATATAAATATGTTATCATTATGCTATGTGATTTTAACCCATACTTTTCAGATTTGGCTTGCTGTGTTGGGGGAAGCAATAAATTCAAGTATAATTAACCTTAATCACATTTGTGTCCTTAAACATACAGTTTTGTGTCGTTGTGTTTGTGGAAATATAAAATCAAATTAATTTTCCCACGGCTATATTTGTTTGAAATAATAATAAAATAATCAGTTATTCTGATTTTTAACATGTTTTCATGAACTTATTTTAAAATAGAAAAAAAAATGTTCTTTTTTTAACTTGGAATTGTTTATCGTAAAGACATGTGCACTTAAAAAATAATTTATTTTCTACTAAATATAGAAAATATGGGAAGAAAAACAAAACCACTATGTCAACTCAAAGACTTTTGTGATATTTATTATACTTATTCTTATTAAAATAAAACTAAGTATATTTTTATAATTGATTGTATTATATAATTGTTTTTTTAAAATATGTCAAATCAATTACATTTACTACAACTTTCACTCGCTTACAAATTGGGCATAGAGAGAGAAAAAAAGTTTATCCACATCTACAAAAGTAAGTATGAACCAACTATTTATAAACATGTAAACTAACTCTTGGTTTATCAATGAGCTAAGCATAAGATTGGTTGTTTACTCTATTTCATTGTTAAAATAAAAAATTGTTGTTTACTTGTTTGAGACATGAACCAATATTATAAGTTATCTGAAAACCCATTGCATTAGTTTTATTTAGAAAGCTAAATCTGATCAGAATTTCCAAGAAAAATAAATAAAATCTCCATATGTGAATTTAACATTTTGCCCATTCATCACATCCACATGATGCTCAAATCCTCTCCCACCAATATCTTAGCATCATAAAAATGGCAATTTCTTCCTCCACCTCATAGTTTCTTCATCACCTTCATAAATATTTTAATTATAAAATTAAATTTTTTTCAATTCCAAAATTATCCTTGAATAAAAGGTGCAAGATTTGTTTTTTTCTTCATTTTTGAATTGTATAATTAGTAGATATTCTG
>Ga0123341_1000661_pt1 | contig 22546 bp, 14 predicted proteins | sample Turbeapinknodule_FD_89959 | JGI IMG/M metagenome (GOLD analysis project Ga0123341, IMG submission 89959) | Root nodule microbial communities of legume samples collected from Mexico - Turtle bean Mexico pink nodule | ecosystem: Host-associated > Plants > Roots > Nodule | place: Mexico: Nepantla...
GTTATATATAATATTATACTTTTTATTAATTTCCCTTTTTATTGTTAGAGTATAATATTGAAGTTTTGAGACTTTAATGTTGCGCAAACTTATTTATTTGATGATTGGTTTTAAGAAGAATTAGCATGATTAACTATATAGAACAAATATTGTTTTCGGTATTATTAACTAAAAGAGAAAAGGAGAGAGAAAAAAATTGTTTTACAAGAACGAATACAGATCATATATTTAACAATGTACACATAGTGTTAAGCAAACTTTATATATAAATTATAATAACTATAATAGGAGATAGCTAAGATATTAGATATCTTAAATAATTTGAGGGTTTACTAGACTTTAAACTTTAATTATTAGAAACACTAGACAGTGTTTGGTAGACAAATCTAAAACACGTGCTTACATATGCACACTTGTTATCAGACCGTAGGTCTCAAACACTGGTAGTAGATGACTATATATAATTTAAATACTAAACATAAAGTTGAAAAAATTATCTTTATTAAATAATTTAAGTCAACAATATTCATAAATGTACAGGCGGAGCATTATAAGATAAGGAATGAGTAACTCCTAAATATTTTATAATTATGTGTATGTAATAATGAAAATAAATATTAAAATATAAAATTAAATGAAAATAATAATAAAATATAATAAAATGTATAACAGAATAAAATTAAAATATCTTTTTAATAATTTTTTTCATATTTTGCATTCTTGTGTGTGTGATGATTTGTAAAGAAAGACAAAACAATACACGGTTTTTGTCATGTTATCTTTATTTTTTAAAATGAATGTATCACGGTTAGATTCCTGTCCATGTAATAACAAAGATTCCCATCATGCAACAGAGATTATTGAGCGTTTGACTCTGCAGTGGTTTGATTGTGTAGTTGTGGTCGAGTTAATACACCGTGATAAACAGTGAGAGGGGAGGTGAGTTGTGAATGCTTTGAGTTAAGGGAGGAGGTGAGTTGTGAATGTTGTGAGTTGAGGGAGTTTGTTGTTATTGGAGTGGTGCGCGGTGGTGGTTCGTGTGGTATTTGGTTGTCGACAGTGGGCAGTTTACTTTCTCTATGGTGGTTTTGTCTTCTTTCACCGTGTCTCAGGTAAGAACCATGTCTTTAAATAAATACACATAATCGATTTTTATGAAATGGAAATCAATTCTCAACATGTTTTTTCACAAACAATCGATGTTGCCTCAGCTGATAATCGGTTTCGCATGTAGGGATAATCGAATTATCCTATACGCAAAATCAATTATGCCTTTGTTTCTTTAGTAGAAATCGATTTTTTTCTTAGGACAATCAGTGTTAAATGAATGAATAATGTGGTGTTGCAGGTTGAGTTTCTTTAGTTATAACTTCGTTAATTTATCTATATTTCTTGGGTTTCTTTAGTTATAACTTCACTAATTTATATGAACGAATAATCTTATAATTTAGATAAATGGTATGTGGTGTTATAATTTGTGATTGTGGTGAGGTAGTTGCTGAAAGAAGTTGATCATGACTTGATTGAAAGAGATATAAATGTGTTACATTCGCAAATTCGTGAAGATAACCACATGCTTGAGTCACGAATTAGGGATACTATAACAAATGAAATGTGGACATGTTATTGTAATAATTATTTGTAGGTAACATCCATTAAGTTATATTTATATTGTTGTAAAAAAAATTTGATGATTTAATGTTGACATTCGACCTTTATTAATCTCTACATATGGAACTATTTTTTTTATTGCAAAAGTTTAACCTTTTTTATTAGGTTTTTATCATGGATTGCGGGAAAGGTATTGCTCCAGAGTTATTTGCAGGTATCTTTGAACACAAAATATGGACTACGAACATGGATTTTTTTTGTTGACTGCTATGGTCGATGAGGCATGATTGGGTAACTGTGTTGACGGTAGTTGGACGACCTATGACAGGCAGAAAAGCCTTAAGGACAGATGGTGTGAGATCAATGATCTATTTAGTAAGCTGAGTGATTTTGCTTGGAATCAAAGCTCACAATTTTTCAAGGTTGAGGATGAAGTGTGGGATGTTTTGATACAACTAACATATTCAACCTGATGTTGACTTATCGTATACATGAAACAGTAACTATGAATATCAATGTATTTCTTTTCATTAATGAACATGTAAATCCCTCAGCCGCAAAGTGGCACGTTAATCCCACCAAGCACTACAACTTGATGAAGGACTTGTGAGGACTTGATCGTGCTACCAGTCAGAGTGGAAAAACAACACAACAATCAGTAAGTTGAACTCAATTCCATCATTTTAATGTAGATATTAACGATCACATTATGGACTACATTATAAAGGAGCTAGAAATTGATTCCTCCAATGGGAAACTACTTGCTCACCTATGCCTAATGTCAATTCATGTAGCCCTGATCCTAGTCCGACACCCCCATTGGTGCCATCCCAACCATAAGATGATACTTCTTCTTTTAGGGGTTTAAAAAGAAAAGGCCCCGTGGTGGACGTCATTGATCTCCAATTGGAAAGGCTTAATACAAGGTTTGAAGGATTAACCAATATCCTTGGGAGGGGTAGTGATCAGTCAGATAAGTTATGTCATATTGTTGAGCACAAGCCATTTCATTTGAGGTTGTCGCTTTATCATCATAATGAGTGGCTAATGCTACGAAAGAAAATCTGCAATATAACAAATGCCATGTTGTTGCAAAAGAAGAATGAAATGTAATATTTCGTTAACACACGCACACACTCTGTCGTACATAGACTTTCCAGTACTTTGAATTTGATATCTGAGAAATGTTATTGGAGATGAACATACATGATGAAGATATGTTAGATAATGGTTATAACTTCTTGTGTGGTAATCCTAATGCGGTGAAACAACTAATTGACCTGCCTCTCGAGCAACGAATGAGAAAGTCCGTGAAGATAATGACTACAAATTCTTGAACTATGTACAACCTTGTTGTATTTTATTATGCATATGTGTTTTTGTTTTCAGATCTATAATGTTATTTATGACACAAATTGTATGTAGATTTTTATTTAAATATGCTTTAATTCAAATATGTTTCAACCAATGTGACTATTCAAGTATTTCATGCTACTATTTCTTATCTATTTTATGCTATATGGTAATTTTGGTTGTTATCATCAAATTTCATGGAAATGTTCATTGAGTGCAATTATGAATATTATTTGAGTTTTGTAGAAGTGGTGTCTTCATCTACAAAAAGATAGCGCAATTGTCGACAAGGTAAGGGAAAACCCCCTACTCATGATTCAGTTCTTGCTATTGAGGACATCCTTAATCATTCTCGCCATCTTGTTCACATATCAATTGTGCCCCCTAAGGTCATGCATTTTGGGTTCTTTAAAGAAGCAGGGTTTGAGTTCTAAAATCATTTGGAACGTCAAGGATTGAAATAATTTCCAATGTTGAGATATTCATGCTTTGACATTATGATCAAAGGTTTTTTATGCAAATCTTAGGATTACAGATGTTGGTATCCTCTGTTCGGAGGTCAACTGCAAAAGATTATTATACAACCTTCAAATTGGATGTCGCTGAAAAAATTGAATTACCAAGGACTTCAATTGAATAGTGCAACCCCTCATGAGCATCTGAACTACAATCGTGACACAACATTAGTTCAATCTGGATGTTGTGTTTTGTCAATGAATAACAAACTACTTTACCACAAGTTTGTTTACATTTTTGTGTACTCAACGCAATAATTATTCTCAATTGCAACACAAAAATATTTTCATGCTATGACAATAAAGAATAATATTCCGATTAATGGGTCACATTATATAATGCAACACATGGTAAAATGCAGGGACAACAACATGTCTCTGCCATATGCCATGTTGATCTCACGATTTATGACAACATGTGAAATGGATTTATCCATGGATCTATGTATGAATCTTGGATTGTGCCACTTTTTCGAGAAAAAAAAAACAATGAAAAGGTTAAATACCCATCAGGTACATGATGTTGGACAAAATGGAAAGAATGACTAGGAGGATGATAAAGATGATGAAGATGACGACCACCCAACCATTATAGAGGAACATGTTGATGGTAGTGTGCCTCATGATCACTCTCTACAAGGTCATCACAAAATTTGAGTGGCAGGAATTCATCTGGACTATGAACCTCAACATGAACAAACGTTTCACATGTTGATGGTAGTGTGCCTCATGATCACTCTCTACAATGTCATCACAAAATTTGAGTGGCAGGAATTCATCTGGGCTATGAACCTCAACATGAACAAACGTTTCAACATGGTTGACATGCAAAAACAAATTAAAGTCTTCCAAGACTCTTTTGAATGATACACATTTCAATATATCATTCATATAAATTTTCAAAACATTATTATTATTATTATTATTATTATTATTATTATTATTATTTATTTCATGATCTGAAAATTTTACATCATTTATATTTTTTTCGAAGTCTAACACAATATCTGTAATAATATTTAAATTATTAAAAATAGTATTTTAATTCAAAACAATTATAATCCACAAATAAATAAATCAAATTATTTTTTCAACAATTTTTAAATAAAAAAATAAATATGTAAACTTACATTTTTCTTAATTAGAAAAATATAATTCCAATCACAGTCCTATCACATTTTTTATTCAAATTCCATTCCCTTAAATTCAATCTTTAATCCAAACAAATCATATCTCCTTGGATTGGATACATACATATAACTCATACACATGGGGGTGGGTAAAGAAAAAGACGCCCTTGCATTGGATACATACATATAAGGACCACTCTTTGGACCAATAAAAACATTTACGTAAAAAGGTATTTAAAAATTAGATTAACTAATTTATAAAAATGTTTGATTTGATCTCTAATTTTTTATTTGATTTTAAAGAAACTAATTTTAAGAATAATTATCTATTGACATTTAAAATAGTAAATGCGCAGAAGTAGGTGGGGCTGCGAAAACATTACTTATACCACCATTCTACTATACAGTGCGGCAATAGCAGCAACTCACTTGGTTTTGCTAAACTCTATCTCTTCACATCACTCATTTCTCACCTAACCTTCTTCCTTAGTTCTCTTCTTCTCAGATCAGAAACTCCGCCATGGCGTTCCAGAAGATCAACGTCGCCAATCCTATCGTCGAGATGGATGGTCCGTTTCTTCAACTTCTTAATCTTTTCCCGATCCGATCCGATCTCTTATTTCTTTTTTCTTTCTTTCATTTCATCCAGTTTTTCTCTTTTTATTTTCTCTTCAGTTTTACCTTTTTACGTTTCATCTATTTACTCTCTCTGTGATTATTGCTTAAATTTCTTTTCGCGTGGTGTGTCTTGTCTTGTCGATGTGTTTCCCCTCACTGCTCTTCAATTAGATATTTTGCTTGTGATTTGTTCTGTGGGCCACTATACTTCTCTCTCATTATTGGAAAACCTTACCACGTAATAGATATTTGTGTGTGTTGAGGTTTGAGGTTTGAGGCTTGAAATTGTTTTTAGATATTTAATATTTAATATTACTATACAAAACGGTTTTATTGAATCCTGATGTTTTCATTATCGTTGTAGCGGAGATTTGATCCGTTCTTTTGTAAAATTGTTTTTTGGTGGAGATCTGTTCTGTTTTTGTAAGAACTACTATTTGTGACTTATTTTTTAGTGAAATAAATAAAATTAGATTGTGGAAAATAAAAAAATAGGTTTTATGGGTTGTTGTTCCAAGGAAGCACGTTATCGTTGGACTCGCTGAATTATTGAAAACTTGAGGTGCTTTTCTGCGGAAGTATATGGGATGACAGCCTTAGCTTGTTTGTCTTGTGTGATTGAGCTAGATTTATTAAGTTTTCTGGTCTGTATCTTAATTGAAAGGGGTAATAAAAATGACAGTAACCTCCCTTGGCATTGGTTACATTTGCATTACCATTGATCCTTATTTTTTAAGGGAATTTGTTTATGATTCCACCATTTAAGCAGGCGAAATATGTGTAATTTTTAAAAATGAAGTTGTTGAACTGTTAGAACTGTAAATGACAATGTGCAAGTATAATCAGTAACTAATATGAGGGAAAGTTAGTGCAACTATTTCATTTGAAATACCCAAATTATGGAATACCAAAATACTGGCATTTTCAGTTTTACCCTTCGCCCTAAGTAGAAAACTAGGAGTCTGATTGCTTTGAAAAGACTGTTCTGTTTTGCTCTGAGAAAACTGTTCTGTTTTTATTTGAGAAACCTGTTCTGTTTTGATTCCTGTTCTCGAAAGTAAAACAATAAAAAAATGTTTTTACTGTTTCTAGTAAAAAAAAATCTGAAAACTGAGAGTAAAGTGAAAATAGGGGGGGTATTTTTGTAATTAAAAATGAAAAAAGAAACTAAGATATAAAATATTTCTAAAAGCGACCTAGGATTTTGGATTTGTGTAATACTAATTTCCGTGGTGATTGTGTTTATCTGTTCAGTCAATCTTTATCTTGGTGATTGTGTTTATCTGTTCAGTCAATCTTTATCTTGCTCCTTCACCTTTATCTTATATTTCTTTTTGTGGATAATGCATTCCAGGAGATGAAATGACTAGGGTTATCTGGAAGTCAATCAAGGACAAGGTGATTTATCATCACATTGCTATTAATGCAATCGTCACTTTTTTTTTTTCTTGTGAAAAGTGCTCGTAATATTAATATTTTTCTATCATTTCTTCTGGGATAGCTCATTTTGCCTTTCTTGGAGTTGGACATAAAGTATTATGACCTTGGTCTTCCATACCGTGATGAGACCGATGATAAAGTTACAACTGATAGCGCAGAAGCTACTCTCAAGTATGTTATTTGTATACCTTGAACACCGTCTCCACCAAAAGGGATATGATAATCCTTTTGTGTAGTTTGATTATATAGCCAGTGATATGTAGAACAACAGTATTTTAATTTTAATATTTTTTGCGTGTCATAATGTTGAATTTAGAGTTGTTAAATGCTTTTTTAGACTTGTGTTCTTGCATAGTTGTTACTTATCCTGGTTTATCTAATGGTTGTACTGTTATGTAGATACAATGTAGCAATCAAGTGTGCAACTATCACTCCAGGTTCGGTAGTCAAATCCTGACATATTCTTTTAATTTTTACCTTCGTTTGGTGTATACTGCATGATTGTGTTCCACTTGATAGTAGATGTTGAAGCTTATACTAGTGTTATACATGACAGATGAAGCTCGTGTGAAGGAGTTTGGCCTGAAGCAAATGTGGAAGAGTCCAAATGGGACAATTAGGAACATTTTGAATGGTAACTCATCTTACTTCCGCTGATTTTTTTTTTGTTAAATGTTAAATACTAGTGAATTTATATATTCTGGGCTCTCATTGGTGGATAATAAGTGGTAGATGGTAACAGTGTATATTTTTTCTATTGGTTGTTTGTTTGGAACTTTTCAGGTACTGTCTTCAGAGAACCAATTCTTTGCAAAAACATTCCGCGCCTTGTTCCTGGTACTAATATTAAACAATTATATTTAATTACTTCCTGATAAATGGAGGGATGTGTATATCTCAACATTATCACTTTACCAGGTTGGACAAAGGCAATATGCATTGGAAGACATGCTTTTGGTGACCAATATCGGGCTACTGACTCAGTAATTAAAGGAGCTGGAAAGCTGACGCTGGTGTTTGGTATGCCTCTTACTTGATTTAGACAACTGTACTTAGTTCTGAAGTTGTCTTGTACTCAATGACATTGTCCCATCTCAGGGACATAGTTTTCATCGTTCCTAATTTTGGTTACTAAAGATTATTTTTATGATTTCTATACTTCTGTAGTTCCAGAAGGCGGCGGTGAGAAGACTGAATTAGAGGTTTTTAACTTTAAAGGTGAAGGAGGCGTTTCTTTAGCTATGTACAATACTGATGAGGTTGGTTCTGTAGTGTTTGATATCACTTTGATTGGATATATTTAATGATTTCTAGTAGTTGTCGAACTTCTATCTAATTTTATTATTATGTGATGCAGTCTATTCGTTCTTTTGCCGAGGCTTCTATGACAACTGCTTTAGAGAAAAAGTGGCCACTTTATCTTAGTACCAAAAATACAATTCTTAAGAAATATGATGGAAGGTATACAATTCATTATTAACTTAATATTTAATGATATTTAAAAACTTTTACTGCTCCGTTCCCCTGTTTGATTGTATTAATTTATTGTCTGCCTGCAGATTCAAGGACATATTTCAAGAAGTTTACGAGGCAAGCTGGAAATCAAAGTTTGAGGCTGCTGGTATATGGTGAGTGGATGAGTACTCTTGTATCGAGGGAAGAAAAGTCCATATTATGCTATTATTTACATTTATCTGATGAATTTGGAAGGTATGAGCATCGGCTCATTGATGATATGGTGGCTTATGCCCTCAAGAGTGAAGGAGGTTACGTATGGGCATGCAAAAACTATGATGGTGATGTGCAGAGTGATTTCTTAGCTCAAGGTTTGTCTGATATGCTTATTTACTAGTCACTTTCTTTTTACAACTTCATTTGCATGGGTTTCTTTTCTTTAACTAGTACCTATTCACCCTTTGTAGGTTTTGGATCATTGGGTTTGATGACATCTGTATTGGTAGGTTTAATTACATTTTGTTGTGAATTATTTAATTAATTGAACCGGATTATTTGTTTATTATGAAATCAAGTTTAATAAAAAAATTTGCAATACGAGAGTTCCTGGTGTATGATTTTTTATACTTATTGCATGATGGCATGGGTTCAGGTTTGCCCTGACGGAAAGACTATTGAAGCAGAAGCAGCCCATGGAACAGTTACCCGTCATTTTAGGGTTCATCAGAAAGGAGGCGAAACCAGCACAAATAGCATAGCATCCATCTTTGCCTGGACAAGAGGTCTAGCCCACAGGTATGTTACTATCTCACTTGCATAGTGGAGTGCAAAGCTTTATTCGTTGTATTTGATGGTTAGAAACTATTACTTGTATGTGAACAATTTTATGTTGACAGGGCAAAACTGGATGACAATGCTAAACTATTGGATTTCACTGAAAAGCTAGAGGCAGCTTGCATTGGAGTAGTAGAGGCTGGGAAGATGACCAAGGACTTGGCACTTATTCTTCATGGATCCAAGTACGTTAAGTGCCATTGTTGCTCTGTTACGACATTGGCCAAGTAATTTGCTTTTCTACTTCACATGATTAATAAACTCACTATTCAATTCTTGCAAGTAGGCTTTCAAGAGAGCACTATTTGAACACAGAGGAATTCATCGATGCCGTGGCAGCCGAGCTTAGAGATAAGATTTCTGCATAGGCTTGATTTAAAGGTACAGTGTCTCTTGGATCCTTCCTTATTATTTTTTTAAAAGATATCTTGTAATTACAAATATGGGCTCATGTGATATTCCATAGCTAAAAGGTTATTTTGTTTTTTCTTTGCTTTTGTTTTTGGCATTATCAGACGGACGGAAAAAGACTAGACCAACAAGGAACAAACATGTGCTACTCTCTATTCTGAAGAAATAAGAGAAGGAAGAGAAGCACTGACCCTTGGCTGCTTTTACTTCATTTGTGGGTTGGGAATTGCGGGTTTTTTTTCTTCTCTGTATTGTTTGAACTGATTTGTCCTGTGATTTTGAACTCATCCCTTCCAACTTCCTTACTTATTATGGATTTTGTTGTCTTCTTCTGCATATACGGCACCGCAGAAAGTAAAGGTAAACATCATTCCAAATTTATAGTGGCTCACCACAGCAAATAAATACAACATGACCGGCAAAGTGGCTCCACCTTAATAAAATACTACGGAATGGCCAGCAACTATACAAGTTCTTGAAAAACCTAATTAATCTCTTTCTTATTTTGATGTTAATTTTGAAATTAAAAGATAAAAAAATAAGCTTGGCAAATTAGTTATTTATCTATGCTTATATTTTTCTAATTTCAACTAGTTAGTATGTGCTATCCTATTCTTATAATGATTTTGTGGAGTTGATTTTGGATCAACGTGATTTTAAAGTATTGATTGGAAGTAAATGCGAGAGCAATGATTTTAGTTTCGATAATGAATGTTGGAAAATGACATTTCATGAATAAATATTTGTAAATTTGAAATTAAAATTTTGCAGTATGTAATATTGAAAGTTATTTTTATGATCTTATATAACTTTCATGTCAATATCTTTTCTATCGAAATTAATTGCGTGTATAATAAATAGTTAGTTTAAGGAGGAAAAATTGATATTTATATATTACCATTCTTTTCTTAATTTAGATGCAATAAGAAAGAGTCCTACGGCAAAAGTTTCGGGAAATTTGAAAGGGAAAGTTAACTGTTAACAATTAAACATATAGGTCGTAGTAAGTTTTAATGTAACATTTAAGAAACATCTTCGAAGCTGCTCTTTATATCTTCGACCTTGATGCAGTATAATGTTCACAGATGTATAGTTAAATAAACTTAACGTCCTTGATAACTATAAAATGAGTAAATTTTTACGTAGGCCATTATATTTTTTTTATTTCTTTTAACTCGAGCATAATTGATTTTAACTTTTAAATAGAAAGTCATACGACATTTTGTGACACCCACTAGTGTCTATGGTATAATATAGGCATTTGACATTTTTTTTTCGAAACTTATAAATAAATATTATTTATTAATTTTGAATGATAGGGTTAAAAGTAATAATTTTAAAGTATACAGGACAAACAATAATTTACTATTTCTTTAGGCTTTACCCCTTCATAAACATAAAATACATGTGAGAAGACTCTTTCTTCCTACACCCTACACCTAGCTTTTTGTGCCACCCCATACTAAATATGAAAATATTATTTTATCCTTTTTTTCCCACCCCTTGGATTTGAAATAATAAGTCTATGGATTATATAACCCAGATATAATTCGGAAGTCAATTTCATATTTAGAAAAAACTTTTGGATTATGTAATCCGGAAGCTAATAACACATCTGAAAAAAAAGTTTATGGATTACATAATTCGGAAGCTAATCTTATGTATAGAAAAGACTTATGGATTACGTAATCTGGAAGCTAATCATAAAAGACTTCCAAATTACATAATCCAGAAGCTAATTTTGAATCTAGAAAAAGACTTCCGAATTATGTAATCCAAAATATTGAAAAGGGTATTTTTGGAATAATAAAAATTTATGGGGTGGCACAAGAATGTATGGAGGTGCAGGAAGAAGCAGCCCAGTAGGAAAGTAGCACAGATAGGTGCTTGAAAAAAAATATCTGCGCTTTTTTTTTCGTTTTAATAGAACAATATTTAAAAAAAAAGAGGATCGATTGAAGAAGTAATAAGAAGGAAAAAAATATACAAACGAGTTATGCTGTAGTATGTCTCAAACACCATATTTTGTCTATTCTTGGAAAAGTTTATGAGTTTTACTGATAATAAAGGATTACAATTATTCATTTTAATTATGAGTTTATGAGTTTTACTGATAATAATTCTTTAATAGGGAAAGACAAGAACAAAGGAGAAGAAGAGTTCTTAATGTTGTAAAGAATGAGAAGAACCTAGGAGGAGTTGAGGTGTGACACTGAAAAAGAGTGAAAAGTAAGGAGAAAGACACATTGATGTCCTATTTTAAGAACTTTATAGATCAACTATCCTTTGAACTGATATAAAAATTAAAAACTACATTATTTGTAAGGTAATATCTATTTTTATATCTATTCAAAGGTTAACCGATGCAAACAATTTTTCTCCTTTCGTATAGGTCATAATTGAATATAGAAAGTAAATAATACATCGATTATTCATAGATGCAATATTTATTTTTTACATCTATTCAAAATTCTCAAAAACATCCAAAAATTTATTTAGATGAACAACTATTTCTAAAAGTTTTTTTTCCAGTTTTTAAACTATTTACAAATAAATTATAAACTTATTAATGGTACTATTAAGTGTAAATTCAGTGACGTAAAGGCTAGAAATAACAACCAAGCTTCAAACAAATTAATTCTAATAATTCAGAAAAAAATTCTATATATCTTATTTATTTTCATTTTGATAGACTGTTTACGCACTTCTAAACAAAATTATAGACTAAAAGATAATATTGTTAGCTTCATTAACATAAATTCTATGCAAAACATTAAGGTTTACAAAAGTTAAAAATGCTAGAATTTGGAAAAAAGACTAACAAGTTATGTACTGTTCGAACTAATTTAAAGGATTATTTTCTTGTATTTTTTTTAACAATGCTAATAAAATATTTAAATTAATAATAATAGCTTTAATTATACATAATATTAATTAAATGTAAAAATAATTATTCTATTATTAATAACAATAGTAATATACTAATAATTTTATTATTAATAATAATAATAATTTAATTATAATATATTTTTTAAAAATTTAAAATTATTATTTTAAAAAATTATCAATTAAATAAATTGTGAAATCAGGTAAATAATTTGATCTTAAAAACCGAATTCCGACCAAGAGGACTAAATAATTCAGAATCCAGTTCCTAAATATCCTAATTCTGACCATAAGAGAAAAAAAAGGGGTGAATTTGGGTAAATAAATTAGGGATGTAGTTGGGATTTTTTTTTTAAAAATTGGTTTATTGGGGGTAAAATTTTCCTAAGTTAACAAGTGTTCCTTATAAATAGAAAGTTAACTAGTGTTTTTTACACGTTAATTAATTAGAAAAAAGGGTACAAATATTTCGACAAATAATGTTATTTCCACTCGCAACTGGATTAATCCCCGCAAAAATCTGGTTTCTGCTCCGGAAAATTTAGCTTCAGTTCGCGTAGCTAAAATCCATTCACCGAACAAACCCTCCAGTGAAATGACGCCTAAAACTTTCAATTTTCCCGCCAAACGCACAACCGCACTTTTCCTTCTAACCGCAACCGCTGCCGTCGCCGCCGCACAAACTACCAACTCCCCTGTGCTCTCTCCTCTTCCGGCACTCTCGGCGGACAAAACTGGAGGTGAAATCCACGGCCTCGTCCGCACCGCTCGTGCCGTCTCCACGGTACCATTTTTTCCATCTCCATCTTTCCTTGCTCGACTCTTCGCAGTGTTTTAACTTCACTTCTTTCTGTTTCCTCAATCTTCGATCTCTCAGGTTGCTTCCACTGTTGTTGACTACGAATTCTCTTTGCGTGGCCTTAAAAAAGACTCCGACCAGTACCGCCTAACGATTTCTCAGGTTTTCGTCAACTCTACAATGAATAACGTTCTCGTTGTTTCAATCTGCTTCGAGAATTGTTTCAATTGCTGATATTTTGAACGTATCGTTTGGTTCTTAGGTGCATCTACGCTCTGCCAAAAGGTTTCTCAAGTTATGCGAAGCCAACAAAGGGTTTTATGTGAAGGCTGGACAGTTCGTTGCGGCGCAGAAAGTGCTTCCTGCAGAGTACTCGTCCACTTTATCTTCGTTACAAGACCGGGTATATCTCAGTGAATCTACGGCCTGTTTGGATAAGTTTATATAAAATCACTTGTAAGAGAACAAACAAGAAGGTAAAATGAGTTTCATTATTAGTTAAAATAGTTTATATAAAAACTGATTTATGGAAGCCTTTCTAGAAGATAATTTGTAAGTGATATATATACTGAATTTAGTTTGTGGAAAAACTTATTTTGTTATATTCTTCTTATTTTCTTTTTCTGTTTATGGATAAATTTATTCAAACAAACTCCTATTTAAATTCAATTTCACTTTGTTCTTGGTTAATTGCTTTTGCTAATTGGAATATCTTTATGACATTAGGTTGCTCCTATTCCTTTTAAAATTGTCAGGGAAGTGTTAAAGAATAGTCTCGGACCTGATTTCTCTGACATGTAAGTTGCCTTTACTAACTGATTTTTATTTTACAAAATCTTTTATCTTTCAAAATTTGAATCTCCTCAAAAACCTGGTTGGCAGAGTTGCATAAATGGTTTTGTATATCGAAGAAGCCATCTCGTGCAAGAGGTATTTGGACTTAAAAAAAAGAGCATAAGCTAACATTGTAGCTTGAGTTGGACCTGCCTATGAGGCTGCTGATATTCCATATTCTGTTGCCACCCTATAAATCCGCGTTTTCACTCTTTTTTTTGTGTATAGGGAGGTATTTGTTTGAAGTTTTAACATTACTATTTTGAATTTTTGTGAATGGCAGGTTTCTGTCAATTGATGAACAACCTATAGCTGCTGCATCTATTGCTCAAGTTCACCGTGGAGTGCTGAAAAGTGGTTATGAAGTAGCAATCAAGGTTTGTGTGTGATGCTACTGATTTCCTGAATTCTTGATTTCACAAAATCTGTGCTGATACTAGACACGGACACTCTAGCATATAAGGATGCCAAACTTTCAAGTTAACTCATGAGTTTACAGTTCTAGATAGAGAAAAGTTAAGTCGTTATCAAACTGTTTTGTGGGTATACTCGGATAAATTCTTTAAACTCTGAATACTCTTGCATAAACTCTCAAGTTAGGAAGAGTTAATGAGTTTGAAATTTAATTTAATTTAATTTTTGTCTGACTTTTACTTCCAGAATGACAACGTTTTATTAGACTCCAATTGTTTAAAGAAATTAACTCCTTTTTGAATTATTTTCATATTATGAACTTCTGTTCTTATGAATTTGTATATGATTTAATCATTTATGCAGTTTAATCTTATTTAGCACTGATGTGCTATCATACTCTATTATTGTAATTTGCTACTTTTCTTTATCATGAAGTGGAAGTATTGAACTATTGTTGGATTAAGATTATTATGTTATGCATATGTCACTGATAGATTTTTTAATATTGTTTATTTAAATTAGGTAAACTTGAAAGTTCAATCTACGAGGTCTTTGCGGAAGTTCCAGGAGTTTATGTAAACTCTCGAATGTAACAATGTTATTAACAAGTTAATGTTCGAAATATCAGAAACTGGGATACTGCACTTGTATACGCATGCAAATATTGAGAAACTCAAATGAAATTGAATATGACAAATGATCGAAATGGATAATCAAGATTTCTATATGCGATACATTTTGCTAATACATATTTTTATATTGAGGTAAGCTACATTTGGAAAAACACTTCTTGAATTGTAAACTCATTTTCTTCCCTGGAAACTAGGTACAATATCCTTGGATAGAGCAGCAGATGAATTTCGATACAAGAACAATGTATTTCCTATCGAAAACTATTGCATGGGTATGCTCTGTCTCTTGAGAGTTATTGTTTATTGAAAGATATTGAAGAAATTATGCTGTAATTAATATTATTCTTAGATATTTCTAAATGCCTGGAATGACGGTCGATGATCATTATATAACTTTGATGAGTGAAAGTAAAAATAATTGGAATGAAACACAATACAATTGAGAACCTAAAGGAAATTGGTTATGGTGTCATTACCTCAGAGCTAAATCATCTCATTACGGTAATCCAGAGTGTCATATCAGTCAAGAACAAAATCATTATGTTTAAGTGACATTAACATTTCCGGCACTGAACTTAATAATGGACTAACTTCGATTATCCCTGTATAATTTGAAAATAGTTTGGTGGTACCATGGAAAATATTGATGGAGTATCTAGGTTCTCATAGCCGTTAAATCAAACCTGAATCTAGAATCCAAAACAGTGTCTCACCTAATTACTTGCTTATTGCATTAAAGAAAATAATTTATTGGTTTGGTTTCTGTTGTATTTCGTGAAATTGAATTAATCATATTTGACTTGTGTAACCACCTAAAATTTCATGTTTTAATGTTAATGCTGATTTTATTGATAATTTTTTCAAGGAACAAAACTGGCGTTTATGGGTGGGTTATCCATGTGCTTAAGTATTTATCAAGTGTGATTGTCAATGTCTTGGAAAAGTTTACTACAGGGGAGGTCTTATGATTGAGCGATTAAGTACCCGGATCTTTATCAATTGGGAAGTCACCTTAACTGCAGTATGATGGAGCTGTTAAGTTCTTAAAATTTTTATCTATTGGAAAATTGCCTTAATTGTGGTCACCTCTTTCCCACCTTAGTTGCAGCTTCAAGGGTGATGGTTTGTTTTTGTGTTGACTAAAGATATGACTTGAATAGAGCTATAGAGCTTAGCACTTTACAAGCCGATTTTGAAATTGGGTTAATCTCAAAGTCTAGTTTATAAGATTATCCTTTATTGCAATGGTATTGAAATGTGGAATAAGGCTTTTGTTATTGTATAGCAAAGGTACTCGAATGCTCGTTTGAGCTGATGTGTTTTCTGTTTTCTTTCTCCCCTATAGCATCCTTTCTAATTTTAGAAAGATTCTTCTTCCTCCTATTTTTTACTCTTCTTTTATTTTCTGAGAAAATGATTAAAAAAGGAAGAAAAAAACTCATCAGTAATATATAATTTTCTTGAAATTTTAAGATTTTCGTTACTATAATATCTAAATTGGTGGTTGAGCAATGTACTGTCAGTATTCTCTTTTCTTTTGTTACTTTTTCATGCTAGAAATATTATCAAGTCCCTCGTTCCTGTTGATTCATTACTTTAATACTGTTGCCTTTTATTGTAGTTATACCCTCAATACAAGCTCGACTGGCTACCATTAGCGTTTGCCAAGTCTGTGTCCTCAGAGCTTGGTTAGTAAGAATGCCGAGTTACTCCATTAAAATGCTTTCTGTCTTTGTTTCTATTACAATTTATTAATGTCTCGCACGTGGGCATATTGTAGAGCTTTAGACTACTGCCCTTATATTTGCCCTATATGTTCTTATCCAGCCACTGGTTTATGTTTAAAATTTAAGCTAAAGATGCAAGTAACGATAGGGAGTCTTGATTTTAGTTTATCCTATTAGACACGACACGATTACTTAAGGAATTCTGAGAGAGAAGCCATGGAACTTGAGGTGACTAACTGAATGAGATATATACCCTGAGTCCTTGACTACTTCCCTGCAGATTTTGTTCAGGAGGCAAGGAATTCTGAGATAGCAGCCAAAACTTTGAGAAATAACAAAATGGTCAGAATTCCTCATGTATTCTGGGTATGAATCGAAATCACTTTTATTCCTCCTACGAACTATCTATTTGGTAATTGTGTGTACCACTTGCCAACTTAACATTAAATTATGCATGCATTCAGGACTTGACAACGAAGCTTGTCCTAACCATGCAGTTTTATGCAGGACACAAGGTATGATTCATCAATCATGTCAGTAAATGTTATGTCGGAAAAAAAATACCGTTGCATTAGTTCTGAAATAGCACATGTATTATATCTGACAGAGGTTTCAAGCAAGCATATCCCATTATGATGAACGAAGGTACTCATGGTTAGAAATGCTTTCACTCTAGGGGTAGTGCATCAATGTAAAAGGGACTCACACTTTAGGGGGAGTTTGTTAAGACTCCAAGTGTAAGTCTGAGTCTTCTTATATTGAGTAGAAATGAGAAAATTGAATAATATATAGGAAAGAAAACCCATAAACACATTGCATTAAGGTTTTGGGTTGAAGTTGTTGTTATAGTCTCTTATATTGGTAGGTGGGTAACATATTCTTGAACGTATAAACATGAGCCACAAACCATTAATTTATATAATTATTTATTGACCAATTCACTTTTGCATGGTCGATTTTATATTATGTTACTGCGGTTTGCTTGTGGTAATTTTGATATTCAAGTTGTGCTACGCTTTAGATTTCTTTATATCACATTCTACTGATGGATGACTTACTAAATTTCAGATTGATGACTTGGATTTTTTGAATCAGATTGGGGTTGATCCAGAAAAGGTTGACTTGTCACAGCTTTGGTGAACTCATGTAAATTGTGTTTTTATGTTCTTTATGGTGGGATTATTTCTCCTTATTGTGATGCAGCATGGTAATTGGTTGACAATTGCTATCCCTAATAAGTTGAATATCAACTATAAAAATATCATTCATTTCTCCTACTTATGTAGTGCAAAAGCTTGCTTATCTGATCCATTCTAACCTGTTACTGAAGGTAGCAAAATCACTGATTCAGCTATTTGCTGAAATGATATTTGTACATGGTTACATACATGGTGATCCTCACCCTGGTAATATATTAGTTTCCCCAGAAGGCTGTAATGGTTTTTCTTTGGGTACGTACTAATGTATTTGAGATCACTTTTCTCTAATAGGATTCTATCTGAAACTCAGAACATGGAATAATTGAACCTTGACCTATTCTGCGCTATTGGAGTTATTTTGCAGTTCTTCTAGATCATGCAGTGTACACGGTATTGGATGAAGAATTTAGAAAGGATTTCTGTCAGTTATGGGAAGCCTTGATTCTCAAGGATTCAATGAAAACGTTGTGGTTTGGTGAGCGATTAGGTGCTGGGAAGTATTCCAGATACTTACCCATCATTTTTACTGGAACAACCATTGACAGGTTCCTTCCTAATTTTCTGTTTATTAACGCATATAAATTCTTTTAAATTGCAATTTGAAGTTTGTTCAGATTAGTTAAACGCAAATTACAACTGTAAGGTACAGTTCACTGTAATTGTTGTGATCTGTCTTTATTCGTTATATAGTGTGTCTTTTACACGCAATTTTGCGATTAAGTAGTCTATAGCGGAAAATAGACAAGGGTTATTGTAGTTATATGGAGTCAAGGAGTACGATTGTGTCGCTATTAAAATGCTACTATCATTTTATAAACCAAGGATAAAAAATTTCTTATAAACCATGTGATGGTCGTTTGTAATTTTTTTTTATATTAGAAGATATCTAATAACTGAAGGCCAAAGTGGAGAATGTTTTCAAATTAAGCTCCATATCTTAATGTGCCTTTTGAATGAAGTTTTGTCATTAAATGCTAATAAAGTGTCGCAGTTTTCTGATCACTTAAAGTTCCTGTGGTTATTAGGAAAAAAATGATGCATTACATGATTATTAAGTTGTTACAAATATCTTTGTTGCTTCCAAAAAGCCAAACAAAACATGATTGGATATTTGGCCTCTCTTTAGTTCTCAGCCTATATGATTTATCAAGAGTTAGTAGTTATAATTGTAATTGTAAATTAGTTATAGCAGTTAAAGTGTTAGATGCATTACTAAAATTAATTATCTTCCTTTGTTAGCTTGTTTAGATCCTGCTACTTAATATGATTTATTGAACACGGGGCTCCTTGACGGATATATGTAGAAAGATGAAATAACTGTTGTTTTAATGAACTTGTTTCATTTCTATTGCCCTATGCCTTGTTTCTTGCAATAAAAAAGTTATAATAGATCTTTTTACGTAAGTTGCAGCAAATATGCTGTTGGAATATCAATTGAAGAAAAGGAGGCCTTGAAACGCGAACTGAAATCTCTGTTGTTTGAGGACTTACATTCATTCATGGAGTCTCTGCCGCCAGATTTTATTGGTATAATGCGTGCAGAGTAAGAAACAGAGATCAAGCTTGCTTTATTGGATCAGAAAATTTGTGTTATTTGATGTGTTTAACCTATCTTCTTTTTCATTGTAGTGCACTGATAAGGTCTATTATTAGAAAGATGGATGTCTCACGGGCCATGAGGTTGCTTACTTACACCAAATATGCTGTGTATGGTGGTCTGTGTCCAAAGTTGAATGGTGAAGGACAATCACGTAAAACACTCGGAACAAACTTCTGTGAGTTCCCTTGTTATCTTTTAAAGTGTACATGAAAGCTTGTCGATCATTGTCTGTCAAGTGAACTAGCATACAGAGCACATTAATTAAAGAAACAAATATAAAATATATTTATTGAAAATAATCAAATTATATAATATTTAGGTTAAATTATAATTTTAGTCTCCTTTAATTTTTTATCTACAATATTGATCTCTAATTTTTCCTATGATTTAATTTTTGCATTTTAGAAAATTTGATCTAGTCCTCAATTTTAAATGTGTTTATCATAAATTAAAATTAATTTATGAATAAACTAAATATTTTCTCTAATTTTTTTAATTAATATGTAAACTAAAGTTCATTTTTTCTTTTCTTTTCTGAAAGTATTTATTTCTATACCTAAAACCCGGACATCTATCCCTTACACTACACCGGATATCTTGAAAAAGAAAATGTAGGACCTAAGCCAGCTCTGTTATCCAAAAATGGTGGTAGTAAAGAGCCAGAATTACTTGTAAAACCCTGCTGTACCTAATTTGGATTCACTAATTATAAGTACCAGATTTACGGAAGTATTTATCGATAAGGCAAAATGTGTTTGGTGATGAAACGTTCTTCGAATAGACTATTGCAAGAGCTTGCAAAAATGAATTTTCACTCTAATTTTGATATTTGTGCTTCCAGATTTTGCTGTGAAAGCTGGTTTTTTCAGTTTCATATCAACGTTAAAATATGTTCGGATCCTAATAACGGTACTTATAGGTGAGTATGAGCATGCTTTTCTTTACCTGTACTTTGTTTTATAAATATCACCTAAAGTTTAAACTATATATTTCTCCCCTTTTATTAGGGGCCCTTAACGTTATCCCTTGGCAGCTGAAGTTGAAAAGTGTACAGAATTACTTGTATAGCAAGATCAATTGTGACTCTTTGGGCTTCTTGGTGCATTCTGTTTTTCTTCTTTTATGCATCCGTCCTACTGCATTGTTTTAAACCTTGAATTATGTCTTGTGTAGAGGCTTATTTAACGGTGTGTGTATATATATACTTAAGATTAAAATGAATTGCAACTATCTTAATCATTGAGTTTTTTTTATATCGTTGTTAGTGTAGAGTATTACTGTGGATGGATTAATCTTAGCCATCGGATATAGTTTCTATACTTATATGGATAAAGATGGTTAGAAGCTTCTATTTTTCATTTCTTTTGCACGGATGTGTATATGAGAATGTGCGTAAATGATAGGTTAAGTTTGCAACCAATTCTCCTCGAATTCATCATTCTCTTTCTCATAAGTTCTTTTGTATTTCAAACTAGCTTTATAAAATAGAATAATGTATACATGATTTCTGAATCAGATTAGTTTCCGGAATTTCTGATGATTTTGGAGCAGGCTTTGGCTAGCAATGGCAGCTTAAAATAGATGGTGGATACGATGTTAAGAAAGATGTAGGTTTTCCATGATGGTATGAGTAATGGAAGCTGTACTATTAGTCATTTTCTTCAATGTTTTTGGTAACACTAACAATTTTAGATTTGAACATATTAAATAAAAATAATTAAATAATGTTTTACTTTATTATTTTAAGTTTTACCTTTAAAACAAGATTAATAATATGATCACAAATGCTTGTTTTCACTAATATTAAGAATCTAAAAACATTTTTTTGCGATATTCTAATAATAACTTGCAATGCTTGATAGGAAGAACAGGCTGCTATTCCAATTAAAACTACAAACGCTGACCAGAAAAAATTGTAAGAACGTTGTATTTTCAATGAATTTTGACTACTGGAACACCGGTTAGGAAAATACAAATTGCGATAATTAAGGCCCAAAATAACCTAATATTTGCGAGGCCCAGACTTCATGCACCCAATTTTTTCACCTGCACCTTCATTCTGGAATTGAAAATCCATAATTAAAAATATTTTCTGAAAAGAAAATAGAATAGATTTTTGTGTTTTGGAAATAAAATTGGAAAACCAAAATCTCATTCCATAAAAGCAATTCTAAAATGAATAAAAAATACATTCTGAAAAAAAAATCCAGAATTTTTTTTTTGGAAATTCTGGAAAAGATATTCTAGAAATTCTGAAAAAGGGATTTCCAAATCAAGTATTTTGAAAATATAAATCCAAAAATGTATTACAAAATAATAAATTCCATCTCTTATTTAAAAACTAAAAAAAACATTTATCATAGCAGGTTCAAAAAGATTGGGGTGCAGGAAGCAATTGGCTATTTGTGATAGTCTTACAGTCATCTTGTGGGTTGTAAGTACGCTTGAGCCTATTAGATGTTTGAGCCTGATTACTATCAATACTAGTATGCCATCTTTTTACTTCAAAATTAGGAAAATAGAAAAAGTTCGTCACCAGAATTGTTTTTCAATTCATTCAATAAATCAACGACCAAATAACTAAATAAATATTGAAAGCTTCATTGCCGTTAACACAGATTCTTTTAAAAAATAAGTTATGAATTCGTCTGGATATTAATATTTTATCAATAGGTTATTTCCATCTTTGCTATCATCCGCGAAGAATGTTCTTGTTTCAACTCATAATTATTTACATAATAATATCTAAAATATATCTTTATACAATAAATACCAATTGATTTTCTAATAAATCTAGGAATGTGAAATTCATTTTAACATCTACTAAATAAAATAACTTTTGTTGACAAACGATTTCCCACGGTATAAATGATAAAAATATATAACTATGAAAAACAGGTAAAGATTAATATAAAATGTCAAACAAAATTATAAGGAAAAGAAAAACTTTAAATAAATAAAAAATGATACAAAGTTGAAGAGATATATCATAAGAAGATTTATTATCTTTATCCGGGTTGATTTTTTTAATATCTACTAAATTTTATTTATAATGTAACATCATTCTTAACATTCTGAAAAATAAAAC
>Ga0123341_1000662_pt1 | contig 22534 bp, 23 predicted proteins | sample Turbeapinknodule_FD_89959 | JGI IMG/M metagenome (GOLD analysis project Ga0123341, IMG submission 89959) | Root nodule microbial communities of legume samples collected from Mexico - Turtle bean Mexico pink nodule | ecosystem: Host-associated > Plants > Roots > Nodule | place: Mexico: Nepantla...
TATTAGGAAGGATTAGAAAAAAAGAGACTTTCTATTTAAGTAATATTTGTTACAATTTTAACTGTAATATAATTTATACATTGAAAAATAACGATTTATTAAAAACTGTAACGGTTTAATATTTAATATAATATTTTTTTCTATGTAAATCGTAATATATTCCGAAACACACAAGTTTTTATTGCATAATAATATAATTACTTAATAAAATATAGTAATAATAATTAAAAATAAATAAAATAATAATAAAATGTAATAGTATGTAGGAAAGAAGTTAAAGTGAATAGGGTTTGATATGAAAGTTTTTACGCCGTGGCATGAGGAGCGAATAGACACTTGCAATCGGTAAAGAGCAGAGAAGAAGAAGGAGTGCATCGGTTTCAATTTCTGATCCATTTTCTTCCTAGGGTTCTGTTCCGCTTCTTCTCGCCATTACCATTTCAGCTTTTCACAATTTTGCAATTCCAAACAATCAGGTTTTCCGCTGCCACTCACACTTCACATCTCACTCTCAATCTAGGTTTTCGCACGTTTCTTCTTCTTCTTCTTCTTCTTCTTCTTCTTCTTTTATCAAACATGTTTCTTTGCTACTTCTCAGATTGCTGAGTTAGATTTCACTCAACTCAAACTGCGGAAACATGGCCAATTTAGCTCTGACTGGCATACTCGAAAAGGTATGCATATAGTTGTTCTGATGTTCATGTACCTATGCATTATATCTGTTTATGTTGAATGCTTATTGATTTCTTCGTGCAGATGACTGGCAAGGACAAAGATTACAGATATATGGCCACATCTGATTTGCTCAATGAGTTGAGCAAAGCGACGTTTAAGGCCGATGCTGATCTGGAGGTAAAATTGACAAACATCATCATACAACAGCTTGATGATGCAGCTGGAGATGTTTCTGGACTTGCTGTCAAATGGTACACATTTTCTCTCTGCTCATTCATTTGCTTCCCCTCACATGTAATGTATGCACGACATTTCGGCTAGTACTAGTATTCCTTTGTTTTTTCATGGTTAAATTGAGCCGGACATTCATTGCTCTAGAGTTTAAAAGGATATTTATGAATAATTTAATGACAAGGTTTTTAAAGGTTTTTGAAAGCTCGGTACCAGAAATATTACTCGTGCAGTATAGGGCACAATTGAAATTACATCACAGTCAAGGGGTATAGGTCAGTTGGCTGAGATGCTTGAGTTGTTGTAAACTCCCTGAAGTGTGTTTAATTGCTATTGATACAAAAAATTACATCACATAATTTAATAAGTCATAGCATTTATTATTGCTGCTACTGATTTGTCTGTAGGTGTTTGTCTTATGTTCTAGGGCATTCAGGTTGCCCCATGAAGATGAGATAACCAATGATAAAACATTAGTGTTTCTTTAGTTTATTTATTACTTCAAATTTGATTGAAATTGCAGTCTTGCTCCGTTAGTGAGGAAGGTGAGTGAGGTAAGGGTGGTGGAAATGACCAGTAAACTATGTGACAAATTGCTAAATGGGAAGGATCAGCATCGTGACATTGCTAGCATAGCTTTGAAGACAGTTGTTGCTGAAGTTTCTACTCAGTCTCTTGCACAATCTATTCTCCAAACCCTCACGCCACAATTGATAAAAGGAATTACTGGTTCTGTAAGTTCGTAGTTTTTCTTAAAATCTATTATTGTATTGCCGGTGCTGTGCTCTGCCATGGCAGGCTGGACCAATGAAAGAGCCCTGTTCTATTGCAGAAATAAGTTTAACTATGCTAAGCTACAAAATACTGATAAATGGATAATTTTCTCTGCCACCTTTTCATTCACAGTAGAAATATGTAGCATAGTACAGAGCCAATCATTGGCTATATTAAGTTTTATGTAACAAAAGGAATCTGGCAAAAGCAAAAAGCAGTACTGACAGTTATAACCCATTTCCACGCCATTTAAAATTATCTGTATAGTGACTCAATTAAAGTCCTTTAGGTTTGCTTGGTCTCTATGTAAGGTCGAGTGTATCGGGTTGTGGTTTTGTCATAGGCTGATGCCACAATTAAACTTCATTGTGCAGATTACTTAATTTGTGTTCCATGGCTTCTCTTCAGTTATGTACCTGTTCAAGAAGACGATAATTGTGTACAAATTTCAATGTCTTTCATTTTCATTCTACATATTTTTTTTTTGCTACCCTTGTATACTCTTTCCATAAATCTGCCATCCTGAAAGCATGAGTTATTAGGTTATCCATCCCACTCTATCATGCAAGATGGACCATTTGAGGTTTAACTGCGGGCAATGCACTAGCCCACCTGCTTTGCTTTGAAATTCAACTTGTTTAGATGAATAACAGTGATACGGATTGAGCTCTAGACAACTGGTTCATACAAGCATTGGTACTGTGTTATGAACCAACTATTCAAAAAGGAACTTGAATGGTTTTATGTCTACATTGTCCATGACTTCATTGACATGTCAGACAAAAAGGGGATTAGATTTATTTTTAGAATTGATTTTAGCCTTGTGGTTTGGTTTGGGGTCTACTCACGCTCACTGGCCCATGGGCTAATCATTTATGAAATTGCTTAGTTTGGTTCTCCTCCTCCTGTACTTAATAATCATGAACTACTTATTTAGTATTTTCTAAGTGACATTGTGTCATAATATAGTCTTCTCGTCTGCAGGGAATGGGCTCTGAGATTAAATGTGAATCTCTGGATATTTTATGTGATGTGCTTCATAAATTTGGGAATCTAATGGCAGCTGACCACGAACTATTATTAAGTTCCTTGCTTTCTCAGTTAAGTTCTAATCAAGCTAGTGTGCGCAAGAAGACGGTGGCATGCATTGGTAAGATAAATTTAAATTTGCTGTATTTGATTTTTCATAGAAAGAATTGTTGATTACTTATTATTGGAGAGTTAGTGTTACTTTTTTGCAGTTTGAGTGTTGTCAATTTTCCTCCTTCACCTTTGTTGAATTCCATTACTGAATTTGTTTTGTACTCAATTTGTACCATTTATGGCTTTTCTTTATTCCGATTTGGACCCTTTTGATTTTTGAAAAATTCACTTACATTTTCGTGATAACTGGAATATGGGGTAAATTTGACTTTGAACTTTATTCGATAAACAAAAATTGGACTCGGACTAAGTTGCTAATCCTTAATGTATTCTATATTGAAAACTATCTTTAAATTCAATGTTTACTTGCAAGTTGGAACTAATCTCTAAAATAGGATTATTGTCATATAATATAATTGATGTTTTTTATTTTTTAAGTCAGTGTTATTTAGCTATGAGCAAATAATTAGAAACACTAATTCGTACATGAAAAAACTGATGATGGCCTCCAGACAAATTTAAGTTCAGGACTTAAATAGATTATTCAAGTCCATGTTTATGTTGTTTGGGATGGAACTTAACTTAATTGAACCCGATACATGTAATTACTAATTTCAAAATGAAATACCTTGAAGCAAGCTGTTTGCAACCCTAAAATGGTCTCAATTTTAATTTGGTTGTAGATGTTGTCAATGAAAGCATAACTGTATTCTTCTCGCTAAATTCTTCTTCATTTTGTCAGCATCTCTCTCTTCAAGCTTGTCAGATGATTTGTTGGCAAAGGCAACAGTTGAAGTTGTTTCTAACTTGAAAAATAAAGTTGCCAAGTCTGAAATGATCCGTACAAATATACAGATGATCGGTGCTTTGAGGTTAGTATTCTCATTAATCCATACCTTGTGCTTTGTTTTATTTTTATATTGAGAATATTGAGAAGGAATATTTTTCTTGTTATCAACAAGTTTGAACTAATTTTCAGTCGGGCTGTTGGCTACCGATTTGGGCCCCATCTTGGAGACACTGTTCCAGTGCTAATTAATTATTGTACTAATGCCTCGGAAAATGATGAAGAGCTTCGTGAGTACAGCTTGCAGGTGCCATGTTTGTTTATTATCAGTAACCTCAGTACTCTGAAGTGTATTATACTACTGTCTTCTGAATGATGTTAAAATTTTACTAAGGCACTGGAAAGCTTTCTCCTAAGGTGTCCAAGGGATATTTCTGTTTACTGTGATGAAATTCTTCATCTGACACTAGAATATTTAAGTTATGATCCAAACTTCACTGACAACATGGAGGAGGATACTGATGATGAAGGTCTTGAAGAGGAGGAGGATGAGTATGTTTTTTTTATTCACTTAGCTGCAGTATGTTTTTAATATTTGCATGATATTCTTCTTTTTAATCATCCCAAAATGCCACCTTTTGCAGTGAGAGTGCGAATGAATATACAGATGATGAAGATGTCAGCTGGAAAGTTCGCCGAGCAGCAGCTAAATGCTTAGCAGCATTGATTGTTTCTCGTCCAGAGATTTTGTCAAAACTGTATGATGAGGTAGTTATGCTATCTAGGCCTTATTCATCTCTATATAAATATTCCATTGCTCCCTTTATTTTGAAATTCTTTGTAAGTGGGTTTATGCCCAACTCAACCTCACAAAACCGACTTATAAGGTGAAATTTACATCTCATTTATATATTATAATTTGGTCTCATCTCTAGGCGATAAACACACCCCCTCACGTTGAGAATGAACATCTCAGATGTGGGATTAGATATTTGTGAGTGGTCTAATAGGAGCCCTATAGAGAGTGATATAGCAACTCCAATCAACTTTACTAGGATAGGTTCTGGAATGACTCAAATACCATCTCAGTAAGTGAGTTTATGCCTAACTCAACCTCACAAAACTTGATTGTAAGGTGAGGTTTGCATCCCAATTATACAGTATAATTTGGTCTCATCTTTAGTCAATATGAAATTTTCAATAGAAATATTGCTGTTCTTATTTTATGTATCTCTTGGTATTGGATAAATATTAGAGTTACTAGTTCCATAGTTTGATTATATATTGTTTATATTCTTACGCCCTTTTAAGTTTTTTATTCCCTAGAAAACCAGTTTGTGTTTGCATGTATACCTGTTTGCTCCCTCTTATAATATTTAGTTGCACGACTTTCTAACTTTGAAATTTAAATCTATCTTTTAGGCTTGTCCAAAACTAATTGACAGATTCAAAGAAAGGGAAGAAAATGTGAAGGTAGGCCCAAATAAAGATTTTAATTGTCATCTTTACTGCACAAGGTTGCTTTTTAACATGATTATGTTGCAGATGGATGTATTTAATACTTTCATTGAGCTCTTGCGCCAAACCGGAAACGTCACAAAAGGGCAGATTGAAGCAAATGAAATGAGGCAAGTGGCTAATCCTTTTCCTACTGCAAAATCTCTTTATTTCTAACTTTAACTTCATTTCTTTTGATGTTTGAAAATGGATGTGTTTAGTGTGTGTGATAATCTATAATTAAATTTATTGTGCACTTCTAGACATAAACTTAAGATGCACACTCAATAATACTACTGTATGTAAATCTTAGATGAATATTTTAGAAAGACCAAGTAGTAGCCTCCTTAAGATTTGTTATCCAGCAGAAACTCTGGTATGATATGTACCTATATATTTTTTGCTGCTTATATGGAGGTGACAGCTAACAGAATTTGGATCCGAATATTGTTCTTTAGTGCAGGTGTATGAGAAAATTATTTTTTAATATTATCTTGTCAGTGTAACTATAACAACTGCTTTTAGGTGCTCATAAATATACGTCCAAATTTTAATGTCACCTTTGGTTTAATGACTTTTATCTGTTTTTCAAGAGCAATACAAATTAACTTCTACAATGGTTATTACTTCAGCTTTTCCTATATACAAGGCTTGGTTTTACTGTAAGTCATGAAATGTAGCAATTATTGACTGTCTTGGGGCTGATATGCAATGCAGTCCTCGATGGTTGTTGAAGCAAGAAGTCTCAAAGATTGTCAAATCTATAAATAGGCAGTTGCGTGAGAAATCTATCAAAACAAAGGTAGTAGTCATCAAAAGTTGGTAATTGGTTTTTATTATATTATTGCCGAATCTTAAGCATCACTGTATATGCAGGTTGGAGCCTTTTCTGTTTTGAAAGAACTTGTGGTTGTATTGCCGAACTGTCTTGCGGACCACATTGGGTCTCTCATTCCAGGGATTGAAAAAGCATTAAATGTAGGCAATATTGGTTTCAATTATAATTTATCTTAAACTCAGCTTGTTTTCCAGTACTGATTGCTTTGTCTTTTCTTTTGAATTTCAGGACAAATCATCCACCTCAAATTTGAAGATTGAGGCTCTAACATTTACAAGATTGGTGTTATCTTCTCATTCTCCTGAAGTTTTTCACCCTTATATCAAGGTAAACAATATTATTTGTTTAATTCAATCTTTGAATTGGTTTTTGTGAAGCTTTACCTCTTGTGTTGTAGCAACAATCCAGTTACAGTAATGGATGAGCTTATCATGTGAAAATGTAAATATATATCTGCTGTTAAAATTTCTAAAGAAACTAGATAAACTGAATCTGTAATTTGTTATTGATTTTTTGTCATCGAAGAAATGAGTGCAAGAGTGTCCAGGTTCAATGTATGTGGACACTAACTAGCTGTCTTAATCTAAACTGATGAGAGATACAATACAGCAGGTTACAGTAAGAGTCTGTTCCCACGAGTACACTAGACTATATACTTTAACATAACCCCATAAGCTGAAGGTGTGTCTCCTGAAGTTACTTTCAGCTTGTCCCTCAAGAACCGGAAGGGTCTAGGAGAAAGAGATTTGCTGAAGAATCAACACATTGTTTGTTGATCAAAAGGGATATGCAGAACTTTCAAAGTGTTGTTTACAACTTTCTCATGACGGAAAAAGGCACCAAGCTCAACATGCTTCGTTTGAGCATGAAGAATTGGATTATGAGAGAAAGCAACTTTGCTCCTGTTGTCACACTAGATAGTAGGTGCTGAAAGTGGCATTTTTAACATCTTGAGTGGAGTTTTAAAACAAAAGAAAAAACTTGAGCAGCACTAGTGGTAGCCTTCCGTGCAGGACCCAGTACCAATAACTCATATCTCCAAAATTTGAAAAGTAGGTCATATTTTTAGTTTATGATTTGTGGGTTGGACTGTTTGTCACACTGCTTATAATAATTTAGATTTGAAAAACACTAGAATTGATACTTGAAAAAGTGGATTATTTTGTGATTTTCCAATATATGATATCTATAGCCTTTATTATTGTGTTGAATTCAGAGAAGACCCCACAAAATATGCTCCTTTGAAATTATTATTACTCATTCTAGTGTTTTTCCTCATTTTTTTCCAGATTTTTAATTTTATATTCGTTTGTTATTAACTTATTGTTTTAGTTCACCATTTCTCTTCTTTTTTTTTTCTTATTCCACTGATGGAGTATGTTGATCATCTTAAAGTAGCTACTAGTGGTTAAGTTTGTTCAATATTCTTGTTTTCATACAATAGAGGTACTTTTCCTAAATTACCCTCAATTATATTTGTTGAGAATGTGCTTAGGTTTAAAGATAAGGGTATTTTTGAAATAGTAGCATTAAATAAGGTTTGGGGAATGAAATATGCTTATATTTTAGTCCACCTGTCAACCCTTTTTTGCTTATATTTGAGTCTAGAGGGAGTGTATGCGATGAGGTTTTTGTTCAATGGTTTCTTTGACAAAGTGTCATTACCTAGTTAACCTAGTTGTGTAAAATTCAATCTCTTTGCCATTCCAGTGTTATGACTGATTTGGTTTTGTTTACTGCCAGACCAGACCAGTACACACAATAGGCAGTTGTAAAAAGTCTTGTTTTTCTCCATCTTTTATGCTCAGTATTGGGTCTTCATGAGAGGGGATGTGTCAAAATAAATCCTTCCCTTTGGTTGCATAATCCTTTACTTGAAGCAATTCCTTGATAAATTGGTTTAAATTTTTCTGTCAAATTCTTTGATGCAAGGCAGTGACTGACATATGGCTGCATTTTGAGATCAATTGCATTTATGTTTCTGCTCGTAGGCTCTTTCTGCTCCAGTTCTCTCAGCTGTAGGTGAGCGTTATTACAAGGTCACTGCAGAGGCCTTGAGAGTATGCGGAGAACTTGTTCGGGTTGTGCGGCCAAACATTGAGGTATGTCTATATTTTCTTTGGTTTTAGAAATAATGTTTAGTCCTATATCTAATCTAACAATCAGAATGACATTGTTGTGTAGGGGTCTGGTTTTTTTTTCAGACCATATGTTCAGCCCCTATATAATGGCATTATGTCACGCCTAATAAACCAAGATCAGGATCAGGTTAGTTGGATAATTTTAGAAGAATTCTTTATCTGTTTCATCATATATAACCTTTTTCATCTGCAGGAGGTTAAGGAGTGTGCTATCTCCTGCATGGGACTCATTGTGTCAACATTTGGTGACCATCTAATTGCAGAATTACCTGCATGTCTTCCTGTGCTTGTTGATCGGATGGGAAATGAGATAACTCGACTTACTGCTGTTAAGGTTTGTTTGTGGAATATTGTGCATTAAGATTATTGTCTTGGTTTGCAACTTGTCTATTGTGATGTTGAAAAGCTGTTTATTGAATAATAATAATTAAATTTTTAAGGTTTAAGAGGTTGACTTCTTGTAGTGTATCCAAAGTGTATACTTTTTTTCTTGTCATGATTATTAATTTAGATAAAGGTCTAAATCTTTTCATATAAAATCACTTTTTAAATGTTAACTATTGTGTAATGTTTGTGAAATATGATATTCCTTTTATTTCAACATAATAGTTAGTTAGAATTTATTCCAAATTTTTTATTTTTTGCAATACTCTTTAGGTGCCCCTTCCTCCTTTACACGATCCAGACTAGGGTTGTTTGAAATCCAAACAAACATGTTTTTGTGGGAAAACTTGGGAAAATTTAGTTGGGTTCTTTTTGTTTTTAACTAGATTAGCTGGTAGGTTCAGTTTCTAATTTCTTGAATTTTTTTATAGTCCCTAATCCAACCGGCCTTGTTGTACTAGGGAGGAAGAGGCACCCTATGTCTCCCTATATTTTTTAAGAAGTAATATGAAAAAGATAGCTTGTGGAGGTTTACATACAATTATTTTTTTAAATCTTACTTTACCTACTATTAAGTGTACTTTAAGTCTGAGTCAACCTTACAAAGTCGGTTTGTAAGTTGTGTTTGCACCCACTTATACTATGTTCTTATGATATGAGATCTTCAACATACCCTCTCATGTTGAGACTGCATGTGTGTGAGACTATATATTTATGGATGGTCCGATAGCGGCCCGATAATGGGTGACCTAATAAGCCCAACAAACTCTTGCTAGGATGAATTCTAAATAACTCTAATATCATATTAAGAAATAGATTTTAAGTTTAACACAACCTTACAAAACTGGTTCATAAGGTGAGGTTTGCACCCATTTATACTCAACGTATTCAATTTTCGGTTATGTCGGCGGCGCCATGGGGGAAGGCAGTGGCGATGCGGATTTTGCATGACGGTTGCTTTTGCCATCTCGAAGTGGTAACAGAAAGCGGAAATATCCAAAATAGTGGAGAAAAAAAAGGTGGCAGTGGCGGCGCACACTGTGACGACGACAAAGCATGACGAAGAAGGAGCTGCAGCGGTGCTGCGCATAAGGAAGGAGTTGTGGCGCATGACCTAAACCTAATTTTTAAGAAACTTAAGTTTTGGCCAAAGGCCCATTTCAACTTTAATCTAATAAAACCCTAATTAAAAATTAAATATAATTTAAATATTGAATGCTCTAAATGGTGTGCCGCTGAAACCCTAATTAAAAAATCATAACTCACTTAAAATTAGGCTTTTCGGTCCTATTTTGGACCCATTTAAAACATTATAACTATTTTCATACACACCACAATTAGGCTTCTATTTTGGGCACATTTTTTGAAACCTAATTCTGAAAAAACCTTAACTAATAAAACCCTAAAACTCTAATTATTCAAATAAAATTTGAATGTGCTGCGGCTGCATCAACTCTTAAACCCAATTAAGAGTTCAATTAAAACTAGGTGTTTTTGGGCCTATGTTTGGCCCAAATTAAAACATTATACTTATTGCAATCCACAACACATCTTTTTATCTTTGCCACAACACCTTCTGCCCGTTATGATTTCCGTTATAACTTTATAAAGGATTTATGGAGTCTTCCATATGATCCGATATCGATAACACTGCTTATACTATAAAATTTCATTATCTCTAGTCCGTGTGTGATTTCCAACTCATACAATTATTTTGATGTATTTTTTTATGGAGTGAAAGCATTATATTGGTGTAGTTATAATATTAGTCAAGGGACAACACATTCTAAAAATATATGGAGACTAAAAGTTTATATATACATTGTATTATTTGTTTTAAAAATATATTTGGTCAAACTAAGCCCTTGCCATTAATTATTTTATTCATACTGCTGCTATGTCCTTGTCGTCCTTTTCATCTCAAATGAAACTTAATCATGTGAATGGATGCCACTGTTGGATTTTTGTCTTGATATTGGCAACTACAAAACTTACTGAAAATGCAACTTTAAAAATTTGCAATTAAATAGATTTATCAGGTTTGTCACCACTGAAGCTTCGTGAGATTGTTTTCTGGTGCTTCACAACTAGGCCTTTTTTGGGTGGAACCAAGTGGAGCTGTAGAATTCAGTCAGAAGAGAGTTATTTTTTGTCGATGTCTCAAGGATCAGGATTTTAAATCAGTTTTGGTGCAAATTTTTCTACATACCCAACCTAACCAATCTGGGGATTAAACTCTTCCCTTATCCAAAGTAGTGGCAATTAAATGTGCAATTATTTAAATTGAAATATTTTAGTTGTTTTTTCTATAAGTACTTGTGTAGCTAGCTGCTGATGTCTCTTGAATGTTACCATTCTTATGCAGGCATTTGCCGTCATTGCCGCTTCTCCACTTCGGGTGGATCTGTCATGTGTTCTGGAGCATGTGGTAGCAGAGTTGACTGCATTCCTTCGAAAAGTATGCTATTCTTCTCACTATAATATGTTTATCAGCTTATGATGCATTTTCTTGAAATTTCATGTAGGTGATTTTATTTTAAGTTCAATTTGCTTATATTCTTGAGAGTTTCCCACTGTAACATGTGAAATATGCTAAGCCTTGTTTTACTGGTTTACAAACAGGCTAATCGTGCTTTAAGACAGGCTACCTTGGGAACCTTGAATTCACTTATAGTTGCTTACGGTGATAAGATTGTGTTGTCTGCTTATGAAGTTATTATTGTAGAACTGTCTGGACTAATTAGGTTTGTCTTACTAATCTACTTTCTGTACATTGGTATAGGTTATATGGAATAATTGTTTCCATTTTTTGTTGCTTAATTTTGTTGCTTGTGTTTCAGTGATTCTGACTTGCACATGACAGCTCTTGCCCTGGAACTCTGCTGCACATTAATGGGTGATAAGAGGTCAAATCAAAGTATTGGTTTGGCTGTTAGAAACAAAGTTCTTCCTCAAGCTCTAACATTAATTAAAAGCTCATTGTTGCAGGGGCAAGCACTTTTGGTAAGTTTTACACATGTGCCTGATCTTGTCCCAGTTTATATGAAGTGTTATATATGCATTATAAGGGTTTTCTTTTGCTTATTGCTACAGGCTTTGCAAAACTTTTTTGCCGCTTTAGTCTACTCTGCAAATACTAGTTTTGATTCTCTGCTAGAGTCACTACTTGCCTGTGCTAAGCCTTCTCCTCAGTCAGGTGGCATTGCTAAACAAGCTTTGCATTCGATTGCCCAGTGTGTGGCTGTTCTATGCCTTGCTGCTGGTGATCAGAAGTGTTCATCTACAGTGAAAATGCTCACTGACATTCTCAAGGATGACAGTAGTTCTAATTCGGTAAGTTTTTTCTCTCGAGTTTCTACTGTTACGAAGCACCGATACTTCAATTTGCTTCATGTATCCATACTGATACTTATCCATGTAGTACTCAAACATGTGAAGCACCAATACTCTAATTTGTTTCATGTATCCTACACCGATACTTTTGGGTACTTCGTTTATACATGTATGTGAATTTTCCAATCTCTTAAAACGTTTATATCCAATAAAACTACAAGAAATATATAAGTTTGGGTAATATAGAACTATAGGAACGTTGTCTCTTTGTAAAACCAAAGTTGTCTTTATGAATTATTTTTGAAAAGTAATGAGATTGATAGTGTTATTTCTATATGCAATAGTACAAAGTAATTTATGATGACAAGGATTTAAATTTTTTTACTTGGAATAATACCTGAGAAATGTGATTTTGTTTGGTATTTGCACACTTGTAGTTGTATATTTATTATGTTTTATTAATTTTTATACATTTTTAAATATATATCTTGCACGCATCATATCCTATCATTTTAAAAATAATTGTATTGACATATTGGATACGCTTATCTTATATGTGCATCGTCAATGTTTTCTCGATAATCCATCTCCTTAGTATTTACTATTTATGTTGATACAGCCTGCTTTAATTCAATCTGATCGTACAGTTTATAAATGTTAGTCTGCTATCACTTTTATCCTGTGATTTCCAGTTTCTCTTCTCTATTTTTTTTTTCAAATGGCTATGGTCTCTGTTAGAATACCTTCAATAGTATTTTCAACTAATAGAATATCATGCTATCATGGCATATTTTATCATCTTATGAAGATCTTCAGAATATACCATAGAATTCTTGTTCCCAACACTGCTCTCCATTAGGAAATAAAGTACATTGCTTCAAAAATAGATTGTTCATGTCTTCTGTATTTAGTGGTCATTAATGTTTTTCCCTTCTAATTTTCAAAGGCTAAGCAGCACCTTGCCCTTTTATGCTTGGGGGAGATTGGTAGAAGGAAGGATCTAAGTACACATGAACACATAGAAAACATTGTTATTGAATCTTTCCAGTCTCCTTTTGAAGAGATAAAGTCTGCTGCCTCATATGCTCTTGGTAACATTGCTGTTGGTAATCTTCCAAAATACTTGCCATTTATCTTGGATCAGATTGATAATCAACAGAAGAAACAATATCTCTTGCTTCATTCTTTGAAAGAGGTTGTCTTACAAACTCTATCTTGTTGGTTGTGATTTCTTTCTATTATTAAATATATACAGTATCAAGATTTTTCACAAATGTTTAGTTTAATATTAATATACACAATTCTCTCGCCCCCTACCTGACAGGTTATTGTGAGACAATCTGTAGATAATGCAGAGTTTCAAGAGTCCAGTGTGGAGAAAATACTTAATTTACTCTTCAACCACTGTGAAAGTGAGGAAGAGGGAGTGCGCAATGTAGTGGCAGAGTGTTTGGGCAAAATTGCACTTATTGAGCCTGTAAAACTTGTTCCTGCACTCAAGGTATCTAAATTTTCTTTTGGTATCCTGTACTTGGGCCTGTGTTTTACATCTTTCAAACTTGATAATTGTGTTTGTATGTTTTGAAACTTCTATAGGTAAGAACAACCAGCCCAGCTGCATTTACTCGAGCTACTGTTGTCATTGCTGTGAAGTACTCTATAGTTGAACGTCCAGAGAAGATAGATGAGATCATATACCCTGAAATATCATCATTTCTGATGCTTATCAAGGATAACGACAGGGTGAGTTTTTAATCACGTTACTGAATGTTAAGAAATATAACATGCTATGCTATTTTTGTTAGTTGTGTATTTGTTCCTTATATTGCGATGGTGTATTAAGTTTGAACTCAATTATTTCTGGTTGTTATTATGAGCATGCAGCATGTTAGGAGAGCTGCTGTTTTGGCTCTGAGCACATTTGCCCACAATAAGCCAAATCTCATCAAGGGGCTTCTTCCTGATCTGTTGCCCCTTCTATATGATCAAACAATTGTTAAGGTAACCTGAATGTGTTACACTCTGTTCCATATGTTTCTGTTGTGTATATAAATTTTACAATAAAAGCACTTTATATTCCCTGTGATTCTATGAATTTAATTTAATTTTAACAATGGATGAGTCTACTCTAAAGATGGGAGGTGGTCTGATTTTTATAATGAAATTTTGACAGCAAGAGCTCATAAGGACGGTTGATCTTGGTCCTTTCAAGCATATTGTGGATGATGGACTTGAATTGAGGAAGGCAGCTTTTGAATGTGTAGACACATTGCTGGATAGTTGTCTTGATCAAGTGAACCCTTCATCATTCATTGTTCCTTATCTTAAATCTGGTTTGGATGGTGAGCACTAGTTGTAATCTTTTCTTCATCACTGCCGATTACATTTTGTTTGTTCTGATTCACTTGTGCTAAAGGAAACCTGGTGCACAATACTCTATCTGTCATAGCCTTACTCCTGCTATAGTCTGCTTCAAGGAAACCTGTGAAAGCTCGCCTTCTGTGATTCACTTTTCTAATAATTTTAATTTCATGTTGACAGTTGATATATTTTCTTTAGATGAACTCTATCTTTCATCCGTTTTCCATGGCATCATGGCACAAATGCAATTTTTTATGATGATTTGTGTACTAATTTTATCCGGGGAAAAAAACTAGTTTTGTACTAATGCTACTAAACAGCACTTGGAAATTGTGTTTTCTAGACTCTGTATAATGCGGGAGCTTTTAGCATTTTGGCTTCCCTTTTTTCTAGTTTTGTTGGCTACATTATTGTACTGGTAATGCTCAATGGATTCAGAATCCAACCTTATTTTTCCGTTTCTTTGTTGGTACTAATTTTAAGGATATATTTGTGTTTTTTCAGATCATTATGATGTTAAAATGCCGTGCCACTTGATACTTTCAAAACTAGCTGACAAATGTCCATCTGCAGTCTTAGCAGGTTGATTTTCCCTCTGTCGAAGTATCAAGCCTTTTCCCTGTTGCATCTCTCTTTTCTAACCCGCATTTTATGTTTCAGTGTTGGATTCATTGGTTGATCCTCTCCAGAAGACTATTAATTTTAAGCCGAAGCAAGACGCTGTCAAGCAAGAAGTAGATCGTAATGAAGACATGATTCGTAGTGCACTACGGGCTATTGCATCCTTGAATCGCATAAGGTATGTAGTTTGACCTGTTTGCGAACCCAACTAATTGTCTTTTGCTAAGGCTTAATAAATCAAATGAAAAAGCATCTCAGTAAAATTAATGCCGTAGAAATCTAGAAAGGTAGTGTATAGCCAGCTATTAAAAGGAAAAATTCGACCTAACAATTCTAGGAAAGGCTTTTAGATAAGCTATTTTTTCCTCCTTTTTCTTCGCTATTCCAGCCTGATACCCTAAAGAATTTTTAATTTAGAAGTAACCGTGAAGCTAAAAAAAATATAAATTACTAAATAACCTTAATTTTTTTTTTTTTTTTACTTTAAATTAGCTTTTAAGACTATAGCCAATCGCCACTTGAGAATACTCAGATCAGGTTGTGATATTTTCTTCTTTTTGTAGGCAAAGTTTATGTTTTGCATCTTAACTTAGATTTTTCATTGAATATCAAGTGGTAATAGTATTATTAATTGAAAAGGTTATAAATAACAGTATGTTACAAACTGTAACAAGATTACTGTTTAAAGTGGATAACTTTTGTTTCAGCCCATGAAGGCATTTTGAAAACACACGCAACTATGCTAAGTGTTGTTATTTTTACAACCATATTAAATCTATGTGAGACAAGAACAAGAACCATTTACCTTTTCTCCGACAAATATAGTAGTCGCGTTTTACAATTCCCTCATTTTCTGGTAGTGGATCTGGTTATTATTGAAGTGAATCTTTCCTCCTTTATGTTTCTCCTTATTTTTGTCTCTATGTGTATTTTTTTCTACTTTGCTTTATGCAGCGGAGGAGATTGCAGTGTCAAGTTCAAGAATCTTATGAACGAAATATCGAAATCACAAACTCTTTGGGATAAATATTATTCAATCCGCAATGAATGATTCACATACAGCTTTAATTTCTCTCAATCATAGTTCTGGAAGGAGTGTTGAAATATATCACCTACCAAGACATCTCCGCTGTTTGATGCAGAAGTCTGGAAAACTTGTTCATTTCATTGTAACATAGGAGAATTCGATGCTAGCAATCGAAATACTAGTGGTGATTTCTTGTATAGGACGAAATGTTTTGTCTTTTTCTGTATTTATTTTTGTTTTTACTACATTATCTGATTATCAGTTGCCGGCCCCGATTGCCTTGGGAAAAATTTAAACCAAAAGGAAAAAAATTTAACATATTACGAAATCATTGGAGTTTCTTACCATAATTTTTTCTTGTGGGTTAACTTTACCTGAAAGTCTCGTGCATAGCTGGTAAAGTTCTTCGTATTACAACCTTGTAGAGTATCTCAGTCTAACCTTTTCTCGTTCATTAAATTGAAAATATTAGAAAACCCTTTTTTAATTATGTATGCGTTGACCATATCCTTTCAATTTGACTATACTGTACTGACTTCCTATTACTATGGGCTATGTATTTATAATTTGCTAATTGATCCTTAAGGTTTTGGCTCAAGGAAAGAGGGAGAGGAAGTAAATAGAAAAAATTATGAGGAATATAGTTACACAGTACACATAATTTTTTTATATATTTTACAGTTTATATTATTGGTGTTAATTATTACTGTTACCATTATTAATATCACTTATATAAAAAGATTAGTGACAGAAGGAAGTGAGTTTAACATGAATTATTCAAATAAGGTGTTAGTGTGGTTAGAATGATAAAAAGTATAGATGAATAAATGATTATTTCAGTTTAATTAATGATCTTAATTGAGATTTAAGCCTATAAATGAATTATATATTTGGAGGAAGAATTGTCAGTGAGTTTATTATACTTCATTGCTATAAAAGAGCAAATGTCACTCTTTAGATACTTATAATAAATGCTTTCTAAGGTTGGTTGTGAAGTGCTGAGTCATTTTAAACTTTATGATTCAATGGAGCTTGTAGCAAAATGTAAGGTTGAGAGGAGTTTGATAATAATATTTTGGATTGGGTTGTTTTGAATGTGAAAAGATATTCATGTAATAGATGGTTAATAATGAGGTTGACAATTTATATGTATGTTGTTTTTTCCCATGTCTTGAGGCGTTTGATCTGTTGGAAATCAAATTGGAGCACTTCGCGTATTTTCTTTTGTTTGGAGAAAGAAGATTGACAAACTAATCGCCCAAATCCTTTGAAAAGTGTGAATGTGACTATAATGTGATTCAACTTTACACCCGACAAGTTATATTTGTCTACTTTGTTGTGGTAGAAAGAATAGTTGAGTGGATAAAAAAATTGTTGAAAGAGGAAAAAAAAAAGGAAATTAAAGTGCATCTATCTGGAGAATAATTTCTATAATTTGGAATTCCCGATCTTATTTTTATAATATGTGGTACATAATATTTAGAATATCAATATGAATAATAAAGTTGGTTTCTTGCTACTTTCTATTATATCAAAACCTGGATGATAAATCACATATTACTCTAATATTTCTGTTTCTGCTATGGTAAAAAATAACAAAAATGGAAAGAAACAACATTTTCTCTTATTTTTCAAATTTATTAACTATATTGAACGGTGGGATACTTGACTTAGAAAAAAAAATTGATAGTCACTGATTTTATTATATAGATCATAATAAAATCTGAACTTTTTTTTACTGAGAATTAAATTAGATTATCTAGGGCACAAGTACAATTAATAACATCAATTGTGGGATTTGATTCACCTTTGTCGTTTTTTTGGTGGAAGGTTACTTACCGTTTACAATTAATTGAAAGAGAGGTTACTCACCGTTTACAAGGTTACTTACTATTAATTATTTTTACTATTGTTGTCTCCTAGAACCACTATATTATATATATATAGTGGCTTCCTTCAAGCAATGTAACACAACAAAGAGCAACATACACTTGCTTTCTCTCTCCTTTCATATATTCTCTATTTCTTCTCTTGGGTATAAGTGTTTAACCCATATAAAGAGAATATTTGTTTTGGGACTATTTATCTATTAGTCTGAGAGGAATTCATTGTACTCACAGTACCATTATAGTGGAAGTTTTGTCTCTCTTGTCGGTGGTTTTTCTACCTGTATTTAAAGGGGTTTTCCACCTAAAAATTCTGGCATCATTCTCATTTTTCTTGTTACTTTAATTTCTCATAATCTTTGGTTGAAATTATCACGCTTCCACACATGATATCCCTACAAATTAGCATCAGAGCTTTTTCGATAATTCAACCAGGATTTGTTGTTCAATAATGTCGAAATTCGATATTGAGAAATTTGATGGTAAAATCAGCTTTGCTATCTGGCGAGTCGAGATGCTAGCTATTCTCACCCAGAATGGTTTAAAGAAAGTTCTAGCAGGTAAATTGACGAGGCCAGTGAGATGAGATGGATGAAAAGACATTGTCTACAATCCAGTTATGCTTATCTCGTGAAGTGTTGCGTGAGGTCATCAACGAGAAAACTGCAGTAGACAAATGGAGTAAATTGGAGTCTCTATACATGACCAATAGTCTTGCAAACAAATTCCGGTTAAAGGAGCGGACTCTTAACACTTCGAATTTTTGAAGGTACTCCCGTCCAATCTCACCTTGTTGAATTTAATTCCATCATAATTTATTTGGAAAATTTGGATGTTAAAATTGATGATGAGGATAAAGTCGTTCTACTTATTGTTTCTCTACCACCCTCGTATCAACAATTCAAAGAAATTATGTTATACGGTAATTATCTTACCTTAAGCTTTGATGATGTCAAGACTAATTTACTAGCTAGAGAAAAAATTGATACTAAAATTCATTCTGGAAGTTCTGGTGAATGATTAGTAGTTAGAGGGAGAAACCAAGAGAAAGGTAGGTACATTAAATATAAATTTAGGTCAAAATCTAGAGGCAAGAACTCCAAATATTGTCATTATTGCAAGAAAAAGGGACACAAGATCTTAGAATGTTATAAATTGAAAAATAAGCAAGATAGAGAAGATAAGGAAAATGGTAAACAACCAGAAAAATCTGCTGAAGCCAATATTGTTGAAACTGAATCTGATGGGGATTGTTTTGTAGCTTCCAACACTGAACAAAGGTCTAAAAATGAATGAATTTTTTTATTTTGGTTGTACTTTTCACATGTCTCACAATAGAGAATGGTTTACCACATATGAACCAATTTATGATGGTCTTGTTTTGATGGGAAACGATGCTCAATGCAAAGTTGTTGGTGAAGGAACAATCAAAATCAAGACACATGATGGAATTGTTAGAAATTTAACAAGTATCAGATATGTCCCTGAGTTGAAACGAAATCTCATTTCCTTAGGCACCCTTGAATCTCATGGGTGTAGATACTCAGCTGAAGGTGGAATTTTAAAAATGTCTAAAGGAGCTCTTGTGTTACTAAAGGCAATTCGATGTGATAGTTTGTATGTGTTGCAGGGTTCCACAGTTACAGGTTTTGCAGTTGTTGCCTCCCCAACAAAGATAACACAAGTTGTGGCATATGAGATTAGGCCATATGAGTGAGAAGGGAATTCTAATCCTCAAGAAGAAGGGTCACCTTGGTTACCACTGTACTGGAAAGGTTAATTTATGTGAACATTGCATTTTTGGTAAACAGAAAAAGGTTAGTTTTTCTAAAGTCATACACAAAACCAAAGGTACTTTGGATTATATTCATTCGGATCTTTGGGGTCCTTCAAAAGTTCCCTCTAGAGGTAAATGTCGTTATATGATGACAATTATTGATGATTTCTAATGAAAACTTTAGGTATATTTTCTCAAACATAAGAATGAAGCATTTTCCACTTTTAAAGAGTGAAAATTATTGATTGAGAATCAAACTGGCAAGAAGATAAAGAGGCTAAGGATAAACAATGGCCTTGAGTTTTGTTCGAATGAATTCAATGATTTCTACAAGAAGGAAGACATTTCCAAACACTTCACCATCCCAAGGACTCCACAACAAAACGGGGTTGCAGAAAGGATGAATAGAACTATCTTGGAGAGAGTTCGTTGCATGCTCTCCCATTCTGGTTTGAGAAAATATTTTTGAGCTGAAGTAGCTTCAACGACATGTTATTTGATAAATCACCCTCCTAACAGATCAATTGATTGCAACATTCCAGAAGAAGTCTGGTCAGGTAACCCTGTGGATTATTCTAATCTTAAAATATTTGGTTGCCCTGCTTATTCTCATGTAAACGAGGGAAAATTAGAACCTCATGTTAAGAAGTGCATTTTCTTGGGTTATGGCTCAGGGGTTAAAGGCTATCGTTTATATGACCCGAAATCTCACAAAGTAATTCACAGTCGGAATGTGACCTTTAATGAAAATGTTATGCTCTCTTCTGTAAAAGATACCGTCATTTCCTCAATTGATATAGGTGACTAGGGAGATGCTCGAGAGAAGGTGGAGTTTGAGATTAAAACACCTGCTCATGAGGAAAACGTTCCCAATTCCTCCAGTACTCAAGATGATCAAGCCACTGCTATTGATGGTACAAATGAACATTTGAGTCCACATGAGCAATGTCCATCTCAACGACAAGGGTTACCACAATTGTGGTCTATAGCTTAAGAACTTCCACAACAGAGACCAAGAAAACCGACTCAAAGATTAATTGCAGAATCTACCAACATTGCTTATGCTTTAACTATTGCATAAGAGATGGGTGAAAAAGGTGAACCCAATAATTATTCTGAAGCTATCTCTAGTGACGACTCAACAAAGTGGATTGCTGCTATGCAAGAAAAAGTTAAGAGTCTTCTAAAAAACGAAACATGGGAATTGGTAAAGTTACCAGAAGGAAAACGAGTCATTAGTTGCAAGTGGATCTTTAAGAGAAAAAAAGGATCACTGGTGTTGAGAGTACAAGGAATAAAGCAAGATTTGTTGTAAGAGGTTTTGATCAAAAGGAAGGTATTGACTTTAATGAAGTATTTTCTCCTGTTGTTCGTCATACTTCAATATGTATATTACTTGCTTTAGTTGCCTTGTATGATTTGGAGCTGAAACAACTAGATGTGAAAACTACTTTTCTTCATGGTAATCTTGAGGAAGAGATTTACATCCAGCAGCCTGAGGGGTTCGTTGTTCCTGGAAAGGAGGACCATGTATGTCGTTTGAAGAAATGTCTCTACGGCTTGAAGCAATCACCAAGACAATGGTATAAGAAGTTTGATTCTTTCATGGTTGGACATGGCTACTCCAAAAGTAGCTATGATAATTGTGTCTATTTTCAAAAGACATCTGATTGGTCATTTATATACTTGTTGTTATATGTTGATGACATGTTGATTGTTGCAAGAGATAAATCTTTAGTTAACAAGTTAAAGGTCCAGCTTAGTAGTGAATTTGATATGAAGGACTTAGGTCCTGCCAAGAAAATTTTAAGAATGGAGATCAACAAAGATCGTCAAGCTGGAAAACTTTTTCTATCACAAAAGAAGTATGTTTTTAAGATGCTTGACAAATTTGAAATGCGAGATTGCAAAGTTGTTAGTACTCCAATTGTCGCCCACTTCAAATTGTCGCCCACTTCAAGATGTCAACCATAAGCTTAGTAGTTTTCAACAAGAAAAGATTAAACAAACTCCATTTAAGTGGATGGTTGAAATGGACAAAGTGTTGGACATTTCTAATAGCCTCATGAGAGAACTATTAAGTAGATGGGCAGCCGATAAGGAAGCATTTAGGATTAAAAAAAGTATAGTTCCATTTTCAGTTCTTGATGTGTGTTTTGTATTAGGATTGTCGGTTGTGGGGGAGGAGGTGAAAATGGAGAATGACGGGGGAGGTGTGGTGAATAGATTGTTTGATGAAGGGAAGGAAATGAATTTATCAACAATTTTGAAAAAGTTGGAAGAAAAAAATTTGAACAGAAAAAAAAATGTTGATGATTTTGTTAGGTTATACATATTGCTAGGGTTATGTGTATTTTATGTTCCTAGAACTTCTAGAACATTTACTTCTTTTGCTTTTAAGTGTTTAGACAATTTAGATGCATTACAATTATATAATTGGGGGAGGGGGGTGCAATGTATAATGTCTTAGTTACAAGTTTGACGAGGGCATCCCAAGTTTACTATGAAGTGAAGAATGTTAGTGAAATATATTTGGCAGGTTGTGTCGCCGTTTTGCACGTTAGTTAAAATTTGTAAAATTATGTTGTATTAAATTATTAGTGCTCTTGTTAATTGTTAATTAGTTGTGTATTATGTTTTTGGAAATAGGTGTGGGCGGTCCACCATGTGGGTGTTGGTGATCGTGCCCAGTGTATAGGTTTTCCACGATTTTTGCATTGGTCATGTGTTAATAATCGTGGAAGAAGGTTACATGAAGTTTTTTTTTCTACTGAGGTATATTTGCGATTTGTTAAGTTTTTGGTGCATGTTATTGCAGAAAATTTTAATTAACTCAAAAGTAATTTTTTTTTTCAGATTGTATGGGATTGACCAGTAAGTGCTGAAGAGGAAGGAATCCAAATTTTGAAAGAAGCCTTAGCAGATTCTGATGCGGATGTTGGGGAAGGTAGTGGTGGTAAAAGTGAGTGGGATGACTTACTTTACCAGCACAAACTTTCTGAGAAGAAAGTTGCAGATAACGAATTAAAAATTGATCATTTGGATAAGCAAATTAAAGA
>Ga0123341_1000663_pt1 | contig 22512 bp, 12 predicted proteins | sample Turbeapinknodule_FD_89959 | JGI IMG/M metagenome (GOLD analysis project Ga0123341, IMG submission 89959) | Root nodule microbial communities of legume samples collected from Mexico - Turtle bean Mexico pink nodule | ecosystem: Host-associated > Plants > Roots > Nodule | place: Mexico: Nepantla...
ATTTAAAAGATATTTATTTTATGCTCAAAATCATGATTTATATGCTTGGGTATGATAATTTTCTCATAAATTATGTAGAAATTTGAGAGAATTTCACAAAATGGTTACAAATGCCAAAAATATGCATTAAAAACCGATCATATTATGATACATCAAGAGAGTGCCTTAAATAAATTCTTGTCTACAGGACTGGTAGTTCGCTCCCATATAGCCCATATTTTCCAACATTGCCATTTTACAGCTCCTTCACACATTGTTCTTCAATTTCTCAAACTTCTCAGCTATTGCATCCTGTTGTTTTTCTCTGTATAATTCAATCAATGACTGTAACGCACTACATATCATTACTCTCTTTCTGTCTGCAATGCTCTTATCTTGAACATCATGCATGCCCTCACCGGATGAGCATAATCCCTTGAACCAATCTTCAAGAATCAAGGCTTTCTATTACACAAATGAAGCAGAAGGAAAATTGATTAGTCAAATTTCCATCAAAGATGATTAGAAAAGACAGGATCATATAATCTGCAAGAAATTACAACATTAAAAAAAAAAACTGAAATTGCAAATGCAATGTCAGCGTCGTACATACACAAGAAGAATATACTTTTAGTTCAGAACACAAACATATACAAGATGATTATTAGGATATACTGCTACTTCAAAAGTTCTTCGGTCTAGTTTTATTTTTAAACTACAGAACATTTTACATTTTCTCATATTTCAAGTATAGGCTGCCCTATCTCATTTCCATCACAAATCTCCCAAACCATTTATTGGAAGAAGCTGTTTTGGCTGTATATTATACTTTTTGGTTGTTAATAAATCGAGAGACAGAATTATTTTCTTCAAACAGTTATCATTTATTGCTCTTGGACAATAGCTACTGAAAAAGTAATTCCCTCTGCATGTGCTTAACTATATTTTTTCATTCACGATAAAATGCTTACCATCACAAGAAAATCTTTCAGTTGTTGATCATTTGAGTTTGAGGTAAAGCTTAGAACGTGTAACATTGTCAAGGTAAGCTGCATCCAAAACATGGTTAGTTCAGTTAAGTAATGACAGAAGCAGCAGAGCAAGAAAGCAATGTCACAACTCCCTAATTAAATAACAAAGTTAAAATAATAAGAATACCTCGTAAGTTCATTCAAATTTTAAACTTTAAATATAGTACTCTTAGTTTTGAAATCAAAGATATTAGTCCGATCTGATATAGTAATATCTCATCTCTTATGAAATTATAATAGCTTGATTACAGAACTAGGGTGTTCAAAATGTTGAACAGAAATAAATTGTCAAAAATCTAAAGTAAACTAAAATAATAATTCACTCGAACTAAACTCAACATAAAAAATTATTTGGACAACTTAAATTGAACTATACCCTAAAGTAATAATTACAAAGAGATCTATAAAATCTTCCAACAACACACTTGCAATAATAATAAAGTTCTACTGTAGCTTATCAAAATATTTTCTCCCGAGTGAACAATATTAATACGTATATCTAAAAGAGTGAACCGCAACTAAGACGACAATGAGAGAAAAGATTAAACTGCTTGAGAGAAAAGATATTTTAGAATTGATCCAATAAAACAGTACATAGGTATCCATATATAGAGAACTCATACCCCAAAGTAATAATTACAAAGAGATCTATAAGATCTTCCAACAACACACTTGCAATAATTATAAAATCCTATTGTAGCTTATCAAAATATTTTCTCCTGAGTGAACAATAATAATACGTATATAATCTAGAAAATCGTAATTATAATAGATTTTTGCCTTATTCATAATAGATAACATAATAGTTTAGAGATTGAGAGATTTCTAGAAAAAAAGAGCAATTCTATTAATTGATAATGAAATAAAACAAGGTTTGTAAATTTACACAGTTTCATGCCTATTTCACTTACCAATCCAAATGATTAATTCCATGTGTGATTGATGAATAAGAAGTAGTTACCTGCTTTTTTAATGAAACCCGGTACTTGAAATTTGATGGCCCTGAAATTTGGTCCTCATCCATATTCTCCAGTAGATGCTCAACAGATTGCACAATCTTTGAGAATGATTGGCCATAATCTGCAAAAACCAAAAACAAGTTATATTCAGATGAAGCTATGAACAGAAAATTGTTTGAATGAAGGAAAAGTTATTTGTACAAAACAATTTACACCAAAATAAGTAATAAGGTAAATGAAAATAAAGGAAAATACAATGTTGCAAAGCAAATTAGTTTACTTTTGAACTCAAATGGTTAAATGAGCCAGTAGTTGATTTGATGAATACTAATAGACAGGTTCAATTACTTCAAAAAGCTAAGGTTTCAGATTTCAAAAACAAATAACACTTGGCAGATTCCAGTAGAAATTCCTGGCAATAATATCATATTACACATCAGATACTCAGTATAGTACACCTTTGAGGTTTTAGGAGTAAATGTTAGTCATATGAAGGAAATCTTGTGTCTCAAGAAGAACAAAGGAACATGTTATATATAGAATGTACATTGCTCACATAGAGATTGGCAAGTAAAATGCATTTAACACTCCTCCTCAAGCTAGTACATATAAATCATATGCACCAAGCTTGTTATAAATATAATCAATTCTAGGACCTAGTAGTGATTTGGTGAAAGTGGCTTCCCTTAACTTGTAGAAGTTTAGCATTGGGATCCATATGTGTGTCAAGGGGTTTGGAATTCATTAGTCCAGTCTCCTCCAAAATATCCAATACGTACTTCCTCTGAGATATTACAATTCCATTTTCTAGTTGTGCTACCTCAATTCCCAAGAACTATCATAGTTTGCAAAATTTTTTTGTCTAAAAATGATGACAAAGGTGGTTTTATCAGTAAAATGCTATGGTGATTGCTACATTTAAGAACAATGTCAACAACATACATTACCAGGTAGAAATACCCAACCTTGAATGATGATAAAACACAAAATGATCAACTCACTATGAGTCATACCAATTTGTTGGACTATGGTACTTAATATACCAAGCCATGCCTTAGGAGATTGTTTAATACCATATAAAGATCTATGGAGATGACATAAACTACAAGAAAACCCCTTGAGCAGCAAAACCAGGAGGTTGTTCTGTATAATTTCCTCCAGCAAATCACCATGTAGGAAGATAATTTTGACATCCAACTAATAGAGGGGCAACGTTCTAGAGTAGCCATGGCTAAAAATAATTTGATGGAGGTCATCTTGGCGGCCAGAGAGAAGATGTCACCATAATCTAACCTGAAGAAGATCTGAATATAAACTTTGGTGACTATTCGAGCTTTGAGTCAACCGCTAGTGCTATTAGAGACAACTTTGACTATACAGATCCATCAACAACCAACAAAAGATTTTTCGGGAGGCAAAATAACAAAATATAAGTACAATTGTCCTTAAAAGCACATAGTTCACCAAGCTTGGCTTGTCTTCAACTAGGGTGGGCTGAGGCATCGCTCGTCGTTCTAGGAATTGACCAGTAGGGTGAGCTAAGGCATCACCTATTGTTTTAGGAAATCACTGGGTGACAAGTGGGCTTTCTAGACAAGACACATGCACTCATGTTGATACTAGTAGTGGTGGCAACTCTGTTGATGATGCACATGTCGGTGTTGTGATTGCCAAAACGAGGCACACCTTTCTAGCCCACCACTAACTTCTGATGATGGCAAACAACGAAGATGGTGGCTGTTAACAAGGCAACAAAAATAGGGCTCAGGAGCTCTGATATCAGCTTGGATTATGTCAAGAAATAAAGAATTATTTTATTTATAACAATCATACCAATTACATTCTCATCATTTCTATTTGTAATAATCAAATCCTTAAAATAAGGAAATAAAAATATGTTGAAAGGAATAGGATATTCTAAAGATAATTTTTCTAAATTACTACGGAGATATTGAGAATATTTTTATCCTAATAATTTGCTATTTACAACATAAGCTTTTCTCTGTTTTGTAATGTTTAGTCTGTTTATAGTTTTGAAACAGCTTTCTGTTGTCTGTGGTTTGACAGTTGTATTTTGTTACGAATTTTCTTTCTTTATGTAGTCCTCCTCTTTCACGGGCTTTTGTATTTCTTTAATAATGAATTACATTTCTTGTCAATTTCAATAGCATCTACTCTAGCTTTACAAGCCTTTTTCAAATGCTGATTGGGCATCTGAAGTTGATGATGGAAAGAACACTTCAGGAGCAGGTATATTTTTGGTCCGAACCCAAATCATTATAAGAAAAACAGTTACCTAGCACTGACACTGGCACAGCCAATGCTGCTGCAGCTTGTATCCTTATTTTAAAATTTGATGAATCATGTAGTAGCTGCAGAAGTGTACCAAACACCACTGGAGACCTGAAAAATGGAAGCATAAGGCATTGCTCAGTAGTTTACATTTCAGTGTTCCAGAAGTAACAAGTTGCAAAATGATATCTTCAAGAATAGAGCCTGTGAAAAACAGGACTACCGAAAACAAGGCAACAAACATCATTTATCTAATGAAACTGAAACACATTGAACTACAGTACCTCTTTCTTAATACGACACTAATGGATAATACTAGAAATGTAATGCCTTGTATAATTCAGAAACAACCAATCTATCCTTTGTTCCAATTTATGAAAGGGAATGTTTCATCCTCATATTAAATGAAAGCATAGCACAAAATATTCAAGTTATTGGACATGAAAAATATGAATCCAACTGAAGACAGTTCCACAAACTTTAAGTCATGAGTGAAATACTCCTACAAATAAATTTGCCTATTTAGACAATTACACCTTTAATACTTTCCCACAAAATGGAGGGTATATGCCATATGCACCAAGATTGTTACAAATAAGTGTACACAAGATCCCTTGAGAGATTTATGAAGACATGCCAGTTGGCCAATGAAGCTAACAAAGTCAGTGGTGATTTCTCCTAACCATTTTTTTCTCACAAAATGACTCTATATGTATTTAGATCACTCATTAGAACACTATAGTATGTGGTGAGATACTATTGGATTTTATTATATATGAATTCTTCAAAGATAGGTTTAATATACATTTTCATAGGTTTACGCCTCGAGTGGGATTTGGTATAGTCCCCCGACTATTTTGTATCTTCTACTTCCTCTCATATAACTAAATCTTTTCTTAAGTTGGTAGCAAAGCTCCCGTCATGGGGACTCTAGTTTTGTATCTTATTCTTTATCACCTACCTATGTTTTTTTTAGGGTTGCTTGAAGTGCATCCATCTTCCTCTTTTTTTTGCTTGTGTTGCCTGGAGTCCTCCCAAGCTGTGTTCTCACTGGATTTTAGCATGCATTGTCATCATCACCATTGCCTCAAATCTAGTATTCCATGAGAGGAAGAAATATATTGAGATAAGTTGTCCTTTTTTACGCAATTTTTTATTTATTTGAGACATACTACTTAGTTTGTTAACTCTAATCAGCATTGGTATATCTTCACCAAATCTTTGAGGGACCCAAGAATTGCTTATACTTGTAACAAGCTCAGTACATGTCATTTATATGAAACAACTTGAGGGAGGCTGATTCTCCCTGCACCAAATCAATTCAGATCTGCACCTAACACATGCACATGAAAAGTCCCGTTTGCCCTTACTGATTAAAAACACTACCTAGGGTTCATTGAGGCACACCAGTGAGCACGGAGACGATGGAGAGAAGGAGTTGTCGACGGAGAAGAAGTGTGTATCGGAGAAGGCTCGTGGGTTGTGATAGGCAATGCTCATCGGAGAAGGTGAGTTTTTCGTGAAACTGGTGACTTCCAGATCTGTATATCCATAAATGTTTTTTCTAATCTAGATAGGGAAATCCGGAGGTTTCCCGGATGGTGTTGTCCGGATGCTTAAAGAAGAATTGATTGCTTCCAGAGTTGGATATCCGTAACTGTTCCAAATATGGAAATCCAGAAAGCAATGGTGTTTAGGATGCATAAATCCGGAAGTCATTGTGTGTGTTTGTGTTTTTCATTTGATGCCATTTTTTGAAAATAAAGATGACAAGGGAACTTTCGGGTTTAAATTTTATGTTGGGTGCACGTTAGAATTGATATGGTGCAGGGAGAATTAGCCTTTGAGGGAGTGTTAGAAGTATTTTTCTATGAGTCTAGGCCCATATGTGTTTAATATTGTTGTGTGTGCATATATATATGTAAATATATATAATATTCTTGTGTTGTGCTCAAGACACACAAGGATTCCATCATTGACTCCATATCTTTATCACTAATGTTGCATGGGACCACCAATTAGGACTATAGTATTTTTTATTTAAATCTTAATTTATTAAATTTTTATTTTTCATTTCCTTAGTGAAGCTCTCATTTCAGATAACTCTTTAATTAAGATATTTTAGATAAGATCCCTTTAAGGGAATCTCTTTGTTTTTATTTTATTAATTAGGATCGTTTAGGAATTTCTTTATTTTTATTTAACCAATTAGGATAATTGTTGGGGATCTATGTAGCCTCTTTAAAGGGCAGACCATGAGAAATAATTTCAGAAAAACTGTTGAATTAGGAGGGGCCAGTTACGGAGGACAAAATGAGTCTTTCTAGTCAAGGTCTGATACAAATTATTTCGTATAAGCTACCAATTGCATGCAAGAAGAATAAATATATGTAATGTATTGTACATGATAAACATAAGAAGCATGTGCTTCATTTTAACGTACCACTCCATATCTTGCAGCCTTAATGTCTCGTTGAGGAACAGGTTGCCAAGAGCATGACAAACATTCCACTGGACCTAGTAAGAGAGATTCCATCTTCAAGAGGGATAGAGTGCATTGATACCAAGAAACCAAAATATTCAGATAATAACGAGACAATATAAGATTATGGTACCTTAACGTTCCCCGTAGTTATGGAAGCAATAAATGCATGAACTATTCTCTCCAGCCTATTCAAATCTTGTAAACAATGCTGTTGACAAGCCATTACATTTTTAGTATTGAGAAATGCTTCATTCATGTGGTTATGATGGTCCATTCGTGTGTCTTGAAATTTTGATGTTGAACATTTTAAGATTCTCGAAATATACCCGAGAGCCCTAACAGCATTAGATTTAACCTGGTAATTGAAAAAAGAAAAAAATAAATAAAAGAATCCAGAAACACATGTGCAAATCAGAGGCAAATAATCAATATACAATTTACCTAAATCCTATAGAATGGTTTCCCCGTTAGATATTGAAGATAACTTGGATTACGGTAATTAGGCAATCTTTAATTATGTGAACTAGAAATTCTAGGATTTATAGCAATAGAGTATATTATCCATGGGTTGGAAACATTTTGAATTGCATAATTTGGAAATCTATTATTGATTATACAATCCAAAAATCTATTCCGGATTATGCAATTCAAAATTAAAGTGTTTTAGATTACAAATCTATAACATATTCAAAATTATACAATCTGAAATATGTTTCTGGATTACGCAATCCTATGTTTCCAGATTGCATATTTCAGATAGTACAATTCAAAATACATTTTTAGATAATAGAATTCAAAAATGCATTCCAAATTACGTCATCCAAATATGCATTTCGGGTTACATAATTCAAATTGAAAATCCGGAATACATCTCCGGATTAAGCAATTCAAAATATATTTCTAGAAATACATTGTGAATTGTGCAATCCAGAACATGTTTCCGAATTCAAAAATACAATCTGGAATATGTTTATGGATTACGCAATCCTATGTTTCCAGATCGCATATTCTGGAAATACATTTCAGATTGTACAATCCAAAATACATTTTTGGATAATAGAATTCAAATATGCATTCCAAATAGAGGAACATTTGTATTTTAACATTAGAGATTGTGTAGTTTTTCAATGAGATGTCTATTCTTCCTCTTGGCAATGACATTTTGTTGTGGGTGTGTGAGGACAAGTGGCTTGATGTAAAATACACTATTTAGCTTTGTCACTTCGGAAGACTTTAATTATGTTTAGAAATTGGTTCTTAATCCCATTAAAAGGCATAAATATGGACAAAAGTTCAGATCTGTCTTATTAAATAAACCTAAGTACAATGTGAGAATTTATCACTAAAGGTTACAAATCATCTAAAACCAAACAATGTGACATGTCTAGGTCCCCAAATATCTGAATGAATGGTAGAGAAACAGAGTCATTAAAGATAACATCGGAAATGCACATTTACCCATAGGAGAGAGACATTTGTACTCTGTTAGATGGAGAATAGCTAAGAAACACGCTCATGAGATCGAAAATCAAATTTGTGTTTGTTCTAAAGCCTAACACTAGAAAACAAGCTCAACCAAATGGTCTTTAAGAATTGAAAATCAGGAGAAGCCTAATAGTATAAAACTGCATTATCTTTCTAATATCAAGTTTGTTAAGAGGTTGTGAGAAGTCTATTAATAAAATAGACAACAGTGGTGAAGGCATCATCCCACATAATTAGAGGAAGAGAAGCATAGCTATGTAAGACCAAGATCAACATGTTTGTGTTTCTTTTCATCAACACCATTTTGATCATGAGTATGAGAACAAATAATCTTGTTTTGAATTCCCATATGCAAGAATCTTAAGGCAAGGATATGAACTCATCAACCCAATGAACTTGAAAGCTTTTTAAAGGAAGTTTAAACTGAAGTTTAGTCATAGACTTTGTAGAGTGAAAACATTAATAAAGAAATCAGACTTTTTTTTGAGAAAGAAAAGAAAAAAAGACGTAAAATAAAAGTTGATAAAACAATTATAACCAACTTAATACAACACTAACAATGGTAAATAGGCAATTTTTGGGGATTTATATAACTGTAGCAATTAGGCAATTATTTTCTCCATAACTATTCATATAATAATACAATATGTTGAGTACATTGACACAAATTCAATCATGTCTCTAGTTACTCCCTTCAAAAATGACATTTTTTCAATAAAGAAATTCAAATTTAAAGAAATACAAAACATAAATAAAAGATACCTTGTCTCCATCCTTAGTAAGATGCAAAGCACATTCACTCAACAATACAATCAGCTGGGGATTGGAGATTGAACCTACATAAAAAGGTGGCAAATAAGGAGATTACAAAAAGAACATTGAAATTTTGTCTTGACACCAAATGGTTGACCATTCAATCAAGGACATCAAATCAAGCTCACCCATCTGCTGTCCAAATGGGGGGATTCTTTCAGAGTGACAAATAGCATCACATATATTTGCCAATGCCCATGAAGCTGTTATCCTAACCTGCTTTACGGAAAACAATGGATTACTAATTAATTAAAAAAAGTATGTAGGAAAGTGTAGACTCAGAAACTGAAGCCGAACTTACAGAGATAAGTGCATCTCGAGTGTTGATCTCAACAGCATGGATAAACTTCTCAAGTACCTCTGCACTACAGAGATTATTGAACTTTTTAGATTTTCTCTAGTGAATCAGATATATGTTTCAAAAAGAAATCATAATATTCACAGTACAAGTTTTAGTATAACCTCTGACACACTTGTGGAAAACATGAAATGATACCAATGGCTCGACAAGCAGAAGATCTCACTGATGGCACATTATCACGTACAGCAGCATGTACCTACAAAATTTTAGCTAGTTAGTAAATTCATTTCAGCAGCATGGTAATCTATTCGATACAATACTCCAATCAGATAGCAATGAGAATGATTTCTATAAATACTTACTAAAGACGACAATATAAAGTCCTGTTTCTCCTTAGTGAAACACATGAACACAGAAGAAGTCATGCCCGCAAAACATGTAATTGATGCAGCTCTCACCTTTAAAGGAAAAGCAGAAACAGGTACACTGTTAGGAAACTGGAAAAGAAAATCACAAATATTTGAAAAACACAAGCACAAAATAGTATACATGCATATTGAGACAAACTTCTACCACTTCCAGAGCCTATGGCTCGTCATAGAAATACTCTGTCCACCCTAAGGCTCTATACAACTTTCCATACTCCCATTTGTCCTATTACTCTCCTTCTTTCCATACTAAGCTGTAAAAACTACCTTACAAAAGTATTCTTAGTTATTGTGTTTAAACCTCCTCCTATAATAAACCTGCAATCCTGTCTTATGTAAACATTCTTAGTTATTGTCTTTTGTCTATCAATACTTCCCTCCTCAGAATTAACCTTGCCCTTTAGGTTAAAATTAAGAAATTGATTTGAATAGTAGATAAATTTTTCAACGTGGATTCCTCATATGTTTTTCCCTTCCATTGAACTAACACATGTTATACTGGTGCAGCATCTTTAGTGATTGTACGTCTTCCCTGAATGTAAGCTAGGATGAACACTTTTGTAGTTCCTTGCAATTCTAGAGGTAGAGCAACATCCACCAAATGATCCCCGATGGCTTTCTTATGTTGAGATACGTGGAACATGGGATGAATCCGAGCTTGCTCTGATAATTCTAATTAGAAAGTCACTTCTCCGAATTGCTTAAGAACAAAATATGGTCCGCAGTAACATGCTGAAAGTTTGGGATGAAGCTTATTAGACATAGAACTTTGTCTGTGGCAAAATTTATCGACACACAATCACCCAGTTTGATCTTGGAAGTGTGAAAAAATGTATAGTAATAAGTTATGGAATTACTTTTCTTGTCAACACACACAAGCACCCAGTTTGATCTTGGAAGTGTGAAAAAATGTATAGTAATAAGCAATAATTATGGAATTACCTTTCTTGATCTAAATGAGAAACAATACATTGTTACATTGGTATTTAAAGGAAAAACAAAATCCTAATAAAGATAATAAATCTCCTGAAATAAAGGAAATAAATCTGTCTACATAAAGACTCTAAAGCTGGAGCATATCTACTAAATAAACTCCTAATCCCTCAATCCCTTAACTTTTGGGATTTCTTACAAAAAATCTATAGTTATTATCCAATCAATCTATATTTATTGTACAGTAAATGTGCAATATTTACACCCATATTTCAACACCCCCCTAACAAGTTGAGGAAGAAGTGCACTCCATTCCCAGCTTGGTTATGAGATTATGGAAGTATGAGGTATTGAGTCCTTGTGTCAGCACATTCGCCACCTGTTACTTGGAAGAATGTATGACATGCATACTAAACCTTCTTCTAATTTTTCCTTAATGAAGTGTCTATCTATTTTAGTATGTTTTGTTTTGTCATGTTGAATGGGATTATGTGCAATGTCTATTGCTAACTTATTATCACAATAGAGCCTCATGGGTCCCTACAAATTAATCTTCAACTCACCTAAGGTCCTTTTTAGCCATAATTTTCACACTTTGTTTCTGACAAACAAATGAGACGAGTTTTTTTAAATGAAAAAGTTGAAAACATGATTAGAGGTCATAAATTCCTTTACTTGGTAGCAAATCCAAAGATTCTAGCTTATTGTCTGACAGACAAAAATAGAGAATTATCCGATAATCTTCATAAAATATTTGCATGGTGCTAAGTTGACACTTCTTTTGGTCTATGTACATAAGATGATTATTGCAGAAAATGATGAAGGTGAAAAACAAATGTGAAAGGAGGAGTTAGCAGCTCGACAAAACATCGTCGAAATAAATGTTTGCTATTTAAAGTGTTTTTGATAGTCAACTTGAAGTTGCATCTTACATTCTTGATAAAACACTACTCTTAAAAAAACTCACTCGACAATGCATTTGTCCAGCATTAAACTTATTTTGTCACATTTATCAAACGTTTAGCAAAAACTTCTCAAAAGTTTTAAATGCACAATTCAACCCTTCCTTCTTGTGTATTTCACCTGTTTTTACAATATTATATGGAGGATTTTTGGGTGTGTAAAAGACTACAATGTAATATAAAAACATTCATAACTGGTTTAGATTTATATCCCACCTGATTTTTCTAAAAAAAAGTTGAGTTTCAATGTAAGATTGGTGGGCTTGTCCAAGATAGGCAATGCTAGAGACATGATAAAAACCATTCATGTGTCTTCACCTAACAACTTAACCTTTCAGCTATTTTGAACACCATAAGCTAATCATGTTCTCCATGATAAGAAATATTTTGAAACATGATCTCAACAATTAGCATGTGATGTGAATGCAGCTCGTTTCCTTTTGACATGATGGACATTAACCCAAAAGAATTAGAGGTAGTCGTTGGCCTGAAGTAGGCTGGCCTTCTGATGTTGTGGCAGATCCAAATATGAATGAGGGGTTGAGAGTGTCGCAGAGGAAAAGGAGAAAAATGGTGATTATTGGGGGCAGTTGGTTATCATTATCACTTGTGAATCTTATGGAATGAAAGGCGTATATTTAGTAAGGTAGCAGAGGTGAAGCAGAGAAGACAATTAATTTTGTGTATGGTAAATAGAAATTTAAAGGTCAGTCTGTCTCTAAGAGGTCTACTTTCGCTGATTAACAATACCAGTGGCTTGCTTCTCTCTCCTTTTATTCTCCATTTTTGTTTCTGTTATGCAACATCTGACTTTGTATAGATCTAGCCAATTTGTGAATGAAACTACTAATACGTTCTCATAATATTCAATTTAGAGAGAAAGAAAGGTAATTTAAAAAATGAAAAGATTCAAGATATCTGAACAAGATCACTGATTCAAGTTAGCAAACAAGACTCAATTATTTAGTATAAAAAAAACAAAAAACTATTACATAAGAAATGAAAATTCTCACCATTGCTGAAGAGTGACACAAGGTAAGAGGCATATGCTTCTCAATTGCCTCACACCATTGTTGAATTCCTGAATCACTAGCTTCAAAGTTTACAATAACATCATCTTTTCCCTCCACATCATACGATGGAGCAGATGACACTTTCTTCATCCTAATGCAATCAGATGCAAAAGGAATATCCATTAATTTATCATCTGAAAGATCTTCTGTTCCTTGAAATCCAGAGACTGCCCGAAGACTCTCATCTAGAACCTTAAAATATTAAAATAAATTCTCATTATTCAAATAGATACAAGAAATCATGTCTCTAAAATGATATCAATTCAAGCCAAAATAATATTTAAAATAAGAATGGCAAAAATTTAGATAAAGGCAACAGTTCCTCAGGTGCTTTTGCTGTTCTCCAATCAGAATTGGATTTTCAAATAATTATATGATAAAGGTCAGTATTATAGGTGACCATAGGTTATCATGGCAAAACTTCAATCCTAATTGGAGAATGGCACCAAAACACGCAAGGAATTCCATCTAAGTTTCGTCAAAATAAAACTTAGATGAAAAGTATATACAAGTAATAGTACAAGAAACACGAAATCATGCCACAAGAAAAATGAAATGGTGTTAATAGAATATCCTAAAATAAAAAAATAAAAATAAAAGTATATAAAAGCTCACTGGAAGCAAGTTCATGGTCACAACATTAAGTGAGAAACATATCAAATTGAGAGAATTAGGATTTGAGAGAACACGAAACTTATTTTAATTTGAAATGGAACAAACAACATTGAAAAGAGAAGTTGATTAATGTTCAAAGAATTGCATCCAAGTGTTGACAATTAATAAAAAAGTCAAAAAAGGAAATTTGACACTTTTCTATGCAAATGAAAAGAATATAAAAGTGCTAGTACGAGACACAATTGACACCATGTCACAAGAAAAAATGTAATGGTATTAATAAAAGCACTTCTAACTCAAAACAAAAGAACCAAAAATAAAATCACATCAGAAGCAAGTTTATGCCCTCAACAACAAATGAGAAACATATCAAATAGGTTTTGGGTGAAAAAGACAAAATTATTTTAATTTCAAATTGAATAAAAATAGTTGGAAAGAAATGTCCATTAATGTTCAGGGGATAGATACCATTAACACAAACTCAATTAGCATCACAGTTTTTCCACCTTAGCTGCCTCAACTCAACTGTGATACCGACTACAAAAATATTAGCCCAGCATGTGAAAATTGGCATACCATAGCCAAATTAGATGACATTGGTTCCAAAAATCAGCTGGACCTTACTAACTCAGTCCACATCTATTGACAGTGTTTAGGACAGGCAGGGAGTAGATTGGGCATCTTTTATTTTCGCATGTGCAACACCAAAAAGGTTATTCCTTGGTCTACTAGGTGAATTATTTTTCATCCAACACTTTATCCCTTGTTTTGTGCTTCTCCATAAGCACTTTTATAATCAAACAATGAACAATTTAATGCTGGCTAGTCCATTAGTTTCAGGTAAATCAAACAGACCAAATGAACAATAGAACTAGTATAACAGACTATAGAAAGAACATAAGGTTTGTTTGTTTAACTTTCTCCATAAGCCCTTCTACAAGAACAAAATAAGAAGAAAAAAGTGAAATATGTTTCTCAATGAACTAAGAATAGATGCATTAGTGAAAAATCTAAATTTGGAGAAGTTAAACAAAAGAGCCTCTACAAGTTAGTTTATGCATAAGCTACTTGTAGCTTATAAAAATCTTCATTCATTTATTCTTCTTATTTTCTTTTCGCAGAAGTCTCTATGGAGAAATTTATTCAAACAAATCCAAAATCTTTATGGTAGAAAGGAATGCAAAGACACCAACTAACTTCAATGCATACAACACATGCATTTTCAAACTCGAATTGACTTCTGATTCTACACCAATAAATCTAACAGAAAGGGGATTAAGATCAGTTCAGGGAAAAGAAAAGTTGCTACCTTAATAGCAGCGATAGTAACTTTTTCATTAATAAATGTAGTAGGGCTACCAACATGTTCACTTGATTGCCTGGAAGGAGCTTCAACGCAAGCAGTGCTAATGAAGTGATACACAATAGCAGAAACTTGTTCCCAACAAGCAGTAACTATGTTAGGATAATTGTGGAATGCAGATTTAAGTGCCTGTAGAAAGTTAATCTGAATACATCAATAAACTGGCATAGAAGCACTCACCAACTTACTATTTAAACATCAATAGAAAAATACATGTCCATCAATAACTACTACTTTTAAATTTGAAAACAGCTTGATGTTTAAAACATCTATGAAACTGTCGATGACAAAATAAGAAAGGCAAGATACCATTAATCTTTCAGAATCAAGCTCCAAGTTAACACCAATACTACCCTTAATCTTCAATTTGCAGTAAGTCATTAAATTTCACTAAACTTTGGCAGAAAAAAAAATTATACAAAGCTGACAGTAACAATATTTTAATACAATCACAAGACTTTATGTTGGAACACATGATACTATTTTATTACCTTGAGTTTTTGTTTGTACAGTTGTTGTAGTATGAGATATTTATTTCCTCGTTTCAATTTTGTACAATTTTTTTCAAAATTATTTCATTTTAGTAGTTTCAGTTATTCCTATAGTTTGAACCAGTGTAGTTAAAAAACGGATGGCAGATTTCTGACTGGCTGCTGTTTTATCCCCATTACCTGGTGAGTTTTGCATGGCGGGCTATGGCAATAATTTTCATGTAGTAGTCATTGCAGAAATACTAGAAGATGTGAATTTACTACAAGTTTTATTAGTAAATTTATGCATGGCCCAGATGTAGTGCACCTATAGGCCACTCACCTTGTTGCAACCACTAGGAACAAGAATTTTATATAAAAGAAACAGAATTCATGAAGCTTTACTCCGATGCTAACTAAGCAAGGTCTACGACTACAATAGAAGGTCCACTACATGATATTGGACAATTCTTGAAGAGTCATCCCCACACCTATCAAAATTGAAGAAAATGGTTCCTAACCTTGGCAATCTTCAAGTCCTAGAGTGTGAGTCATGTCAACAGAGGAAACATGTTAGATCTCCCTTTCCAAAAGGATCCGAAACAAAATATAACGTTATCTCTTCAATAATTCATTTTGACATTTGGGGTCCTCGTCGACTCCCATCTTTTAGATTTTCGTATTTTGTGATTTTTATTGACAAACATTCTCAATGAACTTGGGTTTATTTAAGGAAAGATTGATCTAAATTGTTTTTTTGTTCTTTCTTTAATGAAATCAAAAATCAATTTGGAAAGGTTATCAAAGTTTTGAGGAATGATAATGCTAAAGAATATTTTTCTTCCAACTTTCATACTTTTTTTAAGTTCACATCGTATTTTACACAAGTCCACCAGCCCTCACACACCTTAGCAAAATGGTATAATAGAAGCAAAACCCATGATATAATGCATAGTGTGTCTCAATGAGCAAGCAGACCTGATATAATGCATAGTGTCTATGTGCAAGGTTTCACATAGATCATAAAAGAGTCTCATTCGAAGCCTGCCAAGCAGATTTTTCGGTACCTTATTGGGTCTACTAATCTGTGTTATAACGGAAAAAAAAAAGTTACAAATTAGAAGGCTTCTTCGACACGAACTATGCTGGAGATCATGTCAACAGAAAAAGCACAAATGGAGGCTGCCACTTTCTTGAACCTTGTCTAGTCTCATGGTCAAGCAAGAGGCAAAACTCAATCGCTTTTTGTACAATAGAGGTTGAATATATGCTTGGTACAAGTTTTTCGCAACAGCTATAGGTGAAGTATTAGATGAAAGATTACTCTAGCATTGAATGCAATATACTAATATATTGTGACAACACTAGTGCAATCAATCTATCGAAAAATCCTATACAACATTCTAAGGCTAAGCAAATTGAGGTAAGATATCATTTCATTTGTGATTATGTTCATAAAAATGTTTTTAAACTAAAGTTTGTGAAAACAAATCACTAATGGTTCGATATTTACAAAGGCTTTACCTGAAGAACATTTTAATTCATTTTAAAACATATTTAAGAATGATAGGTTTTATAGACGTTCTTAATCAGACAACATGATCGTTAGTTTAGTTTTAATGTGTTTGTTAAATTTGTGGTGAGACTATCAGGTCCTGATAGTCATTACAGACAATTATTGCATCATGACAGACAACATCAAACACATGAAGGTTGTTTTTGAACATGCATCACAAGGTTGCTTTTGAAACCTGAAGTGTCCTCCTCCAATTCTCCCTCCTACAACATGACTAAGTCCTAAGGAAAGCTATAAAGTAGCAAGCATCTTCATAATGGCTTCTGGCTTTGCAAACCAAGCCTCATCTTCCCACTGCTTTAGTGATAGAAGTAGAACAAGTTTTAAAGTGGCAAAAGTTATCCTCTATTGGACTAAGGTCATTTTTCTCTTTTTTTTATGGCCCTTAAGGGATAGAAAGTTAAAATTTAAAACATATAGTGGGAGAAAAGTATAAGAGAAGAGAAAGTTAAAAGACATTAAGTTTAAAAGAGAAGGAGATCTCTAGTTGAAGGGGAGCTTCGATAAAGAAGAACTTTAAAAGATGCTAAGTTAAGGGGAAGCTCAACAAATGATATTTGGTTAACAAGGAGCCAAGAAGAAGAAAAAGACGATGTTTCTTTAGTTTCACTTTTTCCATTGCTCTATGCTTTGATATATGAAACATACAAAGTTATAAAAGCCTGGATTCTTTTATTTGTTGATTCTTTATGCACTATAATTTGTAATCACATTGAACAAGATTATATCTCCTGATTATAATCATCTATAATGAACATTAGGTGATAAAGTTTCAACCCCATCAAACTTGTCCTAAACTACTTTTTATGTGTCTTGAGAGGGTTTTAATTAAAAATGTTTGTGAAAACTTGATCTAATAAAAATCTTTCGAAAATGATATTGTTTAAAATGTGTTACTTAACAATCAAAAAAGGGGAGATTGTCAGAGAAAAAATCAACAAACCGCGAGTTATTTTAATTAAGTGCTTACAATGGTGTTAAAACCTTAATTTGTCTTAGCATGACAAACAAAATGTTTCATTTGATGAATATAGACGCAAATGTTTTGTTTGACGCCAATAGATGCAAAGCACCTTGCGTACATATCATGTCTGATAAGATTATGCTTAAGATGGACGATTAGATGTGTTTCAAAAGCTTACATAGTAGAACTCTTAATCTACTAATGTTTTTAGTATGTTTGCAGAGAATGTTTCTTCATCTAACCACAAAGAATATCTCCAAGGAATAACAACATCAAAAGATTTCTCAAGAATTGTGTCAGAACTGCCACACGCCAACAACTTCACCTCGGTCATTGTTGCATAGTTTATCCACTTTGTACGATCTTGACTTTTACCCTAGTTGAAATAAATATAATGTAACCTAGACCTGATAAGTTATGTTCAATATCAAAACATTCCTTCAAATAGAATTATGCAATGTTTCATGGAGAACATTTAATGCAACCCTCAAGTCTACAAGGACATACGCACACAAAGAATGAAGGACTTCTCTTTGTCTTACATAAATCTTTATTTACAAAAGATATCTTGGAAGAGTAAAGTTGAAGAACTAATGATCTTATGAACAACTATAAAGTTGAAATCTTAAGCTTAATCTAGCTCGTTGATAGAACATTGTTGTGTTCTTTGGCTATCTAGAAGTGAACTTATCTTGCACTGAAGTGACTACAGTCCAAACAATACCCTGTCTTTGTTAGGAGTGGTTGGAATCTAAGCAATACTCAATTTTAGCAAGGAGTGGCTGCGGGCGAAATAATACTCAGTCTTTGAATGATTGCTTTCCAAAATATATTGGGTTGTATGTATAGTCAAGAGTGGTTTGAGATTCAAAGAATACTTGCTCTGTATTTGCACTGATAGTCTACCCAGTGAAACTTCATCAAGAATTAGACGTAGTTCTGGTTAACACATGATCAAGTATAAAAAATCAAGCTTGTTTATGATAATAAATCTATCATTAACATTGTTCACAATACAAGCAACTTTGGCAAAATAAAGCACAAAGATTGACTATCACATTACAAAGAAGTTGATCAATGACCTTATAGCAACAACATATATCCATTATAGTTTCAATCGACAAGTATATATATCAACCAAGTGATAGCTAAACATTTCTAACATCTTTCCAACGATGCAAGAATGATATATATATATATATATATATATATTCCCCAAACTTGAGGGAGAGAGTAGAAACACATGAATTTCATTCTTTGTTACATTATTTCAGTTCTATTTGAAAAAAAAACCCTGGAAATATAGTTTCTTTTTTTTAACTATAATTGTCTTAGTAATAGTATAAGTTGTAAATTTTATAATTAGTTGCCTCCCTATACATATCATTTATACTTGGACTCATTATCAACATGGATTTTGGTTAAATAATTGAAACTAAAAATGAAAGGTTCATTAAAAATCACATTCCACAAACCATATATACCATCCTCTCCATTTATAGATGCAAATGAATAAAAAATTAACCAAACCAAAGAAATTACCTGAAGGGCTTCAAGGCAAATGGTTGGGCAACTCGATTGCATCGAATATTCAAATAAGGTATAAAGAACACCAGACTTCTTTTTAGTCTCAATGTAGCCTGAAGGAAAGCAAACAAATGCAAAGATAAGGCTAAACCAATTAAGCAGTAACCTGAGAATGGAATATGCACAGTCCAACCAAAAATGTCTTGTGCCTAAACATACAATCTAGCAAATCAGTCGTGCCAATCAGTTAGTGACCAGAAAAACATAAAGCCTTATATTCTTGTCCTCAAAGCATGTCCATAGAGGACACAATCAAAAGAACATAAATGTTATCTGGTTAAACCTTTTTTGATAATCAAAATATTTTAATATGTTAGGGTGTACAAGTCACTAGCTTTAAATTTTCATTCCAACTCCCTTTAGAAGGAAAATTGTGAACTCAACACTAATATGAATCTAGTGGAAACCAAAAGAACAGATGCATGCAATTTATATTTCTAATAAAAAAATCATAGTTGTATCAAAATTAAAGATTTCACGTGTCTAGTGAGAAATTCGTCTAAAGCTTTAATGAAAAATAATATGTTGGATTTCAACGTGATTCATATTTTAGTATTAATACTCATAGTGGTAAAGTTCTTCTTTCTCTTCTTGTTAGATGAGAGTTTCCTTCACCAGGCTGGGTTAAAATTAACACTGATGGTGCGGTTAGATGTTATTCTGGTCTTGCTACTTGTGGAGGTATTTTCCGTGGAAGTATGAGGGAGTTTATTGGTGGTTTTTCTACGTTTATTGAAGTTCAGACTGCTTTGATTGCTGAGTTTTATGGAGTTATATATGCTATGGAGTAAACTCAAAAGATAGGTCTTAGTAAGGTATGGCTTGAATGTGATTCTTCCTTGGTTAGTGGTGCATGAACTGTTAGGAGTAACGTTTCGTGGATGCTTCGTAATCGGTGGAACACTTGTCTTAATTACTGTGGGAAAATAAGGTTTAGGGTTACTCATATTTTTCGTGAAGGGAATGCGTGTGCGGATAAGCTGACTAACTTAAGATTCATTCATAGAGATTCTTTTCATTGGTATAATAGACTCTCATCTAGTCTATTCTTAGAGTTCTTTATCAATATATCGTTTTTGTTAACATATGAGTTTTGGTTTAATCTCTCCATATTTTTTTTTTGTATTATCTTTCTTTTTGTATTTTCTTTTTTCTTTTAATAATATTTTTTATGTGCAAATGATTGTTGTTACTTGGGGTGTTAGCCTAGTTAAAATGTCAAGTTGCATAGTAATGCCTAATATGAAAGTTTTATATAAAAAAAAGAAGAAAGTGGTCCAGTGAGAAGAAATTATCTACCCATGTCAAAGCAAAAACAAAGAGTAAACAATGAGAATTATTGAGCAAAGATTAATTTCTCTCATGTATTGTTGAGTGATTAATACATGTATCTATACACAAGAGGGTTGATTCAATCCTGAGAGTTTGGAGATTATTATTAGGGAAACAAGGACAATTAATGAAAATAAGAAAACAAGGAAAATTCATGAAAATAAAGAAAAAAGAGGAACAAGAAAAATAAGTAAATGGAGACAGATGAAATAGTATGTTTTAAAATCCCAACCATCCCCTTCAAAGTAAAATATAGACTCCCTCGAGTCCTTATTATAAAGCACATTTTAGAAGAAATTATTGGTTTCTTTTACAATCATATAGTGGAAGTTAGCTCACATCCTTCACCGACACCATCTCCAATATCGAATCTAGTTTCCTCTTAAAATGATTAGCCTATTGCTATTCAAAAAGGTACATGTTCAACTCATTACCTTCTCCCCACTACACAATCCTCTTTTATCATCGGTTTTCCATCACAGACTATGTTTGTTTGTCCTTGTTATCTTCTAATCCTATTCCTATGTCTCTAAGTGAAGTTTTATCTCAGCCATAGTGACGACATGGAATGATTGATAAGATATGTGACCTTCAAAGTAGTAGTACTTGGGAGTTGGTTCTCTTCTAGCTAGCAAATCAATGGTTGGGTATCGTTGCTTGTATAGTCTTAAAACAAAACCTCATGGAAATATCAATACTATAAAGCTCGATTGGTTGTCAAAGGCTACACAAAAATTGTAGCAAAGATTATATTGATACTTTCTCACATGTTATCAAAATGACATCTATTTGACTTCTCTTTTCCATAGCAGCTATTCACCACCAAGGTTACCGAATCAGATAACAAAATTTCGAAGATCCATAAATCCTTTATAAGAATATATTGGATACCATAACGGGTTATGGCAAAAACATCGCAAACAAAAAATATATATACATATCAATAATATACAAAAATACAATATATACATATAGATAATTTAAAAAAATTACAAAAATAACGAAAGACAATTTGTAACTAATAATAATATCACAGTTAAGAAATTCAAATAACAATAAAATCAAATTAAAGCCCTGCAAATATCAAGTTCAAAACTTAAAATAACAACAAAACACAATCAAGGAGTTGCAAGTTCAATGTGAGTAGGGTGGAGATGCAATCCACAGTGACAGACGAAATAGCGGCAATGGCAGTGCCAGTGGAAACAACAACAATGTCAGCAAAAGCAGCGACGGCAGCAGCGGGACTGGACTATAATGAAGGAGACTAGGTCAACATTATGTTGTAATGTTTTGTTTGGGAAAGGTAGTATGGCCCAACTCATTTTTTTAAATGAAAAAACACTTGGGCTTACTCCAATTGGAAAAATAAGAAAATAGGAAAGAAGATTAGTGTTTCATTGTCATGGACTAGGTCAGATCACGCAAACTCGAGACTTCTTCAATTCGCTCAGGTGTCATTGCTAATCATTCGTTTCACAATGGTGTTGCTCTGACAATCCTCAACTTCCACCAGATCTGTTCCGCGATGCTATTCTTTGACATCCAAAGCAACCACAATGCTCCTCCATGAAAAACTTACATCACCACGTGGTTGCAAGCTATAGCAAAAACTTGTATAGCACTATTCACCATTGGACACTTTTTCAGCTTCACATCAAAAATGGATTTCTACATGGTGATCTCAGTGAAGAAGTCTACATGGAGCAACCTCTGCAATTTGTTGATCAGGAGTCGTCTATATAAGAGTATAGAGAGAAGGAGAGATTGAGAGAAGAAAGATAGAGAATGAGTAATCTTTATTATATGATTCAGTGCATGATGTACAGGGAAGGCTGGGTATTAATAGTACCCAGTGCAGTAG
>Ga0123341_1000664_pt1 | contig 22504 bp, 23 predicted proteins | sample Turbeapinknodule_FD_89959 | JGI IMG/M metagenome (GOLD analysis project Ga0123341, IMG submission 89959) | Root nodule microbial communities of legume samples collected from Mexico - Turtle bean Mexico pink nodule | ecosystem: Host-associated > Plants > Roots > Nodule | place: Mexico: Nepantla...
AAATATTGTTACATTCCCTTTTCAGCTCAAATAGAAACTGATTTGATCTTTGACTGTTTTTGGTACTGCACTTAGCATTGGAAAACATTATGATAATTGTGAAGTTTGAAAAAGATTTATAAATAGGGAGTTCTAATAATTTGTTTTGCCAGTTAGCATCAAATATTCATATTATTTCAACTAATTTATATGGATTTGATGAGCAGGGGATTCAAAAATTCAGAACTTTCCTGGATCCAAAATTTCGAAACTTTCCCGGATCCAAAATTTCGGAACTTTCCCAGAACTATAAATCCAGGATTTTACCGCAGGCATAAACTCGGGATTCTACCGGATTCTATGATCTGGAATGCAAGAAAACACTTACGGAAACAAAAATCCATAAAAAAACCGGATGTGCATATCCAAAAGCAAAGAAATTAACTTACATTGATTAAAAGCACTCTATATCAGCAACATAAAATGTCTGAGATTGTAAGGATAGTGATTTGTAGCTGTGGCTGCTGCTAGAAAATGAAACTCACGGCTGTGCACTGAGAGAATCGTTGCCTGCACCTTTTAGGGTTTTTTTAGGTGAAGGGTATTTTTGGATTTTTAAAAACTATTAAGGACGATTTAGTCTTTGCATAAGAGTGTGGGGGTGCAGGAAGAAAAAGGTGGGGTGCAAGAAGCAATTGCCTATCAAAGGTTGTGTAAATATGAAAACATGGGTGGAAATTTCCAAAAGTTCTCAACCAGCCGAATGGGCCAAGGCAATTTAGCAAATGTGTGTGAATATGAAAACATAGGAGGCAAATATGAAAACAGTTGGACTCGACGAGCTGAATGGGCCCAGGTTTGGAGAATTCTGATTGTAATGTTATATTCCAAATCGTAGAATTCGAAAGTTATGTCCTGGAGTCATAAAAGGACTTCCAAATTATAGAATTTGGAATACTTAATTATGTTTCAAATTTTACTATTCAGAAATAAATTTATGGACTAGGAAAACCTTTTGAATTGTAGAATTTTGAATATAATTTGTTCTTCTATATTCTACAATTCATAAGGTTTTTCTATGTCCAGAGAATGACTTCTTCTGAATTTAGAATATAAGTTTGTATTTTGAATTCTATAAATCGAAAGTCGTATTCATAAAAAGCTTCTGAATTATAGAATTATGAAGACAAATTTATATTTCAAATTCTACAATTCGGAAGTCATTCTCTAGACACAAAAAAACCTTTTGAATTGTAGAATTCAGAACACAAATTTGTATTATGAATTCTACAATTTGGAATGCATTCTTTGGACACAAAAAAACCTTTTGAATTGCCTCTGTCCAATTGCAATGTGTATTATTTTTGTAGTTCATAAAATTATAATAAAGTTATATTTGTTATCTAAGTGATACCTTAATTATGGAGAAGGAATAAGAACTTTGGAGAAAAATATCAAATGAAGTGGATAAAATGTCCTAAATGGACCACCAGTTAATGAATTATGTGTTTAGGCATTTTACAACATACAAGGTAAAGAAAATCGAATTCATAAAGTGTTATAAGTTTGAGGAGTGATGTAATTATGTTGTAACATATTTGTGCAGATTTTCCCTACTCTAGATGAATTCATTCAATGAGTGTGTATGGTGACCTTTGGAATTGGTTTTGTGATAGTGATTATCAGGTCTCACACTGCAAATGGAAAACAATGTAGAAAAACCTTTGTCTTATTAGATTGTGAAAAGGGGGATAAGTATAGAAAAGACAAACATGAGATGAATGTTGGTGTAACAAGCACACGTAAATGTGATTGTCCATTTAAATTGTGGCGTAAACTTATTAGTAATGGACAAGGTTGGATGTTGAAGATAATATGGGCTCGTCATAATCATGTACACTAGTGTGAATGGATTTATTTACAGAACTATCCTAGTGGCGTGATGAATATGCAACATTATTAAGTGGATATGAATGGGTAGACGGACTAAAGAGGTCATTACTTGTGGATGAGTTGTTAGCGGTAAGTTATTTTAGAATCCCATACAATGTTATTTACAAGTTTAACACATTGCCCCTACAATTGAATATCATGTATTCGCAGGCTAGTGTAGAGAACTGGATGACTATATCGATATGGGTTACATGATTGCTAGTAGGTACAATGTGGTATTAGTGTACTTTTCATTGAAGCAAAATATCACCATACTCGCATTGCAAAGTAAACCTCACCATGATGTCAGTATACATCAACTACTATGTATAGGCCATATATATGACTCACATTTTCTCCATGTATGTCAATAATTTCTTTGTTAGGTTTGATTCCTTAATTACCGACATTGTAATTTATGATTATTTTGTAGGTGAAATTGCATGATGGGTCTCTCATACCTATAGTAGACATGTTGTGATTAACTCATTGTTGCCGGAAAGCTAAGATATGGTATCCTTTTATATTAGTATGATGCAAATATTTATAAACTTAATAGAAGTTAGTACAACATGTAAACCTTGCAAACAATTAATCTACAAATTTTTGTAATTTTAGACAAATGATTTTGCAATGTAAATCTTGCAGACATTTAATGTAAACATTGTTACATTTTTAGTTAAATGTGTTACATTTTTAGTTAAATGTGTTACATTTTTATACGAGGGTTATGTTTGGTAGTGCAAAATTTTGACCAACTTCAAGTAAACACACATTCAAATAAAAGAATGGATCGTCTAGATTGTGTTTGGGACTATTTACATTGTCTAGATAGTTTAAGGGAGTGTGTAGATTGTGTAAACTATCTTGCAAACAGTCTAGATTGTGTTTGAGATAATACTGTCTTGAGTTCCTACACAATCCCAAATAACATGTACATTTTCCCTTACACTGCCTATACACATTAAATTCGGAAAGTTTTTATCTATATAGAACATGACTTCTGAATTGTAAAATTCATAATACAAATTTGTATTATGGATTCTACAATTTGGAAGGTTGTTTTGTGTATAGAACATGTCTTCTAAATTCTAGAATTCAAAATACAAATTACTATTAGGAACCTGTTCCTCTATTTCTGATAATCTTCCCGTGCATATGCATCAATACAATTAATACAAAACAATATAAACTAGCCAAATACAAAAATTCTTTAAAGAAAAATACTTCTGAATTATGCTTTTTGGAACAAATTTATGGAATAACCTTTTTAGATTATGATTTCGGAACACAAAATCCAACAACATATTCTAGAAAGGCGATTCCATAAATCTTTTCTAGAAAACATAATCGTGAAGTATATCCGAAAATACCAAAATTTGGAATACAACCCTGCCCCCCTCCACGTTTATTTCGGGATCTAGTTTCAACAAATATTACAGAATGTGAAATATGGAAGAAAAAGAAAATAAAACTAACCTCTCTTCTCCAACAAACAACACTTGAAAGCACTAAGAAAAAGCACCAGAAACCACTAAAAATGAGCACAAATTGCCACAAACCACTAAAGATTCCTAGGAACTAGTTAAAACGAGCTCAACTCGCACACAAACATTGTTGGAACAATATCCTCACTCCTGCAAAAGGAGAACAACCAAAACCTAGTTTTATTTAAAACATAATAAAAAACTTTTTGTCATTTCACATAAGGCATTAGGTGCAGGTTCAAATTCATTAGGTGCACAAAGCAAAAACTTAAGACAAAATATGTGTAAATTGGAACTAGATGTACTTGTATGCCCACTTAATAGACTCTTTATAACTCATGTGTCACATATGGAGGGGAAGTTACACATTTAGCATATGTTGAATATGTTATATCTAATTACACACGGTAGGATGTATTTGAAATTTGAAACTTGAATTTCAAATTTTGGTACAAGCATACTAGAGTTAACTCTTTCTATAAATAACCATGTAAAAGGCACATATAAACACTTTTGATCATATATGAGGATTAAGCAAAAACTGTTTTCAAGTCTCTTATTCCCAAAGTTGTCTTTAAAGAGTACTCTCCTTTAGGTTCTTCCACAATGACCTTTCTTGTGAGTTAGGATCTTATAGTTCTCTCTTGAGCTACTTTCGTCATCTACTTCCACTCCTGCTTCTCAAACAATCCTTCTTCCACTAGCCACCTTCTTTCGATCCAAACCGCTCAAATTCAAGGAAGTTTCCATCAATTAACCCCTTACTAAATTAAAAAAAAAAATCACTATTGGTTAGAACTCATTAATTTAAAATAATAATATTTTATTTTAGTTTTATAAAAAAGTTATGAAAAAAGGTGAAATACATAAGAATAAGTGTTGTATTGGAGGAAAGGTGTGTTCATTGATCAAAGATGGAGGGAGTTGCACAAATGTGGTTGGCACTAGATTGGTGACCAAAATGAACTTAAAGACTATACCTCATCCCAGACCATATAAATTGCAATAGTTAAGTGAGGAAGGAGAGTTGGAGATGCAAGTAGAGATTGTATTCTCCATTGGAAAGTATAAAGACAATTTAATTTGAGATGTAGTTCCTATGGAGGCTAGTCATATGTTGCTTGGAAGACCATGACAGTTTGATAAAAAGACTCAATAGGATAGTCACACCAACAAATCCACATTTGTTCATCAAGACCACAAAGTCACTTTTGTTCTTTTTGTAGGTACAATTGGTTCTAGAAGGGGGGTTTGAATGGAGCCTAAAATCAAATCACTTATTTAAAACACAATCAATCACAAACTAAAACATGAAAGGGATACAGAGAAATATGCACATAGTTTTATACTTGTTCACTCAATCACATAGAGTGAAATAAAACACAAATAGTTATTTAGTCAAACATAAGATAAAACAGAAAGAAAACACTTTTAATTTTGTGTTGAGGGCCCAAACTGGTTTTTAAGCTTTTCAAGGACTTCACTAACGATGGCTTGAATGTGTGCAAATAAGGAGGTAAACATTATTTCAAACATCTTCTCTTGTTTCTCTTATATTTCCTTTAAATGATGTAGCATTTTAACACGTTCTTCTACTATGGGCTTGTCAATCATTCTTGTACTTTGATTGTCCATTATGGTTCACTATTGAAACTAAATTTCTTGGATTTGAGTGCATTAAGGAATTATATTAAAATTATGCTGATTTTTCTCATATCTATCATACATGTTTTCATACTACATTTTAGGGGTATTTTAAACATAATTGATATATGGTTAAGGACAAGATACTTTGCATTCCTAAGAGTTCAATTAGGAAAATTCCTGTTAAAAAGGCACATGAAGGTCACTTTGGGTTGCAAAAGACATCTGACATCTTTCATGAGCATTTTTACTGGCCTCATATGAAACATGATGAACATACATTTTATGACATAAGTGTATTGTTTGCAAGAAAGCTAAATCTAAGTGTTTTTGTATACTCCATTACCTATTTCAAAACATCCTTGGATTAATATTTCTATGGATTTTGTCTTAGGTTTGCCTCGGTCCAAGGGAAGAAAGGATTCAATTTTTGTGGTGGTTGGCAAGTTTCCTAAGATGACATATTTTATACCTTGCAATAAAGTAGATGATGCATGTCATATTATTGATTTATTTTTCAAGGAAGTGGTAAGATTACATGGATTGCTTAAAAGTATTGTAACTGATTGAGATTCCAAATTTCTTAATCACTTTTTGAGAAACTTATGGAGTAAGATTAGAACTAAATTGTTTTCAACAACTTGTCACTCCCAAATAAAAGGAAAAGCTTAGACAATGGATAAAACTCTTTCTACTCTTCTTAGAACTACTAAGGCATATTAGTTATGCTTATGTAATGCCAAGATTATATTTTTTTTCCTTTATATACTCCCAAGTGCAAATAAATAATTTGGGAATGAATGTAATAAACAAAATGTTTAGCTATCATTTGAGGTGAGAAAACTTCTCTACTAGGGTTCTCCTTTAAATAATTTGATTTTATCCAGAATTTCCTGATTTTTGTGGTGATCCTCAAGGCTTATAAATCTCGTTGATTGTGACACCTATTTTTATGTCCTATTTTTGTATAATTGCAATTCTACATGCCAAAAATTCTATTTTTCAATTTTACAAATTTAGGATTCATCATCATCTTACACATTTCATTTTTGTTCATCTAATTTATCTAATTTGTTTTGGTAGTACGAGTTACATGCACATCTTAGTCAAGTTTAAAATTCATTGAGACTAAGAACTGTCCTCATCAACTTTGTTTTTTTCTTTATAAATTTAAATTTTTTAATGGTTTCCTTCAAGTTTAATTACATATTAATATTAATTTTTTTTCTTAATAAGTAGTAAAATCGTTATTTTCTTTTCCTTATAATAAAAAGAAATATGTTAATACTTAGCCGAATGACTATTTACTCTAAAATAATTACACCACTATTTTCATTGTGTAAAATAACCACATTAAGATTAGAATGACTTAACATATGTTATCCAAACTCTTTCACCATTAAGATTGTTCACACCAATTAAAGAAAAATAATACAAAAGCACGATTTAAGGTAGAATTTTTTTTTTTTACTAAAATATTATTTTCTTTTTGTTATCGTAAAAATAAAATATGTCAATACTTATAATACTGAATGAATATTTGCCTAAAATAAATTAAACAACTATTTTTATTGTATAAAATAATCACACTAAGTTTAAAATGACTTCTTAACCAATAAAATAATAATTAAAATGACTTAACCAAACTCTTTCACTACTAAAAAAATCACGATTTAAGACGGAAAAGAGTTAGGAAAGGTTCTTATTTTCTGATTTTGTTGACTAGTATGCATATTATTATTTTAAAAGTGACATGTTTCTATTTTTTTTTTCTTTTGAAGAATGTCGATACTAATTTATATATCGGAATAAATTTAATTCCACACCATTTTATTTTGTTTTTTCCTAAAACACACAAAATTGGTTAGTAATCTATATCGTTGGGTTTATGCGAATGCTAAATTCTTTCTCTATAAACAGTAGGTAATATTGATAAATTTAACTTTTGCAATTTATTAGCAATACAATTCATTTTAAAAATAAAAAAATTGATACTTTTGACAATCCTTAAAGAGTTCGATGTTAAAAATATGAAAATGATACTTGACAACCTTTAAAGTTGTATACAACTCTTAAACTGATGTATTTAAAAATAAATATATATAATATAAAGGATAAATTTATAATTAAATAATATAAAAATATTAAAATAATAATATTAAGAGTTGTAATGTGATTATATAAAAAATTTGGATTGTAAATTTAACATTATCTTTAAAAATATGAAGTGGATAAAAATAAAACTGAAAATAAATTAAAATATTAGATCGTCAGGAAAGGAAAACAGTGTCAAGAAAAATGAATACACCGTATTCAAATAAAAATAATAAGATAAATTAATAAACAACTCCTCACATCCAAGTCCTAAAAGAGTCTACATTTATGAGGAATATCAGCTTATTTTTCGGAAGAAATATGGGTGAATTGATGCACTTTTTTTAAAAAAAGCTTGGATCATCTCAAGTTACCGTCACACCATTTTCCTTCTATTAACCCAATTTTAAAATAAAAATGTTAAGTTATGCATTTTTAATGAATTACTCCGATTTCATGCATGGATAATGTCATAAATTATAACCAGAAGTTTGTGATTACTACAGATATCCAATAAAAAAATCAAATTGTAAATAACCGAACTAAATTTGGAATCTGAATCATAAAATTCATTGACAATAATACATTACTTCAAATATATCATGATATATAAATATAATAATTTTAAACTAAAAATAGATAAAACAATCCAACCGTAAGTCTTATAAAATAAAATAATTAGCTATATATCACTGAAGCCTTTAATTTAAAAAAAATGAGAAACAATGAAATAGCAAGATATAGTATATATAAAAAAATGCATGTCAATAAGCTACTAACAAATGAAATAGTGTAATAACCAAATAGGAAAAGTTTAAAAAAGTTCTTCTAATTATTCTTTCATTGATCATTTAATCTTATTTAAATTCTTTTCATGAGTATCGGTGAAAATAAAAAGAGTGATTATATGATTGACACTCCTCTTTCAGTTTCTACATTCACTTTTCAGCTTACAAATTATTATTTTATTAAAAAAAAGATATTTTTTTGAACAGTGTATCGAATTATATTTACCAAAATAAAAAGAGATTATATGTAGGAAATTACGTGATTTGTATTGATGGTATGAAATTTTACAGAGCCGTTCATTTATGTATCATGAGATTCATCTTAAAATATGAATCAGTAGGTAGCCTAATACTATGGAATTGTGGCATGGAATAGCAAACAGTGAGTTTGTAATCACTATGATCACAAGCTTATACTTAGAAAGGACTTATCTTGCTAGCCAACTTTAATAAAATCTCAGGAACAAACCGTTTTCTTCGGGGTGCAAAGACGTCCTTTGTAAGAGCATCACTATCATTGGAATGTATAATGGCAACAGCATGATCGAATAGGTAATCATTACCTCCTCGGAGTGGATCCTGCACAGCATGGTTCAGAATTAGAAGTTCCACAGGAAAAACAAAAGGCAGCACATACTGGAACTCTCATGCGTGATCCTAGTTCAGAAGTTCAGATCAGAGGAAAAAAGAAAGAAAACACAAAATTACAACAAAACCAACTTTTCTCTTTATTTCATTACCATAATGGTACAAAGATCTAGGTATATTAGAAGTTTAATCCAAACATCCCATTTCTACGTATTCTAACAAAAAGACTACTAATTTTCAACCAGAGAGATTCTTATTCTAAAAAAAGAAAAAAAATAGGCCACTGTATTCTGCGTATTGATGTTGCATTCAATAAATTTATATGTTATCTTTCAAAAATATGTATTTCCAAACATTCTGAAATATATAATCCAAACGTATTTGAGATACACATTTTAAAATGCATTTCTAAATGTTAGAAATACATTCTAAAATGATTCCAAATAAACACAAAATTTCAGAATCCAGTCATCATCCAAGAAAAAGAATAAGGTTGTTTTATAAATCTGAATCCAAAGTACTTTTGACGTTTCATCACCTCATGCAGTTCAACTACAAACAATGGATTCCTACACAACTACCAACTTCAACGAATCAGAGCTTCACCAAATCTAAATCTAACCAGGGCAAATAACAATTCTAGAACACTTCGGGTTCGAATTGAACCAAACAAAATTAATTGGGACATCACCATTCTTCGTTCATTCAATAGCGTTCTTGAAACTACAATTGCAATTGTCACGGTTTTCTATCTTTCCACAGAACGGAAGTCTGGAACATTTTACTATAAAAGAGGCAAGGGCTTGAATAGTGGAAGTGAGTTGGGATGTGGGTGGGTATATAGAAAAGCGGGTTAAGTATGGTTTTTAAAAAACAATTAAATTTAGAATAAGAGAAAAAAAGAGACAATGAAAGAAAAACAAATGATGTAATAAAAAATATAGAAAAAAATGGATGGAAATGTAAATGTAAAATATTCTCTTTCCAGTACGACATACATGGTGCAGTGGAGAGGACGTACTTTTCACTACGATCATGTTTTGGAACACGTTTGCATAACAGGTCCAAAGTCACTCCCTTCAGCTCTAATTGATATGTCATCGTTCAAAAGACATTGTATTATTAGAAAGTTGTTTTATCAAATCATCAAATGATCCAACGGGTGGCAAATGATTCATCCACTGTCTTTATGCATGGTCTTGTTCTAGTGATAAAAAACACACTTCCAAATTGGCCAATCTAAAAGCCAAAAATAAAAAGGACTCGCTAATTTAAAAGTGACAAAATTAATTTACATTACGTAATCTAAAAGTAAAAAATATTAATCTTAGATTCTATATTTTGAAAGGTATGTCCAAATTTTACAATATATATTTTAAGATTTTGCAATTTGAAAAAATATTTTAGAATACAAAATTCAAAATGTTAAATAATATTAATAAAAATAATTTTAAGTTAATAAATTTGAAATACAAAACTCAACCAGATTATATAATTTAAAAACTTTCAGAAACAATGAGTCCTTAATAATTTCAGGCGGACGAAACTGTATTGACATTTCGAACACCTTATGAAGGTGCAGGAAGAAATGAAGGAGGTGCATGAAAAAAGAGCCCTGATATCAAGGCTGGAAAAGTTGGATTGGTGTGCATTGTGAGCGAGGGGAAAAGGTTTGGGTTTACGAATTGGGTCGTATCTGGCGGTGGGTTAGGTGCTGTTGAAATGGTATAAGCAGAATGTTAGAAAAGGTTCCCACGTGCATTGATGAATAGATGCCAGTTGGAGGTGTTAATGTTGGGAGGTTGTTGAGTTCAAGGAGAACATGTGGTGCGAGTGGCATTGGTTAAAGGGTTCGGTGTTACCTGAGGGGATAATGTTGGCACAATTAAGGGTGGTGTGGGTTGATTAGATGAGGACAAAGTTGGTGAATACCTCGTGTTCTCTTAATTAAAGTGGTTTGGGAAAGTAGAGAGGAAATGAGTGTGGAGTTGGGGAAGAGAGTGAGGTTCAAGTTTAGTGGGTTGGTTGGTTTGAGAGGTTAGCTCAGATGGCTGATGTATGTATGAAGGTAGGGGAAGAGAATGCGTGATAGGATCGAAGAAGAGAGATGTAAAAGATGGGGGTGGATTCGTGAGGAAGGAGGCAGAGCTAGTTCGTAGGCAACTTTGTCGATCCGGTGGGTCACCACGAAAGGTCCATAAAATTTTCTGGCAAGCTTGTTGGAGGGACATGGAGAAACAGAGCCTTGGTGATATGACTGCTGAGACGAATGGCGTTGTCCCCAGGGTGAAACACATGATGGTGGCATGTTTTGGAGGTCACAATGGTCATTCGTTGACGAGTGGAGTTCAAGTTTTGTCGTCGTTGTTAGAGCATTTGGGTTCGTTCTTGGAGGGAGGTGGCCAAGGACGGGACTTAGTGGTATCGTTGACATAGAAAGCTTGGAACAGGGTGATGTTGATGACAAAATGGTAAGAAGAGTTATACCCAAACTTGGCCAGATGAAGGAACTTTAACATTTGTGAAAGGTTGTCTTGCAAAACAACTACAAATTCCCCCCTTCAAAGGAGGACATGTCCCCAAGTCCTTTATACTGCTCTCCACTAAAAATCTAGATATTGGATTTGCAACTCCTGTAATTCCTCCCATGTTGCATCCACGGGGTTGATTTGTTCCCATTGCACTAATACTTCAGTAATGATTTTGTTGTTCTTCTTTTTCACTCTTCTATCCAATATGGCCTTAGGTCTGATCACTATGTCTCCTTCAATGAATCTGGGTAATTGTTCTGAAACGGCATGGCTGCCATGATGCTTTTTTAATAGTGACACAGAATACATTGTGAATTCTGTGGTCTTCAGGAAGGTGCAATCTGTATGCTACTGTCCCAATTTTTTCAATAATCTTGTAGGGACCATAACACCTCCCTGATAGCTTATGGAAGGGATGTGTTTGCCAAAGAATGTTGCTTCTATGGTTGAATCTTCAAGCACAAAATCACCACAGTTAAATTCTCTGTCTCCCCACTTCCTTTCTGCATATATCCTCATTCTGCTTCACATAGATTTTCCTGCAGCAGTCTTCCAATCTGCTCTGTAGTCCGCACCGTGTAATCAACTACCTCAATTAAAGTTTCTCCACTGTAGGGACATATCCATATAAATCCTCAAAAGGTGTCATTTGGGTTGTATGAAACTTTGTATTATACCATAGTTCTGTCATAGCTAAGTGATCTGTCCACCATTTGGGCATACTCCCTATATCACATCACAAGTAAGCCTCTACAAACTTGTCGAGGTTCTCAGTCTGGTTATTAGTTTATGGATGGAAAGTTGTGGATCTTAACAACTTAACATCATGTGACTGCATCAACTCTTTCAGTGAAGGTAAGGATAATATCTCGGGATTGGGTCAATCGGGTAACAGACAATAAATTTAATGGGAAATTAAGGATATAAAGAACATAATGAACTATAAGGGATGAGAGGGGTTGGATAGTATCAACGGCGCATGCCAACCAACAAGATAGTGTTACTTATGTATTAGTGTGTTTGATAGTGTTACTTATGTATTAGTGTGTTTACTTATGTATTAGTGTGTTGTACATTGTTGGATATCCCATATCATAGTATATAAGTAAGTGTAAACCTCACAGTCTATTTCTTAATACACACCATTTGATAAAGTCTTGAAGATGAATCAGTCAATAATGTAGGAGAAACAGGTGACTTAACAATAGATGTCATAAAGATGGGTGTGGATGATGGAGTTTTCCATGCAGCTTCTAAGACCTATTAATTATATGTCCAATGCGGTAACAATGTTTGCATTTTGGACAATTTGGGCTAGCTGTACAAACCCAAGGTCATAAAGAACGTGTTGTGATTCTCAAGTTCTTTCTTCACATTTGCAGGTGGAAGGAGCCCATTAAAATCATGTAAGACAGAATGAAACTGCCCAAAATGTAGTGGAGATGTTGTGGGTCACTAGTATAAAGAGGTCTTTGCACAGACCATAAGGATCTTGCATGTGTCAATGGTATAAAAGACGTGAGCCCACTCAAAGTTGGTGAACACATCTCAAAGCTAGTGCGCATTTTAAGCTGAGACGATAAATAGGTTTGAGTTAAGTGTGAATAGTGGATTTGAGAACAGTACAGAGTTAAACATCAATCTTTATCCATTGTTCTCGATTTTCTGTAGGAATGGATTTAACAGTTGTAAAGAGATGGGATTTGTAGTCTAAACCACTTAACCATGACTTGATTTTAAATGCCCAAGCGAAATTCTTAGACTTGTCCATCTTTTCAATACTAACCATGTGGTTAGAAAAGATGGGAGAATATGTTTTGTTGGTTTACATCGAAGACATTTTTTTTGAAGTTGTAAGAAAAACATAATAAAAAAACTAAGGAGAGGGGGAAAGGGATAGTTGAAGAAAATGGTGGTTGCTAGAATGTCGCCAAAAACCTCTTCGAAGGTGGTCTTAGAACAGTGAAAGCAAACCGTGTGTTTACCGAGTCAGTGGGTATACCAAGTCAACACAGTTTTGGAAAATGGTTTAGATATCATGTTATACTCTATGGAAGAGAGAAACATGAATTGAATATGTGTGTTTCTAAGAAAACACAAATACATTATTTATATGGAGAAGAATGAGTAAATACAATAAATACAGGAGATTTGATATCATGATAAAGATATGATACGAAAATAAATAAAAATATTCTTAATGATACATATATAATTAGTTATTGTTGAATTCATAGATCAAATCTTTATTTTATTATCATAAGAGAACTCAACTAATTTGCAAACACATACGTAGCTCTATAGTGTTTTTATCTTCAGAGAATTGATTGGTTTGATTGAATTATAAGAGATAAAGGGTATGAATAGTGTATTACTTTTTTTCGTAAGAAAAAGGATGAATAGTGTATGACTTACTTTGTTCAGAATTAGAAACAATTACCCCCTTAGCAGTTCATTGATTTTTTTTTATTCTAATATAAAAAAAACCTACACTAAGGAGAAGAAAGAAAATAACATGTTTTACGCAATACAATAAAAACAAAAGGGACATAAACTAATCAACACATGTTTCTAATGTCTCTCCAAGGGCTAAGCACCAAAAATGATTTATCAACCAGCCCTCATTTTAATTTTATGAGCTCTGACAAAATAGTTAATTGTGCCGTGAAGCCAAAACTAGAAGAGATCATCAGCAAAGGAGAAGTTGGGAGTTCATGTTTAAGCGTTAAGAAACTGAATCTGCCTCTGAGAGGTTGAAAGGGAATCGATTAAAGTTTACCAGACAAAACTTTTATACCGCTACGTATATGGCATATGATTTCCTTTTTCAGCTCTATTGCTTACAGAGATAGTCAAAATGATAAATTAAAAACTGTTGCATAATATAAAGTTTTTTATATTTTATCAAGTGTCCAAAAATTTGAAATCGCTTCACGTTTAACTTACTTGTAGAAACAAATCTGTATGAGTCTTCCCCTCACACAAAATCAACTCAGCTCTTGCCCCTGCCTTCTGAAGAGCATCAGCAAACCGTTCACTGCAAAAATCACTTATTAATATCTAAAAGTGTAACACACGCAACCGCCTTTTTGACAAATATTTGTAAGTCTAGCAAAGAAAATTACAACAGTGGATTTTTCATTTATTAGAGTAAACAATACTTTTACCATGTCATCTTTATCTTTAATAATACATACGGATAACACAAGTACTGTAGAAAAGAAAGAACAACCCACAAAGTCATAGATGTTATTTAACTTCATGATAACCAGAGATCATCCAACTCTTCCTATGCTGTACTTAGTACATGCCCAGATTTAAAGAGAGTTGAGTTAGGTAGATGACAGTCAACATAACCCTTTCAATCTTTACGGTATAACAGTGATCAGGTCGTATTTATAATTGAAACCTTCAGAAGTTTCCTTCAACAGAATAAAATAAATATAATAACCAATTTTGTTTATGAACATAATATAATAACCAGTGAATTTCAATTCGAGAGTCTAACCTGGCTACTGATGGTATGGAATAATCTGCAGTTCCATGGACCAGATATACAGGTGGGAAGTGAGGAATGACACTTTTGAGACATGGTTCTTGAATTTTAATTTCAGGTGAAAATACCTTCAAAGACTCTTCGCCTTCCATTATGCTGAAATGGTAATCAGTTATAACACGGGAAAAACATAGCCTTAGTTTTAACGAAACTCGGTTTTTCAGGACATACCTTAAAAAGATCCGACGATACAACCCACGTTTGTGGAAGTGATCCACTAAATCCAATAAGTTGTATCTGCATGTGTTGAAACGGTTAATAGGCTATCCTTAACCAGTCTAAACCAATTTATCGGGGTGCATAATTCAGACGCAGTCATAAATGATCTTTTCACACAAAAATAACCAGAAATCTTATTCACTATTTTCACATAACTAAAATGAAAATATACCATCGAAACATGGAAGGGATCAAACATTACACCAAGAAAACCACAAATTTCACGTCACCATAAGGAAAAAAATAATTTATACAAGTAACATACTAATTCAATATTTCAATAGTATAATTGATCATTTGAATTAACAAACTCAATCTTGATGTCTTTAGATACCATTTTTTCGCAAATAAAATGAAAATCAATCTCAATATGCTTGATCCTTTCATAAAAGAAGGGATTAGAGCTAATATGAAGAGCAACCTGATTGTTACATATAAGTGTCATTTGAGTGACCTTTGCAAATTGTGTCTTTTTAAATAGTTGTTTCAAGCCAAATAAGTTCACAAGTAGTTGAAGCCATAATTCTACGTTATGCTTCTGCACTAGATTTCGCCACAACATTTATGTTTGGTTCTTCTTCTGCTGAGGCTCTATTGAGGTTTGGTGGGACCTGGTAGTGTCTGTTGTGTCCTTAGTCATCTGCTTGTCAAGGTGGTTTGTATCGGGGTGTGTCACTGCTCTAATTGACGCGCAACTGACAACATTGTGTGCATCTTGGTGACATGGCAGCGGTGGTGGTGTCGTGATCGGAAATGGTGACAGTGGCAAATGGCGGTGACAACAGCGGTAGCAGAGGAAAACAGGCGGAAAAAATGCATGTGAAAAGGGGTACCGGGAATTCGGAAAGAGACATGATTTCCAAAATGGTATGGATTCAGACTATTAGGCTCTAGATACCATGAAGAGAGAAATGGTATAGATTTATGTGATATAATCCTGTTGTTTTTCAATTACCAGAACTGAAGAACATATGTAAATAGTAAGAATTACATAGGGGTGTTCTTATCTTTTCTGGTCTGACCACTCATCCAATGCATGCAACATTTTCATCGTGCAACATGTCTGCTCTTCTTAGCCCTTTGTTGCCTAATATTCAGCACCATGAAGCAACAGTGATCATGTGAAAGAGAAGTTAAGTTTTCCATTTAGCTTAAGGCGCATCTTTGTACAACAAATAACTTCAAACGTAAAGGACAAAAAAATTCTATGAAGGAACTGCATCGATGTTTTCTAGACAATCTAGAATGAACATGGTTACACTTATATATTATTGAAACTCACCATTTCCACAAAATTCAAGACATATATGAAACTCTAACCAGTGTCTTACCCTCCAGATAAACCAAAATAAGCTTTGATCTGGGAAATGCTCCAAGAAACATTCTCTCCTTTTTCTGATTCTCTGGCTGCTTGCTCCAGTAAAGCGCAAGAGGAAATATGAGCACCGGCAGATTGTCCCATTAGATAAACCCTGCTATATAGTTATTTACAAAAAAAATGAATAGATCAATCTCATAGTTGAATTTCTAAATATATGATGAAAAGGAATCTTGTATCTTAGTAGCACGCCACCTGTTAGGGTCACCTCCGTAGTTAGCTATGTTGTTGATGATAAAGGAAATTCCCTGAGAAGTATCATTTACCATGTCACTGATAGTCCCTTGAGGAAAATTTCTACACTCACAAATAAACACAAATTTATTAAATGCTAAACATAGCATTTTATTTGGAAACTAGATGTAATAAAATATGTTGTCTGTACCCTTTAGTATATAACTAAGTTATAACATTTCATAAAAGAAATCTCGTAATTTGGAACAACTTTAAGATTAAGATTTCAATTACAGAAATGTTAATACTAAATGTGATGTACTATATTTCTAGCTTAGAAACAAATTCTGAATTAAAATATGCACGATTGGAAACTGTTATGTTCGGGAGATAGTGTGATGCAAGCATCCTGGTAGTTATTTATGATTGTGAATTTCCCGGACTAAATGTCCTAGAAATAGACATAAAAAGAACCCAATTCGTCCATCAAAATACCTCAAACATAGAGCAAGTCAGACCAAATGTAAATTGAAGACTCAATCTTGCACTGCTTGAACTGAGACCAGGTACCTGTAATCTAAGCATGCCACTATAATGCCTCTTTCTGCCAACTGTAGTCCTAAAAGGGAACCCCATGCTTTATACCTAAAACAAAACCCAACTGCAATTATTTCAAGTTTTGAAAGATAAAAGATTGATGAATAGGTCTATATACACACATAAACTAAAATTCTAGCCATGCCATGGTGCAGGAGACCAGCAATATTTTGGCATCACAAAGTGTGACACGAACCAAATCCTTCAAGTCAGAAATTTTTTAAATTCAATTTTGAATATCTGCTATACTCTTTAATTGAACCAACAATTCATCATAAGCACTTGTAGTATTTTGTTGTCCACCCTCTTAGAGAAAGGATAAAACCATAATAAAAGGATGTAATATTTTATTATTTATGTAACACGTAAAGCAGAATACAGAGGAGGGAGCATTTATAGTAGCTAGTACCCTTGAAAGCAAAAGGACCAAAAAGCCAAAAAAGAATCACTAAAAGGGACAGGAAATAAGAAACTAAAATATTGTGCCAGTGTAATGGAAAGATACGGAGAGAGAAAATAATATCTTTTATATTTTTTACTCTTAATAGCCCCCCTCAAACTCAAGGTGCAATTGCATGAGAAATATCCATCAGATTGAGTTTGTCTTTGAGCAAAGTAAATCTGATTGGAGAAAGAAGCTTCATCAGAAAATCTGCCCAATGATCTAACTAGAATATGATAAATCTGAAGTTGTTTGGTGAGAACTTTATCAAGAACAAGGAGGACATCAACATTCATATGCTTAGCGTGACTGTGAAAAACATGGTTGTGATCATTACCGCTGTACTTTGATTGTCACAGAGTAAGATAGGAGTAGAAAAGGGAACATGCAGTTTCTTGTAGCAAAGCTTGAATCCAAGTTAATTCAGCTATGGTTTGAGCAATGCCGCCATATTCAGCCTCCATGCTAGAACTGGCTACAACTTGTTGTGTACAGGATCACCAAGAGATTAAAGTAGATGTTGCAGAAGCAGTGGTGGATCTACGGTCATCAATGTTAGAGGCCCAATCAGCATCACACGGTGCAGTGACAGAAAGAGGTCTTCCTACTGCAGCAGATTTCATGAGAAGACCATGAGAGACAGTTCCTTTTAAGATGCCGTAGAATTGTCTTAACTTCCACCTAGTGAGTATCAATAGGAGTTTCCATGAATTGGCACACTTTGTTGACTACAAAGCTAATTTCAGCTTGAGTAGGAGGAGCATACTATAAGGCACAAATTACAGATCCATAAAGTGTAGGATCTGAAAATAAATCACCACATGTTTTAGACAATTTGTAGGAAGAAGCCAAAGGAGAAGAATAAGAGTGAGCTTCAACAACATTGGTTTTGTGAAGCAGATCATGAATGTACTTGCTTTGATTCATGAGAAGAGATTTATTGCGTAAATGTTTGATTTCAATGCCCAAGAAATAGTCCAAGTGGCCAAGCTATTTGAGAGAGAAAGCATCCCACATACAGAATTAAGGTGAGGTGTAGATAAACATCCACATACACTAGAATAAAAATAGTGAGATTGATGCCTCTAGATAAACAAAGAAGGATCACATTTACTTGTTGCAAACCCAAACTGAAGAAAGGTAGATTTGAGTTAATCAAACCACTGCCTGGGTGCCTGTCAGAGACCATAAATAACCTTGTTCACCTTGTAGACAAGAGACTTGTCTGGATTTTCAAAACCTTGGGACTGCAGCATTTAAATTGTCTCTTCCAAAAGACCATTAAGGAAAGCAATATTGACATCCAGCTGAAATAATTCCCAGTTAGAGGTAAGCGCAATTGTAGTAATAAGACGAATAGTGATGGTTTTAACAACAAGAGTAAATGTGTCATGAAAATCAAAACCAAGAGCTTTGATGAAAACCCTTAGCCTCAAGACGTATCTTATACTTATTGATTGACCCATCTGCATTTTCTTTTATGTGAAAAGCCCTTTACAGCAGACTGACTTTCTATTACAAGACAGGGGAACTAAATCCCTGGTTTGATTCTTCATAAGTGCAAATATTCATGATGCATGGCATATAACCAATTTGGATCAGCTAGACCTAGTTTAACTCCTTTTGTTCACTGTGAGCTAGAAACAATGAGGGATGAAGACATGGATTATGTAGTCCAAACTTGGACTTGGTTTGCATGGGATGAACATTAACAAGTCAAGAAGGAGAGGAGGAGGATGCTCATCAAGATGGTGACTAACATAAGAAAAAAAAGGCTGTTGTGAAGGTGCAACAGGAGGAACAAGAGATGATAAATTTGGAGTATAATGAAAATAGTCAGATTAAGAACTATTCTTGAAGGACTTTGCTGAGAAATATCACATTAGGGAAACTGTTGTTCAATGAAAATGACAGCTTGTGACCTGAAATTAAGTTTGTGAGTATTATAAGATTTCTTTAAAGAAAGAAAACAAGCACACACACCCAAAAGTTTTTAAGAAGTTATAATCAGGGATTGTTAGAGAAAAAATACAACATCTTAAATGTTTTGATTGTGTGCTTAAACACAACAAGTTGAGAGCTTGAAAGACATAAAGCAATTGCTTCTGAAAAACACTGATTAGATCTCAAATGCATATGTTTCACATGATAGACAATAGAGAACTATGCCACGTTCAACTTTGTCTGATAAGTTAATTGAAGATCAATTAGATGATAAGTACAAACCAAGACTACAAGTTAACAAATGAAGAGTATTACCAAACTTGAGTTTGAAGAAACAGAGAATGTCTTCTAAGTTTGTCCCAAGATCTGAATCAAACAACAATATTAAAAAACCTCTTAGGATATGAGCTAAAGGTGCAATTACCACCAACTCCTCTGACATAGCTATTTTCAAATTTGGCTCAGTTGTCTATCCTGTATGGTGTACACTTTTAACCATTGTTTAGAGTAAAAGGATCTGTTATCGAGGAAGTACTGTCAGCTATTAGATAGTTTGCATGAAAAAAAAAAAGAGAAATTAATGCTACATATCATGAATTTAATGCTTCTCAACATAAGCACTCATCAGACGATAACAAAAGAAGAAAGAAGACAATGAAGAGAGTTCAAAGCTACTCAATGACAAAAAAAGGGAATGCAACGACTACTTTTTTCAAGCCCATAAGAAGGCATGCTTCAAAGAGAAGAACAAGGAAGTTAGTCATAATTTTGCAAGTGCTGAAACTCTGCCAAAATATTATGCACCCTAAAAGTTTTGTAAAGAACACTATTGTGTTCATTTTCAGCATACTAGTGAGAGAGTCTAACCTTGTACACATCAAAAGATGCTACCCTTTCTAATGAGCTAACCTTGTGATTTGTTAATGACCCAAACCTTGTGTTTGTAAAACATAGGAGTGAACACAATCTGTTAGCACTCCGACATGGCCATAGCGGCCGCCATGCAAAATCCGATTTGCCACCGCCTTGTTGAGGCGGTGGTCAGGAAAACCACCACCAAAATTCGCCATAGCGACGCCATGGCCGATAAGTGATAACACTGGTCATCATTGAAGAGCAATCATGGCTATGAATAAACGAACATAAGTCATCTTTGCCATTGGAGAAATGTAAGTCTAAACCAAAAATTTGGGAATCACCCCTAGCCACAAAGCGAGCTTTGAGACGATCAATAGTACCATCAGAACCAACTTTGATAGCAAAAATCCACCTGCAACCAACAACAAATTTCCTAGAAGGTAAAGGAACAAGTTCCATTATTCTGAAGTGTATTCATTTCATCAAGCATGGCCTGACGCCAACCAGGATGGGCTAAGGCATCACCTACAGATTTTGGAATGGATATAGAAGAAATAGATGAAAGGCAGGTATAAAAAGGTTAGATAGTCTATGGTAACTCAAAACAGTATAATGTGGAGAGGTATTACAGGTAGAACGTATACCTTACACATGGCAATGGGAAGATCAAGTTCAATTGTCGAAGCCGAAGGGGTGGAGGTGTTGGTACTAGAAGAGAGTCATCTGATGGACGATGGACAGTCTGACGGCAACTATACACCCGACGAGTAGGTGGAGGTGGTGAATCTTTTGGTGCATTATGCAGAACAAGATGATTACAAACAACAAGAATATTAGATGAAGACACATAAGGAGAAAGAGAAGATTTAAAGTAAAGGGAAGACTCACTAAAGGTGACATCTGCAGAATATGAGGTTCCCCGTTGGTTGAAAATTGATGCTCAATTATGTATTGTTATCAAATCTACATGTAATATAATTGGTTGCACCTGAATCTAGAACCCAAGGACCAAAGGAAGTAGAGTGAGTGAGGCCAACAAAAGATCAACATTTGATCACGAACCGAAGGCGTTATATCAGTGGTGTGTTTACCTACCACACGCAGAAGAGTAGAACAAGTGGAAGTAAATTTGGGCATGATAGGAGATCACAAAATTTGATCACGGACATGAGAATAATCATCAGGAAGGCCATGTAAGCCCAATGACATGAAGAACAGGGATCTTTGCTCTAGTTCTTGAGAAGGAGTGGAGGAAGGAGGCAATAACTCATTAAAATCATGAAGAAGAGCATGAAGTTTACCCAGTTATTCCGCCATTATACCATCAAAACGTTTGGGAGCAACAACTGTGAGAAGATTTTGACACACACCATAAAGACGTTGAGTATCATGGGTGTATAATAATTTTTCATGTTCCCAAATTTCTAAACATGTCTCATAGGTACGAAAAATTTGTTTTAAAGATGAGTGAATGGTAGATTTGATAACAATGAATAATTGAACATCAATTTTCAACCAACGGGAAACCTCATTTTCAGCAACACTGGGACGAGTAAGATGATCAACGTAACCTTGACTCTTAAGCCAAAATTTAATATCTAAGGCCCAAGTGACATAATTGGTTCCATCCAATTTGTCAAGAGAGAGATAAATATTGACATAATTAGTATAAATAGACAATTTAGGCATAGTGGCAGTGTAAGAATCCATAGATGACAAGGACAAATCCAGTCACCAACCAATTGGTGGTAGCAGCGACGACGACGGCTCTAACGAGACTCTAACGGCAGCTCCGACCTCAAGGAGGCGGTGGGGGCGGCGGTTGGAAAATACTAGTGAACAGTGGGTTCACCAAAAAAATTGAAACCTAACCCGATGCTTTTGATACCAAAGAAGAACTTGCTTTTAGTAATAGAAATGAGGGGTGGTGGTAAATCTCCAAGGATGTTATCAACATTCTCTTCAAGCGGAATAGGGTTACCTACACCCGCAAGTTCATTACAATGGTTTTGATGTGAAAATCTCGCATCTTCTTGCCATCGAGAGATACGTAGTATCAAGATGAAGTAGTTCAGCACATGTTTTTGTCTAAAGATGAAAATACTCATGAATCATGTAAACCTAGTAGGATTGTGTTGAACTAATAACGCAAAAGAGTGGAAAGAAATAAATGAAATATATTTCTGAGATATCTTACAAATGTGATTACAGTCTCTATTTATAGACTGTTTTACAACCTAATTAAAGAAAGAAATAATAGGCAATGAAAGCCAGAAATAATGAGTGTTTAAAG